>Ga0214917_10000055_pt1 | contig 125312 bp, 120 predicted proteins | sample LL_1208_BB_MetaG_FD_177983 | JGI IMG/M metagenome (GOLD analysis project Ga0214917, IMG submission 177983) | Freshwater microbial communities from Lake Lanier, Atlanta, Georgia, United States - LL_1208_BB | ecosystem: Environmental > Aquatic > Freshwater > Lake | place: USA: Georgia...
TGCCAATCAGCGCAGGAAAGTAACTCGCCATAGTTGAAGGTTGGATGGCCAGTTTCATCCTTAGTGATGGTTATTACTAATGCTGGTTGGGTGGCATCAATACTGTTAGCCACCGATACTCCTTGTGAAGCAATGAATGATTTTAAGAATTGCCCATTTTCATCGACTGAATACCGCGCCTGCAAATCTACTTGCGCGCCAAACCTGGCAAGGGCTAGAGCTTGGTTGGCGGCACAACCGCCAGGCACCTTCTGCATGGCCCCATCGCTCATGACACAGTCCAAAACGACTTCACCGAGAATGGTTATGGCCACCATTTAGTTGCTTAGGAGCTAGTTGTGGGCTTGAAGGCTGGGCGCTTTGTTTCGAAGTCGGCAATCTGATCGACATGGCGCATAGTTAGTCCTACATCATCTAAGCCTTCAAGTAACCGCCAGCGCACATAGCTATCAACTTCGAATTTTGCCGAAATGTCTCCAGCGGTAACCGATGACTTTTCTAAATCTACTGTTACGTGAGTTTCTGGATTTGCCTCTACCAGTTCCCACAAGCGTTCAACGACATCCTGCTCAACTACTGCTGTGAGCAAGCCTTGCTTACCTGAGTTGCCACGGAAAATATCTGCAAAGCGCGAGGAGATAACCACCTTGAATCCGTAGTCCATCAGCGCCCATACTGCATGTTCTCGACTAGAACCCGTTCCAAAATCTGGACCTGCGACCAAGATGGTTGCATTGGCGTATTGCGGTTGATTAAGAACAAATGCTGAATCCTTGCGCCACGCAGCAAATAAGCCGTCTTCAAAACCGTGGCGAGTGATTCGCTTTAAGTACTCGGCTGGAATGATTTGATCGGTGTCAACATTGCTTGCTCGTAGCGGTGCTGCAATGCCAGAGTGAACTGTGAACTTGTCCATGGAATTAACCAACCTTAACTTCGAGGTCTGCTGGCGAAGAAAGCGTGCCGCGAAGTGCAGTAGCAGCTGCCACTTGTGGTGAAACCAGATGAGTGCGACCGCCTGGACCTTGACGACCTTCAAAGTTGCGATTTGAAGTTGAGGCACTGCGTTCGCCCGGTACCAGCTTGTCGGGGTTCATGCCCAAACACATTGAACAACCCGCTTCACGCCAATCGGCACCAGCTTCAATGAAAATCTTGTCTAGCCCCTCTTCCATGGCAGCTAGGCGAACCTTCACTGAACCTGGAACTATCATCATGCGCACACCTTCAGCCACTTTATGGCCTCTGATGATTGCGGCCGCGGCCCGCAAATCTTCAATGCGCCCATTGGTGCAGGAACCGAGGAATACGGTATCAATCTTGATGTCTTTGATTGGAGTTCCTGGGGTGAGAGCCATGTAATCAAGCGCTTTTATTGCTGCTGCTTTTTCAGTCTCACTATCGAAATCTTCTGGTGATGGAACAACGCTAGACAGTGGGACGCCTTGCCCTGGATTTGTTCCCCAAGTAACAAATGGACTCAAGGCAGTGGCATCAATAAGGACTTCTGCGTCGTAACGGGCATCAGCATCAGATGGCAATGTCCGCCAGTATTCAACAGCAGCATCCCAATCTGCGCCTGATGGAGCATGCTCTCGACCCTTGATGTAATCGAAGGTTGTTTCATCTGGCGCAATCATGCCTGCGCGAGCACCGGCTTCAATACTCATATTGCAAATAGTCATTCGAGCTTCCATTGATAGGGCCCGAATCGCTTCACCGCGGTACTCAATTACGTAACCTTGTCCACCGCCAGTTCCAATTTTGGCAATGATGGCCAGAATCAGATCTTTTGCTGTGACATCTGCTGGCAACAATCCGTTTACGGTAATTGCCATGGTCTTAAACGGCTTTAGCGGCAAAGTCTGGGTTGCTAAAACATGCTCAACTTCGCTTGTGCCGATCCCAAAAGCTAAGGCGCCAAATGCGCCGTGTGTTGAAGTGTGTGAGTCGCCACAGACGATTGTCATACCCGGCTGAGTTAAACCTAGTTGCGGGCCAACCACATGCACAATTCCCTGCTCCTTGTTTCCAAGTGAGAATATTGGCACTCCAAATTCAGCGCAGTTTTTGCGAAGGGCATCAACCTGCGCCCGACTTACTGGATCGGCTATCGGAAGCAAGATGTCTGCCGTTGGCACATTGTGATCTTCAGTAGCTAAGGTGAGGTCGGGTCGGTGCACCGGACGACCAGCGGCTCGAAGGCCATCAAAAGCCTGTGGACTTGTGACTTCGTGTACTAAATGAAGGTCGATGAAAAGTAAGTCGGGTTCGCCCTCAGCCTTTCGGACCACATGGTCATTCCAAACCTTTTCAGCAAGTGTGCGACCCAATTCAAACTCCTTCAATCAAAATTCCAGAATAGATTCGGAATTTCGTAGCCCCGACGGGATTCGAACCCGCGCTACCGCCTTGAGAGGGCGGCGTGCTAGGCCACTACACAACGGGGCCCTAGCGTGCATCGCCATCCTCACCAAGGGCTGGGGTACCTGGACTCGAACCAAGACTAACTGAACCAGAATCAGTTGGGCTGCCAATTACCCCATACCCCATGGGCTTTGGTCTAGCGACTTAGTGAGTCTACCTGAGAGAGATAGTAGGTGCGAAATTAGTCACTGACTGCCTGACCGATGCGGGCAAGAGCCCGATCTTTACCCAGAAGTTCCAGTGACTCAAAAAGTGGTGGTGAGACCCTGCGTCCTGTCACGGCGACACGTACTGGGCCGAATGCAAACTTGGGTTTTAATCCAAGTTTTTCAATTAAGGCAACCCGCAATGCCTGTTCGATATTTTCGGTATTCCACAGCGTAATTTGTTCAAGTGCTTGTTGTGCGGCATGAAGTACTGGCTGTGCCTCGGCGGTTAAAACTTTTTCAGCTTCCTCTGGATCAACTGCGAAAGCGGGACTTCCCGGTTCGTCGTAATACAGAAAGCCAAGCATGCCTACGCCCTGACGAAGGGTTTCCATCCGCTCTTGCACTAGCGGAATTGCCTTGGCCAAAGTGTCTAGTTGATCGCTAGTTGGATCAGTTAAGAAGACCCCGGCCTGCTTTAAATATGGAACCAAGCGAGCGGCCAAATCTTCTGGCGCTATTGCTCGCATCCACTCGCCATTAATTGCTGTGCACTTTCGCAAATCAAATCGGGCTGGATTGGCATTGACCCGACTTACTTCAAAAACGTCTGCCATCTCTTCTTTGGAAAAGAACTCGCGATCCTCACCAAACGACCAGCCCAGCAACGCTAGGTAATTAATAAGTCCCTCGGGAAGATAGCCTTCTGTGCGATACATCAACAAGCTTGACTCTGGATCACGCTTAGATAATTTCTTATTGCCTTCACCCATCACATACGGCAAGTGTCCATACTGTGGGCGTTCACCCTTTGCGATGCCAAGTGCAGCTAGCGCATCAAATAGTGCGAGCTGCCTTGGCGTCGAACTCAATAAATCCTCGCCGCGAAGCACATGTGTTATTTCCATAAGCACGTCATCTACTGGATTAACCAATGTGTAAAGTGGCTCACCAGTTGCTCGAACAATGACGTAATCAGGAACATGTTCAGCAGCAAAAGTGACTTCGCCACGAACTAAGTCAATCCAAGTGAAGTCGGTATCGGGCATTCGGAAGCGGACAACTGCACTTCGGCCTTGTTCCTGGAATTTAGCTTGATCCTGAGCGGTGAGTGTGCGACATTTGCCATCGTAACCCGGAGTCTTGTTGGCCGCTTTTGCTTGTTCGCGCCGTTCTTCAAGTTCTTGCGGAGAACAGTAGCAACGGTATGCATAGCCACCCGCAACTAACTTATGTGCGACATCGGCGTAAATATCCATGCGCTGCGACTGCCGATACGGTGCAAATGGACCACCAACTTCAGGTCCTTCATCCCAGTCCAAACCAAGCCACCGCAATGAATCTAAAAGGTCTTGGTAGGACTGTTCACTATCGCGTGCTGAATCGGTATCTTCAATTCGAAAGACAAAAGTTCCGCCAGTGTGGCGAGCATAAGCCCAGTTGAAAAGTGCGGTGCGCACCATACCAACATGCGGATTACCAGTTGGCGAAGGGCAAAATCGAACTCTTACCTTAGTCACAAATATTTCCTATCAGTTGCGGGCAACTACTGGATTGGTCAGCGTTCCGATTCCTTGAATGGTCACACTCACACTATCGCCAGCGACAATTGGGCCAACGCCAGCAGGTGTGCCAGTCAAAATTACATCACCCGGGATTAAGGTCATGACCTTCGAAATCCAAGAAACCATTTCGTAAACACCTCGGATCATCTCTTTGGTGTTGCTACTCTGCTTCACTTCATCATTTACTTCGCAGGTGATAGCCAACGTGTCTGGATCGAGTTCGGTTTCAATCCATGGGCCTAGCGGGCAAAAAGTATCGAAGCCCTTGGCCCGAGTCCACTGCTTGTCTTTAGTCTGCAGGTCACGAGCCGTTACATCATTTGCGCAGGTGTATCCGAAAATTACTTCACCGGCTCGCTCAACTGGAACATCTTTGGCAACCGCACCAATCACAACTGCAAGTTCTGCTTCGTAGTGAACTTCTTGCGACTGCTCGGGCAAGACAATGGAATCTTGATCAGCAATCACACTGGTGTTTGGTTTGAGAAAAATCACCGGTTCTTCTGGCACCGAACTATTCATTTCTGCGGCATGATCCGCATAATTTTTGCCAACACAGATTATTTTGCTCGGAATAGTCGGGGCTAAAACCTTCAGCTCGTCAAGCTCAACGGCTACCCCAACAAAATCTGGTTCGCCCCATGGTAACCCCCGAAATAGTGCGACCTGGGTTCCTTCAAGTACTCCGTAAACCGGGGTTTCAGTATTAGGAATCATCACTCGAACAAAGCGCATGTTCTAACCCTATCGGGCAAGTTGACCTAATGAATTAGTTCTGGTGGCCCAAAAGTCCGTACGTGATGGCATCTTCCAGCGCTAGCCACGATGCCGCAATCACATTCTCATGGACTCCTACGGTATTCCAACGCTTGGTGCCTTCGGCCGTTTCAATCAAAACCCGGGTGACCGCTCCAGTGCCCTGACCGCCATCCAAGATTCGGACCTTGTAATCAACAAGCTCAAGTGATGCAAGTTCGGGGAATCGTTGGATTAGCGCAGAACGCAAAGCATTGTCTAGCGCATTCACCGGGCCATTTCCAGATCTAGTTTCACTAATGATCTCATCACCAAAGCGCACATTTACTGTGGCATCACTTACGACGGAGCCGTCAGCGAGTTGTTCAGTTACGGCCCGCCAAGAATCGACGGTGAACTTATGCGTGTCGGTTCCCGTTAACGCACTTTGCAGTAATAGTTCGAATGATGCATCGGCGGCTTCGAATGACCAACCGCGTGCCTCAAGATTTTTTACTTTCTCAACAACTTCACTTATGGCCGCTGGATTTGTCGACAAGTCGTAACCAAGTTCACGGCCTTTGAGTTCAATCGATGCCCGACCAGCCATTTCAGTAACCAAAACTCGCATGTCATTGCCAACCACTGCAGCGTCAATATGGTTGTAGAGCTCGTGATTCACTTTGAGGGCACTGGCATGAAGTCCAGCTTTATGCGCAAAGGAAGAAATGCCAACATACGGCTGGTGCGTATCAGGGGTGAGGTTCGCGATTTCAGCAATTGCATGGGAAACCCGGACCATTTCTTTAAGTGCACCTTCGGGTAGCACCGCGACGCCCAGCTTTAATTCAATATTTGCAACCACCGAGAATAAATCTGCGTTGCCAGTTCGTTCACCATAGCCATTGGCGGTGCACTGTGCATGAGTTGCCCCAGCCTCAATTGCGGCGATCGTATTTGCAATTGCGCAGCCTGTGTCATCCTGACAGTGAATACCGAGCCGAGCACCAGTTCGGGCCAAAACATCTTTGACAATTGTGTGAATGCCAGTTGGCAGCATGCCACCATTAGTGTCACAGAGCACTGCCACATCAGCACCTGCATCAATTGCAGCCATTACTGCTGCCACACCGTAATCGGCATCGTGTTTATAGCCATCAAAGAAGTGTTCAAAGTCAACGAATACCCGTCGACCTAGCGAAGTAAGCAAAGAAACCGTGTCTGAAATCATGGCCAAGTTTTCTTCGCGAGTAGTCTTTAGCGCCTGCTCAACATGCCAGATGTCACTCTTGGCCACCAATGTGATAACTGGTGCCTGAGAATCAATTAAGGCTTGAACTTGGGGATCCTCGGTTGCGCTTATTCCAGCTTTTCGCGTTGCACCGAAGGCAACTAGCTTGGCGTGTTTTAGTTCGACCTCACCGGCAGCCATTCTGGCAAAAAATTCAGTATCTTTAGGCAGCGCACCTGGCCAACCGCCTTCAATGAATCCAACTCCAAATTCATCTAGCAACTTGGCTACTGCAAGTTTGTCCTCAACCGAGTAGGTAATTCCTTCGCGCTGAGCTCCATCGCGCAAAGTTGTGTCATAAACATGGAAGTCGTCTGATAACGGCACCTTAAACCACCCGATGCATCCAGTTATGTTTATCTTCTGCTCTGCCTGTTTGAATATCTACCAAAGCTTGACGAAGTTTCATCGTGATTTCTCCGGGCTCACCATCGGCGATGGTCCAGGAGCCGCTGTTTTTACTTTGGACCCGGCCTACTGGCGTAATCACAGCAGCTGTTCCGCAGGCAAAGGTTTCAGATATTTCTCCGCTCGCGCAACCTTCGCGCCACTGCGCCACAGAAATAGCTTCTTCAGAAACTGGAAAGCCTAAATCACTGGCCAAACTCAATAGCGAATCGCGGGTAACTCCTGGCAATAAAGTTCCAGTCAATTTCGGCGTGGCGATTCTTGCTCCAGCACCAGTTCCATAAATGAAGAACAAGTTCATGCCACCCATTTCTTCAATGTAAGTGCGCTCGATGGCGTCTAGCCAAACAACCTGATCGCAACCTTGCGTAGCAGCCTCTGCTTGCGCCACCAAACTTGCCGCATAATTGCCAGCACACTTAGCCTCACCCGTGCCACCTGGCGCGGCCCGAACAAAATCGTCTGAAATCCAGACGGAAACCGGCTTAACGCCTTGTGGGAAATACGCTCCAACGGGCGAGGCTAGCAAAACATACGTCACATGAGTTGATGGGCGAACGCCGAGTGCATCCTCGGACCCAAATTCAAGCGGGCGCAAATAAAGTGACTTTTCTGGACCTTCTGGAACCCATTCTTGATCCTGTCGGACTAAAGCTTCAATTGAGCCGAGAAATAAATCTGTTGGCACAGGTGGAAGTGCTAGGCGAAATGCCGAACGCTGAAATCTGAGAGCATTGGCCTCTGGGCGAAAGAGGTAAATTCCACCATCTGCATGTCGGTACGCCTTAAGTCCCTCGAAAATTGATTGGCCGTAATGCAACGCGTTAAGTGCAAATCCACCAACCTGCATTGAACCGGAAACCAATTGAGCTTGCTGCCAACCACCATCGGCGGTCCAAACTGCCCGAACGATATTGTCGGTGAAGTACTTACCAAAGCCGGGATCTTCGAGAATTTTGGCTCGCTCTTGATCAGAAACTGGATTTGGATTGGGGTTTACCTGAATTTCTGAAACTGCGCTCAGTCGGTCATTAACTGGGTAAACCTGCGCACCCGAAGCGGCCACAGCAGCAGCCGCGACATCTAAATTGGAGTGAACAGTTTCAGTCATAAGTACACGCTACTAGTTTTTAGGCAGTAACGGCAGTGGCTAATGCGTCACCAATCGCACTAGTAGACCTAACGGAGCTTCGGCTGGCTAGGTCAGCGGCAACTGCAGACTCTACTTTCTGAGCCGCGGCAGTCTCGCCGATGTGGTCAAGAAGCATTGCAACACTCAAAACTGTTGCTGTTGGATCTGCTTTGCCCTGGCCCGCGATATCTGGCGCACTGCCATGAACTGGCTCGAACATGCTTGGGTTGGTGCGACTCGGGTCAATGTTGCCACTAGCTGCCAATCCAATTCCGCCGGCAATTGCTGCGCCAATGTCGGTAATGATGTCGCCAAATAGATTGTCGGTGACAACAACATCAAATCGCTCGGGCTGAGTAAGGAAGAACATGCTTGCGGCATCAACATGGCAGTAGTCGGTTTCAACTTCCGGGAATTCGGCAGCAACTTCGTTGAACGTGCGCTGCCACAAGTCGCCACCATAAACCAAGACGTTTGTTTTGTGAACCAGTGTTACTTTGCCACGACGCTTGGTTGCGCGAGCGAAGGCGTCGCGAATTATGCGCTCGGCACCAAATCGAGTGTTGATGCTCACTTCGGTTGCGACTTCCTGTACCGTGCCTTTACGTAACGAACCACCGGCACCGACATACGGTCCCTCAGTTCCTTCGCGACAAACAACAAAGTCGATGTCCTTCGGGCCCTTACCAGCAAGCGGCGATTGCACTCCAGCGAAAAGTTTGACTGGGCGCAGATTCACATGATGATCGAGTAAGAATCGAAGTGGTAGCAAAACTCCGCGCTCAAGCACTCCTGGTGGAACGGATGGATCGCCAATTGCACCGAGCAAAATGGCGTCATGGCCCTTTAGCTCCGAAACAACAGAATCAGGCAAAGTCTCGCCAGTGGCGTGATAACGACGAGCACCTAAGTCATATTCATTGGTGCTAATGCTCAAGTTTGCAAAGGAAGCGACTGCATAAAGGACCTTGAGTCCTTCAGTCACAACCTCGGTTCCGATGCCGTCGCCTGGAATTACTGCAAGTTTGATGTCTCGTGCCATGCGTTCAAGATTATCGGTCGCGGGCTAGAACTGAAAAACCGCTGATTCTAGAAATGAATTTTTCGCAAATGCCAGAATGCTGATAGCCTAAAACCAATGTACGTGAGCCTGCTCCTTCGCAGCCGCGACGAGGCCTAAAAGTCGGTCCACTCGTCGCGGAGTTTTTGTTGTGCCGAGCCTTTGTCCCCATAAAACTCACTACATTTAACTGGAGCAGTTCCAATGACTAAACACGATGAACGTAATCCGCAGAATTCTTCTGGAATGAGGTTTGCCCGATACGCGCCCTTTATTCCAGTAAACCTCACAGATCGCACCTGGCCAGACAAGGTAATGACTAAAGCGCCTCGCTGGTGCGCGGTTGATCTGCGCGATGGTAATCAAGCACTTATCGACCCAATGACGCCTGATCGCAAACGACGGATGTTCGAGTTGCTCGTGTCTATGGGCTACAAAGAAATTGAGGTTGGCTTTCCTTCTGCCAGTCAACTGGACTTTGACTTTGTCCGGATGCTTATCGAAGAAAACTTAATTCCTGACGATGTTGTTATCCAAGTTTTGACGCAAGCTCGCGAGCATTTGATTGAGCGCACATTCGAAGCAATTGAAGGCGCTAAGCAGGCAGTTGTTCATCTTTACAACTCGACTTCAACATTGCAGCGCAAGGTAGTGTTTGGGCTCGACAAAGATGGCATCAAGGAAATTGCAGTGACCGGCGCAAGACTTTGTCAAAAGTATGCCGAACAAATTTCTGGCACAGATATTTACTTCGAATATTCGCCCGAGTCATTCACGGGAACCGAACTCGATTACGCAATTGAAGTTTGCAATGCGGTCAACGATGTGTGGCAGCCGACGCCGGAACGCAAAGTCATTATTAACTTGCCGGCAACTGTCGAGATGGCCACACCAAATATTTACGCCGACAGCATCGAATACATGAATCGCAACCTGAAGTATCGAGACTCAATCGTGTTGAGTCTGCATCCACATAATGACCGTGGCACCGCAGTAGCCGCGGCTGAACTGGGCTACCTCGCAGGCGCAGACCGCATTGAGGGCTGCCTATTTGGCAATGGCGAGCGCACAGGCAATGTCTGCCTTGTGACACTGGGTTTGAATCTATTTAGTCAAGGTATAGATCCAGAGATTAACTTCAGCGACATTGATGAGATTCGCAGAACAGTTGAATACTGCAACCAACTTAATGTGCCTGAACGCCATCCGTATGGTGGCGACTTGGTTTACACCGCATTTTCTGGTTCGCATCAAGATGCAATCAATAAGGGTCTTGCTGCAATGCAGAAGACTGCGCAGGCCGCTGGCAAGAATATTGAGGACATCACTTGGGCAGTTCCTTATTTGCCAATTGATCCCAAAGATGTCGGTCGTAGTTACGAAGCGGTAATTCGCGTGAATTCACAGTCGGGTAAAGGTGGCGTCGCCTACATCATGCGCACCGAACACAACCTAGAGCTACCAAGGCGTTTACAGATCGAATTTAGTCAGGTCATTCAAAAAGTTACCGACACTGAAGGCGGCGAGGTTTCCCCTCAGGATATGTGGAACGTTTTCCTTGATGAGTACTTGCCGAGCAGTGCAGCTCCTTGGGGTCGGTTCAAACTCAAGACTGTCGCCGTCGATAGTGATGTGGATGGCGATACCCGAGTAAAAATTGGCATGAGCGACACCGAGTCATTGGTGGGAGTTGTTGAAGCTGAGGGCACGGGCAATGGTCCGATTGCAGCATTCTGTGATGCGTTAAGCAAAGTAGGCGTTGATGTAAAAGTTCTGGATTACCACGAGCATGCAATGAGCGCCGGTGGCGATGCCCAAGCAGCTGCCTATCTAGAGTGTTCAATTTCTGGTCGAACTCTTTGGGGAGTAGGCATCGACTCGTCAATTGTTACTGCGTCTCTTAAAGCAGTCGTTTCGGCAGTCAATCGAGATCTGCGGAATCAAACAATTTAGTTGGGCCAAGGTTTTGCAAAGAAGAAACGGTGACCAACAAATAATCGGCTCCGGTCTCTACAAGTTTTCCAAGTAGGCACTTACTGTAAGTCTTTCGTGAGCGAACTGTGATTGATTGGTGAATTCTGGTAAATAACTTCGTCTTATGACACAGAGCCTAGTTAACAGAACCCGCGAAACATCCACACCAAATCTAGGCAAAATTGCCATCCTGAGTACTTATCCACCAACGGAATGTGGGATAGCAACATTTGCTAAATCTTTAGAGTCAGCACTCTTGGCAAACGGCCAAGCGGTGGACATCGTGCGGCTAACTAATGGTGAATCCAAACCATCGCCTGCAAATGTAGTTGCAGATCACAACGGACAGCAAGACCTTGCAGCTACCTGTGAATTGCTTAATAGTTATGACCACGTTTTGATTCAGCATGAGTTCGGTATTTTTGCTGGCAACGATGGCGAAGAAGTCACTGACATTATTGATGGGCTGTCCGTGCCGGTCTCGGTTGTCTTGCACACAGTTTTAACTGAACCAACTTTGAATCAACGGACAATTCTCAACCATATTGCCAAGAATTCAGATGCCCTGATTACCATGACCCAAACTGGTAAAGCGAAGTTGATTGCCAACTACGCTGCCGATGTCGCCAATGTGCACGTAATCGGCCATGGCGCTCGAGCTATTCACAGCAAACTGGTTGAGCAAGCGAACCAAGTCAAGCGACCACGAATTCTCACTTGGGGTTTGATTGGGCCAGGAAAAGGAATCGAGTGGGCAATTGATGCGTTAGCCATCCTGACAGATTTAGACCCCAAACCTGAATACATAATTGCTGGCCAAACTCATCCGCACGTTAAACAACGAAGTGGTGAAAGTTACCGCCACTGGCTTAGAGATCGCATCGCCCGACAGAACCTAACTGGCAGCGTATTTTTTCTCGACCACTATCTCACAGAACCTGAACTTGATGATTTAATCGCCACTGCTGATATCGTCTTATTGCCCTACGATTCGGTTGAACAGGTCACCTCTGGCGTGTTGGTCGAGGCAGTCGTTGCTGGAGTGCCCATAGTAGCGACAAATTTTCCACATGCGCGCGAAGTGCTTTCAGACAATTCCGGTCTATTAGTAAATCAAAAGGATGCCATCGGTATTGCTTTGGCGATTCGGGCCATTCTGACTAGTAAGAATCGGGCCGATGCTATGCGGTCGCGACTTCGCCGGAAATCACCTGGCTTTCTGTGGCCAGAAGTCGGCCGAAGATACCTAGATGTGCTTTCAGGACTGGCTGATTCATCTGACCTTAAATCCGGACAGAAATTAGTTGGGTAGACAAAATTAATGGCTCTTAACTACTCTCATTTGATTTCGCTCACTGACACCGTAGGAATATTTGAACATGCAAAATACAACAAAGCTAGATTGGACCACGGTTACTGCGTTGATGATGTTGCTCGAGCATTGCTCTTAATTGAGCGTAATCAGCCAGATGACTCGATTGTCTTGAATCTGCGGCACATTTACTTTGACTTCCTTCGACAAGCGCAGAGTCCCGATGGCGCATTCATCAATCGTCGCGACATCGCTGGCAACTGGAACGGTGAACCAGAAGTTTCGGATCATTGGGGTCGAGCCTTGTGGGCGTTGGGAGCAGCATTCGCCTATGACCAAGACCGGGACATTGCCTACGAAGCTTTGCAACGATTCGAGTTAGGCGTTCAAAATCGCAGTGCGCATTTACGAAGTATGCTTTTCGCATCATTAGGCGCTTCAACCATACTTGAGATTGATCCTGACAATCAGCCAGCAACGCGATTGCTTCGATCGACTACTGATCGAATAGACGCCCTGAGCCAAAGTGCTACACCACAGGAAAATTGGCCCTGGCCAGAACCGCGTTTGACATATGCCAATGCGATTTTGCCTGAAGTCTTAATTTTGGCAGGAACTCATTTGGACAATTCGGCTTATTTGACATTGGGTATTGAGTTGCTCAGCTGGCTGCTCAAAATTGAATCAGCAGCTTCACATTTTTCGGTAACGCCAACAAACGGCTACGGACCAACCGAACAACGAAGTACCTTTGATCAGCAGCCTATTGAAATTGCCGCACTAGTTGATGCCTGTAGTTCCGCTTACAAAGTGACTAACGACCCGGTGTGGTTGGCTTACATTGCCCGAGGTGCAAACTGGTTTTCTGGGTCAAATGATTCAAAAACCATGATGTACGACCCGCTAACTGGCGCTGGCTTTGATGGCCTTACTGCTACTGGGCGTAACCATAACCGTGGAGCCGAATCGACAATTGCCTACCTATCCGTGATGGATCAGTACCAACGCCAGTTAATGAGGCAACATGTCTTTAGTTGAGCGTACGAGTGTATTACTACGACCGAATCCAGCCCGAGTACTGGCACGATTGTTCATTCCGGGTGAAGAGTACTTAATAGCTGGAACTAGCAGAGCTAAAGACGTTGTCGCCCGGTGTCTGAGCTTGTCAGAATTAGCGGTGCAAGAAACTCTGACTGCAACTTTGGCCAAGTATGGATATCGGCATCGAGATCTAGAGGGGCAACTTTTAACGCATTACAGCGCTGTTGAAAATTGGGTTGACACCAAAGGCACACCTATTTCTCAAGAGCGCAAATTATTAATTGGCGCTTACTTCACACAAGAATATTCATTTGAATCAGCCGCCTATTTCAATCCATCAATTGTTGCGCATCCCGATCAATCAGGTTTAAGTTCGGGCTACCTGCGCATCATCATGAGTGTGAGAGCAGTTGGCGAAGGTCACATATCTAGTTTGGTATTTCGTAGCGGCATCATCAACCCCATTGGTGAAATCCTGATTGATTCCAGCCCGCATTACGCAACCACCCATGCTCTGCGAAATTCAATCTTAAATAACCGAGTGGTTCGGCAAAGCGCGATAGAGAGTGGACTTGATTCAGAACGACTAGATTTAGTATTGGGCTTGTTGCCTAATCAGTTCACGCCAGCGGATTTAGAAGTCGCCCTAGCCCAAGTAATTCCAGCACAACAGTCTCAATCAACAGTGGATCATGTTCGTTCAGTGCTTCAGAATATTGTGCAAAACGGTTACGAGCTGACCTTTGATAAGCGCACGCCTATAAGCGAGCAAGTGCTTTGGCCAACTTCGCCTGATGAGCGTAGAGGAATTGAGGATGCCAGGTGGGTAAAATTTACCAACCCGGACTTCACCACTAAGTACCTTGCCACTTATACGGCTTACGATGGTCAATCTGTTTCTACTCGAGTGTTTGAAACTGAGGACTTTCAAAAATATTCTTCAACAAACCTCACGGGTAAGGCCATCACAAATAAGGGTGTTGCGCTGTTTCCGCGAACAATAAGTGGCAAATATCTGGCACTATCCAGATGGGATCGAGAATCAAATTCAATCGCTTATTCAGAGGATGGATACCACTGGCAAGATGCGACCACAATTCAGGTGGCAACTCAGCCATGGGAGATCGTGCACATCGGAAATTGTGGGTCACCATTAGAAACTGACTTAGGTTGGATAGTAATAACACATGGCACTGGCCCGATGCGCGAATACTGCCTTGGTGCGATTCTGCTCGATCTTGAGGATCCTACGAAAATAATCGGTCGTTTGTCTCGCCCATTACTATCGGCAAACGCAGAAGAGCGAAATGGTTATGTGCCAAATGTAATCTACTCATGCGGCGGACTAATCCATAATGAAACCTTGTTCTTACCCTATGGATTTAGTGACACCGGTACCAGAATTGCCACGGTGAAAGTCAATGAACTTCTTGACACATTGCTTAACAACGGTCCAGAAAATGTAGATGTCGACTTGTCAACTGACTCAATGATTCACACACATTAATTTCTAAACTCGAATTGCGATTGCTGGCTAGCTAGCAATCACTAATTCCTGAGCCAGTTCGTCGGCTTCCATTCCCAGTTTGTAGCCAAATCCTCGGACGGCAACTGCAATTGTCGGACCTCCGTGTTCGCGAATCTTGCTGCGCAATCGGGAAAGGTGCGATTCAAGTACATGGCCACCACAATGCCAGCCATCCCAGACCCGTACCATCAACTCATCGCGCGAATGAACGCGTTTGGGTTTTTCCATCAGCACCGTTAATAGATCAAATTCAATTCTGGTTAGCGACACTTCTTGTCCATAGATGGCAGCCGTACGCTCTTCCAGATCAAGCAGAATTGGTCCCACTCGTAACTGGGAAACTGGCAATACTTCCTCGAGATTGCGGCGCAACAGTGACTTCACCCGAGCAACCAAAACTCGGGGAAAAAATGGCTTGGCCATGTATTCGTCTGCCCCAGCTGCAAATCCAGTTAGCTGATCAATTTCATCAACCCTTGAGGATAGAAACAAGATGAGCACATTGCGAACACTCTTCAAGCGCCGGCACAATTCATAGCCATCCATGTCCGTATTACGGGCACTAATAATGACCAAAGCAGGCTGATGATTATGAAAGGTCTGAATCGCTTCTCGACCAGATTCAACCGCAATGGTGCTAAACCCTTCGGCTTGCAAAGTTGAAGCAACTAATGAACTTAGTTCCTTATCGTCATTAACAATGAGTATCTGGGGAAGCACTGCACTGCCTTTCTCTTTTTATTTTGACTTCATCCGAATTGAAAACCTCGGCTTTAAATATTCACCTTAGGAATAAGTTGCGGTCGTGTTGCAGAAAACTCACAGAAACAGGAGTTAGCACTATGGCTAGCGTCCTGACAGAAATCTCAAGCAAATTGTGAGCAAAACTTCAGCACCTTGCCAGACAGCACTGGTGTTATGAAAACTAATCGCAATTCTGCGAACTAAAAGGAGAAAATCAGTATGCCGAAAGCAAGCATTCGAAATACCCGATCGCTGCGACTAGTTCTTATGGGACTTATCGGAGCATCATTAATGGCAGTTGTAGGAGTTGGCACTTTTGCTGGACTAAATGCAACAGCTTCAGCAAGTCACTCAGCTAGTGCCGGAACCTTGTCACTGACAAGTGCAAATCGTGGAGTTGGCTTTAGTCAGAGTGTGTCTAACCTCGCACCTGGTGATGTAGTTAATCGTTATGTGAACCTCACAAATGGTGGCAGTCTCGACGCAAAGTCTTTGTCACTGAAAATAACTTCAACTGGTACAGCAAGTCTGATTACCAATGGTGTAGCACCAGTAACTACCAAAGCAGTCACAGTTACGGTTAACTCCTGCACGGGTACTTGGACAGTAGCTACAGGTGTTTGTAGTGGAACGGTACAGAGTGAAATATCTGCTACTCCGCTGTCTACATTCGCGACAGCACAAGATTTCGCAGCAAATCCAACTCTGGCCTCACTAGCAGGCCTGAATTTGCAGATCAAGGTCACTTTGCCAGATCAGGACGAGACCACTACTGATGGAACTCCTCCAGCTAACACTGTGCAGAACGGTTCAGTGAATCTGTCGTATTTGTTTTACGAAGCGCAGCGAACCTCCACCACAACCAATAGTTAATTTGCAATAGACAATGAGGCTGTGAGCTGGGTAAAACCTGCTCACAGCCTCTACCCGGAGGTGAGTAATGTTTGAATATTCAAAGAGAGATTCCGCAAGAAATAGTTTTGCGTTGCTCGCATTCTCAATTCTCTTTACTTTCACCGCCTCGCTTTGTAATCCGAGTTTGGCTGCAGTGAAAGGTACTTCGAGTAAAGCCCAGGTAGTAACCAGTACCGGCTGGGGGGCATATTTGGCACCGGCGGGATCAACGCCTAGTCCGGGACCTTATGTGAATACTTGGATTGCGACCCCTGGAACTCAATTGGCATATCTAGATTTGCTCAATCCGAACACCGTTGCGCTATCTGGAGTGAACTTCAATCTAAGTTCAGTCGAGCCAAACAGTTCTCGACAAAACGTACCCAGGGTCACTTTCGATGTATGCGTAGGCGCTACCTGGAATGCAACGACTGACACTTGTTCAGGCACCATCACAAACTTGGGCACTAGTACTGGCGGAACTGTTAACAGTTCGATTGTGATAGGCGCAAACGCGCGCCTCTCCGTTCGACTCACAGTAGGTAAGACAACCAAAATCTCCTGGACCACCACAATCAATGTTTTAACTGGCAGAGCTCAGGTTCGAGCGGCAATCACAACTAACTCATAACTAGAAGGAAAATATATGTATAGGTCAAAAACAAAAACAAGACTAGGAAGGCGAGCAGTAGCCAATGAACAAAGAACCATACTTGCCGCAATCACCCTTTTTCTTTTAATGGGCATAGCTTTAACGAGTGTGGCCAGCGCCACTTACATCATGGTCAAGCAGATTCATTTCTCTCGTGTTCTTTCCGACAGCATGAAGCCTGAATTTAAGCGCGGAGATTTACTGCTAGTTAAGCCAGTCGACAGACTTTCGTTAGAAAAAGGTGACATTGCAGTGTTGCCTATTCTTGGGGAGCCAGGATCTCAGTTTGCGCACCGAATCATTAATGTTGAGCGAACCAACAACACAGTTCAGGTGCAAACTAAGGGAGACGCTAATCCAGTTATTGATCCATGGAAGTTAACAATTACTTCCCGGAAGGTGCCAGTGGTTGTTAGCAGCATTCCAGCAAGTATTGTGCCGTTAGTTTCGCTAAATCGTTATGTGCTGACGGGCCTCTTTGCGCTTCTCTGTTTGCTCTTTATATCGCTTTTGACTCCACGCAGAATGCGAGAACCCGAGTCTGACTAAAGGGCAGAGACAACCACTTCAACCAGCAAGCGATTTCGGTTCTTTGGAGATTTTTTCACATCGACATGTGCGCCTAACTGCTCAATCGCCTCAATTAGCGATTCAACTGAATTAATTTCTCGATTTGACTTCGCAATTGCTCGAAGAATTCTGCCTTTAGTTGCCTTGTTGTGATGTGAAACAACTTTTGGCGGCCCAGATGGCATGCGTTGCAGAATTTTTGGTACCAGAACTGGAACACCTTCTGGAATGGGTGCCAATTTTTCGTAACTACCAGAGCGTAGGTCAATGACTAATTCGTTTCTTTCCATAACAACTGCGCTGCACTCGGGTCCCCAGAACTTTGCTAACGAACCAATTTTCGGCAAAACCGAATCAGCGGACAGTCGATACGCAGGAATTGCATCAGCTAGCGAAATTAACCCAAAGAGAGCGGACTGCACAAAGGTCAGGTCACAAATTTTCTGCAGTTGCGTCTGGGTTAGCGAACTTGGATCAAGCGCTTCGTAGAGCACGCCAGTGTAAATCTGCCATGCCCGAGCGGTACCCACGCTAAACAATTGCTGATTGCGCTCCAATTCAAAATCCTGCTTAGCACTGAGTCCTAAAATCTCTCTGGCCTTTTTCGGCGGTCCAGCACTCACCTTTTGTAGCTGGTTGGTCAAGATTTCGCGCTTGGCAGTTAATGTCGGGTGGGCCAGGCTAGTCAGCCGCAATTTCGGGCCAGAATCCGATGATTTCTTGGTTTCAGAAGGGGGTAAAAGTACAACTGTCATGGTGATTGCCAAATATACGCTGATAGTGGGAATACTTCTTGTTGTGCAAGTAGTTGAAAGTTGAACTAATATGAAAGTAAACCTAGGAGTAAAAATGCCTGCAATCCAGCCAGAAAATGTATTGACTCTGCCAAGAGTAAGTGTCGACAATCCGCTAGCGATTGCAAGGCCAGTTGCCAAGTTGGTCAAGGCAAAAACAACCTTTGAGGGCGAAGGCTTCATGGTGCGTCGACCATTCCCCGGTGGCATCAGTATGCGCGATGTTGATCCGTTCTTGTTACTAGATCAAATGGGTGGATTTGAACTCGAGCCCGAAGAAGCAAAGGGCACGCCATGGCATCCACACCGCGGATTTGAAACCGTGACTTACATGATGGATGGCCAACTATCTCATCAGGACACTTCAGGTGGCGGTGGCACAATCACCGACGGCTCTACCCAATGGATGACCGCTGGCTCGGGCATCTTGCACATCGAACAACCAAGCGAGTACTTACTGCGTCACGGTGGCATGATGCATGGAGTGCAATTGTGGGTGAACCTGCCCGCTGCTCACAAAATGTCCCCGCCCAAGTATCAGGGCATTGAGGCACAGAGTGTGAAGCTTTTAACCAGTGCCGATGGCGGCGCAGTAATTCGATTAATCGCTGGCGACTTAGCGGGTCATGTCGGTCCGGGCAGTACCTTCACGCCGATTACCTACGCTCACATAACTTTGTCGCCTGGCGCTCGCGTTGACTTGCCGTGGAATCCAGAGTTCAATGCCATGGTCTATTCGCTAAACGGCAGCGGAACTGTCGGCGTTGAGCAAGCGCCTCTGGCCGAATCAACTTTGGCAATCTTTGGAACCGGTGACACCATCACGATTCAGGCGGACAATTCCCAGAATGGCGCTGCCAAGAAACTCGATGTGCTGGTTCTAGGTGGAAAACCAATTGGTGAGCCAGTTGCTCACTACGGCCCATTCGTTATGAATACGCATGCGGAACTTGTGCAAGCAGTTGAAGATTTTCAGGCTGGTCGCATGGGTGTGATTCCACCAGTTCACGTATAGACAATTGATCTTCCAATAAAAAGTGCCCAGCCAATTGGCTGGGCATTTTTAAGTTTGAGTTACAGCGAAACGGTAATCTTGTCTGCGTTTACTGCGCCGGGAACATCATTGCCGGCAAACAGTGCAACGACTGACTCAGCAACGGCAACACCAGCTTTTTCCTGGGCCTCTTCAGTAGAAGCGCCAAGGTGTGGTGTGGCAGTAACTTGCTCCAGACCAAATAGCGGTGAGTCGGTGCATGGCTCGGTTGCATAAACATCAAGTCCAGCACCACCCACGCGACCTTCAACGATTGCATCGTAAAGTGCGGCTTCATCAAGAACGCCACCGCGAGCAGCATTAATGATGCGCACAGTTGGCTTCACCTTGGTCAATGCTTCTGCGCCAATTAGGCCAACTGTTTCAGGAGTCTTTGGAATGTGAATGGTGATGAAGTCTGAGACCGCAAGTAGTTCTTCGAGCGAAACGAGTTCAATCTCTGGGCCGCCTGCGGGTGCCTGGGTTACGTACGGATCATAGGCAACAAACTTGACGTCAAAACCTGCAAGGCGTTTTGCAACGAGCTGACCGATCTTGCCAAGGCCGACGATACCAACCGTCTTATCCTGCAGTTCGATGCCACCAAACTTTGAACGCTTCCATTCACCGTTCTTCAAAGTGATATTCGCAGGAACAACGTTGCGGGCATTTGCAAGAAGTAATGCCACCGCCAATTCAGCAGCAGAAACGATGTTGCTTGTCGGCGCATTAACTACCATTACATTTGCTTCGGTTGCTGCTGGAACATCAACGTTGTCAAGGCCAACGCCAGCGCGGGCAACAATCTTTAGATTTGGCGCAGCCGCAATTGCTTCAGCGTCTACTTTGGTGGCTGAGCGAACAAGGATGGCGTGTGCTTCTGGAATGGCTGCCAATAATTCAGTGCGATCAGCGCCATTGCAATGACGAATATCAAAGGCATCGCCAAGTACGGCAATAGTTGCTGGGGACAGTTCTTCGGCAATTAAAACAACAGGTTTAGTCATGGTTCTAGGCTACCTGAGGTGCTTGTGAACGTTTTCACGAGGTCCAAGTTTGAACCGATTGACATTGAACAACTCCCGCTCTTATTACGCAGGCAGCATCACTACCAAGTCGCAGAATCTTCATCCGTTGCGCGCCAGCAGTACCAAGCCACCACGCTGCGATGTGGGCGTAGATGATCTGCCAAGTTCTCAATCTCTTTTTCACTCGGTGCTTTATCGAGTCCATAAATTCGAGCAAAGCCTTTTCGCACTGCTAAGTCGCCAACTGGCCAAACGTCCAGTCGGCCGAGGCGAAATATCATCGCCATTTCGGCAGTCCAGCGACCTATCCCCCAAAGTTTGGTTAACACAGCAAGTACCAGGTCATCGGTCTCATGTTCAAGCGCTAATAAATCAAGTTCGCCAGTTTTGACGGCGTGGGCAAATTCAAGAATGGTCCGAGATTTTGCGCCCGAAAGGCCGACGGTTCGTAATTGCTCTGGTGTGAACTTTAAAACTTTCTTAGGTTCAAGTGGTCGGCCGACTAAATCTAAAAGTCGAGCGGTAATAGTGTCAGCCGCTTTAGTCGAAAGCTGCTGAGCGATAACCGCAAAGACGATGCTTTCAAAATGCGAATCGTGTGATGGGCCGGCCAAAGTGCAGGGACCAACTTTTTTAATGAATTGCCCAAGGGTCTTATCTTTTTTGGCTAACTCTTTTGCCACCTGCGACATTTCAACATCGCCGACTCGCAGAATTGATTCAGACATCTTTAGGCTTCGTTAAATTCAAACGCTGTTGCCATAGCTTCATCTAAAGCTTGCAGAGTCAGTTCTACGCGCTGCGCAACTGAACCATCCAAGGCCACCCAAGCACGACCAGTGCTAATTAAAACATCTTCGAACTCGCGCGTCATAGATTCGCGCATACCTTCACTATCGCGAATCTTGTCTTGTACAAATGGCACACCATCTGGTTGGGTAACGAAGTAAATCCGGTTTGGACTGTTAGCTGGCATCGGCAAACTTGCTTTAGCGCCCAGGTAGCGTCTCTCCCACACCAAAGTGGCCAACACATCGGTGTCACAAGAAACTATTGGACCGCCGGTGCGCGCCGCCACATCTTCCAACTGCTGCTGAACAATCGCAATCTCAACGAAGTCGTTCACCGTCCAGGGCACTGCGTATTCAGGCATTCCCAATGTCTCGGCTTGTTCGCGCTTACGCATAGTTAGGTCGCGACCATATTCGCGAATGTAGTTCGTGTGCTTGAAATTTCCACCACGAGCTTTGAGGGCTTCTTGCACTGCCAGCGCGGTTGTTGTGGTTCCCGTTGACTCAGCACCAATGAATACCGCGCGGATAGCCAAAAGTTCCCTCGAACCTGGACCAAGAAGATGCCAATTGCTAATTAGGTCTTTGCGAATCTGAGTTGACGACACTGAGACGATTTCGCGATTTGGATCATGACTGTGGTGATGAAGGCCAAGCAATGCGGCGAAGTCGGCGCCGTTTTTCTCTGATGTCACCAGTAAGTCAACAGGTGGAGTATGCCGCAAGTGAGCTTCAATCACTCGAGCATTCGACTTCAATACAGCTGGGTTTTCGGGCTGATACGGCGTTGATTCGTATCCGAAAACAACGGTCATATCGGCTTCGTCCACGCCTTCGGCGAGGCAATCTTGAATTAAGGCCTTTGCTCGCAGTTCGGCACTGAAGCGATCGTGTGGCTGAGCTAAAACGACAACTACGACTTGGTCGCGTTTTTCGATCGCCGCCTTGATGAGCCGAACATGGCCCATGTGTGGCGGATTGAAAGTACCCGTTACCAGTGCAGCAGGCATGATTAGCGGGCGGCAGAGCCTTCAACGTAGTCACTGTCAGAAGTTTTAACCCATGACATCAACTTGCGTAGTTCGCGACCAGTTGCCTCAATTGGATGAACCTCACCAGCGGCGCGAAGTGCCTTGAATTCTGGTGCTCCGGCATCCTGATCATCAATGAAGCGCTTTGCAAACGCACCATTTTGGATGTCAGTTAGTACTGCCTTCATTGATTCTTTGACGCGAGCATCAATCACGCGTGGGCCAGAAACATAGTCACCGTATTCTGCAGTGTCCGAAACACTCCAGCGCTGCTTGGCAATGCCACCTTCATACATCAGATCAACAATTAACTTAAGTTCGTGCAAGCACTCGAAGTAAGCAACTTCTGGCTGGTAGCCAGCTTCAACCAAAGTTTCAAAGCCCGCCATAACCAAAGCTGAGGCGCCACCACAAAGAACTGCCTGCTCGCCGAATAGATCGGTTTCGGTTTCTTCGGTGAATGTGGTCTTGATACCACCAGCGCGAAGTGAGCCAATTGCTGCGGCGTAAGAAAGGGCTAACGGCCAAGCGTTTCCAGTTGCATCCTGTTCAACAGCAACGATGGCAGGAACGCCACGACCTGCAACATACTCACGACGAACCAAGTGGCCTGGACCCTTTGGCGCAACCATACAAACATCAACATTTGCTGGTGGTGTGATGTAGCCGTAACGAATGTTGAAACCGTGTGCGAAGAAGAGGGCATCGCCAGCCTTTAGATTTGGCTCAATTGCCGACTGGTACAGTCCGCGCTGAACTGGGTCTGGCACCAACACCATGATTAGGTCAGCTTCTGCGACTGCGGTGGCTGGGTCAACTACTCGCAAACCTTCAGCTTCAGCTTTGGCACGGCTGCTGGAACCCTCGGCCAAACCGACTCGCACATCAACTCCACTGTCGCGCATGCTCAAGGCATGTGCATGCCCTTGGCTGCCATAGCCCAAAACGGCTACTTTGCGACCTTGAATGATTGATAGGTCAGCATCATCTTCATAAAACAACTCAGCCACGATTTCTCCTTTTATGTGTGGTGTCTTTAGTCTGTCAGAACTTATGGATTTGGTGAATTCCGCCAATTAGGCAAGGCGATCTGCACTGCGAAGTGCTCGATCGCCAATCGAACGAGAGCCGCGCGCTAGGGCTACTACGCCAGACTGCACGATTTCCTTGATTCCGTATGGTTGCAAGCCATCGCAAAGCGCTTCCAGTTTCTCCCGAGAACCGGTTGCTTCAATGGTGACCGCATCAGGGCTTACATCTACGACCTTGGCGCGAAATAACTCAACGAGTTGCAGTACGCCAGTGCGGTTGTGATCGTCGGCCTTGACTTTTATCAGCATCAGTTCGCGCTCAACAGCAGCCAAACCGTCTAGTTCAACAATTTTGAGCACGTTAATTAATTTGTTGAGCTGCTTGGTGATTTGCTCAAGTGAGTTATCGTCGACATCGGTGACTATGGTCATGCGCGATATGCCGGCAACTTCGGTTGGGCCAACGGCAAGCGACTCAATGTTGTAACCGCGTCGAGAAAATAGCGCAGAGATTCGAGCCAAAACTCCAGGCTGATCTTGGACTAAGACGGATAACGTGTGACGACCCATGACTATGCCTCCTCTCGTTCCCAAGCTGGCGCTAGATCGCGGGCAAATTGAATTTCATCATTGCTCTTGCCAGCAGCCACCATTGGCCAAACCATCGCATCGCGATGAACCTGAAAGTCGATCACGACAGGTACATCATTGGTGCTCATGGCTTTTTCGATGGTCTTATCAACATCTTCAGGCTTGTCACAACGAAGTCCAAGGCAGCCGTAAGCATCTGCCAACTTCACAAAATCTGGGAACGAATGTGAATGAAGGTCAGTGTTGCTGTAACGCTCGTTGTAGAACAAGGTTTGCCATTGACGCACCATGCCTAGTGATGAGTTATTTATCAAGGCGACCTTGATAGGAATCTCGTTTATTGTGCAGGTGGCCAGTTCCTGATTGGTCATCTGGAAACAACCGTCACCATCTATTGCCCAAACCGTTTTATCTGGAGCACCAACTTTGGCGCCCATGGCAGCTGGTACGGCGTAACCCATCGTGCCTAAGCCACCACTATTGATCCAAGTGTTTGGATTTTCATAGCCAACAAACTGCGCTGCCCACATCTGGTGCTGCCCCACACCCGCTGCATAGATTGCTTCAGGTCCCGCAATTTTGCCTAGGCGCTCAATGACTAGTTGTGGCGAGAGAGTGCCATCATTTGGCAGGTCATAACCAAGCGGATAATTCTCGCGCAGGTGATTTAGCGTCTTCCACCACCCCGTTAAATCTTCACGATTTCCTGCATCGAATTCCGCAGTGATTGCCGGAACCAGTTGGATAATGGCCGCGCGCACATCCGAAACGATTGGAATATCGGCATAACGGTTCTTGCCAATTTCAGCAGGGTCAATGTCAATGTGAATTACCTTGGCTTTTGGTGCAAAAGACGAAAGTTTTCCAGTAACTCGGTCATCAAAACGAGCTCCTAGGGTAATCAGTAAGTCACTTTGCTGCAGTGCGCCAACTGCGCCAACAGTTCCGTGCATACCTGGCATACCCATGTGTTGCACATGACTGTCCGGGAAAGCTCCGCGTGCCATCAAGGTCGTGACCACTGGGATTCCAGTCAGCTCGGCAAGTTCTCGCAATTCGCGCGATGCGCCAGCACGAATTACGCCACCACCGACATAAAGCACGGGTCGCTTTGCCTCGACAATCATGCGGGCAGCCTCTTTGATTTGGCGACCATGTGGCTTGGTAGTTGGTTTGTAGCCAGGCAAATCCAATACTTCTGGCCAGTCAAAAGTTGTCATTGCTTGCAAGGCATCCTTAGTGATGTCAACTAGCACTGGTCCGGGGCGCCCAGTTGAGGCAATGTGGAATGCTTCTGCAATTGCGCGTGGAATTTCATCAGCGTCACGCACTAAATAATTATGTTTTGTGATTGGCATCGTAATGCCCCGAATATCAGCTTCTTGAAAAGCGTCGGTACCAATTGCTGGCCCAGGCACCTGTCCAGTTATGGCAACGAGTGGAACTGAGTCCATGTGGGCATCGGCGATTGGGGTAACTAGATTAGTTGCTCCCGGCCCACTGGTTGCCATACATACGCCAACGCGACCGGTTACTGATGCGTAACCTTCAGCAGCATGGCCAGCGCCCTGTTCGTGGCGCACCAAAATGTGGCGGACTTTTTTAGAATCCATTAAAGGGTCATAGGCTGGCAAAATTGCCCCGCCTGGAATGCCGAAAACAACATCAACATCGGCATGTTCGAGTGAGCGAACTAGGCTCTGTGCGCCAGTGATTTGTTCAGACATAAGTCTTCTCCATTTCTTCGAAGGATCGCTTCGACGTCTCGCGCAATGCTGGCTGGCTGGATAGTAAATCTCTGCGCCGAATCGACTTGTAACAGAAACCTGCCTGTAGTTCGCTCTTGGCTTGCTACCTGCGTACTATCCCCACCACTGCGGTGTTGATCGTCTTAAAAGTGTATGTGAAAATGCAAAATATGGCTAGATGACAATTTTCGCGTAACAATCTTGCGAAATCGCGTAAGTTTCAATTAATCGCAGACAGCGCCTTGAGCGGCTGAGCCAACAAGTTTTGAGTACTTTGCTAGCACACCACGGTTGAACTTATGTGGAAGTGGCTGCCACTGTGCTCGACGGCTCTCAAGTTCGGTTTCAGAAACAAGCAGATCCAAAGTCTGATTTGGAATGTCAATGCGCACTCGATCGCCATTTTGCACCAGGCCAATCGGGCCGCCAGCCAAGGCTTCTGGAGCTACGTGACCGACGCACAGTCCGGTTGTGCCACCACTGAAGCGGCCGTCAGTAATCAATAGGACATCTTTACCAAGTCCAGCGCCTTTGATTGCTGCAGTAATCATCAACATCTCGCGCATGCCTGGACCACCTTGCGGCCCCTCGTAACGAATGATGACAACATCTCCGGCTTGGATGTCTCCGGTTTCAAGTGCGTCCATGGCCGCCCGCTCGCGTTCAAAAACTTTTGCCGGACCTTCAAAAACATCTACTGGGATACCAGCTGCTTTACAGACAGCGCCGTCTGGGGCCAGCGAGCCTTTCAAAATTCGAATGCCACCGACGCCACCGAGCGGTTCTTTGATTGCATGCAAGATTGCGCCGTCGGGATCTGGTGAATCAAGTTTTTCTAAATTCTCGGCAACGGTCTTTCCAGTAACCGTCATGCAGTCGCCATTGATCAGTCCGGCGTCAAGAAGCGCCTTCATTACAACCGGCACGCCGCCGACTGTGTCGACATCGCTCATCACATAGCGACCAAATGGTTTCACATCAGCAAGTAATGGCACCTTGGCACTTACTCGTTTGAAGTCGTCGAGGTCTAAATCAACGTCTGCTTCGTGGGCAATCGCCAAAAGGTGCAGCACGGCATTTGTTGAGCCGCCGAAAGCCATCACGATTGAAATTGCATTCAGTAAGGATTCACGAGTAATGATGTCTCGGGTAGTAATTCCCTGGCGAATTAATTCAATAACAGCGTGACCCGAAGCAACTGCGAAGCCATCCCGCCGGCGATCAACTGACGGAGGTGAGGCAGAACCTGGAAGTGACATTCCCATCGCTTCCGCAGCTGATGCCATGGTGTTTGCGGTGTACATACCGCCACACGCACCTTCACCTGGGCAAATCGCCCGCTCAATACGATCAACATCATCTTCGCTCATCAAACCTCGAGCACAAGCACCCACAGCTTCAAACGCATCAATGATAGTTACATCTCGATTGCTACCATCACTCAAAGTTACGTTACCCGGCAAGATCGAACCTGCGTAAACAAACACACTGGCTACATCTAGTCGCGCCGCTGACATCAACATTCCTGGGAGCGACTTATCGCAACCGGCGAAAGTCACCATGCCATCAAGGCGCTCTGCCTGCATCACAGCTTCAACTGAGTCGGCAATGATTTCACGACTCACTAACGAAAAGTGCATGCCTTCATGGCCCATAGAAATGCCATCTGAAACTGAAATTGTCCCGAACTGCATTGGAAAGCCGCCTGCTTCAAAGACACCGTCACGAGCTGCTTTTGCCAGACGATCAAGTGACAAGTTGCAAGGCGTAATCTCGTTCCAAGATGAGGCAATACCGATTTGTGGCTTCACCCAATCCTCATCGCCCATGCCGACGGCGCGTAGCATTCCGCGCGCCGCAGTGCGCTCTAGGCCATCAGTAACTTCCCAACTTCTTGGCTTCATATTGCTCATGTGACTAATTTACCTCTCCGAAGTTGGTGCTGATGTTACGCCTGTGACTTTATGGGCGATTCGTTACTTTTCTGAAGTGACACAGACGCACTTATCTGCCACGCTAATCAAATGAGTGACCCAAGTGTTGATACTGCAGATTATGGATTTGCTACCGCTACCGAACTCCTTGCTGATTTGCAGGCGGGTGCCCTATCCAGTGTTGAACTAACTGAGGCACTCATTGTTCGAATCCAAGAGTTAGACGACACTGCTGATGGCCTCAAATCAGTGCTCGCAATTAATCCTGATGCTCTTGCGCAGGCGCAGTATGCGGATGCAAATCCCAGCACAAAGCCACTACATGGTCTGCCGGTTTTAGTAAAAGACAACATTGAAGCGGTTGGCTTGCCAGCAACAGCGGGCTCGCTGGCACTGGCTGGTCGAACAGTTGTTGCTGATGCCCCATTAGTTAAAAACCTTCGTGATGCCGGCGCCATCATCCTTGGGTCTACAAATCTTTCTGAATGGGCCAACATCCGCTCGTTCAAATCAACTAGTGGTTGGTCCGCCGTCAATGGCGTTACTGCCAATCCATGGAAATACCAACACAATGCGGGTGGATCATCATCCGGTTCTGGCGCTGCAATTGCGGCGGGGCTTGCACCACTTGCCGTGGGTACCGAAACTGATGGCTCGATAGTTTGTCCATCTTCGCTCAACGGGGTAGTTGGCATCAAGCCAACGGTTGGCTTGGTATCTCGAGAAGGAGTAATCCCAGTTGCTGGCTCCATGGATTCGCCGGGTCCAATGGGTAGGAATGTGCCAGACATCGCACTCATGCTTGAAGTAATGGCTGGCGTGCGCAACCTTGTTCAGCTTTGTGATGACGAATCTCCACTTCGTATTGGCGTTGTAGACCAATGGCGCACGGGCGAAGAAGAAACCAATGCGGTTTTAGAGCAGGCCCTTAACGCAATCTCGGCGGCCGGCATCGAGTTGGTGCACGTCAAGGTAGCGCCACATACCGAACAAGTTGGCGAAGCAGAACTCACAATTTTGCTCAGCGAACTAAAGGAAGACTTAACCAACTACCTAATTGGTCGTTCCGGTGCTGGGGTACAGTCACTTGCTGATGTTGTGCAATTCAATCTGGATAACGCCGATACCGAGTTGGCACATTTTGATCAGTCGTTATTTGAGTTGGCATTGGCTACTGGCGGTAGGGATGAGAAGTATCGTTCAGCTAAAGAAGTCGCTCTGAATTGGGCAGTTGAACAAGTGCTTGCTCCTGCAATCAGTGATTGTGATGTATTAATCGGCGCTTCCTATGGGCCAGCTTGGAAAAGCACACTAGGTGCGGGCGATGACTATGATGGTGCCAGTCCAATTACCTGTGCTCCAGCTTTGGCCGGTTGGCCAATTGGCTGCTTGCCTATGGGTTTTGTGGATGGACTGCCAGTAGGTCTCGGTGTCGTCGCCCGTCCGCGTAATGAGGCGGGACTGGTTCGAGCAATGGGTCAATTGGAGCGAGTTCTCGGTTTCTCTGACCTGCGACCGTCGTTTATTCGCTAACGCCTAGTCGCTCAAACAACAGTTCTCGCACACGAGCTGCGTCGGCTTGACCCCGAGTTGCTTTCATCACGGCACCAACAACCGCGCCAGCCGCCTGCAATTTACCGCCTTGAATCTTTTCCGCAATGGTTGGGTCAGCGGCGAGTGCTTCATCGATAGCGGCAAGCAATGGGCCATCGTCAGAAACCACAGCAAGACCACGACCAGCAACTACTTCGGCAATACTTCCTTCGCCTGCCAGCACACCTTCGATTGCCTGGCGAGCAAGTTTGTCGTTTAGCGCACCTTCCGCAATTAACTTTTCTAGATCAACTAGATGTTGATGAGTAATCGGCAATCCTGAAAGCTCAATCTCCTGCTCGTTAGCTAAGCGAGCAAGTTCGCCAGTCCACCACTTTCGGGCGGCAGCAGAATCCACACCGGCAGCGATGCTGTCCTGGACCAAATCAAGGGCACCAGAGTTGACTAAGGTTTGCATATCAAAATCGCTGATTCCCCATTCGCTGGCCAATCGAGCGCGTCGAAGTGCTGGATTTTCAGGCAACTCGCTACGAAGTTTTTCTACCCACTCCCGCGAAGGAGCAATTGGAAGCAGATCTGGCTCTGGGAAGTACCGATAATCTTCAGCTTGCTCTTTCGAACGTCCTGATGTTGTTACACCAGTATCTTCATGCCAATGGCGAGTTTCTTGTATGACGCGCTGTCCGTCAGTTAGACGCGCAGCTTGTCGAGAAATTTCATAACGCACTGCGCGTTCTACTGAACGAAGGGAATTAACATTCTTGGTCTCTGAACGGGTACCGAGCTCAGATTCTGGGGTATCCCGAAGCGACAAGTTAACATCGCAACGCAATGAGCCTTGTTCCATCTTGACATCGCTCACTCCAAGGTTTCGTAAAATGTCACGAAGCGCTGCAACATAGGCTTTGGCAACTTCGGGAGCGTACTTCCCAGTACCCGTTATTGGTTTGGTAACAATTTCAATCAACGGAATGCCAGCGCGGTTGTAATCAACCAATGAATAATCGGCACCGTGAATTCGTCCAGTGGCACCACCAACATGTGAGTTCTTTCCGGTGTCCTCTTCCATGTGAGCGCGTTCGATTTCGATTCGGAAGGTTTTGCGACCTTCATCTGTTTCAACATCCACATCAAGGTAACCCTCGAAGCAAATAGGTTCGTCGTACTGCGAAGTCTGGAAATTCTTAGGCATGTCTGGATAGAAATAGTTTTTCCGTGCAAAGCGACACCAATTAGCAATTTCGCAATTTAATGCCAGACCGATGCGGATTGCAGATTCAACGCCAATCTCATTAAGTGCGGGTAGCGCACCTGGCAAACCGAGACATACCGGGCAAACATGGGTATTTGGGGCGGCACCAAACTCAGTACTACAACCACAAAACATTTTGGTTTTGGTGCCCAGCTCAACATGCACCTCGAGCCCAATTACTGGGTCGAACTTTTCAATTGCCTGCTCAAAATTCATAACTTTTTCAGCCATCACGCACCTACCAAATCTGGGGCTTGGCTAAGAATTGGTGCGCCCCAGTTAGCTAACAAGGCCCGCTCAAGGGCCGCGCCAACATTGTAGAGTCGATCATCAGCCATTGCCGGAGCCATAATTTGCAATCCAACTGGCAGGTTATCTTCTGGCGCAAGTCCAATTGGCAAACTCATACCTGGCAAGCCAGCTAAGTTCAATGGAATTGTGGCTACGTCATTGAGGTACATAGCCAATGGGTCATCCAACTTTTCGCCAATCTTGAACGCAGTTGTTGGCGCAGTAGGCGAAATCAGAACATCAACTTTCGCGAATGCATTAGCAAAATCACCAGCGATCAGAGTGCGAACTTTTTGTGCTTGACCATAGTAGGCGTCGTAATATCCCGCCGACAGTGCATAAGTGCCCAGAATCACTCGACGAATAACTTCACTGCCGAATCCAGCAGCACGAGTCAGGCTCATAACCTGCTCGACTGAATGGTTGCCATCATCACCTACCCGAAGACCGAATCGGATTCCATCAAATTTCGCGAGATTACTTGAACATTCACTTGGCAAAATTAGGTAGTAGGCAGCAAGTGCGTATGGGAAGTTAGGGCAAGAAACTTCAACCACATTTGCGCCAAGACTCTCAAGGACAGCGACCGCTTCTTCAAAGCGCTGTTTAACGCCTGCCTGAAAGCCCTCGCCACTTATTTCTTTAACAACACCAATGGTCATGCCCTTAATTTCGCCAAGCTTTGCAGCTGCCACTACATCTGGCACCGGAGCGTTAATTGAAGTTGAGTCCATCGGGTCATGGCCGGCAATAACGCTATGCAATAAAGCAGTGTCGAGCACATTTCGACCACAAGGGCCAACCTGATCAAGAGAAGATGCCAAGGCAACCACACCATAGCGGCTGACCCCGCCGTAAGTTGGCTTTACCCCAACTGTTCCAGTTACTGCTGCTGGTTGCCGAATTGAGCCACCAGTGTCGGAGCCAATGGCCAACGGAGCTTCAAATGCCGAAATGCAAGCAGAGGAACCGCCACCCGAGCCTCCTGGGATGCGGGTCAAATCCCATGGGTTGTGTGATGGTCCGAACGCTGAGTGTTCAGTTGATGAACCCATCGCGAATTCGTCCATGTTGGTTTTGCCAAGTACGACAATGCCCGCTGCGCGCAGTTTTTTAACAACCGTGGCGTCGTATGGTGGCTGCCAACCAGCTAATACTCTGGAGCCACAAGTTGTTGGCATATTTTTTGTTGTGAGAATGTCCTTCAGGCCAAGTGGCACACCGGCAAGCACTGGGAGGCGCTCGCCTGCCGTACGACTTTGATCAATCTCTTTTGCATGCTGCAAAGCGCCTTCGGAATCCACATGCAAGAAGGCGTGGACATCAGCATCTACCTGAGCGATGCGCTCTAAATGTGCAGAAACTACCTCAACCGCGGATACCTCTTTTGCCGCTAATCTGTTGGCTAGCTCTGAGGCTGCAAGTTTTATTAATTCAGACACCGCTTACTCCTCGTCCAGAATGCGTGGCACTCGGAATCGGTCGTCCTCAACGCAGGGGGCACCGGCCAAGGCTTGTTCGGCAGTTAGTGATTGAGCTGGGACATCCGCTCGAAAAACATTGGTCATTGGCACCGGATGGCTCATGGCGGGCACATCTTGCGTTGGCGCCGAAGCTACTTGAGCAACCGCATCCAAAATGGCATCTAATTGCTGGGCGTAATGGGCTAATTGCTCTTCGGGTATCTCTATCCGAGCTAGCTTTGCCAAATGTGAGACATCATCACTGGAAATTTCGGACATGAGCCAATTCTATTGACATCTGGTCATCGGCTAAACCGCAGTAGCGATCGGTAAAAGTCTGCAGAATTAATTGGTTCGCATCGCCAGGGCTGCTTGCGGACCCTGCTCTAAGAGGGCAACAAATCCATCCTCGGCCAAAATTGGTCGTCCAAGCTCGGCAGCTTTGTCTGCCTTTGAACCAGCCCCAGGTCCTACCACTACAAAATCGGTCTTTGCCGAGACGGAGCTTGCGGCCTTGCCACCCCTGCTCGTGATAGCCTCACTTGCTCCTTCACGGGTGAATCCTTCAAGAGTTCCGGTAACCACAATCGTCAGTCCTGCCAATGTCTGAGGTAAAGACTGAGTTTCGGTATTAACCAAAGACAATCCCCCAGCGCGCCACTTTTCGATAATTTCCTGATGCCACGACTCACTAAACCACTCAGCTATTGAGGTTGCTATTACCGCACCAATGCCTTCGACAGCGGCAAGTTCATTCGCATCCGCTTTCGCTAGCTCGTCAATACTGCCAAACTTGCGGGCTAAAGCTTGGGCGGTCGGCGGCCCTACATGACGCATTGACATCGCGGCAATTACTCGCCAAAGCGGCTTAGTGCGAGCTGCTTCAATCTGGGCAAGAAGTAGTTTCGCATTCTCGCCAAGTTCACGGTTAGTCCCTTTTACAAAGAAATCACTGCTTTGCAATTTCTCTTCGGTTAGCAGGAACAAATCCCCTTCATCCTCGATGATGCGATCTTCGAGCAGTGCTCGGGCCGCTTTTTCGCCAAGGCCTTCGATATCCAAAACAGCTCTGGAACCTAGATGCTCGAGGCGACCGCGTAGCTGGGCTGGACAACTTCGTGAGTTTGGACAACGAATGTCAGCATCACTTTCTTTTTCGGGAGCTAGAACACTGCCACATTCGGGACATTTCGTCGGCATGACAAAAGGCTGTTCGGTACCAGTTCGCACCTCAACTACTGGACCAAGGATTTCGGGAATGACATCTCCAGCTTTGCGCAAGAACACCATGTCACCAATTAGCACACCTTTGCGTTCCACTTCAAAGGCATTGTGTAGGGTCGCAAAAGAAACTGTGGAACCAGCAACCAAGACCGGTTCTACCTTGGCACGCGGAGTGATGCGTCCAGTTCGCCCAACCTGGACTCCAACATCTAACAGCTTCGTGCGGACAACTGTCGGCGGATATTTGTACGCAACTGCCCAACGTGGAGCGCGAGCAGTAAACCCAAGTTCTGCTTGTTCGGCCAAATCATCAACTTTAATTACTACCCCGTCGATATCGTGGGCTAAGTCATGTCGGTGTTCACCAAAGTCAGAGATGTAATCAAGGACTTCCTGTGGGGTATTGACAACCTTGACTTTGTCTGAAGTCGGCAAGCCCCATTTCTGTAATAACTCGTAGGCATGAGACTGGGTCTTGATTTCAATGCCTTCGTGCACACCAATTCCGTGCACGATTAGTCCAAGTCGACTTAGAGATCGAACTGCCTCATCAAAATCTTGTTGTTTGCGCTGCACGCTAGCCATGGCTCGAGAATCTGACTCTTTGCCTTTAGCTTTTTGTTTAGCAAGTTCCAAAGCCTCAATGCGCTTATCAATACGCAGGCGCAAAGTTCCTGCCGCTGCATTTCGTGGATTAGCAAATGCAGTTCCACCAGCTGTTGTCACTTCAAGATTTAGCGCATCAAAATCAGCAAGTGAGTAGTACACCTCGCCCCGCACCTCAAGTAGCTCGGGAACTTTATCCTTTGGCCCAAAGTTAAGTTTTAGTGGAATGCATTTCATGTGTGTCACATTCGACATCACATTTTCACCAACAGTGCCACTACCTCGGGTGGCGACAGTTTCTAATTCGCCATTTCGATATACAGCATTGATGGCTAGGCCATCAATCTTTAGTTCGCAGAGGTAGCTATGTTGGCCCACACGATTAAACCAGGCATTTAGTTCCTGATCGTCAAAGACATTATCCAGACTCCACATTCTTGAGGGATGGGTAAATTCGCCAAACTCCTCGGAAACCTCTCCGCCAACGGACTGGGTCGGCGAATCTGAAGTAACAATTTCTGGGTACTTAGTTTCAACTTCTAACAGTTCTTTAAATGCTGCGTCATATTCCGCATCCGAGATCGTCGGCTTATCGTGCTGATAATAATCAGTACGAGCCTGCTCAATCACCGTAACCAGTTCATCCCGACGTTGGCGAACTGCCTTTGGGATACTCACACACTCTCCATGCGCCGTGATCTTGAAATGGTGGCACTTCCAATCACTCGAGTGCCTTCGTAGAGCACAGCTGCCTGACCAGCAGCTACTCCTCGCAAATAATCATCAAGTACTACTTGAATTCCATCGGATGTCAGACTTACTTTTCCTGGCAGGGCTTCACCATGTGCTCGCACCTGAACATGAATCCGCTGACCATTAACTGGTAGTGGTCCGCCCCAACGCGGATTCACTGCTTCAATCAAGTTGATGTCAAGCAGCATTGGTGGTCCGATTAGAACTGTGTTGTTTTTTACATCAACATCGACGACGTAACGCCGTTCGCCATCGCCAGTTGGATTGCCCAGGGCTAATCCACGACGCTGTCCGACCGTGAAAGCTTGTGCGCCTTTATGGGTCCCTACTTTTTGGCCAGTTTCGGCATCAATCACATCGCCTGGCACCGTATCAATCTGACGAGCAAGCCAGCCAGCAGTGTCACCATCAGGAATGAAACAGATGTCGTGACTGTCCGGCTTTTGTGCTACCAAAATGCCGCGTGCTTGTGCTTCTGCGCGTACTTCGACTTTGGTGCTGTTACCTAGCGGGAACATCGAATGGGAAATTTGTTCTGCAGTCAAGACGCCTAAAACATAAGACTGATCTTTGGTCGGGTCAACTGCTCTATGCAGTTCGTGGCCGTTGGGTCCTTCGATAATTTGTGCGTAGTGCCCGGTGCACACAGCATCGAAGCCTAGGTTCATTGCCCGATCTAATACTGCCTCAAATTTGATGCTCTCGTTGCAGCGCAGGCAAGGATTTGGCGTGCGCCCTTCCGAGTATTCATGAATAAAGTCGGCAATCACTTTCTCTTGAAACTCGGCAGACATATCCCAGACATAAAATGGTGCACCCAACATGTCCGCGGCCCGAAATGCATCGTTGGAATCTTCAATCGTGCAGCAACCACGAGCACCCGATCGATGTGACTGCGGGTTTCGAGATAAGGCCAAGTGCACAGCCGTTACGTCATGACCTGCTTCAACAGCGCGGGCAGCGGCTACTGCCGAATCAACCCCGCCCGAAAGTGCTGCTAGAACTTTCATGCGCTCGCTCCAGCGGTTGCTCGAGGAACCCCGGCACGTCTTGCTCGTTCCAAGGCCGAAGGAAGCGCTGCTATCAGTGCAGCTACATCGGCCTCAGTTGAAGTATGGCCTAGCGAGAAGCGCAATGTGCATCTGGCCAAATCTGGGTCGGCCCCCATTGCAAGTAAGACATGCGATGGCTGTGGAACGCCAGCACTACAAGCGGAGCCTACTGAGCATTCAACATCCTGAGCGTCAAGCAGCATAAGTAGTGAATCACCTAAAGCGCCCGGAAATGAGAAGTGTGCGTTGTTAGCCAGTCGATTCGAGGTTGCACCGTTGAAGTTTGCATCTGGGGCGATTTCTAAAACTTGCTTGACTAAGGAATCACGTAGTTCTTTAACCCGCGCGACAATCTCTGTGCGCTGGTTCGTTGCCTGAGTGAGTGCGCTAGCCAGCCCGACAATGCTTGGCGTATCCAAAGTTCCGGAACGAAGATCCCGTTCTTGGCCCCCACCATGAATAAGTGGAATGGCCTTGCAGTCCCGACTCATTATTAAAGCGCCAGCTCCTGTCGGTCCGCCAAATTTATGTGCTGAAATAGACATGGCACATACGCCAAGCCGAGCAAAATCAACCTCTAACCACATCGGGGCTTGCACTGCGTCGGTATGAAAACCAATCCCCAAGCCACGAGTTACTTCTGTTAACGCAGTCAAGTCGTTAATGGTGCCAACTTCATTATTAGCCAACATCACACTTACTAGCGCAACATCACTTGGATCGGCCCCTAAAGCTTGAGTTAAGGCAGCAGCGGTAATTTCACCGTCAGCAGTGGCCGGTATCCAGGTGACCTCAAACCCCTCATCAGCAACTAACCATTGGATTGGATCGAGAACTGCGTGATGTTCAATGCTGCTCACAACTAAGCGATTTTTCTTCGGGTTATGTTTACGGGCGGCCCAAGCCAGGCCCTTAAGTGCGATATTGTTTGCCTCGGTTCCACCTGCGGTAAAAATAACTTCGGTTGGTCGTGCTCCAACAGCTTTGGCAACTTGTTCCCGAGACTCTTCAACATGGCGTCTGGCTCTGCGGCCAGCGGCATGCAAAGATGACGGGTTGCCAGGGTCGGCTAATAACTCACTCATAGCGGCTACGGCTTCAGAAAACATGGGAGTCGTAGCAGCGTGATCTAAATACGCCACATGCCTAGTCTAAAGCAGTTATCAGACCGAAGTGATGGGATGACTTTGGCGCGAAGAGAGATTTAGCTACCGGCTACAACAGGTTAAATTAAGCGACACGGAGGCCCGAATAAAGTGCGTTTAGCCCCACTGTCCTACACAATTGATGGAATGCGGGTAGATCTAGTTGCTACCAAATTAGACCAAGGAGGCCAGAAGTGAGTTCTGGCATGCAAGCTGGTCTACCAGATCCACTCGGCGCAACAGTTCGCGATGGTGGAACCAACTTCGCCGTTTGGGCACCGGATGCAATTCGAGTTGAGCTTTGTCTAATCAATGAGGATGGTAGCTACTGGTCTTTTGACTTGCCCAGTTTCTCCAAAGGCATCTACTTCGGCTTCTTACCAGAAGTTGGCCACGGGCAACAGTACGGATACCGAGTTCATGGCGAGTGGGCTCCCGAACGTGGGATGCGATTTAATCCAGCGAAGTTGTTGATTGACCCGTACGCAAAAGCGGTGACGGGCGAGCTAGTTTTGCATGAAGCTATTTATGGACATGTTGCCAATGATGATCTAATTTTCAATGACCAGGACAGTCGACCTTATGTACCCCGAAGCGTAGTTGTAGATGGCAGCTACGACTGGGAAGACGATAAACGGCCAAACATCGCACCAGAAAAAACGATTATCTATGAAACACACGTAGCAGGATTAACTGGAAAACACCCATCAATTCCAGAGGAGCAACGTGGCACCTACGCTGGCATGGCACATCCAGACGTGATTGCCTACCTTAAAGATTTGGGTGTGACCACCGTAGAACTCTTACCAGTACAACATTTTGTTAGTGAACCATTTCTGCTGGCCCAAGGTAAAGAAAACTATTGGGGTTACAACACTCTGGCTTTCTTCGCTCCGCACGCGAAATATTCCGCTTCTGGAACTATCGGTCAACAGGTACGCGAATTCAAAGACATGATCAAGGCCTACCATCGAGCGGGCCTAGAGGTTATTTTGGATGTGGTTTACAACCACACTCCCGAACAAAACGAATTAGGTCCGACTTTGTCACTTCGGGGTTTTGACAATAAGGGTTACTACCACTTGACCGCAGATTGCCGACGGTATCTAGACTTCACGGGGTGCGGAAATTCCATTCGCGCATCGCATCAATCAACGCTGCGACTCATCATGGATTCATTGCGATATTGGGTAACTGAGATGCACGTTGATGGGTTTCGTTTTGACTTGACCACCGAACTCACCCGCAACTCACAAAAAGATGTTGACCTTGAGGGTGGATTTATTTCAGCCACCGCTCAGAGTTCGACGCTTCGAAACATTAAGTTAATTGCCGAGCCATGGGATGTTGGCCATAACGGCTATCAGGTCGGCTCGTTCCCGGAACCTTGGAGTGAATGGAACGACCAATTCCGCGATACCGTTCGCGACTTTTGGCGCGGCATGAGTGGCGGAGTTGCTGAACTTGGTTGGCGCCTAACGGGCTCGGCCGACCTTTATTGGGATCAAATGAATGGACCGCGCGCCTCCATTAACTTTGTTACTGCGCACGACGGATTCACACTGCACGACCTTGTCGCGTACAACGACAAACACAACTTGGCCAATGGTGAAGAAAATCGAGATGGTGCCGACACAAACCGATCGTGGAACTGCGGAGTAGAAGGCGCTACTGACGATCCGGCAATCTTGGAATTACGACGTAGGCAAATGCGCAACTTTATTGCCACGACTTTCTTGAGCGCTGGAACTCCGATGCTGCTTGGTGGTGATGAAGTTGGCCGAAGCCAACAAGGTAACAACAATGCATATTGTCAGAACAATGACATCGCCTGGAATCACTGGAAGTTCACGCAAGAGCAGCAAAACATTTATGATTTTGTTCGTCATGTGATTCACATTCGGCAAGAGCATACGGTTTTTCAGCGCAATGGTTACCTCAATGGTGAAAATGTAAATTTCATGAATGTGCCTGATCTTGCGTGGTTCCGTGCGGATGGTCAACTCTTTACTCACGAAGAATGGGCCTGCGTTAACACTAGACAGCTCGGTATGTATTTGGCTGGCGCAGTTAAATCTCATAACCGCCATGACATCGTGGACAACGGCTTCTATTGGTTCCTTAATTCATCTGCCGAAGAGGTTGATGTGACCTTGCCAAATGGTGAATTTGCATCAGAGTATCTCCTGCGGTTCAACACAGCTGATGAATTGCACTGGCAGGCAAGTGAGCCAATCTCGGCAAATTCAGTGGTTACCTTAAAGCCTTGGGCTTGTGCACTCTGGATGGTAACTCGGCGCGACTAAAGCCTCTTGTTTCTCGCGAAATAAACAGGAAATATCCAAGCCTGATGTGCACAATTAGGGCAGTTGTCGCTACGGTTAAGTTATGGCTAGTAAGCATTTGGACGGTGCCAAGCACCAACTAAGCCAGTTACCCAACCTCGAATTTGGTCGAATTCCAGTATTGGATGTCTCCCCTGTAGTAGGTGGCGGTGCCCGCCCAGTCAAAGCGGTCCTGAACGAACGATTTCTAATTAGCGCTCGGGTGTTTCGTGAAGGTCACGATGCGGTTGGCGCTGAGGCAGTATTAATCAATCCTGCTGATCAAGAAACCGCTCGAATCAGCATGGCGCAGCATGGTTTTGAGGCAGAACAAAAAGGTGCGGAAGTTTCGCTCGGTGAGCTCGGACTTTGGCACTACCGCGTCGAAGCATTTAGCGACCCAATTGCTACTTGGATTCATCGGGCCACAGTTAAGATTCCTGCAGGTGTGGATGTAGAAGTGGAATTCCAAGAGGGCATAATTTTGCTCAATGAAGTTTTAAGCCAGTGTCCTAACACAGATAAGCCAGATATCGAAGACCTAATCGCAGTATTACAGGATGGTAAAAAGTCTCTGACTGAGCGGCTCGCTCCCCTACATGACCAGAATGTGCTCGCACTACTAGACCGCAATGTAATCCGCCAGTTTGTCTCCAGTTACGGACCATTTCCGGTTTATGTCGAGCGACCCCGCGCATTATTCGGTAACTGGTACGAATTTTTCCCACGCTCTGAAGGAGCTGTTAAAAAGAAAGATGGCTCTTGGCAGAGCGGAACTTTCAAGACAGCAGGAAAGCGTCTAGCCGCTGTTGCCGCAATGGGCTTTAATGTCCTTTACCTGCCGCCAATTCATCCAATTGGTTACACAAATCGCAAAGGTCCAAACAACACATTAAATCCTGGGCCTAATGATCCTGGCTCCCCTTGGGCAATTGGTAGCAAAGATGGAGGCCATGATGCGATTCATCCTGACCTAGGCACGGAACGCGATTTTAAAAAGTTCGTCAAAGAGGCGAGTGAACTTGGAATTGAAATTGCGCTTGATTTGGCGCTGCAAGCAAGTCCGGATCACCCATGGGTGAAAAGCAATCGGAAGTGGTTTACCGAGCGAGCAGATGGCTCCATTGCATACGCAGAAAACCCACCAAAGAAATATCAGGATATTTATCCAATAAATTTTGATCGTGACCCCGAAGGTATTTTTGCTGAAGTCGAGCGAGTTGTGCGGCACTGGATGAGTTTGGGAGTTCGAATATTCCGAGTCGATAACCCGCACACTAAACCAGTGGCTTTTTGGGAGCGTCTGATTGCCAAGGTAAATGCAACTGACCCTGATGTAATTTTTCTAGCAGAAGCGTTCACAAATCCGTCAATGATGCGCGCATTAGGTGAGGCTGGCTTTCAGCAGAGCTACACCTACTTCACCTGGCGCAGTTTTAAAGGTGAAATCATTGACTACTTAACTGAGTTATCTGGTTCGGCTAGTGCTTATTTCCGCCCAAACTTCTTCGTTAATACTCCAGACATTCTTCCCCAAAATATCCAAACCGGAAGTTATCGCAGCTTCGATATTCGCGCCACACTAGCGGCAACCCTGTCGCCAACTTGGGGTGTTTATGCAGGCTTTGAACTGTACGAGGCCGAACCAACGAAACCTGGTGCGGAAGAATATCTGGATTCAGAAAAATATGAATACCGACCACGCAATTGGGATGACCCGGGTCTACCAACGCTAGCCCCATATCTCACCCAGTTAAATCAAATCCGAGCCAAGAGTCCTGCACTTCACTACCTGCGCAATTTGCGCTTTCACAATATTGATTCGGATGCCATGTTGGCGTACTCCAAGCGCGAAGGCGACAACATTGTTTTAGTTATTGTGAATCTCGATCCACACAGCGCGCAAGAATCTACAGTGCATTTGAACATGCCCGAACTCGGCAAAGACTGGAATGACACCTTCACAGTCAAAGATGAATTGACCGGTCAGACAATGAAGTGGAGTGAACACAATTTTGTTCGTCTTGATCCCTCAATAGGTTGTGCCTTGATTTTGACGGTTTCAGCAAATGCCTAAGCTAACTTTTCCCTTCAAGTTCAGGCCAAAAACTAGAATCCCAAACCCGCCTAACCAATTAGATCGGGTCATTGACGGCTGGCATCACGACCCACACTCTGTGTTAGGGTCACATTCAACTGAAACCTCAACCACAATCACAGTTCTGCGTCCTTGGGCAAACTCAGTTGCCGCAGTGGTTGGTGAAACAGTTATTCCACTGGTGCACCAAGACAGAGGCGCTTGGGCAATCACAATAGAGCAACCAGGACTGTCTGAGTATTCTTTGCAAATAGATTATGGTCAAGGCGTTCTTGACATCCAAGATCCCTATCGATTCTTGCCAACCATCGGCGAGTTAGATTTACACCTGATTTCAGCCGGTCGGCATGAGGACCTCTGGAAAGTTATGGGCGCTCACTATAAAACCATTCAAGATGTAACTGGTGTGGCATTCACCGTATGGGCACCAAGTGCTCAAGGCGTTCGCGTAATTGGCGACTTCAACATGTGGAATGGCGTGGCCCATCCAATGCGTTCTATGGGTAGTTCTGGAGTTTGGGAGTTATTCATTCCAGGTCTTGAACCTGGTACAAAATATAAATTCAGTATTCTGGCACAAAATGGTGCGTGGTTAACCAAGTCAGACCCGATGGCCTTTTATGCCGAAGTTGCTCCAGCCAACGCCTCTATAGTTTTTCAATCTGAGTACCAGTGGAATGACCAAAACTGGCTTGACCAGCGAACAAGCTTTGAGCCCCACAAAGCTCCGATGTCGGTTTACGAAGTGCATCTCGGTTCCTGGCAGCCAGGAAAAAGTTATCGCCAACTTGCTGTTGATCTTGTTAATTACGTAAAAGAGCGTGGGTTCACCCATGTTGAATTTATGCCAGTTGCCGAGCACCCATTCGCTCCTTCCTGGGGATATCAAGTAACTGGCTATTACGCAACAAGTTCTAGATTTGGCACACCTGATGACTTTCGCTACCTAGTGGATGCATTTCATCAGGCAGGCATTGGGGTAATTGTGGATTGGGTTCCGGCTCACTTCCCCAAGGACGAATGGGCTCTTGGTCGATTCGATGGAACAGCCCTTTACGAACACGCCAATCCGCAGTTAGGTGAGCATCCGGACTGGGGCACTTACATCTTTGATTTTGGTCGCAATGAAGTTCGAAACTTTCTGGTTGCCAATGCAGTTTTCTTGCTCAAGGAGTTCCATATAGATGGGCTCAGGGTTGATGCAGTTGCTTCAATGCTCTATTTGGATTACTCACGTGAAGATGGTCAATGGACCCCGAACCGGTTTGGCGGACGGGAAAATCTGGAAGCAGTTGAGTTCTTAAAAGAGATGAACGCTACCGCCTACCGGGCAATGCCTGGCATTGTCACCATTGCCGAAGAGTCAACTGCTTGGCCAGGTGTCACCACGCCAACCGATGCAGGCGGCTTAGGTTTTGGCTTGAAGTGGAATATGGGTTGGATGCACGACTCACTTGAGTATGTAAAACATGAACCAATACATCGGCAATTCCATCACAATGAGATGTCTTTTTCCTTGGTATATGCCTGGAGTGAAAATTATGTGTTGCCGTTAAGTCACGATGAAGTGGTGCACGGAAAAGGCTCGATTTACCAGCGGATGCCTGGCGATGACTGGCAGCGGTTAGCTAATGTGCGCGCCTACTACGGTTTCATGTGGGCACATCCGGGCAAACAACTTTTATTCATGGGGTGTGAATTCGGCCAAGTTGGCGAATGGTCGCAAGCACATGGACTGGAATGGCACCTCTTAGATCATGACCGGCACTTAGGAGTGCGCAAAGCCATCGACGCGATGAATCACGTGTACCAAACCTGGCCGGCGCTCTGGCAAAAGGATGCTGATCCAGCCGGCTTCCAATGGCTGATTAGCGATGATTCTGCAGGCAACATCTTCGCATGGACACGCTGGGATGAAGCGGGTAATCCAATCATTTCCGTCACGAATTTTGCTCCCGTTCCGAGGCATGCTTATAGATTGCCGCTTCCCATCGCTGGAAATTGGGTTGAAATTTTTAATAGTGATGATCTTGCATTCGGCGGAAGTGGGGTTGGCAACCACCATGGAGTAATAGGTGACGGCCCAGCCTATTTTGGCCAGCCAGCCAGCGCTGAAATTACTTTGCCACCGCTTGCGACCGTTTGGTTTGCGCTTAGTTGATTAGAAGAGTGCACTCGTTAAGTCAAGACGGGCCTTAACCACTGAAGCATCATTTGGTCCAGCAATCTCAAAAAGTTCCAGTAAGCGAGATTTTGCTACCTCGCGGGAATCTTCAACATTTTCGCTAACGAGGTTGATGAGTCTAGTAAAAGCGACAGACCAATCACCAAGCATAAATTCAACATCGGCAGCCAAGAGTGCGGCTTCTAATGACATATCAGCACTTCCTAGTGCGTGGTTGTAATCGATACCATCAAGTCGCTTAAACAACTCAACATTGAGCAGCCCAATCCGAGCTAACGAATCATTAGGTTTCGTTGCAAGTATCGATTTATAGGCATCTATTGCTTCATCCCAATTGCCCTCATCGAGAGCGGTCTGCGCTGCTTGTAACTCTGGATCTAGTGGCTCATCCACTACATCTTCTTCGTCTGTAACACTGAGGCCGGGCAGACCAATCTCGGCTGCCTTTGCTAACACAGCATCGATGATGGATCGCATCTGATGTTCAGGATGGGCACCGGGCGGTAGTGGTACGGGCTGTCCACCTAACACAGCAAAAAGACTAGGTATGGACTGGATTTGGAAAGCTGCTGCAATCTGCTGCTCAACGTCAACGTTTACTTTTGCCAGAATCCATCGACCAGAATCTTCGCGCGCCAACTTTTCCAAAATAGGCGATAACTGCTTGCACGGTTCGCACCATTCAGCCCAGAAATCCAAAATCACGGGCACAGTTTGTGATTGCAAAATCACATTTTGTTCAAAGTTCTCAGTAGTCACTTCAAAAATAAAAGTGCTATCCGATTGAGTTGCAGGTGCGTCGGCTATTGCCTGATCTGCCTTGCGCTTTGCTGCTAGTGCGCCAAGATCAACTGCGCCATGAAGATTTAGGTTTTGCGTCACTGTCCTATTGTGCCCTACTGAATCGCCGAGCTGACATAGACTGACGACTATGGATTGGTCATTGCGAGCCTGTGCTCGAGTTGGACATTTGACTTATCGCCCAACAGAATCAGATTTGGCCGCCAAATTGAGAGTTGCCACAAATGTTGGCACTGCCTGGAAATGTTTGCGTTGCGGGGCATTTATTCCCGAAGAACCATTTGCCCACGGACCCGCCGATGAAGCACCTGAAGTAGCACATGCCGGGCAAATCCGAGATCGCTTCATCATCCGATTGCTAGGTTTCGAGCGGGGTGTCCGCGGTCTGATTGTGCTAATAGTGGGCATTGCCGTTTGGCAGTTACAAATATCTCAAGAATCACTTGTCGATCATCTTAACGCCGCACTTCCATTGTTAAAGCCATTTGCTGATCAGATTGGCTGGAATATGAATGACTCGGGCATCATAAATTTCCTCTCGAGTTTGCTGTCTACGTCACCGCATACTCTGAGTTTGATTACTTTGGCCCTAGTTTCATATGGCCTGCTGCAAATTGTTGAAGGAGTCGGGCTTTGGTTTCAAAAGCGATGGGCCGAATACTTGGCCGTTGTTGCAACTAGCGCTTTCATTCCATTGGAACTTTTTGAACTGAGTCACAAAATCACATTTTTACGCGCAGGCGCTTTAATCGTCAACATTGCAGCTGTTATTTGGTTGCTCTGGACTAAACACCTCTTTGGTCTAAATGGTGGCAGTGCGGCCGCTCATGACGAGAGCGTTAAAGGTCGAGCCGCGATTGATTACGCAATTGCCATGCATGACCGTCTTGAAATTCACAATTTAGATTCGGCCGTTGGAAACTAGCTGCTAATTAACCAACTAATAATGGTTGTGGCAGTTTTTTCCGGATCTTCAATTGGTGGTAGGTGACCACAGTTAGGTAGCTCGATGAAGGTTGCTTCTTTTGCTAATTTCTGCATGGTCATAAAATCATCAGGCTTACTCACCACGTCATCAGCACCTCGGATTAATAACGTAGGGCCAGAAAACTCAGCTAGCACTTCGCTACTGTCTGGCCGACCAGCCATTGCATGTTGTAACCAAGCGATTGTGTCAGCCTTGCTGGCGCCAATCCAAGCTTCAACTTGCTTGACAACTTCTGGTCGATTTTCATGCGTGTAATTGGAAAGCAGGGTGGGTAGCAACTGCTTTGCGTAGTCTGTAACAGACAGATCCGATTTAACTTCAGTGGCAATGCGTTGGCGATTTCGAATTGCAGCAGGTGAATCTGCGGTTACTTTTGTATCGATTAGCCCTAACCCCAAAATTTGAGCTGGACGAGATCGAAGCATCGCCAAACTTACATATCCACCAAGCGATACCCCAAGCACATATGCTTGACCAATTCCCTGTTCGGCCAGCATCTTCCAAACATCGGTTGCTAACAAATTAATATCCGGCTGCGCATCATCCATGGGACTGTCTGCGCATCCGCGCAAATTTGGTGCAATGACCAAAAATCCTGAGTCGGAAATTTTAGGCGCAATTTCAGACCAGAATTGGGCTCGAAACGGAAATGGGTGGACCAAGACGACTGCCCGATTGCGTGCATTTCCATACTTATCGAAGGTAAGCGAAACCGTCACTTAATTAACCGCCCTTGTAGGTCATCCCACTTCGCCATTGGTCCATCCCACTGCCATAAAATTGGTGGCAAGTCGGGTGCAATGAAGTTAAGCGCTTTATCCCAAGCAATGCGCACAAACTTCTCTCCCACCCACAGGTGTTTACATTCTGGCACTCCGATAACTTCGGCTTGCGGAACAGTCTTGAACTTTTCGATTGCGGCTGCAGGAACTAGATAGTCATCCAATTGAGGCACTAGTGCTAACAGTGGTCGGCCAGTTTCAGCCCAAGTGGTAAGCGCAGATTCAGAACTCCACTTGAGCGGCGGGCTAAAAAGGACAGCCCCTTGGACTGGCTCAATGTTCCCATGCCTGAGTAAGACGTCTGTGCCAAAGGACCAGCCAACTAACCAAATATTCGGCAAATTTCGTGCGGTAGCAAAATCTAGAGCAGCTCGTAAATCATTACCTTCCAAGTTGCCTTCATCGTAAGCACCTTGGCTGGTTCCCGCCGCACTTGTCGTTCCGCGGAAATTGAATCGCAAAATAGCTACTTGGGCTAGCGCAGGCAGTCGCCATGCTGCTTTACGGAACAAGTGACTGTCCATCATTCCGCCACCAGTTGGATTCGGGTGCAAGCAAATAATGGTCACTAATGGTGCACCGGATTCTGGAAGTGCAAGTTCGCCTACCAGAGTCAAGCCATCTGAAGTAGACAAAGTTATTGGCTCGCGAATTGCAGGTAGCACACTATTGGCTGAAAGGTCTGCCATTGCTATCGACGATTCATTCGATTGGCCCAGCAAGGCTTGTGCCAATGTCGACGTTGCGTGACATTGTCATCCATACTTAGTCCGGAGTACTCCCAAGTCACCAAATGTGCAGTTCCTGGGTTAATCTCTTGATCACAACCTGGACACCTATAAGTTTTATCAAAGCCTGCACCAGAGATGGCCTGAATAACCCAACTACCATCACGGCCAGTTTCTACTTTGCGAGTACCGTTTGGATTGAACTCCCGAGGCTCTGGCTCGGGCTGCCGGCGGTTGTGACGACCCATAACTTAATTCTAAACTGTGCTGCTGAAAAGAGATTTCTTCCGTGCGGCCACTCTCGGTGAATCGGTCGCACGGAAGACTCCTATCGGAATATTGCACCTAGAACATGTTGTCTGAAATATCCAAGCGTTCGATGTAGGAAATTCTGTTGATTGTTCTTTGGTGGCGCAACAGGAACCAGCGAGCCTGGAGCAAACTGCACACATAGCCGCTGCAATGACGAGTCAGTTCCACCCGTCTTGGCTTCACTTCGACCGTTGAGATTCATGTTGATGCAAGTGGTATCGCCATTTGTTGGTAATCCGGTGGTGGTTGCCCAATCGGTAGCCGAACCATCAATTGGCGCGCCCTCCGGCAACTCCATGGCCTTCAGAACGTCTTGACCGCTTGCGAATGAATAACCAGTCTTGTTATACATCTGCATCAAGAAGGCGGCTCGATCTTGGAAACACTTGGCAATGTCCAATGTGAACGTGAGAGTTGAACTCGCTGGCTTTTCAGTCGGTGAGTCAACTACGGCATCTCGAAGTGGTGCCAAGGCGTTAGCACCTGTGTCAAGTGACCCGTTCGTAGTGAAGTCAGCCGAAGTCGGATCGTATGCCGAATCAAATGATGCACCTCCGAAATCGGGGTTTCCACTCGAGGCGCCACAGCCAAGTTGCACATTCTTAATTTCAAATTCCAAACCATAGCTCAGGCCATGCACATCGTGATAGCCGCTGCTTGCATCCTCACCAGGGAATGCTTGGCGTTGTGGTCGATAGAAGGTAACGGTCAACTTCTTACCAGGTTGGATCACAATTGCATTTGGTGCATTATCTTGGGCACCATTTCCGCCAGATCCCAATGCCTTAGCGCCACCGCCACTTATCTGCGAATAGTTAATTAACTCTTCGCTTCCGTTGTAGTCAACACTCTTGACCAGTGGGCCAGTGATTGGGTAGGCACCGAGAGTCGTTGCCACGGACGAAACATTGCCATCCTTATTGAAGTAGTTCAACGTCAAAACATTAAGGGGTGAGAGTACATCCTGTGCCGGTGGTGCACCTTCAATTCGAGCAACTTCAGGATTGATGCCAGCTCCCATAACGCTACGCGACATCGGCATACCAGGCTTACCATCCATCTGGCAGGTTTGACGCCAGAAGAAGTTAGTCGCATCTGCCGGGAATGTCAGTCCAGCAGGCAAACTAAAGTCGGCATTGAACTTGTTAACTTGGCAGTTGGAATTTGCGGAGTTTCCAAAAGTCATTGGTGCCTTGATTTCTGACCAGCAGGGCTGATTGTGGGAGCGATCTGCAGGGTCTGAAACATAGCCACACTTGGAATCTGCAAATCCATTAGCGCCGCCGAAATAATCTGGCTGATTGAATGGGGCGTTACAAGAGTAATCAAAGAATCCTGATGGATTACAACCGCTGGCACCATCGGCATTCGTTTGTTCAACAAAGGTACCAAGTGTTGCACGAGCGGTTTTTGGATCGCACCAAAGTACGCCAGCACAACCAACCCAAACTGCCGGCATTTCGCCAGTGTCAGTTATGTACGCCTCTGGGAAGAAACGATTGCTATAGACGTAATAGCCGATTCCAAATTCAGGACCCGATAGGTAGTCGTTGATGTCACTGGAGAAATCGCTTTCGGTGTAACTTCCAGCAGACATGTTTATAAGTCCGTAGTTCAGCGGTCGCTCAATAGAAGTCCGAATACCCTTCATCGGCTCGATTGAACAGCCATTGTTCGCTGAAGGGTCAGCCGAGTCAATTACTAAATCACCATCATCATCGACATCTAGCGCATTTGGAATACCGTCCGAGTCAGGGTCGGAGCCAGGGCTTACCTTTGCGCAAGGATCTTCTCCGCCACCACTGCCGCCGCCGTTATCGCCACCACTGCCACCGCTATTTCCACCAAAGGCCGCGAAGACTTGCATCAATACATTGAAGCAGTCAGCATCGTTGTCTTTGATCCATCCAAAAGTAGCTCGCGAATCGGTTGCATACTTAGAGCATTTTCCTTCAAAGCTGGATTTGATAGGGGCGAATGCTGGATCCTTACTAAGCATGCCAACGAAGTTGTTAACGCAATCGGTGTTTAGAGTTCCGGAACCCAATTGATCAAAACCTGGGCAGGGACCTTGATCTCCACCCGATCCACCTGAGCCGTTATCACCTGAACCATTACCGCCTCCGTTGGAAGCACTCATGATTTGACCCATTACATCAGCACATTTTGGTGCCGAACTTAGAATCCATTCGTAAGTGGCTTTGCTATTGCCCGCGATTGATTGGCAATTGACTTGGAAGTCATTCTTTATCTGTTCAAATTTAACATCCTGCGAAAGCAAGAAAAGAATTGCTTGGTAGCAGGAAGTGGTCAACGTACCACTTCCACCCTTGCCAAGATTTGGACAAGGGTCGGTATCGCCGCCGGGCGATGAACTCGGGTTTGGATTTGTGCCGGTTGAACCTTGAGTGACCCGACCTTTACCCGTTAACAATGCCCGCAACTTGAATTTTGTAATTGTTGGGTCAGAAACAAAACCAGCCTTACCAGCGCCAGCGGGAGCACTTCCGTTTAATCGAACTTTTAAAGTTCCCGCCATCGAGGAATCGCTTGCCAACTTTCCGAAGGCGGTGCGATTATCAACGGTTGAACTAGGGTCGATATCTACTGAATTTAAATTAATTGCCCCTAGACTAAACGAAACTGTCGTGCCTGCAGTTGAGACCGATATACCGGTATAGCCGCCGGTCTTCACCAAAACTGGGCCCACATACGCGCCATTTGCCCGCACTAGGTGTAACGTCAGATTGCTTTGAGCACTCTTAGACGACCGAACCTGAATTGCAAAATTCTTGCTTCCAGCAGATGCGGTGCTTGTGAACATTTGACCGTTACTCAAAATTGCGGCTACGCGCAAGGTGCAGCTAGGGTCAGTCACTTCTGCATCTAGTGATTCTTGTACCGAGTACTCTGAACAATCATCAGATGAATCTTGTTCGCTGAGGCCTCCGGAAATTGATCCCGTGAAGTTGAGTACCCGCATTGAATCGCTTGCTGAAGGTGTTGGCGTTGGACTCGACTTGCCCTTTTTGGGAGTTCCATAAACGGTTACTTTGGTGCTCTGCCCTGCGGCATTCTTAGCCACAATGCTTACGGAATATTTTTTGCCGTTAATCAACTTTGAAAAAGTTGCCGATGTTTTCTTGGAAGTAGACTTCTTGTTTCCTGGCATTAGCGTCAACAGGTAACTAGTTGGAGTGCCACCGCTACCCTTACTCCAACTAACCGTCAAGGCTTTGTCGGCCGCTACGACCTTGGTCTTGACAACCTTTCCCGGCTTAGTGAGTCTTGCTGCCTGCGCCGGAAGTGCTAGTCCAGACACAGTTAGGGCGACAATGCTCAGCCACAGTGCAAATTTTTTGAAAACAGGTTGCTTGATCATGAAAACCCCAAACCTAGGCATACGGTCTAAGTTTAGAAAGGAGAACTTAGATTTTGCTTACGATTTAGCAGAATTGGCGAAAATTCACGATTTCATTAGGTATCCCTTGGAATGCGAAAGCTTCTTCAGTCAGGCAGACTAGAAATATGCCTGCCTGGGAAGCTTTTTCGTTTGCCTTTGGGCCAATTGTCGGCTTCTTGGGAATTGGGGCTATGGTCCTAGTTCTCATTTGGGCTTTCAGTCGCGGTCATTCAGTAGTTGAACGCCCTGCCAAATCAGGCCGACCCACAGACTATGGTCTGTTGATGCCCATTGCTACACCTAGCGATTACATTCAGGGTGAGATGCTGCGCCGGCGACTTGTTGATTCAGGTATCCAAGCTACGCTGGCCACAACCAACGATGGACCACGGATATTAATTTGGCCCGGGGATGCAGATCAGGCAGAGGCGATACTCAGTCGAGGTCACTAAGTACTTCTCGGGTAATCGGCGCCCCAAGCGAGATTAACTGCTGCTCAAATCCAACATAGCCGCGGTCTATATGTTCGACGCCGTGAATTGTTGTCACTCCTTCAGCAACCAATCCGGCTAAAACAAGGCCAGCGCCGGCTCGAATATCCGTGGCCTCAACTGGCGCACCAGACAGCATCGTCTTTCCACGAACTAGAGCATGATGACCATCAGTTCGTACCTCTGCGCCCAAGCGACTGAGCTCTTGGACAAAACGGAAGCGTGCTTCGAAAAGATTTTCGGTAACCATAGCAGATCCATCCGCTATGGCATTCATTGCTATGAACTGTGGTTGCAAATCAGTTGGAAAGCCTGGGTACGGCAGAGTTACTATGTCGACAGCCGTCGGTCGTCGATGCATTTGAACCCTGATCCAGTCTGACCCAACTTCAATTTCTGCCCCAGCTGCACTTAATTTCTCCAGAGGTAGACCTAGATGTTCTGGGCGCACATTTTTGATGGTGATATCACCCTGAGTCATGGTCGCTGCTACTGCCCAGGTTGCCGCAACAATTCGGTCAGACACCGTGGCGTGGGTAACCGGACGAAGTGATTTGACGCCAGTCACGGTCAACAGGGAGGTGCCGACACCGGCTATTTCAGCCCCCATTTTTATTAACATTTCGCAGATGTCAACAATTTCAGGTTCCCGCGCTGCATTATCAATAACAGTCTCGCCATTTGCAGTGACCGATGCCATTAATAGCGTTTCAGTTGCGCCAACACTTGGAAAATCAAGATATACATGAGTGCCATTAAGGCCTGATGCGGGTGCTTGCACAACGAGGTAGCCATGTTCACTTGTCACAGATGCGCCCATTCGCTCAAGTCCTGCAATGTGCATATCTAATCCGCGTGAACCAATGTTGTCGCCACCTGGAAGTGCAACATCGGCAGCACCCGTTCGAGCAACCAATGGGCCAAGCACTGCGATTGAGGCCCGCATTCGACGTACAAGGTCATAATCGGCGCGATGTTCAATGGTTTCTGGCACATCTATAACAATGGTCTGCGCTTTCGCATCATAAGAAACTGTGCATCCGAGTCGGCGAAGAAGTTCAGCCATAATCGTTACATCAAGGATGTTGGGCACTTGCTCAATAGTTGTTGTACCTGGCGCTAATAGTGCTACCGCCATCAACTTCAGAGAACTATTTTTAGCTCCTGAAACTGTGACCGTGCCCGAAAGTCGAGCCGCCCCAGCTATGCGAAAAACACCCACGATAACCGAGAATAACGCCTGCTCAGTGAGCAGTGCGCCACAAGGCACTCTAGAGTGGGATTTATGGTTAATTTAACTCGTATTTACACCCGAACCGGTGATGATGGCACTACAAATCTTGGTGACATGAGTCGAACTGGCAAGAACGATCCACGATTAAAGGCTTATGCCGATGTTGACGAGGCAAATAGCTCTATTGGACTGGTGGTTACTGCTCCAGGAATACGAGATGATCTAGCAAAACTATTGGTCGACATTCAAAATGATTTGTTCGACGTTGGTGCAGACTTATGTACACCAGTAATCGACAATCCCCCGCACGAACCGCTTCGGGTAACCACTGATTACATTAATCGTCTTGAAAAAGCCTGCGATTCCTACAATGAAGAGTTAGAGCCACTGCGTTCATTCATTCTGCCTGGTGGCACAGAGGTGGCAGCTCGCTTACATGTTGCGCGAACGATCACTAGACGGGCAGAACGCAGTACGTGGGCAGCAATTGATATGTATCACGGTGGCGTAAATCAGTTGGCCGCAACCTATTTGAATCGGCTAAGTGATTTACTCTTTATCCTGGCCAGGGTGGCAAATAAGGAACTTGGCGATGTGCTTTGGGAGCCAGGGCGCAACCAAAAATAAGGTAAATAAAAACTGGGCAATCCAAACGGATTGCCCAGTTTTTTTTCGGAGGATTTTAGTTTGGCGAAGTGCTTGGCAATGGTAGTGGCATATCATCGCGAGGCGGGAAGATATTAGGGTTACCTTGATCTGGACTGAAGGGACCCTGACCGGGGCCGTTCCTGTCCGGACCAAGACCTGGACCAAACTGACCTTGATCTGGACCAAATTTCGGGCCTCTACCATCGCGGTCGAAATCAAATCCTGATCCCATTTGATGACGACCGAACGGCTCCCTTCCATGTCCGCGATCTAGTGTGTGACCAATGCCGATTCCTAGTAACAGGGCAAATACTGATGCAACTACCACTGACGACAATGGTCGCTCGCCCAACCATGACGAAATGCGAGAGCGCAATGTCGCTTTATCTGCCGCAGTTGAATCGCTAGGAGTAGTGAGCGGTTCAGCTTCAGCATGGGAATTGCTCTGTTCTTCGTTGTTTTCTACTGACATTGTCATTTCCTTTTTAGAGTTACTTACCTTAAGCAACTCTGGCTACTGTTCTTAACGGTACTCGCGCATTATTAAGAAACTACAAGCGCAACATTTAGATTTTGTAAAGAAAGTCAAAAGAATAGAGCCGCTATTTCATTGAAATGGCGGCTCTATTCAAGACTTAATTATGCAAACCGCTCGCTGTTGATTCAGCAGCCGCTTTCAATCGAGTTTCAGCTCGCCGGTAAGCAGCCAACTGCTCCGGGGAATCCGAACCATTTGCACGATCTAATGCGGCTTGAGCGCGAGCGACATCAATTTCGGTATCAAGTTCAGCAATTTCGGCGAGAACTTTAACTTCATTTGAATCAACGGCAAAGAAGCCACCATGAACAGCCACTGCAATCTTCTGACCTTCAACAGTCTCGATGCGCACTACGCCGTCCACGAGCAGTGATAACACTGGCTCGTGACCCGGCAAGATACCAATCTCACCCTCGGGAGTCTTTGCAACAATCGACTTTGCAGCACCTGACCACACTTTGTGATCTACAGCTACAATGGCGACCTGTAGTTCTGACACGATTAGCCCTTTAGTTTCTCGGCATTAGCCTTTACGTCATCGATGCCACCGCACATGAAGAACGCCTGCTCTGGAAGGTGATCAAACTCGCCTTCGGTAAGCGCCTTGAATGATGCGACGGTTTCTTCGACAGGCACGAATGAGCCCTTTTGGCCGGTGAAGGCTTCAGCCACGAACATGTTCTGTGATAGGAAGCGCTCGATACGGCGAGCACGGTTAACCAGAATCTTGTCTTCTTCAGAAAGTTCGTCAATACCGAGAATGGCGATAATGTCCTGAAGCTCCTTGTTGCGCTGCAAGATTTCCTTAACGCGAGCAGCAACTCGGTAGTGCTCGTCACCAACGTAGCGAGCATCCAAGATACGAGAAGTTGAATCCAGTGGATCCACCGCTGGGTAAATACCCTTTTCCGAAATAGGACGAGACAAAACGGTAGTCGCATCTAAGTGGGCGAAGGTGGTAGCTGGAGCCGGGTCAGTCAAGTCGTCCGCAGGAACGTAAATTGCCTGAAGTGAAGTGATTGAGTGACCACGAGTTGAAGTAATGCGCTCCTGGAGCACACCCATCTCGTCAGCCAAAGTTGGCTGGTAACCCACAGCCGAAGGCATGCGACCTAGAAGGGTTGAAACCTCAGAACCTGCCTGGGTGAACCGGAAGATGTTGTCGATGAAGAGCAGAACGTCCTGCTTCTGAACATCACGGAAGTATTCCGCCATGGTCAGCGCTGACAAGGCAACACGAAGACGGGTACCAGGCGGCTCGTCCATCTGACCGAAGACCAGTGCGGTGTCGTTAATAACGCCAGACTCGGTCATTTCAAGGAACAAGTCGTTACCTTCACGAGTACGCTCACCAACACCAGCGAATACTGAAACACCACCGAAGTTCTTAGCAACACGGGTGATCATTTCCTGAATCAGAACGGTCTTACCAACACCAGCACCACCGAATAGACCAATCTTTCCACCCTTTACATAAGGAGTCAGAAGGTCAATAACCTTGATGCCGGTCCAGAAAACTTCAGTCTTTGATTCCAACTGATCGAAAGTTGGTGCCTGACGGTGAATACCCCAACGCTCTTTGATTTCTAGCGAGGATTCAGCAACGTCAAGTGGCTTACCCAAGGTGTTCCATACGTGAGACTTGGTTACGTCACCAACAGGAACTGTGATCGAGTCGCCAGAGTCGCGAACCTCGGCGCCACGAACCAAGCCATCAGTTGGCTGCATGGAGATAGCACGAATCATGTTGTCGCCAATGTGCTGGGCAACCTCAAGTGTCAACGTGCTCTTGTTGCCATCGCCAAAGTCCACATCAACATGCAATGCGTTGTACAACGCTGGCATTGCTTCGACGGGGAATTCCACGTCAACAACTGGCCCAGTTACTCGGGCGACTCGACCGTGTGTCGTTTCTGTCGTGGTTGTCATTTTTCTTAGCTCCCTGATGTTGCGGATGCAAGAGCATCGGCGCCGCCGACAATCTCGCTGATTTCCTGGGTGATTTCTGCCTGACGTGCTTGGTTAGCACGGCGGGCTAGGGTTCGGATAAGTTCTTCGGCATTGTCTGAAGCACTCTTCATGGCGCGGCGGCGAGCAGCATGCTCACTCGCAGCCGAAAGCAACAATGCGGTGTACACCACATTCTCGACAAAGCGAGGAAGTAGTGCTTCGAGCACAGCTTCGGGGCTGGGCTCAAAATCGTAAAGCGGGAACACGGTGGTTTCCAACTTTTCAGAAGCTTGCTCTTGGCTTACTTCTAAAATCTCAACAGGCAGAATTCGACGGACGCGAACTTCCTGGACACCCATGTTGATGAAGTGGGTGTAAACCAAATGGATTTCGTCAACGCCGCCTTCTTCAGGCTTCTTGGCGAAGTATTCCAACACGGACTGAGCAATTTCTTGCGCGTTCTCGTAAGTTGGCTGATCGGTGAATCCGGTCCATGAAGCAGCAATCGGACGTTCGCGGAACTTGTAGAAACCAAGACCCTTGCGACCAATGATGAAGTGAATTGGCTCAACGCCTTCTTCTTTAAGCAAGTTGTTGAGCGCTTCAGTTTCCTTGATTACTGCTGATGAGTAAGCACCAGCCAGACCACGATCGGCAGTTACAAAAATGACGGCTGCACGCTTACGAACCTCTGGAGGTGTAATGAGCGGGTGCTTGCTGTTGCCATGCGAAACCGCGGAAGAAATCGCGCGCATTAATTCAAGGGTGTACGGCAAAGAAGCGTCAACGCGCTGCTGCGCCTTAACGATACGCGAAGACGCGATAAGTTCCATCGCCTTCGTAATCTTCTTTGTGGCTTGCACCGACTTAATGCGTCGGCGGTAGACCCTTAGCTGTGCACCCACGTGTTACGCCTTAACTTTCACAATCTGAGTCGGATCGATTTCTTCCGCCTCAAGTGCCTCAACTGGGGCATCGTTAACTAGCGAATGACCTGCTGAAGTAGTGAACTGCTTCTTGAAGTCTGCGATGACAGTGGTCAAGGTTGCGATGGTCTCATCCGAAAGGTCTGTTGTCTGACGAATCGCGTTGAACACATCTGCATGATTGCGAGCAACGTGATCTAGGAACTCTGAGTCGAAGCGACGGATGTCTTCAACTGGAACTTCGTCTAGCTGGCCTGAAGTTCCGGCCCAAACAGATACGGCTTCGCGTTCCATAGCCTGTGGCTGGTACTGGCCCTGCTTTAGCAGTTCAACCAAACGAGCACCGCGCTCAAGCTGTGCCTTCGACGCGGCATCCAAGTCTGAACCGAATGCTGCGAAAGCCTCGAGTTCACGGTACTGCGCGAGGTCAAGACGCAAACGACCTGCAACCTTCTTCATAGCCTTTGGCTGCGCTGAACCACCAACGCGGGAAACTGAGATACCCACGTTGATTGCTGGGCGAACACCGGAGTTGAAGAGGTCGGATTCCAAGAAGCACTGACCATCGGTAATCGAAATCACGTTAGTTGGGATGTAAGCCGAAACGTCATTCGCCTTGGTCTCAATGATTGGTAGACCAGTCATTGAACCGCCACCGAGTTCGTCAGAAAGCTTTGCGCAACGCTCGAGCAAACGTGAGTGTAAGTAGAAAACGTCACCTGGATAAGCTTCACGACCTGGCGGACGACGAAGCAATAGTGATACGGCACGGTAGGCCTCAGCCTGCTTTGATAGGTCATCAAAAATGATTAGGACATGCTCGCCCTTGTACATCCAGTGCTGACCAATTGCCGAGCCGGTGTAAGGCGCAAGGTACTTGAAACCTGCTGGGTCAGAAGCTGGAGCCGCAACGATGGTTGTGTATTCCATCGCGCCAAACTCTTCCAGAGCACCCTTAACAGCTGCAATCGTTGAACCCTTCTGGCCAACGGCAACATAAATGCACTTAACCTGCTTCTTCGGATCGCCACTGTCCCAGTTTTCTTTCTGGTTCAAGATGGTGTCGATTGCAACAGCAGTCTTTCCGGTCTGACGGTCACCAATGATGAGCTGGCGCTGACCACGACCGATAGCGGTCATAGCGTCAATTGCCTTAAGGCCGGTCAACATTGGCTCTTTAACTGGCTGACGCTGAACAACGGTTGGTGCCTGAAGTTCCAGAGCACGACGACCTTCAGCGGCGATCGGACCTTTGCCGTCAATTGGGTTGCCAAGTGGATCAACAACGCGACCTAGGTAGCCATCACCCACTGGAACCGAAAGAATCTCACCAGTGCGCTTAACGCTCTGACCTTCAGCGATCTTTGAACCATCGCCAAGAAGCACCGCACCGATCTCACGCACATCAAGGTTCAGTGCCAGACCGAGCAGGCCACCTTCGAACTCAAGTAGTTCGTTGGTCATCGCCGAATGAAGACCTTCAACACGTGCAATGCCGTCACCGGTCTCGACTACGTGACCGACTTCTTCACGGGATGTTCCAGGTGCGAAGGATTCAACGTTGCGAGCAATCGCTTCGCGGATTTCCTCTGGCCGAATGGACAGTTCCGTCATGGGGTCCTGCTTTCTCTTTTTCTATAGTTATGCCTGCAGTGACCTGCGAGCACTTTCTAAGCGGGTTGCGACCGAGCCGTCAATGACGTCTTGGCCAATCTTTACTGAGATGCCACCAATAACTGATGGATCGATTGCGACATTTACGCTTACTTGCTTGCCAGTTAGTTTGCTAAGTGCGGTGGCCAAGCGAGTTTTTTGTGTTTCATCGAGTGCGATAACACTGCGCACCTGAGCAACAACCTGATTGCGTTCACCTGCGGCGAGCTCACTGAGTAAGTCAATAACAGCTGCTACGCGACGACCACGCAAGTTGCTTGCGAAGTAAGCAATCACCTGACTTGCCTGGGCATCTACTTTGCCTGCAAGTAGGTCTTTGACGACCGCAGCCTTAACTGCAGCACTCTGTGCTGGATCGGTCAAGGTCATCTGAAGTTGGGCTGAGGCGTCTACTGCTCGACCAAAATGGAAGATGTCACTCTCCACACGGTCAAGAGTTCCGGCACCCGACGCTGCCATGAAGGCTGACTGCGCACCAAGAATTTCAAGGGCATCAACTAAGTCGCTATCGGAAGACCAGCGCTGGCTAACCACAGCGGCAACTACTTCTTTTGTAGTTTGTGCTACTTGGCTACCCAACAGGTCTGAAATCAGAGCGACGCGCGTTGCACTTGGCTGGCCACTATCGGCCAACATCAGACGCAACGACTTTTCGCTCGCAATTACATTAGCGACGGCAAGAAGTTGACTAGACAAGGCGGACAGATCGCCCTGCCCTGCACGGGAGCGCAAAGTCTCCTGCACGATAGTCAAACTTTCGCGTGATGCACCAATCATTTACTTAGCCGCCTGTGCTTCTAGATCGGCAATGAAGCGATCTACAGTTGCGCGGGCCTTCGCATCGTCCTGCAAAGTTTCGCCGACAACTTTGCCGGCCAAATTCAATGCAAGGTCGCTGACATCGCGACGCAGTGAGGCAATTGCCTGTGCCCGCTCTGCTTCGATTGATGCCGAAGCGCGTTCGGTAACTGCTGCGGCAGCCGCAGCAGCTTCAGACTTTGCTTGTTCGATGATTGCTGCCTTCTCTGCCTGAGCCTGATTACGAATTGCAGCTGCCTCGGTACGAGCTTCGGCAAGTTGCGATTTGTACGACTCGAGCAGTGCGGCGGCTTCCTCTTGTGACTCCTGAGCGCGCTTGATGCCACCCTCAATCGCATCAGCACGCTCTTCGAGCGTCTTGTTGATGCGCGGGAAGGCGAATTTAGCCAACGCAAAGAAGACCAATAGGAATGCCACGGTGCCGATGACTAATTCATCGAGTGGAACGCGGAGAATGTTCACCTGTTCCTCAGCACTGGCAAGAATAAAGGTTGTCACTGTATGTCCTTAGTTTTAATTAAGCACCAAAGACGAATGGGACAACGAAGCCGATAAGAGCAAGAGCTTCAGCAAGCGCGAAGCCCAAGATCATGTTCTGACGGATTACACCGTAGGCCTCTGGCTGACGAGCAATAGCCTGCACGCCCTGACCGAAGATGATTCCGATACCAATACCTGGGCCGATTGCTGCTAAACCGTAGCCGATTGAGCCTAATGAGCCGGTAACCTCTGCGAGGATTGACATAACTTGTTCCTTCTGTCGAGAGTCAGTAGCTGTTCTACTAACTCAGGTTTTTGTTATCTATTCAGTTGTCGGTATTAAGTTTTAGTGTTCCGCGTGTAACGATCCGCCGATGTAGACGGCCGTTAGTAGCGTAAAAATGAAAGCCTGCAGTCCTTGAATGAACATTTCAAATCCAGTCAAGACAATAGTTACGCCGAATGAAGTTGCTGAGCCCAAGGCACCAATCAATGAGGGTGATAGTAAGTAGTACGCACCGACTGTAAAAGTAGTGATTAACAAGTGGCCAGCGAACATGTTGGCGAACAGACGGATTGCCTGAGTTACCGGACGAGTGATTAAAAGACCCAGCAGTTCAAGTGGAGTCAGTAAAACGTACATTACCTTGGGCACACCAGGTGGGAAGGCTGCGTCAGTGAAGAATTTGATTGGACCTTGATGCTTCATGCCCAAGTAAACGTAAGTTATGTAAACCATCAGAGTCAATGCGACCGGAAAAGCCAGACTGCTCATCACTGGAAACTGTGCACCGGGAATAACGCCCATCAGGTTGCAAATCCAGATGAAGAAGAAAAGTGACGCCAAGAATGGAACGAACTTATCGCCATCCTTGCCAATAACTTCACGGGCAATCTGATCGCGAACGAAGGTGTAGCCCTGTTCGCCTAGCGACTGCAACTTGCCAGGAACTAGTTTTGGTGACCTAAATGCGGTCATGAAAAAGGCAATCACAATCAGTGCCACAATCAGCGCCAAGATGATGGATTTGGTAACCGTTACTTCAAAACCGAAAAGGCTCAAAGTTACATACGGCTTAAGGAAGAAGATGTGTGCATTCGGAGCTGGAAAACCACATCCTGAATTGAGATGGCATCCTGCCTCGTACGCGATAGTCGCAAAGTTCATTGCTGCGGCTTCCTTAGGTCACTCGTAGTGGCATTTCGATCAGATTGCGAAACGCGTGCGTATGTGAGATAAAGCGCGAGTACGATTCCGGTAATCACACCTGCGGCCATGAATGCTGATTTGTGACCGAAATAATTTCCGAGCAACCACCCGATACCGCCGTAAAACAAGATTCCGGCGGTTAGATAACTAACTGATCGCCATGCCATGTCTGAAGTGGACAGGTCCGTGGCATTGACGGGGGAATCATTGCCACGATCATTCATTGCGTTCTCACATTATCAGCAAACATAAGAGCGTGCGAATTGACCCCTGTCCCTGCTGAACCCGGGAATCTGTTAGATATTCACTGCAGGGAATCAGGCTTTGGCGGCACGATTTCTGGCTTCGAGCCGGGCTCAACATAGAGCACTTTGCCAGTGCTAAAGGCCCACATTTCAGCACCTGTCCAGACCAAAGTGCAGACCAAAATACTCAATGCGAAAACTTTGGTGTCAAAAGCAGTGGTGTTTTTGAACGCCAGCAAGAGGCCAAAAAGGACAGCAACCTTTACTAAATACAGCAACATGGCAACACTCATGGCCATACTCGGATTCTTGCCAATGACCTGATTCAGTACTACCTGGCCGACAGTGAAGAAAGTCAGGACGATTGCCGAGCCAACGAGAGCGCCTACTAAGCCATTGCTTCCTCGCAAGGCGAAAGAAATTCCCGTTATTATTAATCCAGCAATAGCGGTTGGAATTGCTGCCTTGCGAATTAGGTTCAAACTTGAACTATTCAGGTCACTTGACTGTTTGGTCATGCGTTCAGTCTGCCACAAGTGGTGCAATTCTCGATACTTTCCGATCGTACTAACGGCTTCGGTGCAACGTTATTGCACGAGTTAGTCTAAATAAGCTGAGAGTGATGATTCTCCAGACTGCAAAATCTTTGTAGGGAAGTTAATCGTCATTGCCACCCCACCTTCGATGCTGGTGGGACCTGTGCCAGTTAGAAATTTCGATTGTCCAAGGTTGAGGTCATAGTAACTGTATTTATTTGGCGTACACGCCGAATTAGCAGAAGTTTCAGAATCAAGAATTTCAAAACATTTAGCGGCAATTGTCAGGTTGTATTCTCCAACAGGAAGTGAAACACCACTCCAACTAATCGTGCAGTTCATTAAGTTGTTGTTTGTTGACGAAGTGTTCACATCGCCTAGTGAAACGCTGATGGGACTTTCATTAGAGTCAGATGGTTGGAAAGTCAGACTCGTGCCAAGCACTTGTCTATGCCAAGGGTTACAATCCACAAAGTTAAGAGTCACACGCCCACTAACTTCAAGGCTAGGCGTATTGGTTGGCGATGGCGATGGAGTTGCTGTCGCGGTTGTAGTCGGCGATGGGCTCGGCGAAGGGACTAAATTCCTCTGCAGAATCTTGATTGTTACTCGGTTAGCTAGTTTTTGATTACCCACGCCTACTTTCAACAACACAAACTTGGTTGTTGCTGAATTCCGGATGCCTACCCTCTTGAGATAAGCCTTCGTCGCAGAGGCTCGAGCTCGTGCTAGTTGAGTTTGCCTTGCAGAGGAGGGAGTTTTAGGCGCATAGCCAGTAATTGTTAAAACTGATGCTGGTAACGCCTTGCGCTTCAAATTACGCAACGTAGACTTTGCGCTGGTCGTCAATGCGCTCGAGTTCGCTGTGAAATAGATTGTCTCGAGATCAGATCCGTTACCGTTGGCACGCGCAGTCACAGGTGCAGTCGAGCAAAGTACTGAAGCCACAACCAGTGCGGAAGTAAGCCAGCATAAAATTCTGCGAATCACCCTTGAATTTATCGAGTTTTGGACACTCAACCTCACGGTCGTTTTCGGTTGCAGATTTTGGCTTGGATTGACCCGCATTTTTTTAGCCTACCCACCAATCCGCCGTCCAAATGTGCAGTAAGTGAATTACGAGTGAACTGAGATTTAATTTACGACACTATTCTCTGGTGGATTTAGTACCCAGACGATAAGCGCAAAGATGCCAAAAGCAACGCCAACCGCGGTCAGCCAAACGGGAACAAATGCCAAGCTAACGGCGCCAAAGGCAACCACTGCCGTAAAAGTAGACATGATCAACACTGCGCGCTCTTGTCCGTGTCCAAGATCTAGAAGTCGGTGGTGTAAATGCTCCTTATCTGGGGCAAAAGGTGAACGCCCTTTGCGCGTTCTTCGGACAATCGCCAAGAATAAATCGACGAGAGGTACCGACAGAATAATTAAGGGCAATACCACTGGCAAAAAAGCTGGCAACAAGACGCCACCAGTTAAGCCGCCTGGGTCGACTTGTCCGGTGAGCATGATGCTGGAAGCTGCAAAACAGAGTCCAATCAGCATCGAGCCGGTGTCACCCATAAAGATTCGAGCGCGGAACCAATTGTGTGGCAAGAACCCTATACACATGCCAACCACAGCTGCAGAAATTAAAGTTGCTAACGTGGCACGTTGATAGCCGTTCTGCACGCTAAGAAAGTACGAATAGGCAAAAAAGGCTGCAGCACCAATGGCACCAAAACTTGCCGCGAGGCCGTCAAGACCGTCAGTCATATTTACTGCATTGATGCTTACCAAGACCACTAGGACGGTTGCCAACACCGAAGTGGATGGATCGAGAATAAAAATCCCGCCAATTGGAAGCCAGACAAGTGTTACGCCTTTGAGCGAAAGTACCGCAGCCGCCAAAACCTGACCAACTAACTTTGTTGGTGCATCCAAGCCAAAGCGATCATCAAGAATCCCCAGGATCACAATGATTCCGGCACTTAATAGAAGAGCTGTTATCTGTTTTCGATCTTGAAAAATTGTGCCCATTAGCGGCAGATTGCTAGCGAGTAATACGGCAACTAAAAATCCGCCAGCCATCGCCAAGCCACCCCAACGCGCAGTCGGTAGCAGGTGTACGTCTCGGTCACGAACTTCCGCCATTGCGCCAAATCTAATTGCACTAGCACGCACGAGCGGAGTGAGTAAATATGTCACCGCTGCTGCTGCAAACAGGCAAAGTAGGTATTCGCGCATTGGTTATGGCCGTGGGTACGCCGGAAACGCCGAAACTAAATCGTGAACTTCTGCTTTAACTTGTTCGTGAACCTGGGCCGAATCACTCTTAACCGCCCGACCAATTAGTGAGGCAATCGTGCTCATTTGCTCCAAGCCCATACCTTGAGTGGTTACTGCTGGCGTGCCAACGCGAATTCCACTTGCCACACTAGGCGGTGCCGGATCGTATGGAATCGCATTCTTATTTAGAGTAATTCCTGCTGCGCCGCATCGGGCTTCTGCATCTTTGCCCGTTACATTAATCCCTTGCAAATCGAGTAAAGCAAGATGAGTGTCGGTTCCGCCGGTTACTGGGCGCATACCTTCTGCGACCAAACCTTCAGTGAGCGCTTGCGCATTGGCAATTACATCTTTGGCATATTTCTGATACTCGGCGGTAGCACATTCTTTCAAGGCAACCGCCTTGGCCGCGACTAGATGCATCATTGGCCCACCCTGCATCATCGGAAATACTGCTTTGTCGATGGCAGCGGCGTGTTCTGCCTTACACAAAATCATGCCGCCACGTGGTCCACGCAGAACTTTGTGAGTTGTGAAAGTGACAACATCAGCATGTGGAACTGGTGATGGAATCGCCTTTCCAGCTACAAGACCAATGAAGTGGGCCGCATCAACCATGAGGATTGCGCCAACTTCATCAGCAATGTCACGAAAAGCAGCGAAATTGATCAAGCGTGGGATTGCTGAACCACCGCAAATGATCATGCGCGGCTTGTGTTCACGCGCTAATGTGCGAACTTGCTCGTAATCAATATCTTCAGTTCCTTCAGCAACGCCATAGTGCACGACATTGAACCACTTGCCACTAAATGAGACATTGGCACCGTGAGTCAAGTGGCCCCCATGTGGCAGGCTCATCGCCAAAACAGTGTCACCTGGTTGGCAGAAGGCGCCATAAACTGCGATGTTCGCACTAGCGCCTGAATGTGGCTGAAGGTTTGCGTGATCGGCATCGAATAGTTGCTTGGCGCGCTCGATTCCGATATTTTCAGCGATGTCGACAACTTCACAGCCGCCGTAGTACCGCCTACCGGGGTAACCTTCTGCATATTTATTACTAAGAGTTGAGCCAAGAGCAGTTAGTACAGCTGGTGAAGTAAAGTTTTCGCTAGCGATTAGTTGCAGACCGCCACGCAACCGAGCCAATTCGTCAAGTAAGACTTTGGCAATCTCAGGGTCTGTAGTCTGCAGTTCATTGAAATCAGAACCATAAAAAACTTCACTCATTTTTCACCTCAGATTTGGGGGTTACGCTTACTTAGTCTATGGGCAGGCAAATGTTCTCCCCTACGAGCATTGACCATGAAATAGGTCACGGCTGCACTAGAAATTTCCGTTGTTTGTAGCATCAACAACTGCAGGCACTACTGCTCGCAAATCTATCAACGAAACATTGCCAAGCCGAACCAGTCGCAAGCTGTCGCCTATTGCGCTGACCACACTGGAAACCGCCCCAGATAACGGCCCGGCGTCTACATAAATAGTCACAGAATCGCCATGAAGTTCGCGCGCTTGAGACAGGTTGGTCAATGGCGCTTGTCCCGATTTTTGCGCACCTGTCATAGCAGTTGGACCGATGGCATTGAGCACTGAAATTGCGATGTCATTTTTTGGAATTCTGATTGCCAATGCGCTATCACTAGGCTTAACCGCCAATTCAACACTTGGTTGATTTCGAGTTAGCAGGGTTAGCGCGCCAGGCCAAAAAGCTAAAACCAAGTCCCGCGCCAATTCAGTGAATGTTGCTATGCCATCGACGGTTGCCAGATTTCCAGCACCGACTGGAATCGGAGCGTCCTCAGGTTGATTTTTTGCAGCGCGCAATCGTAAAACCGCAGCCGAATTGAATGCATCACAAATGATTGCATAACTAGTATCAGTCGGAATGACAGCTAATTCGCCATTAGCAACTGCTGTGGCTACTGCGGAGGTCGCTTCAGCAAGTGCCTCGACTGTGTAGTCCGTTGAAAGATCAAAAATTTGTGACACAGTCTTATCCTTGCACTTAGCTTTTTCGTTCGGCCCGAATTGCCGTGGTAAAGCGGGGCAGGTTGTTGTAATCCAGGTGATCGGTTACTTCAAGCCAAAGTGGATCTCCATTTTTATCAACCATATTTCGCAGCACCTCTGGGAGTCCATTGTCACCCTCGCCCTGAGTATCGGCATGTTCCATGGCAAAGCACCCGCCAGAAACTAATAACTGGGCGGCCGTTCCTGCAACTGCTGTAGGAATTTCGAGTCCGTCGGTGCCACCGAAAAGTGCAAGATGCGGGTCATGATCTCGAACTTCCGGATCGCGAGGAATCATGTTGTTGGGAATGTACGGTGGATTAGAGACTACGACATCGACTTTATTGAACCAATCCGCGAATTTTTCTACTTCTCCAGCATCTAAAGCGTGCACTGCCACTCGAGAATTCTTTTGTTCGCAAGACTCGCTCCAGCGATCAACATTTGTGAGTAACCAGCCGAGCGCATCATGGGATAGCTCCACGGCATGAACTGAAACATTTGCCACCTCAGTTGCAATACTCAGCGCAACTGCGCCACTACCAGCACACAAATCAAACACTACTGGTTTGCGCACATCCGATTTGATTTCTGCTTTTGCCAGCCGGTTCGAGATGAAATCCTGTGTAAAATCTATCGCTACTTGGGTAAGCAATTCAGTTTCTGGACGAGGCACAAAAACTCCTGGACCCACCTGCAGAGTTAAATATCTGAAGTGAGCCTGACCTATCAGGTGCTGAAGCGGGACCCGCCGGACCCGCTGAACTAACAATTCTGTGAATTGGTTAGTGGTTTTTGCATACTCCATTAATCGCAGTGCATCATTTTGGGCACTGTCAACGCCGGCAGCGCGTAATTGCTGCTCTGCCTGAGCCAGAAGGGTGCGATCTACTTCCATGAGGTTAGGCGGATTTAAGCGCCGACGTCTTTGAGTTTGGCTTGCATGTCAGCTTCAATACACGCCTGAATAACAGGATCTAATTCACCGGCTAGCACTGCGTCTAGGTTGTTAGCTTTAAAGCCAACTCGGTGATCGGCCAGGCGGTTCTCTGGGAAATTGTAAGTTCGAATTCGCTCCGATCTATCAACAGTTCGCACTTGACTCTTGCGAGCATCACTAGCGGCAGCGGCAGCCTCTTCTTCTGCCAATGCCAAAAGTCGAGCGCGAAGGATGCGCATCGCAGATTCTTTGTTCTGCAATTGGCTCTTCTCGTTTTGACATGAGACAACTACTCCAGTCGGTACGTGAGTAATGCGCACCGCTGAATCAGTTGTGTTAACGCTTTGGCCACCTGGGCCACTTGAGCGATACACATCAATGCGCAAATCGCTGGGAAGAATCTGAACATCAATTTCTTCGGCTTCTGGTAACACCAATACGCCTGCCGCTGAGGTATGAATTCGGCCCTGGGATTCAGTAACAGGAACGCGCTGCACCCGATGTACTCCACCTTCATATTTCAGGTTTGCATATGGGGCTTCTTCAGGTGTCACAACGCCTCGAGCTTTTACACTTATGGCAATGTCTTTGTAGCCACCCATGTCAGATTCTTCAGCTTCAAGAACTTGAGTCGCCCAACCACGCTTTTCTGCGTATTTCAAATACATGCGCATCAAGTCCCCAGCGAATAGTGCGGACTCTTCGCCACCGGCGCCAGCTTTGATTTCTAGAATTACGTCACTGCCATCAAGGGGATCGCGCGGAATTAGTAATGCCTGCAATTTTTCGGCCGCCTCATCGCGAGTTCTGGCAAGATCATCGGCTTCAACCAACATGGCCGGGTCTTCGGTGCCCATTTCTCGAGCGACGATCTCGTCTTCACAGAGCTGCTTCCATTCCCGGTACTTTGCTACTACCGGACGCAGTTCCGCATGGCGCTTGCCAATTCGTCGAGCTTCGTTCTGATCTGAATGAGTGGCAGGGTCACTGAGCTTTGCCTCTAACTCGGCATACTCAATAGATAGAGTCTGTGCTTTAGCAAAATCTTGACTCATGTTGACCTTCTAACCTATGAATTTTGACTGGAAATTTAGCGACAAATAAAAAGGTGCCAGCGTCGCCCAAAGGACAACGCAGACACCTTGATATAAAGCTAAGCCTGCTTGCCGAAACGCTTTTCGAATTTAGCAACACGACCACCGGTATCAAGAATCTTCTGCTTGCCGGTGTAGAACGGATGGCATTCACTGCACACGTCTGCATGGATTTGCCCAGTTTTTGCAGTGCTGCGAGTTTCAAATGAGTTACCACATGAACATGTGACTTTGGTCAAAACATATTCTGGATGGATGTCGGCCTTCATTACTATCTCCTTTTCGTGCCCTCGGGTCGCCCAAAATTCTTAACTGGCGTGAACCGAGGTGCTAGATAAGTGTGCCACCTTTAGGGGTTTTTCAGCAAATGGGGCTATTTATTGCAGGTAACTGCCTTAGTGGGCAACTTATCGTCAATGAAATAATCAATAAATAAGCGGTTGAGGCAGGCGTTATCAAAGCGGGCAACTGGTGCGTGCCCTGTGCCATTGAAAGTGACCAATGGAGATTGCAAATCTCTGGCTGTTTGCACGGCAAATGGATACGGAGTCGTTGACTCGTAGCGAGAGCCCACTACTAACACCGCTTTACCCGAGGTATTGGTACGAATTGGCTTAGTATGGGGTGGGTCTGGAATGGCGTCATCAGATTTAGCCAACCCGGTCCAACTAAGAGGTTCTCGCTTTCCCTTATACACGTAGTTACTCGGATCCGAGGTTAGCTGAGTCCAGAATGGAGAGGCATCGCGTATTTGCTTTGCTAGTCGCTTTCTCTGAGCGGAAGTGGTTTTGTCAACTGGATCAAGATCCATTGAATTGACGATATCCAAAACTTCGTAGCTATTGTTTCGCTTAATTTTATCCGGCTGATAACTAGAGCCACCTAGGGAATCTGGATCGTAGCCGTCCATCATCATGGCAAACCATTCAAAAATGCCATTCCACCGATTCTTACCACTGACCTGATCGAGTCCTTGATTGAAGTATTTTTGAACTTCTGCATTGTCGTAATAAGTCATGACGAATATTCCGTGAGTAAACATATATTCATTGCTTTGGTGAATTTCATTTGCCGGATCAATAACTTTCATGCCAGCAAAACCTTTTAACTTGTTGTCATCACCCCACTGCCGAACTTTGAGCATCAACTTCTGTACGGCAGAAACTTTCATCTTCCTGGCTTTGGCGTAACCTTTGACTAATCGCATGACATTAGCCTCTAGGGATTTTGCTTCTGCAATTTGCACGGATGCCTTTGCTGGGTCATTCGTAGTCGGACTATCTAAAGCAATGTGGCCGATATGTTCTGGATACCTTGTTATGTATTGTGATGCGATTGTCGTGCCATATGAAGAGCCAAGAAAGTGCAGCGGCTCATCGTTGGTTACAACTTTGCGCATCAATTCGAGGTCGCTGACCACATTGGCAGTAGTTAAGGTCCACCAAGATGGATTACTTTGACTGCACTGCCGGTAATAATTATCACTTCGGTCAACGCCTGCCAGATACTCCTTATTATTTGATGGAGTAACTTCGCCAACCCAGTAACTTTCGTAATCAAGTTGGGTACTGCATTTAATTTGATTTCCGGAAGCCGGTGCAGACTTATTGACACCTCGGGGATCAAAGCCAACTATGTCATATGCTTGACGTATCTCAGTTGGAAATTCAGTCCACTGTAGCTCCTCGATACCAGATTCACCTGGACCGCCGGGATTGATGAACAATGTTCCTAATTTTGAACTCCCAGTTGCTGGCTGGCGCATCATGGCGATTTTGAAGTCAGGCAGTGATTGAGATCCTGAATACACTGCTGGCACCGAAACTACCGCGCAATCGGCCCGGTCTTTTTGAAAACTCTCGCCTAGGCGGTCGGTGGCCATGAAGTAATCGCTGGGACAATCCCCCCAAGTTACTTCCTGACTAAGGTATGAGCTCAAATTGGTGACCGTATCGGCTTTGATGGCTGACCCGCAGGCGGTCGCACCCAGTAAGGCGACCAAAGCTACGCAAATAATTCGAACTCGCATGACGCTCCAAATTTCAAGCTGATGGATGTTGCTAACTTACAATTACCCGCTGACAAATAGCCATAAACGCATTGAAATTTACAACTTGATTATCTTTGTTCAGAATACTCGCTTGATTCCTATTGGGATAGGGCTGAATTTGGCGAATGAAAATCTGCGGCAGAAGTAGCTATCAATCCCAAACTTTGCGCAATTCTCTGCAAAAATTCCAGTAAGTAACGAAAATGAGGTTAAAAAAATGGCCAACCAAAAAGATTCGGCAAATAAGACCATCCCTGAAGAACTCGAAGCTGACCTGCTCAAAGTTGAGAAGAATGTCGAAAAGGCAGAGCGCGGAGTCCGTGATGCTTTTGAATTACTCAGCGAACGGGCCTTGTTTGGCGCGCGCTGGCTTTTACTCCCTCTTTATCTAGGCTTAGCGGCAAGCCTATTTTTCGTTGTCTACAAATTCGTCTCGACTTTTTACGAAACTGTCAGAGACTTGCCAGAAATGGATCTGCACGGAGCGACGCTTGAAGTGCTACAACTTCTAGATATTACGTTGCTCGGAAACCTAGTGGTAATCATCATCTTTAGCGGATATGAAAACTTTGTCTCCAAGATAAACGTTGCTCAGTCTTCGGTTGACCGGCCAGCCTGGATGGGAAAAGTTGACTATTCGGGACTGAAAATTAAGTTGATTGGCTCTTTGGTTGCTATCTCGGTGATTGAATTGCTCCATGATTTTATGAATGCCGAAAACATTGATGGTGAAGTTGAAAAGTGGCGAATCGGTATTCACTTAACATTCGTAATTTCAGGAGTTCTGTTCGCACTCATGGACTTTATCGCTGACCGGCGCACTGCATTTGAGTTAGATGTCGAGCGCAAAGATTTGGAACTTGAAAAATTACGCTACGAAATTGAACTTTTCCGTCGTGAGCATCGCGATGAACAGTATCGGCGACATGAAAGCGCTAGTGCCGCGGACTAACCGATATCAAGACTTTAAATTGTTCGGGCTTTCTCATCCTCAACATCGTGCATAGTAGACCAGACTTTGGCACAGGCTTGGGCATACTGTTTCCCACGCAATACCTGAACTCGGTCTTTGTAGTTTGTGTAATCAGCTGTGGCCAATTCGTTTAATAAGTAGCCCCCAAGCAGTAACTCATCAACGATTACCCGATACGGGTAGTCGGCGTACGGCGTTGCAATGATCTCAACTTCCGCATATTGAGCCAATCCCTGCAGAGCCTGCCGATCGCGTGACCTTACCTTGAATTCTGGTGAGCCATTTGCAGTTCTTACTGCTGATAGAAATCCATTTTGCGTAAATACCCACATACTTATCCGTCCTAAATCTAGAAGTTTAAATTGAAAATAAATGTTGGTGCCCCTGCTTTATGCAAGGGCACCGTCAAATTCTTATGCAGCCAGAATTAACTCGTGGCGAGCATTTACAACTGCCGTGTGAAGCAGATTGCGTTCGCTGGCTCCAACAAGGCTGCGCATGTCGATTCGTTCACTGCTGCCAATGAGCAGATTCGGAACATGGGCTGATTCTGCCAGTGGCTGATCCATAATGTAATCGGCAAATCGTACTGCTCGACGAGCCGGTGTACTTTCACCGCTTGCATGCGGGGCATCAATTGCCACTGCATCGAGAATTCCTGCTAATTGCTCGCGGAAAGCAGCTTCACTGCTGAATATTTCTAACAACACTGGTTGTCCCGACAGTCCGATGATTAGTCCATTTTGGCCTGGCAACGGATTAGCTGAAAGTTTTTGTAAATCTTTCTTGAGCGTGTTTGCCATTAGCGAGTTGTTCTGGACCTTCGAAGATTCGAATTCATCGTTGATAACTAGCAAGTCATCCGATTTTAGATTTCGAATGCTGTTAAGTGAGGAAGTGCGACGAGTGCCATAGCTCTTTTCATAGAAATTTACCCGCTGCCAAACATCATGCTGATCAGCAAAGTTAGTGCGTGCACCACGACGTAAGCCGCGAAGTGCGCCAACGACAGTAATTGGCGCTCGGCCATCGAATGCAGTTGGTACCTTGCTACCCCATCTGCCTTGCTCAACACAGCGCACATCAAGTAGATCGTTCTGACCGGGCGCTAAGAGCACATCAGAAGTTAGAACTCGGGTCTGCAATCCCCCATGCAAGATCGTACCTTCAGGGATAAGGACGCTAGTTGTTGAAGCATTCTTTGCTAGCAAAGTCTCAACGCTGGCTGATTCGAGTTCACCAATCTCTAGGCCATTTGGCGCAGCGGTGGTGTAGATTTCATCAGTTCGGTTTTCTGACCAGACCGGAAATACTGAGATGGGACCAACATGGGTTCCGGCTCCAACATGGAACCTCGTAGTTAATGTGGGCATGTGACCTACCTTTCGGGTAATTAACTCAATGTTGCGTAAATTGTAGCATACGTTTACGCAAAAATGCGTTAATGTTGAAATATGTCTGAAAATACTGAAGAAAATGAAGATTCATTTACTGTTATTGTTGAAAAATTCTCCAACCTGTTAAGAAAATCCGATTTCCAAGCGCAGCCAAACTTGACTCAGCTAAGGCACTACCTCGCACTACTAAAGGACCGGCCGGAGTTAGGCTGGGCGCCATCTGATTTGGCAGCATATCCTCGACCCAGTGTTGCTGCCGATGTCGCAGTTTTGTCTGTAATTGAGTACCAAGGACACCCCGCATTAGTAGCCCTTGCGCACTTACGTGGCATAGGACACGAAGCAGGCAAATGGGCCCTGCCTGGTCGAATGCTCAGAGAGCATGAGACTTTGGAAAAAACTGCTCATGATGCCGTGAACCTAAAAATCGGCATTGGCGATTTGGAATTGGACCAAATCAAAGTGTTCGATGAACCAGATCGCGATCCGCGAGGTTGGGTGCTTTCTGTTGCACACATGGCTACAGTTCCTGCGCGGGTGGCACAACGTGCTTTAGACAACCCAAATGTTGGTGCAATTTTTATAAGTGGAGATCATTATGAATTTCCAGATGACCAAGATGACTTGCCGTACGAACAGCGACAAATTTTGCGCGAAGCAGTCAAGGAACTACGCCGCAGATATTCACTGCTACCCGATCCTGGCCGAATTCTGGATCACGAGTTCACATTGAGCCAACTCCGAGAGGTACACGAGGCGATTCAAGACACTGAGATTGCGCCAGATACTTTCCGCCGGGAGATGCTTCCCAACCTAAAGGCAACTGGTCATCGAGCCGAAGGATCTGTTGGTAAGCCACCGATGATGTACCAGCGCAAGGAGCGCTTCGAAAGCAAAGTTAGAACAAGCAGATTTCTTGCTGCCCGAATGATTGATGTGGACAATTTTCTCTAAGTACTCCGACTTACGCAGTGTGCAAGGTTGCCTGAATTAGTGAATGGGTTTGCTCTAGACTTAACTAACTACGCTTTCTAGGAGAACAAATGGCGAACTGGGAAACAGTTTCTACCGAGCTGCAATCTGCTTATGCAGTCACGGGCAAAACAGCAAACTCATTAATTTTGGAACTCGATAACTATAGTCGTAAGCAAACCGTTGTAGTCAAGCACATTGATTCGCCCAATGATCCCTGGATCTCGATTTTTTCTAGAATTTGCCAGTTAGACGAAGTTGTTCCCGAGACCGTGTTGATTGAAGCTAGTGAGACTCCCTTCGGCGTCTGGATAGACGATAACTTTTATGGTCTAATCCATTCATTCCCAATCGCTGATTTGGATGAAAATGAATTGACTGCCCCACTGCGCCTAGTGATGGAACATGCAGACAAAATGGAGCGCAAATTAACAGGGCGCGACGAACTGTAGTTCGTTGGCCGCGCCCATTTTTTGCCCTCGATCAGTTAGCTCGAGCGCGATTTTTGTGCTCTGTCCTGTACTAAAGCGAGCACTTTAGCGTTCGCAACGGTTAGCCGGTAAAGATATTCGCGGCCAATTTCTTGAATGAACATATCGCGCGTGTATTTGTGGTCGGGCTTTCCAGCAAGCCAGTCAAGGCAACGCTGGGCATCGACTGAATCTCGAGTTAAATCGATGTCGATTTCCCAGTCTCGATTCTTTTCCAATGTCGACTCATCTGATGTTTCCAAGGTCCACGGTGATTGCCATCTGCGACGAGAAATATTGGCAACTCCTCTAAATGGCGAGAACGAGATTAAGTACTCGTATTCACTCGCAGTTTTTATGTTGGCCAAGAACTCACTCATTTCATTCCAGACTTCAATCTGGGCAGCCAGCCGCTCTCGCTGAAGTTCAGGGTTCTGATACACCCCGCCCCAGTTACTTTGTTGAAAGATCGTAAAACAGCCGATCCGAGCAACAAGACCCATGGCATAGGAATTGAGGCCATGACCAGCATGTGCGAAAACCATGAAGTCGTAGGGCGTCAGTTCAGCTATCTGGGGTACCCAACTTCTTCCTGGCATTAGGTAGGTATCCATGGGATTAGCGCAGTGTTCCGTCGAAATTCCAAACCATTTTGTATTTGCTAAAACTCGTTGCCGTAAATGAGCCGGAACGATCGGCATTTGAAGACCACATTGCTGCAGCTGTAAACCAAAGTCAATGATTGCATCAGTTGACGTGTAATTCTCGGTTTGTTTGCGCCAACCGTAATTTCGAGTTAGGAGCGAGGAGTAGTTTTCCTTGCTGGATATTCCATAGTTCTCAGACATTTGTATGCTCCGACTTGTTGCTAGTTTCTACATCTTTGGCCAACAACCACTGAACATAATCTTTATTGCAAAGCACCAATGGGCTTCGAGTTTGACGAAGATGGTCAATTGTTTCTTGTGCTGAATAGCCATAATTCATTAAGACCATCGTGATTAGCAGTCCCGAACGATTCAATCCAGACAGGCAGCGAACAAGGACGTTCTTTCCTTGCTCTAGTTCGAAGCAGATCAGTCTCACGAGAAACTTTAAATCTTCTTCATTGAACTCACTTACTTCGCCATCTTGAAATGGCTGACGAATCTCGCGGACAAACCAGTCGACCGGATTGCTCCACGCATGCAGTGTTACGACTGTGTCAAAGCTCCTTTTGGTGATGCGCGGTTCGAGTAACTCCGAGCGACCTATTGTGTCGTCATCATCGGTTCCACCCATCCAGAGGTTTGGATACACCTCAGTCCAAACCTCTTTGGGCATCAACTCGGCATATGAGCCAAGTCCTTCACTTTTTGCTGTCATATTTCTCCTTTTCTGTTCATGGCGTTTGGGTCACTACATAGACGGATTAGGCAGCTGAGGGGCTGCCTAATCCCTTTCGATATTTCGGTGCTTCATCGATCAGCCAGTTCACAAAGGACTGATTAAACAATGCGTTTCGTGAACGCTTTGCCCGGATTAATGCAATTGCCTCTTCCGGCTCATGCCCAGCAAGGATTAGCGTTAGCGCAGTAATCAAGCCCGAACGATTTAGGCCAGCCTGACAACGGATGAGCACTCGGTCGCCTTCGCACCAACGCTCAAACGCCCAATTTGCAAGGCGTACGATTCGGGCAACATCAACTCGATCCATGTCACCATCACCGAAACCGTAACGCAGCTCTTCGACTCCCCAGCTAAATGGATTAGCCCAGGCATAGAGAGTGACAACTGCGTCAAACGGTGCACAGTAATCAAGATTTGGTGCATAGACGGCAAAATCAACTGTGTCGTCGTCTGCAGTTCCGCCCATGAAAAGGCCAGGCAGAATTTCATTGAACAGTTCACTTGGGTAAGCAGACTCTTCGTGCCAACGGGGTGCTATTAAGTTATCTGATGAATCTTCGCTCATCGGGTTCCTCCTTTAAGGGTTCTAATTACTTAGACGATTGACTCGGGCAGTTATCAACAAAAAAGTTAAAGATTTTTCAAGAATTGCCAAAATTCCTGATTTTTATGGGCTTTTGTCAGTTCGTACTGGCACAATTACCACTATGAGCGACCAACCAATTAGCGACCACAAGGATCCTGAGCACCTGAAAATGTTGCTTTCCTATGCTTACGACCGAGCCCTTCACCAGACTCGTAACCATGATTGGGCTCAGGAAGCTGCCGCCGAAGTTATGGCCAAACTCGTTGCCCGACCCACCTGGCCTGAGAATGAGCGAGGCTGGATCTCAGCCGCCATTCTCAACTGCATAATTGACCGCACCCGCCTGAAATTTGAACGAGATCGGATACTGCAAGCGCAAATCCCAGTCAAGGAAAATCCCAGTGGTCCAGACGGCGCGTTAGACGAGATTATCGCTGGCTACGTCCAAGCACAGCGCACCAGTGAATACGCATTCCTTCGCCAACTTGCTCGAGATTTAGAAGATCAAGTTAGTGTCAAAGAATGGGCGGTTCTGATGGCTGCTATGGATCAATGCAGTAATCAGGAAATTGCCGACTTACTTGGCTATGCAAGCGCTGCTTCGGTTGCTCAAACCTTGTCAAGGGTTCGCAAAAAAATTCGGCCCTACGTGAGCGACTGGCAATTTAATCGTCTGAGTTAGGTTTATTAAAGCCACTCGGTCTAAAAGGCGACCAGCCAAGATTACGAACACGTTTACGCTCTTTGTCGCGCCACCGATAAATTGTGCGCTCAGTTTTACCATACTTAGCAGCTAGCTCAGCAGCAGGCTTGTCACTCCAAATATCCTGCAGCCACTCGAGGTTTTCTCGGCGCTTTTCCATGGTGACAAACTTGCGCTTGCCCCGGCGTGCTTTGGCCCGATCTTTGTCGTCAAGGCCGCCCCAAATGCCGGCATCTTCATTGTCGATACCCCACTGAGCGCACTGCGCCTTTACCGGACACTTGTCACATATCCTTTTGGCCATGACCGACTTCTTGTGATCTTCGTCGTCAAAAAGTGTGGGATCTTTGCCGATGCAATCCCCTTCTGACAAAAAAGTAGGCCACTTCATGGCGGCAAGTTCGGCTAATAGTTCGTTGTGTTCAGACTGCATTTTTCATCCTTCTTTCTGGTTCATCAATAATTTTCTGGGTCTTACTTCGTTTAGGTTCACATACGTTTGCTGGGAAAACTGCAGACTATGACACGTATCCCACCCTCGTGCGGCACAAAATATTGCTTGATTTTTCAAGGTTTTTCATACTTTGCGCCTCCTTGTCGCGGTTGGGATTCGATTAGAACATCTGTTCGAATTAAGTTAGGACTACCTTTTTACTCTTCTTTTTGTTCCAATGCAAGCCCACAGCGAAATTAAATTGGATACATCGCAAATTGGTCCTAAATTATTCGAATCCTCACAACAAGCCCGCTGCAATTTTTATTCCCGCCAGCCTTTAGCGTGTTGCTAAAAGAGTCCACCGAGCTGACGGGCAAACCGTTTCCACTTTTCGGGCACATCGGGAGCGTCTTGGATCGCTTGACGAACCTCCGGATCGGCCGCCTGGCAAATGGTCCACCAATCTCGTTCTGTTTGGATCAAGTCGACGCGTTTTAGCAACGCCAAGTGCACCCGCGTCGGACCGGACACAACCAGCTCGTTCATATTCCAATCTGGAATTACGGTTCCTTTTGGTAATGCTCGAATTATCGCCGGTCGATAACGGGCAGGATAAAACGGAATTACCGATTTGTAGTCGAACAGCGCAAGCAACCTTTCTAATGGAAGGCTCTTGTACTGGTAACGCATCTGCTTCCAAGCGTGGCCTTCCTGGGGTATGGCCGCAGTGCTCATTTGCCGCATGGCGATGTCGGCGATTGCTTCAGTTGCCATGGGATTGTGAGCCACGCTGTGGCGCACAATCCGTTTCGGATCATGCGCCAACAGTTCGAGTATCCGAATTGGAGTGGTCAGGTCCTGAGCAACCAGACTGCGCATCAACATCAGTTCCTGCTCATATGGCGCAAGGTACTGAGCCAATTCGGCAACCTGCTGTGGGGTTTGATCTGTGCAATCCGGAACTTCATCTGGCAGTAATTTAGGCATTATCACCTGCCAGGCGGGCTCCCATGGCCGCAGTAATAGTTCTGGGTCGAACTGAATCTGCACAATAGACAGACTCGGCCCACATTTCTGGCGTTGCATCGTCAGGGCGATATCCGCCAGCGCCGCCGATCAGCATCGGAAGTGCAGCTAATGAATCGCGGCTGAAGATTGAATCAAAAACTTTAATCAGGATTCCGCTGTAGTACTGCAAGTGACTTAGGGGATCATCGTAGTGTCCGTCCGCGCCAGCGGCAATGAAAATTATATCTGCGCCAAATGCCGAAGCAAGCTCAGCAAACTCCAATGCCGCCTTAACGAGTGCTTCGTCGTGGCGGAAATTGAATCGTCCGTTGCTGAATTCTGCATTCCGTTCATCAACACTCAATGGACAATTGTAAACATGACAAGCGGGGTCGTTACTGTTGCCAGTTCGTGGGAAAAGGCCCTTTTCATGAACCGAATAGGTCAAGATATTCGGGTCTGATGCACACAAATTTTCTGTACCATCCCCGTGATGTGCGTCGTAGTCGAAGATAGCGACTTTGTATCCTCGTGCTACGGCGATTTTGGCCGCAATAGCGAAGTCGGCAAAAACGCAGAAACCCGACGAATGATCCTTCTGGGCATGGTGCTTTGCACCCGGCAAATGAACAGCTAATGGAGATTTTCCCTCAAGCAAATAATTCAGCGCGGTCAATGTGCCGCCAACAAAGGTGCTGGCTAATTCTGACAAATCTGGGCGCTCACCTGTCCACTCGTGACATGAATGATCATCAAGGACCTCGCTAATGTAATCCTGTGTGTGTACTAATGCCAGCTCGCTTCGAGTGGCTTGGCGCGGCTCGACAGTAAGCACCTTGCTACTCGTAAGGCGGTTCATAATTTCGTTGTAGCCATTGATAAATCGGCGACCCTGCGTTGGATGTATTTCATCAAAAACCCAGTTTTCGTATTCTGGGCTGTGCACAATAACCACATCTGGGGTGTCCTTCGGGCTAATTTGTTCGGTCATGATTCTCCTTTTCTGTGGCAGATTTTTCCTCCACACAAGTAGAGACGAATGGGAACGCCCTCATGTCAACATTGCGTAAAAAGTTTTCTCCAGCCCTGCAAATAATGGTTTTTCGCGGGAATCTAAGCGCCCAAAGTAGCATTGTGAAATGACAGCTGAGCGCGACAACGACCAAATTGACCAAAATGAGCTCAACTTGCAGTTTCCAGATTTGGGTGATGCAGAGCTGGAATCGTATGATCTCTGGCAGGAAGCTCAGGAAATCTATTTTGAATCCAAAGCCGAACCAACTGGCGTTATTGATGACTGGCAAGAGGTTTATGAATACACCAGAAAATGTGTCCGTCAGTCAAAGGCGCTTCGCTCAGATGCCGAAGATATCGTGCAATACGTAGTCAAAAGATTGCACCGAGAAAACCTGCAAGTTCGCCACTGGAAGGCTTATGTCCGAATTGCGGTGATAAATCGAGTCATTGACCTTTACCGGAAGCGCAAACGAGAAAATCAGTCATGGCATGGCCTACCTGAACCTGGCGCTGAAGATTGGCAGACAGTTCGCACCATTTTTGACGCGCCTATCTTGGTGATGAAGCCGCAGGAATTGTCGATCGAACTTGCCTCAAATTCAGTGGTCGCACATATTTTGAGCGAGGTTCCGCAGAGCCATCGTGAGCTCTTTATTGATTACCTAGAAGGCGTTCCCTTGGACGATTTGGCTGAAATCTATGGTTACGCATCTGCCCGCTCGGTATCCCAAACAATTAGCCGTATTAAGAACAATCTGCGCAAACGGTTCGCATCGGACCGGGCGTTATTTGGCGAGTTTGATTGAGTCCAGATGTTATTTCCATTTCCTGGCAGATTGGCATCCAGGCTGCCGAATTAGGGGTAATCCGCAAGTTTCGAGGGTAAAGATTTACCTTAGGGTTTTGGTTCACTAACGGCGAAACGCGCAACGTCATCTGAGCGTGCTTTTGTCATACCCCAGGAGTAAGTTAGTCACTCCCGCCAGATTCTCTGGCTCGGTTGCCTGATGACAACAATGACAGATGGAGGCCGCCATGAGCGACAACTACAGCGAAATGTCCGATGACGAATTATGGGATCGCTACCACGAAACTTCGGATTTTGAGAAGGGCCAAATACTCATAAGCCTCCATCATCGCCGTTCCCACGAAGGCGAACACAACACCGCTATGGCAATGGCCGAACAAGCCCTTGAGATTTTCACGCGGATTGATGCCGTCCGCGAGATTTCTATCTCCAATCAACTAATTGGACACTCGCAAATGGCGTTAAAAGAATATTCCGGCGCAATTGATTCCTACGGTCGGGCGGCTGACTTTGCTGTTTCGTGTGGAAGTGACTCCGACACAGCTTGGAGTGAGAACTGGATTGGCGATGCGTATTACCGCTTGCAGGATTATGAAAATGCGGCCAAACACTACGACAGCTCAGAAAAAATCTTTGATTCAATTGACGAACAACGCGGTGTGGCAATGTCTGCTCAAGATAAGGCCGATGCATACATGCGCCTTGGTCAATATGACAAAGCTATTAGGGCTTACGAGCGGGCTCTCGAAAATGCCATCTCTGCCGAAGCCCCGCACCAAATTTATAATGCGCACTTCAACATAACCAATGCCTATGTGGCAATTGGTGATGTGGAAAAAGCTTTTGAATTTGCGGAAAAAGCTCTTGCAATTGGTAAAACCTGTTCATGTCGAAACTGTGAAGTGGATGCCAAGGCACTCATGGGTGAAGTCCTTGCGCTCAATAATGCGATTCCAGAGGCGGTTTCGTACTTGGAAGGTGCTCGCAAAGTTTATTACGAGCGCAATGACTCTAAAATGCAGTTAATCGTTATCACTGAGCTAGGTATGGCCGAACTAGACCGCAACCCGCGCAAGGCTCGCGAGCATCTTGAACACGCCATCACTCTGATCGAGATGTATCCCAATCGTTTACGCGAAAAGACCCGGGCAAATGTTGGACTTGGCTTTTTGGCACTAAATAACGGACGTTTTGAACTAGCAAGCTGTCACTTTGCGATTGCTTACGAAGCAGCGAGTATGCGCAAAAATCTGGATAGCGAGCGGCATCGAATGCTCCCAATGTATTTAGATTCATTGATTAGCAATAAAGAGCCAGAAGTGATTATCGCTCTGTTAGAAAAAATTGAGTCCGAGACAATGCCCTGGTGTGTGAGTGAGGTTGTTCGCCATGCTTACCAAGCAAAGGCGCTTTTGATGTTGAATGAACGCGAGAGCGCTCTTGCCACTTGCACTCAAGGACTGCATCTAGTCAGCACATCCGGAGCAACAGCCGAGAGCAGAGCAATCCTGCATGAAGTGCACGCACGGCTCCTGAAAGAGTCAGATCCGCGCCGGGCAAACCAAGCTTTCCATAAGGCCATGGCCTATTACCTCGAAACTGGCAGGGCAGATTTAGCCGAGGAATTGGGTAAGGAGTCTGTAATTGAGCCCGATACTCGAATCGCAGCTATGGCAGCCCATGAGGATAGTAGGAATACCTATGATCAAGTGTTTGGTGCATCTGATCCAATAAGCGAACAGGTACAAGAACACAATGCACAGATTTATTCGTTCCCAGAAACTCCAGAAAGTGGTGAAGCTTAGCCAGCCAACGGACACTGGCAGAAACAATATCTGTCAGTGTCCTGTGTTAAGTTAGCAACAAACTAAATAATCGATCAAGAAAGTAGCGCTAAGCCTCTCGGCTAGCTACGCGGCAACCGCGCATCGCGCACGGTGCCCCCGAGAGAAGATCAGCCAACTGAAAGTAAGTTGGACGAGCGAAAGGACAGCCACATGAGTGCTGAAAAACCGAAAAAACCTGCCAAAAAGGAAAAGGTAGTAAAACCACGGCCTGATTCCAAGGTTGTTCCCGCAAGAAGCAAAGCCGACAAGGCCCGCCCGGCCCAAAAAGAAAACTTTGTCCAAGTTTCCATTCCCAAATCGTTAGCCACAATGAGTGAAGAAGAAATCATGCAATGGGCAAAAGGGCTTTACAAAGCTGTGGTGGAGCAGCTCGCACCTGCAGTTATTGATCAGGTCGCCCAAAACCCAAAGCCAGAAGCGTCTTTGAGCCCGCGTGCCCGTCGATATCTGCTCACCTCAACAATGCCCGTTGCTGATGTCGAAGGTTCAGAAACTCAGGAAGTGAAGGTTCAGGCACCCAGCGAAGATCTCGATGAATATTTGCGCGACATGGCTGGTGAATATGGAATGAACCCGAGTAGCAATTCAGTCATTGAAGAGCTACGACTTTATCTGTAACCGATCTCATCTAACTTAAAAGGACTTAACATGACAAACCAACCAAGACCCGAAAAAATTGCTCTGGTAAAAGTGCCGAACCTTAAAGACATGACCCCCGAAGAGCTAAGTGAATGGGCCGCCCAGTTACACGCAAAGCTGGTTGCCAAGCTGCAGAAAAGTGTTTCCGACGAGGATGTTGAACCGAAGTGATAGCAAAATATCAGGATTTAAGAATTGGAATTACCGACGCATCACTTATTGCCCTAGCCGCAAGATTTGAAACAAACAAGATTTTGACATTAAATCAAAGGCACTTTAGCGCGATGAAATTACTATCCGGAAAAACAGTTCAGATTATCCCTGGCTAATTTGCTTTGGGTAAATACTAGCGGGGCTGCCATTTACACCGAAGAGATTGGCGGGGCCCGAAAGTCCCGCCAATTATGTAAAACTTCCTTTAGTCGATGTTTGAGACATCTTCGTTAGGCAAGCCATTTGGCACTTCTGGCATAGTCTTTTGGACCTGCATCAAGAACTCGAGATTGCTCTTGGTCTCGCGCAACTTAGTGAGCAGAAGTTCAATTGCCTGCTGCTGATCAAGCGCGTGAAGGACCCGGCGCAGTTTCCAGATAATCTTTAGTTCATCCGGTGCCATCAAGATTTCTTCACGACGAGTGCCCGAAGACTCAATGTCTACAGCTGGGAAGATCCGGCGGTCTGCAAGGCGACGATCGAGTTTAAGTTCCATGTTGCCCGTACCCTTGAACTCTTCGAAGATGACTTCGTCCATTCGAGAACCAGTCTCAACAAGTGCGGTAGCAAGAATTGTTAGTGAACCGCCCTCTTCGATGTTTCGAGCAGCACCAAAGAACTTCTTCGGTGGATACAAGGCTGCCGAGTCAACACCACCGGAAAGAATTCGACCAGATGCTGGAGCAGCAAGGTTGTAAGCACGACCAAGGCGAGTCATTGAGTCAAGAAGAACTACAACATCGTGACCCATTTCGACTAAGCGCTTCGCGCGCTCAATCGCAAGTTCAGCAATCATGGTGTGGTCTTCAGCAGGGCGATCAAAGGTTGAGGCAATAACCTCACCCTTAACGGAGCGCTGCATGTCGGTAACTTCTTCGGGACGCTCATCAACTAGCACAACCATCAAGTGAACTTCTGGGTTGTTTTCGGTAATGGCGTTTGCGATTTCCTGCAAAATTATGGTCTTGCCGGCTTTCGGTGGCGAAACAATTAGTCCGCGCTGACCTTTACCGATAGGTGCAACCAGGTCAATGACTCGAGTGCTCATATTGGTTGGTGAAGTTTCCAGGCGCAGCCGCTCTTGTGGGTAAAGCGGGGTTAACTTGCCGAAATCAACTCGATTGCGTGCTTCATCGGGTTCTTGGCCATTTACTGAATCCACTTTTACCAGGGGATTGAATTTTTGTGGACGGTCACCTTCGCGCGGTTGCTTAACCTGCCCAGTTACGGCGTCACCTTTTCGCAGACCAAAGCGCTTAACCAAGCCCATTGACACATAAACGTCATTTATCCCCGGCAAATAGCCTGAAGTGCGAACGAAGGCGTAGTTGTCCAAGATGTCAACGATGCCAGCAACCGGTAGCAGTACGTCATCTTCTGATACTTCAACTTCATAATCATTTCCACCACGGCGATTACCGCGGTCACCGCGGTCTCGACCGCGACGGTCCCGGCCACGATCATTACGGTCACCGCGGTTGTTGCGATCATTACGATCACCGCGGTCATTTGATTCATTGCGATATTCGCGGTCATTGCGGTTGTTTCGGTCGCGATTGCGGCCACGGCGATCATTATCGCCATCCGTGCCCTCGCCATCGCTTGACGCAACTGGTGCTTCGCTTACTTCTTCCTGAGCAGATTCAGTTTTGGTGCGACTCTTTGGCGCACCTGAATCCCGCTTTGCTGAGCGGCGAGCGCCGCCTGATGACTGTTTGGCGGAAATTGCCGAAATCAGGTCTGCTTTGCGCATTCCAGTGGCACCTTCGACGCCTAGTTTCGTGGCCAATGCCTTTAGTTCTGGCAATAGCATCGTGCTTAGCCCTTTATCAGGGGCAACTGTCTCGGTCACGTATGTGTCCTTTTAATGATGTGGATGTGAACAGTTCAACAACGAAAATCGTTGGGATTTCGAGGGAACATTGGCGAAAGATTTTCACCGACACCCAACCTTAGCACCAAGTCATCTGGAATTGCCAACATCGGGGGCAATTGGCAAAAAACATAAGGAATTCGGCAGTTTTAGCTAGTCAACTAGCAAGCCCGAATGAGCAATTTCCAACTTTTGGCTGGTGAATCCCAGTCCCCCAAGAATTTTGTGCGCATCCGCAACTTGCTCGACGCTTGCAAACGCTAGTACAGCTGGACCTGCTCCACTAACACAGGCAGCAACTCCAGCAGACTTCAGCGCAGATACGGCGGAAATAGTTTGAGGATAAGCATCCGTCCGATACGACTGGTGCAGTCGGTCGTCAGTAGCTTCAAGCAAAACCGATGGATCTTGGGTCAGGCCAACAATCAACAAGGCACTTCGGGCAACGTTGAAAGCAGCGTCGTTGTGTGGAACATTATCTGGAAGTAGATTTCGTGCCTTCTCGGTTAGTAGTTCGGAATTTGGAATTCCTACTACTGCTTGAACTTCAGGTATCACATCAAGCTTGCGACTCTGTGGAATCTGTCCCGTCCAGGCAATAGTCAACCCGCCGTAAACACAGGCTGCGGCATTATCGGGATGCCCTTCACGAATTGCTGTCTGGGTGAAAACCCAGTCGAGATCCACATTGCCATCGAAAATCAGTGCTTGAGCTAAAGCCAGTCCGGCAACAATTGCAGCCGCGGAAGATCCCAAACCTTTGCCCTGTGGAATCTGATTCTGACAAGTAATGTCAAGGCCAGTAACCGACGAACCTAAAGCGTCAAGTGCTTCTAGTAAAACTTTTGCTACCAGATGACTTTCGTCTGTGGGTAGTTTTTGCAAGCCTTCCCCGGTAACAGTGACTCGTACACCTGGATTAGCTACAACCTCAGCAGTCACCACATCACGAAGCTCTAATGCAATGCCCAACGAATCAAAACCTGGACCTAAGTTTGCACTAGTTGCCGGAACTGAAACCCGCGCGCGCGCCAACATCAGGCCAGACCTAGTGCATCAGCCGCGCGGTGCACTTCAACTGGCACTACGACAGGATCAGGCGCATCATTTAATGCCCATTGCGTATCTTTCAGTCCATTGCCGGTGACTGTGCAAACGATTTTTGCACCAGCTGGAACAAGTCCGCGCTCCGCTTGTTGAATTAGTCCAGCCACACTTGCAGCACTGGCTGGCTCAACAAAAAAACCTTCACGTTCGGCAAGTAAATGGTAGGCCTGCAAAATTTGCTCATCGGTGACACTGTCAATTAGACCACCCGATTCGTCTCGAGCTGCAACTGCGAAATCCCAGGAGGCAGGATTTCCAATCCGGATTGCGGTAGCCAAAGTCTCTGGCTTTTCGATCGGGTGTCCAGCAACAAATGGGGCAGCGCCAGCAGCTTGGAATCCCCACATTTGTGGTCGCTTGCTAGATACATCGTCATTGAAATACTCAGTAAAGCCCATCCAGTAAGCGCTGATATTGCCAGCATTGCCAACAGGCAAGCAGTGAATATCCGGCGCGTCACCCAGTGCATCAACGATTTCAAAAGCGGCAGTCTTTTGCCCTTGCAAGCGTGTTGGGTTTACTGAATTAACTAATGCAACCGGATACTGCTGGGCAAGGTCACGAGCCAAAGTTAGGCAGTCGTCAAAATTTCCGTCTACCTGCAAGATGGTTGCCCCATGCACCACAGCTTGGGCCAACTTCCCCATTGCAATTTTTCCTTGCGGAACTAAAACAGCACTTTTCATCCCGGCTTTTGCCGCATAGGCAGCAGCAGAAGCACTGGTATTGCCAGTAGAAGCACAGATTACAGCGCGCGAGCCATGTCGCAGCGCATCCGTGATGGCCATGGTCATGCCGCGATCTTTAAATGATCCTGTTGGATTCATTCCTTCTACTTTTAAGTAAACCTCAGCGCCAGTACGTTCTGAGATTTCGCAAGCAGGAACTAACGGGGTCCCGCCTTCGCCAAGGGTGACCACCACATCTTCTGGATTAATTGGCAACCGATCGCGATATTCTGCAATTACTCCACGCCACTGATGTGCCATTAAGCAGTTCCCCCGCTTTCAACCCGCATAACACCGAGTACATCACGCACCTCTGGCATTTTGCGCAAGCTTTCCACGGTCGCTTGCAGATTTTGATCTGTTGCCACGTGGGTACGGATAATCAAACTCGCGGCATGGCCATTATCGTCCTGGCGCACTGCCTGAATCGAAACACCATGGCGGGCAAACTCACTGGAAATTGCTGCCAAAACTCCAGATTCATCGGCAACCAGCAAATTCAGGTAATAGGAAGTCTTTGCCTCCCCGATGCCATGAATTTCCAAGTCGGCATAGTCACTTTGACCAGGATCGACACTGCCAGCAACTTTATTGCGAGCGGCAGCGACAATGTCACCAAGCACTGAACTTGCAGTTGGATCACCGCCAGCGCCACGACCATAGAACATGACCTGGCCAGCAGCCTCTGCTTCGACGAATACGGCATTGAAGGCATCGCGCACACTAGCGAGCGGGTGGCTCGCCGGAACCATAGTTGGATGCACGCGAACAATAATGCCTTTATCATCATCGGTCAGTTCCGCTACTGCTAACAGTTTGATGACACAGCCGAGCGACTTTGCTGCTGCGATATCCAGGGCGCTGACTTTTGTCATTCCTTCGCGAGCAACATCATCAATAGTTACTTTGCTATGGAAAGCCAGACCAGCCAGAATTGCTGCCTTGGCAGCAGAGTCATAACCTTCTACATCCGCAGTTGGATCTGCCTCGGCATAACCGAGCGCCTGCGCCTCGACCAATACATCTTCATAATTAGCACCATCGTCATACATCTTGCTCAGGATGAAGTTTGTGGTGCCATTGACAATTCCAAGGACCCGACGAACCCTATCGCCAGCCAATGATTCACGCAGTGGTCGAAGTAACGGGATCGCCCCTGCAACTGCAGCTTCGTAAAACAAATCGACGCCCTTGGCTACGGCAAGGGCATGCAGCTCGGAACCGTGTACAGCAAGTAAAGCTTTATTGGCGGTAACTACTGAACTGCCATTTGAAATTGCGGTTTCGATTAAAGTTTTCGCTGGTTCAATTCCACCTATTACTTCCACCACGATGTCTGCTCCAGAAGCAGCAAGTTTGTGTGCGTCGGCGGTAATTAATGATGAATCAATTCCCGGCCGCGCCTTATTGATATCGCGAACTGCAATGCCCACGAGTTCAACGGGACGACCGATGCGGGCAGCTAAATCCGCAGAACTTTGGACAAGTAACTTGGCTACCGACTGACCAACAGTGCCACCACCGAGCAGCGCAATTTTAATTGGCGCAGACATCATGACTCCTTTGTTACTTGCTTTGGCTTCTAAGTCTGTCAGAAAGGCTCGAATCAGACCAAAAGGAGACCAGATTTGCCGCCCATATCCAATGATTTAAGTGTGCGCTTATTTGATCCCACAAAACTACTGAAAGTCGCCAAAACTTCCAGGTAACACCAGGGTACGAAAGTTCGCACGCTTGGCCCGCCGCACGAAGTTTCGATTTGCTGAAGCAGGACTCGCTCTGGTTCCAAGGTTTCCGATTTTGTTGAATACCACATTCGGAATAAAAACTAAGGCGCTGTCAAAGGCAGTCACATCGACGGGTAACTTATCGGCCATTACCGCTCTCTTGCCAAAGATTGGAAGGTGAGACTTCTGATATCCGCCTGCCAAAACCAGGGACTTAGATTTGTCCAAGAACTGGCCAATCAGAATTGCACTGGGATAACTCGTGCTGAAGTTATTTAACTGGTTGTAGGCCGCAGAGTTGAGATTCACTCGCCCATCCAACCAAATAATTGCTTCAACATCCCTTGAGATGTTTTGCAAAGCGAACCGTTTCGACTTTGCTAATTTGCGACTACTTTTAACGGGTACCACAGTTATCGCTAGGCCAAGTGATTCAATTAATTTTAGAAGTGAATCTGATGGTCGATCAAGCAGTAGTTGTAATGACATTCTCCAGTGTGCTGGCCGAAGCGAAAAAAGTTGTTTCAGAGTTGTCAGCAATTTCTCATCGCTAATCGGGGCGTAGCAAATTACCGCAACAGATTTTTTGCTTGGATCAAAGTTCACAGTATTGGTCATGTTGGATTGAACAGCGAGCTGTCACTCAGCTCCGGGGTCAAGGGACAAAAGATCGGCTAATGTTTCCCTGCGCAAGACTATTTCACTAATCCCATTGCAAACCGAAACCACTGCTGGTCGAACAATGTAGTTGTAATTACTCGCCATCGCTCGGCAGTAAGCGCCAGTTGCAGCGACCGCGAGCAAATCTCCCGCCTCAATATCCGCTGGCAATTGTGCATCTTGAATAACAATGTCGCCACTTTCACAGTGCTTACCAACTACGCGTGATGCCACCGCCATTGAGTTTGTCGTGCGTGAAGCCAATGCTGCCGTGTATTGCGCCTCGTACAGGGCGGTGCGGATGTTGTCGCTCATTCCACCATCAACTGAGATGTAGCGTCGAGTTTGCGTATCAGACACATCAACCTGTTTGATTGTTCCGACCTCGTAGACGGTAATGCCTGCTGGGCCAATGATTGCTCGGCCTGGTTCAATCAACAAGCGCGGAACTGGAAAATTCAACTGTTGGCACTGCGAAATGACAATCTCATGAAGCGCGTGCGCCATCTGTGCAACCTGCAAAGGGTCATCTTCAGCTAGGTAGGCAATCCCCATCCCGCCACCTAAATTTAACTCCGAAATAGTGAAGTCAAACTCATCACGGATCTTTGCTGCAGTTTCAATAACTCGATGCGCAGCTATCTCAAAACCATCGGCATCGAAAATTTGTGAACCAATGTGGGAATGTAGTCCGAGTAAAGACAATGAATCGGACTCGATAACCAGTTTTGCTGCTTCTAAGGCAGCCCCTGTTGCGATAGAGATGCCAAATTTCTGATCTTCGTGGGCAGTCGCTATGTATTCGTGAGTATGTGCCTCAACGCCCACCGTCAATCTAATTAGGACCTGCGCTGTAACGCCATGCTCGCTGGCAATAGCTGCTAAACGCAAGATCTCTTGAAAACTATCAACGACAATTCGGCCAATGCCGAGTTGAATTGCCTGCGTTAATTCATCGATGCTCTTATTGTTGCCATGAAAAAGTATTCTTTCCGGGGATACGCCCGCCTTTAAGGCCACAGCCAGTTCCCCAGCGGTACAGACATCAATGCTCAGGCCCTCGGAAGCTATCCAGCTAATCACTTTCGTTGCTAAAAATGCCTTGCCCGCATAAAAAACTTCAGTTTCAACCTCGCCACTGTTAAATGCAGTTTGATAGGCCTTGGCCCGGGAACGGATATCCGCTTCATCTAAAACATATAGAGGCGTTTGGTACTGACGGGCCAAATCAATTACCGACACTCCGCCAACCTCAATAGCACCGTCAGAGTTGCGGGCAGCAGTTTGCGGCCAAACATTCGGCGCTAACTCATTTTGATTAGAGGGCATCTAACTATTGTTCCAGAGATTACTGATTCGCCAAACATGGGTTCAGTGTTTCTGGCTACATTCGCTGGGGCGCAGAAACGCCGAGCAAGTCCAGTCCATTTGCAATAACTTGCCTAGCTGCCGCACACAACCACAATCTTGCGATCGTCAATTCGGTCGCCGGTTCATCTCCTTGTGGTAGCACTCGACATGCGTCATAGAAGCGGTGGTAACCAGTGGCGACCTCCTCTAAGTGCCGAGCGATTCGATGTGGTTCACGTAGTTCGCCAGCACTGGTGACAACTCGAGGGTAGTCAGCAAGTAAACCAAGTAACTGGCCCTCGCGCTCATGAGTGAGTAACGAGGGATCAAAATCCGCCGAGTTCCAAAGACTTGGATCAGCGCCAATTATTCCCAACTCTGCAGCATTGCGAAGAACCGATGCTATACGGGCATGTGCGTACTGAACGTAATACACCGGATTATCGTTTGTCCGTTGAATTAGCAGGTCTAGATCTAAAGTCAATGGCGAATCGACCGGATATCGAATTAGGGAATACCGAGCAGCGTCTACTCCAACTTCTTCCACCAAGTCTTCAAGCGTGATGATGTTGCCTGCACGCTTGGACAGTCGCACCTCTTCCCCATCCTTCATCATTTTCACCATTTGGCCGATAAGGACTTCGATATTCAAATCTGGATTATCACCAGCACAGGCCGCTACCGCTCGGAGCCGGTTGACATAGCCGTGATGGTCTGCACCTAGTAAGTAGATGCAAAGGTCAAAGCCGCGGTTTCGCTTGTCCACGTAATACGCGGTGTCAGACGCAAAGTAGGTTAACTCGCCATCTGCTTTGATTAAGACTCGATCCTTGTCATCGTCAAAATCGGTGGTGCGAAGCCAAGTTGCTCCATCGTGTTCAAACACATGACCCTGAGACCGCAGTTGATCGAAACCGCGACTTACTGCATCTGACTCGTGGAGCGAGCGTTCGGAGTACCAAACATTGAAATTTGTGTTAAATCCAGCGAGCACTGATTGTTGCTGGGCCAATTGCAATTTGTAGGCAGCCTCTCGAAACGCCACTAATTGTTCATCCCCATTCAATTTCAAAATCTCTGGCTGCTCTTGCAAAATTTGCTTGGCCAGATCATCGATATAAGCCCCGTGATAACCATCTTCAGGAACTGGATTGCCCAGCGCGCGGGCCTGAACTGATGCACCGAACTTATCCATCTGAACACCACGGTCATTTATGTAAAATTCACGAACGACTTCTGCGCCTTGCGCCCGAAGCACCCGAGCAATTGCGTCACCCACTGCTGCCCATCGAGTATGCCCTAGGTGCAGGGGTCCAGTCGGATTTGCCGAGATAAATTCAATGTTGATTTTTCGGCCAGCAAATAATTCACCTTGTCCAAATTTCTCTCGCTGTGCCAGCACTGTTACCGCAAGTTCGCCTTGACTTGCTGACGAAAGCTGGATGTTCAGAAAGCCAGGGCCGGCAATATCGACTTTTGTTACCCCGTCAATTTGAAGGAGAAGTGGCGAGAGAATCTCAGCAACAGCTCGGGGATTACTGTTTGCTTTGCCCCCAAGTTGCATTGCGATATTGGTGGACCAATCGCCGTGTTCCGGGTTTTTTGGCCGATCGACAACAATCTGGCTGGGAACTTCAGTCAGATCAAGGGCTAGCTGACCACTTGAGATCGCAGAAAGCACCGCAGCTTTAATGTGCTTCGCCAAATCTTGTGGTGTCATAAGGCATAAGCCTAGACGATGGAGCGAAAGTAATTTATTTGAGACTTATTTAGCGCGATTAGCAATCTGCACAAAAATGCCTGCTAGCGCATGTTCGCGGTGCACAGCCTGTAATCTAATGGACTCTTTAACGTCTTTTTGCTTGAGCGCCAGAAGCATTTTGCCATGTTCCTCATTGGTCGAGGTTCGGTTATCTTCATCGCCAAGAAATAGCACGCGGTATGCATCTAGCGAGTCCCAGAGGTTTTCAATCATTGAAATAAGTCGCTCTTGCCCGCACAGCCTGAAGATTGCAAGGTGAAATTTCCGATTGAATGTTGCCATTGCAATGACATCACCCTTGTTTGAAGCGACCAAGCTCTCATCATGATATTGTTTGATGCTTGCGATTTCTTTTGCCGTGGCTTTTGGTACTCCGGCCCGCAACGCTGCATCTTCAAGGATTGCGCGTAGTGCATAAATCTCTTCTAGGTCGGAAGTGTCAAGTTCGGCAACAAAATATCCTCGGTGCGGATCGTGAATTACTCGCCCTTCAGCTTGCAAAATTCTCAATGCCTCGCGAACGGGTACCCGGCTAACATCTAGTCGAGTGGCTAGGGCGTCTTGGATAATTTGCTGGCCAGGCTTGAGGCGCCCCGAAGCCAACATCTTGCGCAACGACTTGAGCACAGTATCTTGCGCCGTTGCTTTTTTTGGCATGTTGTTTATTTAACACTATGCCTGTGACAAAACCACAAATATGCAACAAATTTAACCAGCTGAATTGTTATCCAATCTTTATTGTGTGCCCTTCGCAATCGTCAACCCGTCTCGGCAACTGAGCTTGCGTTGCTTAGACTTTAGAAATGGAGGTAGCCAATGAAGCGTAATTTCTTGTTAATTGCCATGACTTTCTGCCTAATAGCTACCGCTCCAGTTAGCGCCCAGACCCCATCCCCGACCCCAAGTCCTAGTGGCCCAGTTTCAGCCCCACTTGTCTGCGCCCCTATCGCCACTGGAATTCCAGAAAAAGTGAGCGAAGTCAAATGCCCGAAAGGCACCTTAAACCTTGGCCGCGGACCTATCAAACATGGGGACCAACGACCTGCAAAAATCAATCAGATGTTACGAAACCGATTCGTGGCTGCCCGAACTGCCGCTAAACAGTTAGGCCACAGCATCGGCATTCGAAGTGGCTGGCGCAGCTGGGATACGCAAGAACAGATGTATCAAAAAGCACTGCGGCAATACAAAGATCCAAAGATTGCCAGTCGCTGGGTGCTGCCACCAGAGAAATCTATGCATGTCTGGGGAGTTGCTATTGATGTTCACTTTTCGTCCCCACAAGCGAAAACTTGGTTTCGCTGGAATAGCGATACTTTCGGTTTGTGCCGGACATACAAGAATGAGTGGTGGCACTTCGAGCCAATAATCGCGCCAGGTGAAAAATGTCCACCTATGAAACCGTTTGCCAAGTAGTGCTAAGAAGGGCTCAAAACATTATTCAAGGCATCATTGACTTCGGTGAATGCCAGAGCTTCGGTATAGGCAACATTATTGAAATATTTGCTCAGTGGCGCTTCGCGTAAAGCTTTGACTGCGCGACCATCATTGACTTTCAAAAACATCAAAGTGGTGTTTGGGACTCGCTCAAAATCTGTTAGTACCGTGCCACAGCCATAGCCAAACACCTTCAACGCAATATCGGCGCGCGTAGGATCTACTTTTTCAACAAAGCCGTTGTCGGCAATGCTGACGACTTCACGACGAGTTGATGTCTTGGTCCAAATCTGTAAACAAGTGCGCAAATTGTTTTTGGCATAAATTTCCTTGCCATGCACATCAACATAGTTAACTGCTAAATCCTCATCGAAAGTGCAAGTGAAATCTAGTGACAGACGATTGGTCACACTCCACTTGCGCCAAGACCTAGGCACGATGAAGGCAATGGTTGAACAAAGTTGCGCTGATTTATTAAAGAACGGAATTGATAACGAATTGTTCCGCCCAAAAGGAGGATTGCCAACAGCTACCAAGTCTGAGTTTGTGCTTTCCCACGTCAGAAAGTCTGCCCGCTTAACTTTTGGATGTGCTGGCTCGATGTCCATGGCCAGCACATCATTGATGCCAAATTTAGCCAACGCTGATAAAAAGACGCCAGATCCAGCACTCGGCTCTAGCCAAGTTTTGTTGCGGGCATCGGATACTTCATTCAAAACAGTTTCAACAACCCACTCGGCTGTTTCCAGTGGAGTGTAGAACTGCTCTTTACCTGTGACTCGACGATTGCCGAGTTTGCCGAGGTGGGAAGCCATAACCAACAACCATATATGTAATCGTGTCGCCCTGTACAGTGCCCGCAGTAGGAGTCGAACCTACGACCTTCTGCTCCGGAGGCAGACGCTCTATCCACTGAGCTATGCGGGCGAGTCGCACGATGGTAGTCCCTGCGACTTTATCAGGGAACAACAGACCTAAGCACATCTACTTGTTTTGGATTAAGGTTAAGGAGTTAAGACACGGGAGCCAATTGGCTGAGAGGGTGAATTTCACCGACCGTCACACCGGCTGGGTAATGCCAGCCTGAGGAGGACAAATATGCAATTTCTGCAATCTACTAACGACGTATTAATGCAACCACTACTGACTTTGTGGGGTTATGAACTTTCCCGCTTGGAATTCATTGCGGTTATCGCCTCATTGATTGGTGTCTGGCTTGGCACCACAGGCAAAGTTTGGACCTGGCCCTGGTGGGCAATTAGTAGCGCACTATATGCCTGGTTGTTCTTTGAATGGAAATTGTATGCAAGCGCTATTTTGCAGATCGTATTCATTGCTGCTGCGATTTGGGGTTGGCTTGGCTGGGGACCCAAGGGTGCGCAGCCACGATCAGGGGCAAAGCGCCAATACTTATCAGTTGGACTAAGTGGGCTTTTCGCTTGGCTGGTTCTGGCTCCCCTGCTCGCCAAGTTAGGAGCTGCTGCCACATGGCCTGATTCCTTTGGGCTAATTTTCAGTGTGGTAGCCCAGGTGATTATGGTGCTGGAATATAGAGAAACTTGGGCTCTCTGGTTTGTTGTGGATGCGGTTTACGCGATTGAATATGCAACGCAGAATTTATGGTTTACCAGTTTGCTGTATTTACTCTTCACTGCCATCGCAATTCGCGGCTGGTTAAAGTGGGGGCGAATTGGACTTCGCGAAGCAGTACCGCAAATCGGACATGGCTGATCTGAATGTCAGCATTAACGGCCATAGCAAGTGAAGTGCTCGCTGCACAACCAAAGTGCGGCGAAGTTCGTGTTGTGTTAATTGATGGTCCTGCCGGTTCAGGTAAAACTACTTTCGCCCACCATCTAGCAATTGCTTTAGCAAAAAGTCCTGTGATTTCAATGGATGACCTGTATTCCGGCTGGGAAAATCCGCTCAGCCAAGAACTTTATTCGCGGATAAATAATCAGATCCTGACTCCGCTTCGAAAACATGCATCAATTCGCTACCAGAAGTACAACTGGCACGAAGAAAAGTTTGATACTTGGCGCGAGATTCCTTGGACTGACATCGTAATCATCGAGGGTGTCGGTGCACTGCATCCAGATATTTCCACAAGCGCTGTCGTCAGGATTTGGGTTGAATCTGGACATAGCCAGTTACTCAACAGGGTGTTGGAACGCGACGGCCAAGAACTAAAAGCGCAGATGTTGGCTTGGCAAAAAATGGAACAGATTTACTTTCAGCGACACAAAATTGCCGATAAAGCTGACTTTGCTTTGCGAACCGACTAGTTACCAGGGAACAATCTGTCGATCTTCCCAAAGTAACCCCGTCTCAATCCCTTCGGTATGAGCTCTGGTCGCTAACCAAATTATGGTGTCAGCCGCTTCTTCGGGGCTGCGTGGCGCATCAGGACCACCCATGTCAGTTCGGGTGTGATTCGGGCACATTGCATCAACCAAAATGCCTCGCTTACCGCTTCCTAATTCAGCAGCGAGATTTTTTGTTAACGCATTTACGGCTGTTTTTGAGACCCGGTATGGAGCGAGTCCTCCAGCGAGCCCTGGGCCAGTAAACCTGCCCAAACATGCGGATACATTAATGATGCGACCTGACCTGCGCTCTACCATGTTTGGTGCAACTGCTTGAATGAGATTAAGTGTGCCATTGAAATTAACCGACATAACCCGATCCCATTCGGAGGTTGATGACCGCAAAGTTTTGGCCATTTTTTCGCTCATGACGCCGGCACAGTTAATTAGTAAGTCTGCCCTGCCTGCTATCGGGTGGCCCCCGATTTTTGTGCTGACTTCATCTTGATTACTCACGTCGATGCCTAGTCCAACGGCGTCAAAACCTTTAGTTACTAGAGAGTTTGCAGCTCTCTGACTTGATTCATCTGTTTTGCCAATAATCACCACGCAGGCGCCAAGTTTGGCTAACCCCGTTGCCGCTGCAAAACCGATACCTCGGCTACCGCCCGAAATAACTGCAACTTGGTCCAAGAGCAATGTAGGTGAATCGGGTGTCATGTCTCAACTTTGCCCCAGTTTTATCTAGTGCGCATATTTACAGATATTCATTAGCGAGTACGCTTAACCCATAGGCAATCAATGAGGAAGGCCGCTTTAGTGTCTAATCAGACCAGCAGTCCATTCGGAGCCAATGACTGGCTCGTCGATGAGCTATATCAGCAATATTTGGAAGATAAGCAGTCAGTCGATTCCGCCTGGTGGTCGTTCTTTGAAACATACGATCCACAAAATCCCGCCGCTCCTGTAGCAACTGTCACCAATGAACAAAAGTCTGTTTCCACTAAAGGTGCGCCGACAAATCCTGTTGCTGCTCAAACTACTTCGATACCGGAGCCAAGCGTGGCAAAAGTTGAGGTTCCGGTTCGCTCCATTCCGCGCGATGAGCAGACGAAAGTCGCTCCAGCAGCGTCAGTTGCTGTTGAAGTGGGGCCAGAAAAACTTAAGGGCCCGGCAGCTCGAGTAGTTACAAATATGGAAGCCAGCCTGAGTGTTCCAACCGCAACCAGCGTTCGAGCTATTCCGGCCAAACTTTTAATTGACAACCGAATCGTCATGAATAATCACTTAGCGCGAGCTCGCGGTGGAAAAGTCAGTTTCACCCACCTAATTGGCTACGCCGTTGTTCGGGCGCTTTCGGAGATGCCCGACATGAACGTCTCATACACCACCATCGACGACAAGCCCGCAATCCTGCGCAACCAACAGGTCAACATGGGTCTTGCTATTGATTTAGCCAAGCCAGATGGCACCCGGCAACTGATGGTGCCTGCAATCAAATCAGCTGAGCACATGGATTTCGCTGAATTTTGGCATGCATACGACGCAATTTTGAAGAAGGCGCGCAAAGGCGAACTTACTGTAGAAGACTTTCAAGGCATAACAGTCAGTCTGACCAACCCCGGCACCATTGGCACTGTGCATTCAGTCCCCCGCCTGATGCCTGGGCAAGGATTAATCATTGCTGTTGGCGCAATGGATTATCCAGCCGAGTGGCAAGGTGCATCACAAGAGACAATCACTCGAAATGCAATAAGCAAGATCTTGACCTTGACAAGTACTTACGATCATCGAGTTATTCAAGGTGCGCAATCAGGTGATTTTTTGCGACGAGTGCACGAACTTCTACTTGGGGCTGACAACTTTTATGACGACATTTTCCACTCCTTGCGCATTCCTTACGTGCCAATACGTTGGGCTGAGGACATTGCCGCCACCAGGGATGATGTTTTAGACAAAACGGCACGAGTGCAACAGATGATCCACGCTTATCGAGTGCGCGGACATTTGATGGCCGACGTTGATCCATTAACTTACGAAGCACGCACTCATCCCGATTTGGACATTCAAAGTCACGGACTTACTCTTTGGGATCTAGATCGAGAATTTGCTACTGGCGGGTTCGGCGGTAAACCCTTTGCAAAGCTTCGCGAAATTTTGGGCATCCTTCGAGACGCATATTGCCGAACAATAGGCGTCGAATACATGCACATCCAAGATCCTGAGCAACGCAAATGGATCCAAGAGAGATTCGAGCGGGCGCACGCCAAATTGGACCGCCAAGAACAACTGCGAATTTTGCGCAAACTAAACGAAGCCGAAGCTTTTGAAACTTTCCTACAAACCAAATTCGTTGGCCAAAAGCGATTCAGCCTCGAAGGCGGCGAGAGTACTATCCCGCTAATTGATCAAATTCTCCAGTCAGCCGCTGAAGACCAATTACATGAAGTTTGTATTGGCATGCCACACCGTGGCCGACTAAATGTATTAGCTAACATTGCCGGCAAGAGTTACGGACGTATCTTCAATGAGTTTGAAGGAAACTATGGTCTGGAATCGGTCCAAGGCTCTGGCGATGTCAAATACCACCTAGGTACCGAAGGTCGCTTTGAAAGCGCATCTGGTAAAGCAGTGGATGTTTATCTGGCAGCCAATCCTTCACACCTTGAAGCGGTTAATCCGGTGCTTGAGGGTATTGTTCGAGCCAAGCAAGATAGGTTAGGTAAAAACGAGTACTCTGTTTTGCCAATTTTGATGCACGGTGACGCGGCATTTGCTGGCCAAGGGGTTGTGGCTGAAACCTTGCAGTTCAGTCAACTTCAGGGCTATCGAGTGGGTGGCACAATCCACCTCATTATCAATAACCAAGTTGGCTTTACCACTTCACCGAAGTACAGTCGCTCGAGTGTTTATGCCTCGGATGTGGCGCGCATGGTTCAGTCCCCTGTGCTACATGTAAATGGCGATGATCCAGAAGCTGTTATTTGGGTTGCCCAACTGGCATATGACTTCCGCCAAGCATTCCACAAGGATGTTGTGATTGACCTGGTCTGCTATAGACGTCGCGGCCATAATGAGGCGGACGATCCTTCCTTAACACAGCCATTGATGTACGAAATTATTGATAACAAGCGCTCTACTCGCAAACTTTACACCGAAGCACTTATTGGTCGCGGTGACATCAGCAGCGAAGAAGCTGATGAAGTTGTAAAGCACTATCAAGACCAGCTTGAGCTAGTTTTCCAAGAAACTAAGTCTTCATCTCACGAGGACTTCAGCTCTGAAGTGAGCGAGGTCATTGCAACTGGTCAACAAACTTTGGCTCCGCAACAACCGCCAAGCGAAGTTCCTACTGCCATTACTAAGCAGGTAATAGATCGAGTTGTCGCAAGTCAACTCGAAATGCCAGAAGGCTTCACGGTCCATCCACGGTTGGCCCCACAATTGCAGCGGCGGGCCGAAATGATTGCCGCGGACACCATTGATTGGGGCATGGGCGAGGCACTCGCCTTTGGGTCTTTGCTAACCGAAGGAAAGACGATCCGCCTGGCCGGCCAAGACAGTCGTCGCGGAACATTTGGTCATCGCCATGCGGTAATTGTCGACAAAGAAACTGGCTGGCAATACAAGCCCTTGAAGCGGTGCTACGAAGGTGACGCAAAGTTATCGGTCTATGACTCATTGCTTAGTGAATTTGCCGCCTTAGGTTTTGAATACGGCTACTCAGTTATCCGACCAGATGCGTTAGTTATGTGGGAAGCGCAGTTTGGTGACTTCGTAAATGGCGCGCAAACCATCATCGATGAATTCATTACCTCTGGTGAACAAAAATGGGCTCAGCGAAGCGACCTAACAATGTTGCTCCCCCATGGATACGAAGGTCAAGGCCCAGACCATTCATCGGCTCGCGTTGAGCGATTCCTGCAACTATGCGCGCAAGACAACATCACTGTTGCAATGCCATCTACTCCTGCGTCGTACTTCCACTTATTGCGCTGGCAGGTTTATTCGCCGCTGATTCGCCCGTTAGTTATTTTCACGCCAAAGTCATTGCTTAGGGCTAAATATGCAACATCCAAAGTCGCAGACTTCACATCAGGCTCATTCAAGTCGATGTTGCCAGATACTTCGGTTGATAAATCAGTAGTTACTACGGTGCTACTCTGCAGTGGCAAGGTCTACTATGACTTAATCGCCGAGCGCGAAAAGCTAGGTCGTAAGGATGTGGCAATAATCAGACTTGAACGCCTCTACCCGCTCCCGCAAATAACGCTGCCTCCAGAAATTGCTTCATTCCCGAATCTTAAAGAGGTACGTTGGGTCCAGGAGGAGCCACGCAACCAAGGGGCTGGCGGTTTCATGCTGTTAAATCTTCCACCGGTAATCAATCGCACATTAACGCTAGTTTCCCGTCCTTCATCATCTTCGCCAGCAGTTGGTTCACATCACCGCCATGAAGTTGAACAGGCAGCACTTGTTTCGCAAGCATTTGAATAACGAGGGTAACTATGTACTTCACTGATCGTGGAATCGAAGAGTTGGAAAACCGACGTGGTGACGAAGAAGTATCTTTGGGCTGGCTAGCTGCAAAGCTACAGGAGTTTGTTGACCTAAATCCTGATTTTGAAATCCCGATTGAACGGCTTGCTACTTGGCTAGCACGCGATGAAGAAGAAGTTGAAGAGTAATTTTAAGTTCAAATTAAATTGAGGCGCATCCGATTTGGATGCGCCTCAATTTTTGGAGGATTAACTGAAGAGGTTAGTTAATCAGTTGGCTGATTGGATTGATAGCAAAGTACAGCACGAAGGCCAATGAAATAATCCACATGATTACGGAGATTTCATTGAACTTACGCTGACAAACTTTAATCAACACAAAGCTAACCAAGCCGGCACCAACACCATTGGTGATGGAGTAAGTGAACGGCATTAGCACGATGGTCAAGAAGCATGGAATTGCTAATGCGTAGTCATCCATTGGAATCTTGCGGATCTGGGTGAACATCAAGAACCCAACAACTACGAGTGCTGGAGTAGCAGCTTCGTAAGGGACGATCTTGGTTAGTGGCGCTAGGAATAGAGCCAACAAGAACATTACGCCCGTCACGATGCTTGCGATACCTGTACGGGCACCGTCGCCAACACCTGAAGCTGATTCAATGTATGCGGTATTTGAGGATGTGCCTGCTGCTGCACCCGCCATAACGGCAACTGAGTCAACTACAAGAATCTCGCGGATGTGCTCAATTTCGCCATCTTCTTCTAGCAAGTCCGCTTCAGCAGCCAGACCAGTTACGGTTCCGATGCTGTCGAAGAAGTCGCTCAGAAGTAGAGAGAAAATGAAAATTATTGCAGTTAGTGCACCGACAGCTTGAAAACCGCCTGTTAGATTGATGTGCCACAGTTGTAATGGATTTGTGAAATCGACCACATCATTTACCTTCGGCAGAGATGGGACATTCAGTCTCCAGTACGTATCCTTGTTTATTTTTTCTGGATCATCAACCATTAACATAGCTTGGATGGCGACTGCCAAGACCGTGGTTACCAACAGTCCAATCAGGATTCCACCACGGACTCGAAGCGCCACAAGCGCTATGATCAGCAGCAGTCCAAAGATGAAAGTGAAGATAGGCCAACCAGCAAGTTGGCCCTTCACTGCGAAGGTGATTAGCGGAACGCCATTGCGCACAATTCCCGCATCAGTCAATCCGATTAGAGCTATGAAAAGCCCAATTCCGGCACCGATTGAGTACTTCAACGCCTCAGGTACTGCTCGGAATACCGCAAGTCGGAAGCCGGTGAGCACAAGAACAAACATCAGCAGGCCGCCAATGATCATTAGACCAAGTGCCTCGGGCCACGTCATTTTTGGAGCGATGGTAAAAGCCAAGAAACTGTTTAGACCTAAGCCAGCTGCAAGAGCGACTGGGAATCTGCCAACTAAGCCCATCAGGATGCTCATAACGCCTGCCAGTAAGGCGGTCGCTGAAGCAACTAGAACAATTGTCTTGTTTACATTGTCTTGGTTAACTATGTTTTCAGGACTTCCCTGCGCCACAAACTTTGTGAACTTAGCAAGTCCTGAAATCAGTTCATTATTTTCATCCGTCGCGGTGCCAATAATCAGTGGGTTCAATACCACGATGTAGGCCATGGTCACGAAAGTGACCAATCCGCCACGGATTTCTGTTGCGAGATTAGAGCCACGTTCAGAAATATGGAACCAACGGTCCAATGCTGAAGTGCTCTGTATAGGTGTATTAGTAGCCATAAGAAAACGCTAGTGACGAAAAATGGGGAAAATCGTGACAAACACGCTACAAACGGGTGAAAAAATTTTCTGATTTAACCAATTTCCTGTAAAACCAGGGAAAATAATGCCTTCTAGATCAGTAAAGCGGGTATTTGGGCCGGATAATCGGTTGTTAACTAAGGCGAAGCATCAAATTTCTTATTTGTTATCCGACCAAGTTTTGGCTTCAACCGCAATATCGCCTTGCCAATTACGCGATCAGGACTAATTCGGCCATAAGTTCGTGAGTCAAGTGAAGCCATCGCATTATCGCCCAAGACATAGATTCCTTCATCGGTTATTGACTCAATGCGCTTAACATCCTTTTGACCCTCACGGCGAAATACAATTACATCGCCAACCGCAACATTTTCGGTGTAGCGAATCAGTAATTCGTCCCCATAACCCAGATTGGGCGCCATCGACAACCCTCGAACTACAGCTTTTCCAAACATCTATTTAGTCAGTTCCCTAACAGCACAGTTATTGAAGACTATCTCTCGTAACATTTCTATTGTATCCAATTGCAAGTTACTCGGATGTACCGCAATTGAGAACATTAGGTAAACTCTCAAATAAGACAACCCAATCCTGGAGGAACACTATGCGCTTCTTTGCCCCAACCATCATCGTGCACGCGCACTGCGATTTGCCTTGCGGTGTTTATGATCCGGCTCAGGCCCGAATTGAGGCTTTGTCGGTGAAGGCATGTATGGAGAAATACCATGCTTCAGAGGATTCCAATTTCAAAGCGCGTGCCATCTCAATCAAAGAAGAGCGCTCACACATCGTAAAAGAACATCTCTGGGTGCTCTGGACCGATTACTTCAAAGCACCACATTTTGAGAAGTATCCGCAACTACATCAACTATTCAACGATGCAACTAAATTGGCTGGCGCTGCTGGAACCAAAGGAACAGTTGATGTCTCGGTAGCTGATGAATTAATCAGCAAGATTGACGAAATTGCTGCAATCTTTGCGCAGACCAAGAAGGCATAAGCGGTTCAGTGGCGAATATCAATCTTCGGGTTCCTGCTCGGCCGGAATTTATCGGAGTTGTAAAGAGCACGACAACCTCAGTAATTGGGTTGACCGAACTCGCTTTTGAGGCAGTTGAAAATTGGCACGAGGGAATTGTTGAAGCATTTTCATTGGTCATCAACCACCAGCCCGACCAAGGCGAAGTCCAGATAACTTTCAGCATTGAGACAGCAAGCTTGACTGTCAAAATTTCAGGGCCAACTGGCAGCGCCGCTGATTACATGGACAAAGTTGTGTGCAAATGGGGCTGGGATATCTTGAACGCTTCCCTGCCCGGCTCAACTGCAGAAATCAGCCCAGACGGTGCTATCACCATAACTCTGAGTTCACTAGTGGTGGCTAGTGCCTAGTTCTGCAAACACTCGAGAGCACGATCATGAGCTGTTCGCCGAGTTTTCTCGCCTTGCCGATGGCGATCCCAGACGGCTGGCAATTCGTACCGAATTAATCTCAGACCATTTGGCCTTAGTTAGTCACGTAGCTCGTAAGTTTGCAAATCGTGGCGAGCCGCTAGACGATTTAATTCAGGTCGGAACAATTGGCTTGATTAAAGCAATTGATCGCTTTGAACCGGATAAAGGGTTTGAATTTTCCACCTTTGCCATGCCTACGATTGTCGGCGAGATTAAACGACACTTCAGGGATAAAACTTGGGCGGTACGGGTGCCAAGGCGCCTCCAGGAGCTTGGTGCGGCAGTTTCAAAGACAGCAACCGAACTAACCCAAAAATTAGATCGCTCGCCAACGCTGCAGGAAATTGCAACTGCGCTCAAAGTTGATCTTGATGAAGTAGTTGAGGCAATAAATGCAAACTCGGCTCACTCAACGGTAAGTCTTGATGCCACTGTTGATCCGGATGCTCCGAGTTTGGGGTCTCGATTCGGCACGATTGACGAAGCGCTCGAAGGGGTTGAATACCGCGAATCGCTCAAGCCGCTGCTACTTGCCTTGCCAGAGCGGGAAAAAGATATCTTAATTATGCGATTCTTTGAAAACAAGAGTCAGACCGAAATCGCGCGAACACTAGGTATTTCTCAAATGCATGTCTCAAGAATTTTGGCTCAAACATTAACAAAACTGCGCACAAGTCTGCAGGATTAATTTTCGGCCCTAATCTTCCAGAGTGAAACTAGGGCAGCTCCTGCGACAAAAGCAACAGCGCCACCACTGAGCCGAGCAAGAGTACCCGTGCCACTTAGTGGCAAATAGGCAAACACCAATAAGGCAAATACTTGGATCAAGCCAAATGGCGTTTTCGCCCAACTTGATCGCTTTGCGATTCCATTAGTTACCGCAGTAACACCGAATGCGAAGATCAAATACATAACAAACAAGATGGCCGGATGCGGACCACTTCCGCGCACTCCGGTTTGTGTGGACTCCTTTAGTAAAACTGAGATGCCGAAAACAACTAACGCCAACGATTCTAAATATCCACAGCCAACTGCAAGTTTTCGCATGACTAAAGGGTACCGAGATTCGATCGGGAAATTTCAGTTGGGATTTAAGCAAAAAGTGAAAAACTTTTGCCCAATATTGGCTTACCTATTGCGACTGCTCAGAATCTCGGCGATGATAGAGGGGTGCCACCAAAAAATTAGGCACAAAACCGTAGGAATTTCGGGCCTCCGGCCGGAAAAACCCTGATTTTTCAAGGCTTGGGAGGTTCTAGTGGACTGGCGCCATGAGGCAGTCTGTCGCGAAGAGGATCCCGAGTTGTTCTTTCCCATTGGAAATACTGGTCCTGCCCTGCTGCAAATTGAGGAAGCAAAGGCCGTATGTCGCCGTTGTCCAGTCATTGAACCATGTCTGAAGTGGGCCCTAGAGACTGGCCAAGACTCGGGAGTTTGGGGTGGAACCAGTGAAGATGAGCGCCGGGCAATTAAACGACGCGCGCAACGCGCTCGTGCTCGTGGCCTGGAGCCAGCCCCGCATGTCTTTGAATCAGACGTTTCTGCACTCTAACAAACGCCAATCACCGATTAATCGGTAGCGAAACTACAACCCTAGTGCCAGGCATACTAGACCCGGGACTTAAGTGTTGAAAATCAATAGAGCCACCAAGTTCGTCGGCGACCAATGTGGTCACAATGGCCAGTCCAAGTCCTTGATTATCACTAAGCGGAATTGGGATCCCTGGGCCATCATCTGAAATCGCAACCTGAACCTGATCTTGATCACGCTCGGCGGTGATGGTGATTGCTACTTGGTTCCTTCCCGCTAACGCATGTTCAACTGAATTTGCTACCAGTTCAGTAATTACTAAAGCTAATGTGGTTGCAGTATCGCTCGGTAATATTCCAAAAGAGCCAACAAAATCTGTTTTTACTTCATTCGTAGCGGCAGTCTCAATACTTAATGGGATGACCCGACCAACCACTTCATCAAAGTCAACCGTTTCGCCCGGGTTATGCGCCAAGAGATCGTGCACCACCGCGATAGTAGCAATCCGCCGCCCAGCTTCAGCTAATTCAAGTTGGGCAGAACTATCGGTTAAACGCCGACCTTGCAGGCGCAATAATGAAGCCACTGTTTGTAGATTATTTTTTACGCGGTGATGAATTTCGCGAATTGCAGCATCTTTACCAAGTAGCGCCTGCTCGCGGCGACGTAAATCGGTGACATCTCGGATCAGCACCAGAGTTCCAGCTGAATTGAGTGTCTCTGAATCCTGCTGACTAGAAACTAATGGAATTGATCGCAAGGTTGCGGATGAGTGGGAGCCCTCAAGTTCGGCAGTTGCCTGAATCCGACCACGGGCAACCAGACTTAAGGTGTCATTGATTGGCACGCCTTGCTTGTTCAATTGGGCAACTAGGTCAGCCAGGACTTGACCTTCGACATCAATTGCAACACCCAGACGGCGAAATGCTGAAGTTGCATTTGGGCTAGCAAACTCTATGATTCCAGATTTGTCTAGCAAGACGAGCCCATCACCTACTCGAGGCGCTCCACCACGACCACCAGTGCCTTGGTCATTGTGCGTAACTCGCGGGAAAACACCTTTGCTGAGCATCTCAAAAATTATTTGCGCGATGCGATCATAAACTGATTCGAGTCGTCCCGCTTCGGATGAACTTGAATACCTTCCAAGCACAGCAATTGTGCGACCGAGGAATGAAATGGGAATTGCTTGCGTTATTTGGTGCTGGCTTACTGGTTCGCCGGTCCAGATTTCACCGGTGAGAAATGCTCGATCAAGTTCGATGTGTCGTCCACGTGGCACGAAATTGCCCGTAACATCTTTTGGAATGTGAGTTCGAGCAGTTGCTGGGCGGATTTGACCTGCGGCAATAAATCCCGCTTCGTTCCATGTGGGCAGCCACAAGATCAGGTCGGCAAATGCCAAGTCGGCAATCATGGTCCAGTCACTCAAGAGCAACTGTAGATGCTCGACTTCAGCAGTCGAAAGATCGGTACGCTCAGCTGCGATACCGGGTAATTCCGTGCTTGTGACGTTCACTCAATCAGCGTAACTTGCTATGGCAAATTAGGAATTGGGACGACGACCGTGATTTGCTTTGTTCTTCTTGCGATCACGCTTCTTACGACCACGCTTGCTCATGAGGGCTCCTTGCTAGAAATGTCTAATCTTAAGGATAGAGCAGGAATCTAGGTGTTACGAACCCTCGGTCGCTTCTATCTCGATTTGAGCAATTAATTGGCTAATCTTTACCCGAAACTCACTAGGCGCTGGCTCAGGGCAGCAGGATCTGGCGATTAATTGCTTCACTAACTCCAGAGAATCGCGCTCTGAGCAACAGGAGTCACAGGTTTGCAAGTGGGCTTGAATCCTCACTTCGGCACCTTCGCAATTTTCCCGATCGATAAACAAAACTAGCGATTGGTAAATTTCTTGACACTCGCCAGAGCGATTAACCTGCTCGCTCATGAAGCATCTTCTTTCAAGTAGCCGTTTTCTCGAGCATAGTCGGAAAGCAACTCGCGTAATGCCTTTCGGCCACGATGCAACCGAGACATCACTGTGCCAACTGGGACATCCATAATCTCCGCAATTTCTTTGTAGGCAAAACCTTCAACATCGGCCAGGTAAACCGCATTTCGAAAATCATCTGGAACTTGGGCAAAGGCATCAGCAATAACCGTGTTAGGCAATAGGTCCAGCGCTTCAGATTCGGCTGACCGAAGTCCACCTGAACTGTGGCGAGCCGCATCGGCCATTTGCCAATCATGAATCTCGTCAGTTGGATTAACACGCGGCTCGCGCTGGGCTTTTCGATATTGGTTGATGTAGGTGTTAGTCAGAATTCGATAAAGCCAAGCCTTGAGATTTGTTCCTTCCTGAAAACCACCGAAGGCTCGAAAAGCTTTGATAAAAGTTTCCTGAACTAAATCCTGCGCATCACTTGGATTGCGCGTCATGCGCAATGCGCCGGCATAAATTTGATCTAAGAAAGGAAGCGCATCTTGTTCAAATCGGGCAGTGAGCTCGGGTGACAATTTGGATTTAGAATGACCTTCAGTCTCTTCTGAAATGTCTTTCGCATCGCTAGGGCTCATATAGAACGACCCTACTCCTGGCTTTTCCTTTTCGTGATGACTGCCAAGACCAGTTTGCGGATTGCCAGAGAAATCCAAAAGTTCTGTTTGTGAGGCAGTCAACTGAACGCTTGGCTCGGGCGGGCAATCTAAGCAAGGGGTAGCCATGTGAGATTCAACCCAATCCCTCAGATGTTTATTCCCTGTCAGTGGTCTGCGAATCGAAAAGGTTTTCTAGCGAAATAAGGGTAATACTTCGTCTTCTGGATTCACTGGCTCAACCAAACTCGGGTTGTTATTTCTAACCTGTCCCACAGCTGAACTCACTTCCCACTCGGTAAGTTCCGCCATTGGCACTTGGTGAGCGAGCAGCTCAGCAATCGCCGCCGGTCCATCAGTTAACCAGAGTTCGGTGGTTTGAGTTGAGACTAGTAACGGCATGCGATCGTGAATTTCACTGAACGGGTGTCGGGCTTCGGTAGTTATCAAAGAAAATGACCAAATTTTCTCGCCACCTGGCTGTTGCCATGATTCATAAATTCCTGCTAGGCCCAGAACATTACCGTCAGTTCTGCTGAAGTAATGTGGAACTTTCTTTCTGGCACCAATGGTTTGCCATTCGAACCAGCCATCAGCAGGGATAATGCAGTGCTGTCGCTGTGCGGCGTTGCGAAACGAAGGCTTTTCCAAAATCGTTTCCACTCGAGCATTAATTAATCGAGCGCCGATACTGGCATCTTTGGCCCAGGAAGGAATTAAGCCCCATTGGAAAGTTGCTAATGTGCGCTGTTGATCAATCTGCACAACTGCCGGAACACGATGGGTTGGTGCGATGTTGAAACTTGGGATGAGCATTTGTGCAGTCAATTGTTCAGCCGCAATAGTGGTGCCACCTAACATTCCAAGATAGGTGCCAGAAATGGCTGCTTCAGTGACCCCAAACTGCGAAGCAATAATTTTGGGATCAGTTTTCAGGGCATACCTTCCACACATGAGTATTAGTCTGTCAGCCGTTAGGCTTAAGCACATGGTTGATCTATGGAATGCGCCGATGCGCAATACTCCACTTTCGACCCATGTTCGAATTCCAGGCTCTAAATCATTGACTAATCGTTGGCTGGTTTTAGCTTCATTGGCAGCTGGTACTTGCCGCATAACTCACCCTCTGGTTGCTCGTGATACTCGACTGATGGCAGCTGCACTTTCTAGTTTGGGCGTGGGAATTGAATATTCAGACGATGCGTATGTGGTTACACCAGGCACGCTCTGTGGTCCCGCAGAGATTGATTGTGGCCTGGCAGGAACTGTCATGCGCTTCGTTCCACCAGTTGCTGCGTTAGCAACTGGTGATGTCCGCTTTGATGGGGATACCGGCGCTCGAACTCGCCCAATGCACCGAATTATTGAAGCTCTGAAATCACTGGAGGTAGATGTCGACGATGAACTTCGAGGCACGCTGCCGTTCACGGTACATGGCAAGGGATATGTCGCAGGATCAAAAGTAACCCTAGACGCATCTGCTTCCTCACAATTTGTCAGCGCCTTGTTGCTTGCTGGCTCCCGCTACGATGGCGGTCTAGAGGTAGAGCATAAAGGCGGGGTATTACCTTCTATGCCGCACATAGATATGACCATAGAGGTTTTGGCTTCCGTGGGAATTCAAGTTGCCACCCAAATCATTGATGAGCGACATGCGATTTGGCGAGTTTATCCAGGTATACCGAATGCCTTCAATGTCACCGTTGAACCAGATCTCTCAAATGCTGCTCCATTTGTGGCCGCTGCACTTGTCTGCGGTGGCTCGGTCACAATTCCAGACTGGCCACTACGCACCACACAGGCTGGCGACGCACTTCGCTCGTTGCTGACGCAAATGGGTGCAACTGTCACTCGTTCCGGGAATGATGTGACATTTACTGGCGGCCAATTGCACGGCTTGACCGCCGACTTACATGAAGTTGGTGAACTGACCCCAGTCATAGCTGCGTTGTGTGCACTAGCGCAGGGGCCATCGCACCTTTCCGGTATCGCGCATCTACGCGGACATGAGACTGATCGCATTTCAGCATTAGCAACCGAAATTAACCGCTTAGGCGGTGAAGTGACCGAAACCGCTGATGGTCTAATTATTAATCCGCAGCCACTGCATGGTGGAAGTTTTGCAACTTACCATGATCATCGAATGGCGATGGCCGGCGCTGTATTGGGGTTGGCTGTGCCCAATCTCCAAATTGAAGACATTGCCACTACTGGCAAGACGCTCCCAGACTTTGATGTGATGTGGCATGTCATGGTGAACGCGTGAGCCACATAGACGAAGACTCTTTTAGTCGGCGGCCAAGTCGAACTAATTCCCGTCGTCGATCTAAGGACCGCCCAGACTTTTCAGATGCAGTTGTCGGCATGGTTGTTGCAGTTGCTCGAGGTCGGATTACTTGCGTTGTCCCGGATGGAGTTGCTCATGAACAGCAGACTGAGGTCGTAACCGTAAAAGCAAGACAACTTGGCCGAAAGGGAGTTGTAGTTGGAGACAAAGTGCGACTTGTTGGTGACCTAAGTGGTCGACCAGACACACTTGCTCGGTTAGTTGAAGTTCTTGACCGGTCAACCGCACTCATGCGAACTGCTGATGACACTGACCCAGTTGAACGAATGATTGTGGCAAATGCTGACCAGCTGGCAATTGTGACGGCAACAACCAATCCAGAGCCACGAGTGGGTCTGATTGACCGCACATTAGTTGCAGCTTTTGAAGCTGGGCTCGAGCCGATACTGATACTAACTAAGACTGATTTGAAATCACCCGATGAACTTCTTAGCAACTACAGCGGAATGGACCTGAAGTACATTTCAGTTGATCAAACAAGTAAAGCCGGGATTGAGCAAGTCCGTGAAGCTCTGCTGGGACACATGACAGTATTTGTTGGTCACTCTGGCGTCGGAAAGTCAACTCTGGTCAATGCTTTAGTACCAACTGCAATGCGCACTACCGGAGATGTCAACGACATCACAGGCCGCGGTAAGCACACATCAACATCAGCCCAGGCTCTAGCCTTGCCAGAAGACACCGGCTGGGTAATTGATACGCCAGGCTTGCGCTCGTTTGGCTTGGCCCATGTCGACCCGGATCGCATTATTGAAAGTTTTCCTGAACTAGTGGATGGTGCTCACGAATGTCCACGAGCATGTACTCATGTGAACAGTGACGGAATTGCACCGCCAGATTGCGCGCTTGATGACTGGGTTAGCAAGGGCGAGGCTGGTTCTGGCGGAGCTGCCAGATTAAGTTCGCTGCGCCGACTATTGTTCGCGTTGCAAGCGCCGTCTAGCTGAGGCGTAATGCTCTTCAGTTATTGATCCGGATAACTGTCGCAAAACCATCAAGATGACTGCCAAATCGTCAGTGAAGCCAATGCCAACTAGCCAATCTGGGATGAAATCCAGCGGCAAAATGAAATAAGCCAGGGCCGCTGCAAGCAGCGCCTTAACTTTTAGTGAGGTTTTTGGGTCGCGCACGGCGTAATACATGGCCGTTGCCTGAGTAGCGAACGAGATTTTGTCCGAAGTGCTATCCAATTTTTTCGGAAACTCTTTTAGGACTTTTTTGATGGCGTCTGGGTGTTTTTGCAAATAATCGGCACTTTGCTTTACCGCAGCAACGGCCGCAGTTGTAAGTGCCGCAGATTTTCTAGACTGCCGTGCCATCGTTACTCCTGCACATGTAAATTCCGAAATCGGGAACTAACCGATACGGTTATTTCGTGGATGTTGATTTAACTCTTGCTCTAAAGTTAGCCGACCAGGCTGACATCATCACCATGAATCGCTATCGAGCCCAGGATTTAAGGGTTGATGCCAAACCAGATAACTCCCCTGTTACCGAAGCTGATCAAGCTGTCGAGACCTTTATTCGGGATGAGCTAGCCAGCACACATCCTGATGATGGCGTAATTGGTGAGGAGCATCAGGATACTGGACTAGATGCAAAACGGAAATGGATTATTGATCCGATTGACGGAACTAAAAATTATGTTCGAGGCGTGCCAGTTTGGGCCACACTAATAGCCCTGATTGAAGATGATGAACTAAAACTCGGCGTAGTTTCCGCCCCTGCACTGGGCCGTCGCTGGTGGGCGAACTTTGGCGGTGGCGCATTCACAAAAGATGTTGACGGGTCGGTGCGTCCAATTCATGTTTCTGATGTTTCTAACATTGGCGATGCCTCACTGTCCTACAGTGACCCCACCGGATGGACCGGCTATGAATCGGCACTGGGTAATCTGCAGCGCGCTACTTGGCGATCACGAGCGTACGGAGACTTCTGGTCTCATGTAATGGTGGCCGAAGGTGTTGTGGACATCGCTATTGAACCAGAACTAAGTGTTTGGGATATGGCTGCATTTATTGCAATCGTCCGTGAGGCGGGTGGCGCGGTAACTGCCCTTGACGGAAGTGACCCGCTGCAACACAAGAGTGCTGTAACTACCAACTCACTGTTACACAGTGTTGCACTTCGAACTATTTCTGGTAACTAATGTTTTACTCGCTTCAAGCGCATTGGCAAGCCGCCATCTGGGCGAAGCGTCACTGAGGCCTCAATCGGAATTTTCTGCTGATGAATTGGGCTGAGTTTCCAATTGATAGCCAGGCGACTCATAATTTGTGCTCCTTGCATTTTCGCGAGGTCTCGCCCAATACAAAGGCGAGGACCGGTTCCAAATGGAAGGTAGCCAAGCATCGGTTGTCCGTTTATAAATCGATCAGGCTTGAAGTTTTCGTAATCCTGCCACGCATCAGGATGGCGGTGCACAATCCAAGGGCTAACTATTACCAAAGAGTCGGTAGGAATCAGGAATCCATCAACTTCAACTGGACTCAAAGTGCGCCGTGATATCACCCAGGCCGGAGGGTAGAGCCGTAAAGCTTCGTCGAATACCAACCCAGCGCGCTGCGGTTCATCTGCAAGGCGCTGTGCTTCAATTGGATTTGCTCCAAGTAGATTCCAGGCCCAAGTAAGTGCACTAGCAATAGTTTCATGCCCCGCAACAATAAATGTGGCAACTTCATCTCGAATCTGCTGTCGAGTTAGTGGGTGTTCAAGTGAGGTATCCATCAGGACGTCAAGCATGTCTCGGATTGGTTGTCCAGCGGCCAGTGGATCAGCTAGGCGTTGATCAATGATGTTAGATACCGCGTCATCTAGTTGCTTGATTGCGCTACGCATACCCAGGTTACGAGGTGTTGGGATTGCCAAAGGTAAAGGTAGTGGGGTGCGTGCTCGGCGAACTACACCATGCAGAGCTTTGAGCGTTGCTCCAGTTATTCGATCTACTTCGGTAGTGAGGTCGGTACCGAAAAGCGTCGCACCAGTAATCTCCAACGCCAGATTCATCATTGTTTGATCGACATCAATGATGGCAGGACCAGCACTTGTTAGTTCTTGCCAAGTCTTTTCAAGGCGAATCAATGCATTCGATACGGGCTTGACTGCAAGATCAATCATGCCTTTGTGAAATGCCGGAGCTAACTGCCGGCGTGAAGTCTTCCACACTTCAGTATCTGCTGTTAATAACCCTTCACCGGTTACCAGTGAAAGCGTTGAGTACTGCACTGTCTGCTTGCTCATTAGTTTGTGCTTTTGCGCCAATACTTCTCGAGCACCCTGTGGCGAACTTACGAGGTAGGTTGCTGGGCGTGGAATTGGAAACTGAACAACATCACCAAATTGCTGCCAAGTTTCAAATAAAAAGTCCAGTGGATTATGTTGGATTTCCCTAATGCGTCGCAGCATGTCGCGACTGGCCGGACCAGGCGCAGTAACTGGCGTATTCCAGCCGTGTCGAGTTCGCCCTCCTGCGGGTACTGTCCAAGTCATTGACGTTACTTAACCAAAGACAATCGAGCGCTTGGTGAGTCAATCTCAATCTTCATAGTCGCTCCCCCGAATCACGTGCTCCTTGAGTCTAGGTAGTGAAGGTTAACAAATTTGGGGGAATTTGAGAGTTGTTGGGATTGCTGTAGAAGTGCCAAGGCTGGATTGGAGTTTTTGTGAGAAGTGGTCCTGCCGCCGTGGCAAGGGTAGCGGGGACAGGACTCCAATGTGGTTTTCCAGAACATTGGAAAACCACATCTCCTCAAATCCTGGCTTTCCTTACTTAGATAATAAGAAAAGACCCCAAGGAGGGGTCTTTTCTTATTAGTAGCGGGGACAGGACTCCAATGTGGTTTTCCAGAACATTGGAAAACCACATCTCCTCAAATCCTGGCTTTCCTTACTTAGATAATAAGAAAAGACCCCAAGGAGGGGTCTTTTCTTATTAGTAGCGGGGACAGGATTTGAACCTGTGACCTCTGGGTTATGAGCCCAGCGAGCTACCGAGCTGCTCCACCCCGCGTCGGCTTCATAAGAATACGACAAGGTTTGCATACTTACAAATCGCTTGGCTGCGATTGCTAGCTACTTGCTGACCTTTTTGCCCAGTTCGGTGATGGTGGCTAATGCTGTTTCGAGTCGCTTTTGCGCAGCTCCATAGGCAGCGAAGTCGCCTTTGGCTAACGCTTTCTGTCCTTGCTCGTAAGCAGCGTTGGCCCGTGAGATGGCGTCGGCAAGTTGCGCAGTTACAGATCCAGTTGGTTTCGTCCCTGGATCAGTCGTAGTTTGTCCTGAGAACACCTTCGCCAGCGCAGTTGCCAAGTCGTCTTCAAATGCAACTTTAGAACCAAATGAGACCAAAACTTTTCGGAGCAAGGGGTAGCCATCGCCTTGGCTGGCACGAACATAAACCGGTTCGAAATACAGAAGTCCCCCGCCAACAGGAAGAGAGAGCAAATTACCAAGCACTACATCTGAACCACCTTGACGTAACAGCGAGAGTTTCGCCGAGACATCAGGATCGGATTCGAAGTTGTTCTGCACCTGCGTTGGACCTGGGATGGTTGTGTTACGCGGTAACTGCAACACTCGAATGGTGCCATAGTCTGGACCTGGTTCGGAATTAACCGCCATGAAAGCAGCCAAAGTCTGGCGCTTATTCGGGGCAAATGTTGTAGTCAGGGAGAATGTTGCCTGTTTTTGGTCGGGCATTTTCAGCGTCAAGTAATACGGTGGCTGAGCTTGGTTTATCGATGGCTTTGTTGGGTCGTCTGGCAGATTCCAGAAATCCTGGCCCGAGTAAAAAGCTTGCGGATCTTTGACATGGTACTTGGCCAAAATATCGCGCTGCACTTTGAACATATCCTCGGGATAGCGGACATGTTCTAATACGCCAGCAGGAATTTGCGACTTGGATTGAACAACACCAGGGAAAGCACTCGTCCAAACTTTTAGCAATGGGTCGGTGTTGTCCCATGCGTAAATCTTGACTGTGCCATCGTAGGCATCGACAGTGGCTTTAACTGAATTACGAATGTAAGTGATGTCTTGAGAATTAAAGCTGTTAGTCTGAGCATTTACTGAGTCAGCGGTCGCATCCCTTAGTGAGACTCGAGCTGAATATGGATATGAATTTGAGGTTGTGTAGCCATCTACAATCCATTGAATCCGACCATCGACCACGGCTGGATATGGATCGGTGTCCAGAGTCAACCAAGGCGCAACTTTACGAACCCGAGTTGCTGGATCGCGGTCATAAAGTAATTTACTTTCGCTGGAAATCTGATTGGAGAGCAAAATATTTACATCCTGATAGTGCAGAGCGAAAACCAGGCGCTGGAACAGATTGCCAACTGGTACTCCACCCGTGCCATCGTAAGTATTGTTTTTCTGCCCGTTAGCGCTGCGGTCATCTGGGTAATCCAACTCTTTGGGGTCCGCCCCCTTTGGCGCACCCACAATTGAATACGCGGGAGATTGTTCACCGAAGTAAACTCGCGGCTGCTTAATATCCAATGCGCCCTGTGGTGGGATATCGCTTTCCAAGAAACTTGGTGCGCCTTCAGAGCCAACCTTATTTTCGAAAGCGCCTACTAGACCGTAGCCGTGGGTAAATACCATGTGGTCGTTGAACCAATTGCGCTGGTTTTCCGCCACCCCATCAAGGTTGACTTCACGAACTGCAAGCACTGCACCACGTTTGACGCCATCGATTGAATAGCGGTCAATATCTAAGGAATCTGGGAAGGCGTAGAAACCACGAATCTGCTGCAGATTTCGGAAAGTTGGCGAAACAATACTTGGATCAAGTAAGCGAACATTTGCCAAGGTTGAGGCATCCTTGCCGATGGATGCGCGTGAAGCATTGTCGATTGCTTTGTATTCCTTGATTTGTGCTTTTCCAAGCCCATAGGCACTAACCGTGGATTCCAAATTTCGTTGGATGTAAGGAGTCTCGCGCGCCAACTCACTTGGCTTAACCTGCACCTGCTGAACAAATGCGGGATACAAGCCGCCAATTAAAAGTGAAGCGCCAAACATTGTTCCTAATGCAATGAATGGGACGGTCCATCCGGTTCTAAAAAGCGAAATGAAGAACAGTATTGCGGTGGCAAATGCAATGTAGGTCAGAATGGATTTAGCTGGTAGTACCGCGTGGACATCTGTGTACTTTAGGCCCGTAATCAGCGTGTCAGATTTAGTGGCAAGTGCAAATTTATCTAAGTGATAAGCAAAGCCTTTTAGCAATGCAATCATGCCTAGAAAGAACACAACTTGTTGCCTAGTCGCTTTATTTACGCGACCGATGTTTCGTGGATTAAAGCCACCGTAAATGTAATGCACGATTACGTTAGCGATAGCCGCAAATACTGTGACCGTGAAAAGTATGCCTAGAAAAAATCGCCAGAATGGTAAATCAAACATAAAGAATGAGATGTCTTTTCCAAACTGCGGATCTTTTTTGCCAAATGGCGAAGAGTTCCGCCACACCAATAATGTCCGCCACTGGCTAGCCGACGAGATTCCAACTAGGAGGCCTAAACCCAAAGGGGCGAGGTTGAATAGCACTTTGCGAAGAGGCTCTAGGCCGCCACGATACTGTTCAATTGCGATTTCTTCCGGAGTTACCGGAATCAGAATGGGCCGGCTGCGATAAGCCAAGCGGAGGCTGGCACCTAGTACTACAGAAGTCAGAATGGCAGCTACTACAAAAAGGAAGAATCGAATTTTCAACTGAGTCAGGAAGACGGCAGAATGATCAACGGAGACATACCACTGCCAATCGGCCCAGAAACTTGCAACAATAGAGAGCAAGATAAACGAGAAAATTAAGACTGAAATTAGGACAGCCAGCGGGCTACGGCGGACATTTGGGGCACTGGGATTACTCACACCCCTAGCCTATGTGTTTGCTGAAATATCGGTAAGTCAGAATTGACTACATGGTCAATGATTCAGTGCTAGCGCAAACCATCCGAGAACTCGACGAATTCGTGGCTGCAGCGGGATGGGACCGACCCGCTCGGCTCTTTGGGATTGTTGAAAATTCCACATTAGCCCTTGATCATCCAGAATTACTTGCTGAAAATGCAACAATTCCATACTCGTTTGTAGAACAAGAGATTCAACTTGATAACGAGAATTTAATTGATTCACTAGCAAAGATAAGTTGGCCGGCAGAAATTGGGGGCGCTGCCATTTCGGTGGAGCGCTTAATTTCAATGCAACCTGACGAGGAACTTGCTCCTGAGTCTGGGGAAAATACTAAAGAGATTCGCATCCTGGCACTCGTGATGCGAAACGGTGAAAACTTAAATGCGATACGCCAGCGCGCATTTGATGACGCTGACAATGTGTCGGTGGCTAGTGACCTAGTCCCGGCTCTGAACTTGGCCTTACTGCAAACTCTTCAGGATTGAGTCGCTACGGAAGTTCTCCGGTATTAACAGCCAATCCAGCCTCAAGCCAAGCCATTGTGCCGCCAGCGATGTTTACGGCATCAAATCCTTGACTGATTAAGAACTCAGCTGCCTGTGCAGAGCGCCCCCCAACTTTGCAGATGACATACTGCGTTTTGCCTTTATCAAGTTCGGAAGTTCGAACTGGAACAGTTCCGAGCGGAATCAGCTTTGCACCTGGCACATGCCCATCCAGATATTCATCTGGTTCACGAACATCTATCAATTCCACTTCGCCCAATATTTTGTTGAGTTCGCTAACCGTTATTTCTTTCATTGCATTCCTACTTCCTAATTGGCTGCGGGACAGCTTGGCAACTTTTTCCCATTTTTAAAATCAGTCAGAGCGGTTACGGCTTCAGTTAATGTGGAAACTGGTGTCACCACTAAATTCTCGGGAATGTGGCCGACCAAATCCGAGCAATTTTCCCTCGGAGCCAGGAATAATTTTGCACCGTGTGAAGAGGAAGCTGAAATTTTCTGGACGATTCCACCAATCGCACCAACTTGACCATCTGAGTCGATAGTTCCGGTACCCGCAATTATTTTTCCACCGCTAAGAAAACCTGGAGTTAACTTATCGATTATTGATAATGCGAACATCATCCCGCCACTTGGTCCTCCGACATTAGAAACTTCAAAATCAATTTTGAAATCGGACTCAAACTTTGTGTCAACTCCGATCCCTATGTATGGAGTGTTCTTAAGTTCCGGGTGCTGCACAGAACGAATTTTCACCACTTTGGTAAGTCCATTACGCAATAAAGATAGTGAGATAACTTGGCCAACTTTGCCTGAGCGAATTAAGGTCACAGCCTGTTTTGCCGTTGTCACTTCACGCCCATTTATCGCGAGCAAAACATCGCCTGGCTCTAATTTTCCATCAGCTGGAAAATCGATTGAAACGGAGCCAACGAAAATCTGGCTTTTAATCGGTAAGCCAAGATAATCCAAGGCAGCAGCGGTAGCGCTATTCTGCGACTCGCTGAAGTCCGCAACGCTCATTTGTTGGTCTTCGTCTTCGGTAAGCCAATCAGGATAAATTGCTTCGCGTGGTGTGACACTTATTTCAGGGTCAAGCCAGCCCTGGATGGCTTGGAAAAGGTCAATCCCTTCCTCTGGCCCCCCGTAAACCGAAACCGTAGTCATGTTCAGTTCACCACCAGTTGGGTAAGTCTGGGTTCCGGAAATGGCGACGAGCTGTTTGCCATCGATAGATCCTAAGGTGTTAAAGAGTGGCCCTGGCCGCTCTAAAACATATGGGATTGGCTGAAAAAGCGCGGCAACGCCTAGCGCAACCAGGAGAAAAGACAGGCTTACCAGGCGGCGTTTTGGCACTGTTCTCCCCTTTAGTTTGGGCATTATCCTCCCAGCGTACGGTATTCAAGAGTCCAAAATTCGCCAGTAGCGTACTTAGATTGAGTATTTGGGTCACTGGGTAACTTACGCTTAGATAGCAATCGGTTATTTTTCGCAAGATTTAAGGTGATGCTCATTGTCTATTCCCTTTGGTTTCTCGCCTGGCGAAAGTAACAGTGAGGATTTGGCAAAATTCTTTGAAAATTTGTCGCAGCTGATGCAGAACTCGGACAAAGCAGATTCGGGGCCAGTCAACTGGAAAGCGGTTGAACAAACCAGTTCAGCGGTGTTGCACGATGCTGGCGATCCAGCGGTTGACTCAGACTTCAAGCAGGCTGCGCTTAGTGCTAGTGATTTAGCTGACTTATGGCTCAATGAAGCAACTTCACTACCCAGCGGTGGTGAAAAGTGCGAAGTGCTAACGCGCGGACAATGGATTGCGCAAACTTTATTAGCTTGGCAAAGTCTGGTAAATCCAGTAGCACAAGGTCTGACTCAGGCAATGGCAACCATCATCCCAGCCGAGCTAGATACCGAGTCATTGGCCATCCCGCCAGAAGTGATGGCAGAGTTACCGCCTGAGATTGCTAGCCAGATGGAGCAACTGCTTAACTCGGGTGAACTTGGCAAGTTAATTGGTCCAATAATGGATTTGGCTAAATCAATGGGTGCCACTTTGTTTGGCAATCAATTTGGCCATGGTTTGGGCGTAATGGCCACAAAAGTCCTCAGCGGCACTGATGTAGGAATTCCCCTTACCAAGTCAAAACATCCGAGTTACATAGCGGCCAATGTGAAGGAATTCAACTCGGGTTTGAATCTTGAATTGTCCGACACCTTGATTTTCTTAGCCTTGCGTGAACTTGCCCACCAGCGCTTATTTACCGCAGCGCCCTGGTTGCAATCCCATATTCAGTCAGCAATGTCTGATTATTCATCTGGCGTTCAGATTGATACTAGTGTCATCGAGCAAGCGCTATCCGAAATAGATCCAACAGATATGGATGCAGTAAATGCAGCACTTAGTGGCGATCTGTTTGTTCAGTCACGGACTCCGGAACAAATTGCCGCCCTTGAGCGACTTGAACTTTTGCTTGCCCTAATCGAAAGTTGGGTGGCAACTGTAGTGACCGAGGCTGTTGGTAATCGTTTACCGAGCAGCGGAGCATTAGCTGAAACACTGCGCCGCCGGCGTGCTGCAGGCGGGCCAGCCGAGAAGTTCTTTGAGGGAATAATTGGTCTTGAAATAAGGCCACGCAAGATCAGAGAAGCTGCGGTTATCTGGCAAACGCTAACCGAGCGAATCGGTTTAGCAGAGCGTGACAAAATTTGGTCGCACCCTGACTTGCTTCCGACTTCGACTGACCTAGAAGACATTGATGTATACCTGGCAAATCAAAGTCATGATCTAATGACCGATTTACAAAACTGGATCGACGAACAAAAATCAGCGGAAGATTCTGACTAACTTTTCTCGGTCAATGCATGAGAATAGCCATCAAGGTAGGCGTTGGCTTTTTCAAGATGTGGAAGCTTGTTCAAGAGCCGATAAAAGTCGGCATTATGCGAGATGACGACTAAGTGAATTAATTCATGAAAAATTACAGCGTCTTGCACATACTGTGGCATGCTAATCAGGCGATGTGAGAGCCGAATTACTCCTGTGGCTGGCGTGCAGGAGCCCCAACGAGAATTTTGATTTGTCACCCACTTCAAGGTGACTGGGACTCGATGGTTGCCAATGATGTCTTCACCTAAGTAAATGTCGACAAGATACTTTGCACGCTCCATCAGTAGCTTTGGATCGACAGCAACCTGCTCCTGTTTCTCTATTCGCCTTACTAGCTCGGCAACCGTAGCATCCACTTCACGTTGTGAAAGTCTGGCGGGGACCTGAACAATGATTTTTCCGCCCCGTCGATAGGCAGAACTGGTTTTACGTCGACGTTTACTTCGCTGAATTTCAACCTCAAACTCGGATACCGAAATTTCTAGTTCACTTTCAATTGTTTCAGAAGCGCAAGTTTCATCATCAATAAAATCAAAGAGCGATACCTCTGAGTGCTGATCCATTTAAGTAACGGTAGAGCATCAACTGACATAAAAGTAGGAGCTCCCGAGGCGCGTGCCACTCGTTCGCCTTCCCCTTGCGAACGTTGGCTCGTTATCTCGAGAGCTCCAACGCATTGAAATCTAGGGCTTACCAACTTCAAGAACAAGCGAAACAGGTGAAAAATCATTCAGGTATGTGGATAAGGCTGTGGAAGTACTGGGGAAACCTATTCGATATCTGGGGATTTTGCGTGCATAACATGTGAACTACATTGTGGAGCATTCCGTATTTATGCCGAAATACCGTGTATTTTTCCCCGTGGAAATGTGGATAGAAAAATCTTTGGAGGTATCGGGCGTATGACTGATTTACTGCGCAAGTTTTACTTGAGCGGTGCGCATTTTGCGCCAAGCTGGCCAGTAAATTCCAAGTCAAATAGTATGTGGAAAGTTTTTACGAACAGACATCTTAAGTAGGCACGATAGTTGCCATGACTTATCCGATTTTTACAACTGGAATTCAAGTGCTTTGGCGATCGCGCGATGAAGTGCAATTCGGAGTTAATCCCCAGACACGAATACTTGCAAGTGCTGCTGCGGCCGACTTTCTAATTGAAAATTGCTCCGGCACTAAACCTGTTTCAGAGTTGCTGAGCTTGGCACAAGCAGAAGGCTTTGACCTTACCTCAATCCGTTCATTGTTGGCTCGATTACTAGAGAACGGCTTTTTAACCCAAAGGTCTGGTGAATCAATTGTCGAAAATTTACAAGACATCGAAATCGTCATTAAAGGCGCAGGTCGCCTTGGTACCACCGTTGCGATTTTGCTAGCCGAGACGGGTATTGCAAATATTCGGATAATTGATAGCCGCCCGGTAGGTCTTGCAGACATTACTGCTTGGGGTCCGAGCCGAATTGATATAGGTATGCGGCGGGATCACACTGCACTACTACTTTTAGAACGAACTATTCGAGGAAGTTGGCCGCGAATGCTCCGGCCGCACAAACCAGTAAGCCGAAGGTTGGCAATATTGTGCCCCGAACCGATTGGGAGAACTCCTTGGTTTGCCTCAAATATTGCTGATGAATTGATGGCTGGTGGCCAACCCTACTTAGTTGCTAGCACTGGCGCTGAAGGCGCCTTAGTCTCCACGGTTTTGACACCGGGAAGCACTGCCTGCGTTCGGTGTTACCACTGTCGCTTAACTGATTTAGACCACTGCTGGCCACTGCTGAGTTCTCAGCTAATTGGGCGAAGTGGCCCGGATTTAGCAAGTGCACGACTAATCTTGCATGTTGCGCATTTGATTGTTGAACTGACCATCGACTGGCTGGCTAATCCAGAGGAATCTGAATCTGGAATTTACTCGATGGCTTGGCCGAGTCTGACTTCAGAATTCTCCCCCATATCTGCGCACCTAGCCTGTGGGTGCCAGTGGGATAAAGCTGGCTAATTTTCTAGGTCAAGCAGGAAACGCGAGGGCACTCTGTGTGCTGCTACATACTGCGAGCGAGACTTGGCCCAAGACAACTGCAAGTGTGTCTTTGCGCGAGTAATAGCCACGTAGAACAGCCTTCGTTCTTGATCAATCAACTCTGGGGTAGTCGCATAGGAAATTGGGACCAATCCCTCACTCAATCCCGCGACAAAGACCGCTTCCCATTCCAAACCTTTAACCGCGTGAATCGGCGCTAGTGTGACGGCGTTTGCCACCGGATCATGGTCATACTCGTTGCGTTGATCTAGCAAGGCGATGAATTCAGGCAAGAGTGCATCTGGCCGGTCCTGTGCAAATTCATCTGCCAAAGTAACAAGCGTATTTAATGACTCCCAAGTCGCCTGCGCGGCTTGTCCAGCTTCAGGTGCCTTGGGCGCCCAGCCTAGGGCACTAACTACATCGCGTACCTGATAGTTCAATTCTCTATCCACTTCGGTCTGCAAACTTGCTCGCAAATGCAAAATCGCTGACTTGATTTCGGGACGTTCAAAATATCTAGAGGAACCGCGGATAGTGAAGGGAATGTCTGCATTACTTAAGGCAGTTTCAAAAGTTTCTGATTGGTTATTCATCCGATAAATGATTGCAATATTTTTCGGAGCTAATCCACTGGCGATTAAAGTTTTAATGCTTAGAGCAATCTGCGTTGCCTCGGTCTGATCATCAGTAAACGCATCAATTGCCACCTGCTTGGCGGGCGGGAGCTTCGTACTTAGTTGCAAATTCTGTTTTGGCATCGCCGACAATGCCTGATTAGCGACCGAAATTATTTCGGGAGAGCTTCGATATGACTGCGTCAATTCGAAAGTGGTCGCTCTAGGGAAATGTTCCTTAAAATTCTCTAGGTATTGGGCTGACGCTCCAGTAAATTCATAAATTGTTTGGGCCGGGTCACCAACCACGCAAATGTCATCACGATTGCCCAGCCAGAGCGATAGAAGTTCAAATTGCACTGGACTTACATCCTGAAATTCATCAACCGTGAAATATCGATATTGCGATCTGACTTGTGCTGCGAGTTCTGGGTAGTTAGCCAAAATGGCAGTCGTGGTTAGCAAGACATCTTCAAAGTCCATACACATGGAATCATCAAGAACCTGAAGGTAGGTTTCGTAAACTTGTGCGACCTGGTCAGGTGAAAATCCGTGACCCACTTTACGATTCAACTCAGTAGCTTGCTGGCGATACGAGTCTGGGGAAATTAGGTTTACCTTTGCCCATTCGATTTCACCGGCCAAATCCCGCAGAGCATCAGGATCGGAGTCGGTGTGACACAGCTCTGCAGCTTTTTTAACATACTGAATTTTCGCAGGTACCAAAGTTGGCATTTGATTTGTAAAAACTTGCGGATAAAAGAAGCGCAGCTGTCGAAGCGCAGCACTGTGAAAAGTTCTTACTTGTGCACTGCCAATCCCCAAATTGTTGAGCCGGCTGCGCAATTCGCCAGCGGCTCTATTAGTAAATGTGACAGTTAGGGTCTGACTTGCGTCAACAACAGCACTGGAAATTGCATGGGCGAGACGGTTGGTAATGGTCAAAGTTTTGCCAGTACCTGCGCCAGCGAGTATCACCACGGGTCCGCTTACACACTCAGCAGCCAAACGCTGCTGTGAGTCTAAGGGGCTAAGGAATTTGGACACTGCCCTATTGTTGCAAGATACGTCAGGGAGCAGTGAGTTGGCTGGCTATTAGTCAGTTAGACCCAGTTTTTCCTTGACTTGAGCCAGACTTGGATTAGTGACTGCTTGGCCATCTGGATAAACCACGGTCGGCACTGTCTGATTTCCACCATTTACACTCATCACAAATTCAGCAGATGCTGGATCCTGCTCAATGTCGATTTCAGTAAAGGGAATGCCGGCACGACCAAGTTGTGCCTTTAATCGCTGACAGTAGCCACACCAAGGCGTGCTGTACATCGTTAATTGAGTTGACATGACATCTCCGTCTCTTTCGTTTTCCAACTCATTTACCCTCGCGTCCATTCCTTTGCTAGCGGCTGACCGAACCAATGTTCAATCAAGTGCCAGGAAATGGCTGCCGGATTCGGTAACTTCAAGGCCCCAACTTCACATAACTCTCGCAGCTCGGTGCGGGTAAACCAGCGCAGTTCCGCAATTTCATCGCCATCTGGTTTCAATTCATCCGTCGTTGCCAAGACTCGATACCCCAGCATTAACGAGGCTGGAAATGGCCAGGGCTGACTTCCCAGGTACTGCAAAGATTTAACATCGACTTCTACACCAGATTCTTCACGAACTTCGCGGATAACCGCAGCCTCACAAGATTCTCCTGCTTCAACAAAGCCCGCTAACGTTGAAAACCAAGTTTCTGGCCAATTCGTTCTACGCCCAAGCAAGATTCGTTCTTGTTTGTCTTCGATTGAAACAATGATGGCTGGTTCAGTTCTCGGGAAGTGAGTTACGCAGCTATTTGGGCAGCTTCGTGACCAGCCAGCGTCACTAAGCGCAGTTTTAATACCACAGCGCACACAGTATTGGTGGGTTTCATGCCAAGTAGCCAATGCTGTTGCAGTAATTGCCAGCCCAACATCTCGCGGGGAAAGCTGCGCTCCAACATCGCGTAACGAAACCCACAGCGGAGCAATGGCAGTTGGCTCAGCAATCGCCACTGCCAAATAAGCGTGGTTGGTGTCGGTTCCTAGCAGTAATACTGTTTCTTCGGCAGGCGATGTTAATTCATGGGTTTGCACCAGTACCAACGACAACTCTTCGGTAACTGGAACTCTTCCTTGGCTGATGTAGAGGGCACGCGTGGATTCGCTTTGCCATAAGTTGACAAGCCAATCAGAATCAGAGCGCAATTGACTTGCCCGATCAACAGTAAATCTGGCCAACGGCAAATCTGGAATAAGTCCCACGCTTCTAACCTAAGGTTCTGCGAGTAATTGTGCATCACCGTAGGCTGATTAGCATGCGCATTGCCACTTGGAACCTGCTTCATGCAACGCCGATTCTAGGTGCCGGACAAGAAGCCGATTTAGTGGCCCAAGCACGACTTATTCGAGCCGACATAATTGGTGTGCAAGAGGTTGATCGAGCGCAACCGCGCAGTAATCATGTGCATCAGTTGCAAGACATTGCCCAAGGCCTGGAGCTTCCCTATTGGGTTTTTGCACCTGCGGTTCACGGAACACCAGGCGAAGCTTGGGAACCTGCAGATGACTCTTCAGTGCATCATCACCATACTGACTCTGACGCAGACCTGCCCCATTACGGAAACGGTTTGGCTAGCCGTTATCCGATAAGCGAAGTAGAAATACTGCGGTTTAACGCCGCTGCCTTGTCCTTACCGTTAATGGTGCCAAGTGACAGAGGTTGGCAGATGTTGAAAGTCGCCGATGAACCACGGGTTGCCATTATTGCGCGAGTTGAAACACCTCGGGGGCCGATGACGATTGCCACAACCCACCTAAGTTTTGTTCCCGGTTTTAATGTCAAACAATTGCGCGTCATCACAAAAGTTATGGAGAAGCGCATGCTGCCTTCGCTATTGCTTGGCGACTTTAATCTGATTGGCAAACTCCCTAGTCTGCTAACGCGTTGGCAGTCGCTAGCGCAATTGGCAACTTATCCGGTTGTTAATCCGAAAATTCAATTTGATCACTTGCTCAGTCACGGACTAGATTCTGAAACCGTGCGCCGAGCAAAACTTGGTTCCCAACGAATGGCCCTGTCGATCAGTGATCACTGTGCGCTAATTACCCAGATTTAAATTAGGTCGGAAATCTGATCTAACGTCATAAAGTCGGATACTATTTCAATTTCGT
>Ga0214917_10000056_pt1 | contig 125026 bp, 127 predicted proteins | sample LL_1208_BB_MetaG_FD_177983 | JGI IMG/M metagenome (GOLD analysis project Ga0214917, IMG submission 177983) | Freshwater microbial communities from Lake Lanier, Atlanta, Georgia, United States - LL_1208_BB | ecosystem: Environmental > Aquatic > Freshwater > Lake | place: USA: Georgia...
GCACAAAGGCCAGCGCATTATTTGCGACCTTTGCTAAGTCTGAACTGTTCTCTTTCCCAGTGAACAAGAACTTACCTTGGGTAATCGCATAGTCCGTAAGATCACGGGGCTTAAGTACGCCTTTGGCAAAAAGGCCGCGAGCTAAGTGGTAAATGCTGGTTCCACGCATAATCGTGTTGTCAATATCAAAAAACGCAGCGATCTGAGAATGACCCTTTGCATTTTGTCTTGGCAAATCTTGGCTTTGTTCTTGATTTACTTCTAACACATTCTCAGCGTACTCTTGAGAAGTTCGTCTAGTTTCTTAACTTGCTGCTAGGAGCGAAATGATTCGGGTGCAATTAATCGGCAAACCAGATTGTCACCTCTGCTTGCAGGCCGAAAGCACCATTGCTCAGGTTTGTGCTGAGCTCTCGGTAGGTTGGGAATCCCTATCTATTTTCGACGATCCACAATTGGCAAATCGGTTCGCTGAATTCATTCCAGTCACCTTGGTCGATGGTCAGGTCTTGGAGCAGTTTGGCATCTCCGAGGCACGACTCCGGGCCGCCTTAAAGTAACGAGCCGAAAATCCCAATCAAATAAGGATTTTTTACCAACTATCCGAATGTAGTCGCAAATTTCTGAAAATTAGCAATTACGCATACCACGAATATGGCCCAAATAGCCAATTTTGCCTTCCGGGAATATGTGCCTAATCTGAGTGCCATAAGCCTACGCGCGGAAGTTGGTTTTGATGCCACTATCAGAGTCGCCTCGAGTATCGACACAGTTGCGTTCAGGTATTCCTGAAGCAACAGTTACTCGACTACCGATGTACCACCGAGCGCTTGTTGCGATGGCGGCGCGGGGCACTGAATTAGTCTCCTCAGAGGAACTTGCAAATGCAAGTGGTGTGTCCAGTGCAAAACTGCGTAAGGATTTATCTTTCCTTGGCTCTTACGGAACCCGTGGCGTTGGATACGATGCAAATTTCCTGCTTTATCAAATTGCTCGCGCATTAGGCCTGACTCAAGAGTGGACCGTAGTCATTGTTGGCGTCGGAAATCTAGGCCATGCATTGGCGGGCTATCCAGGGTTTGCCTCGCGAGGCTTCCACGTTGTTGGACTTTTCGATACAGATCCAAGCCGAATTGGCGAGACAGTTTCGGTCGGTGGCTCTAAGGTAAAGATTGCTGACCTGGCCACCCTGCCAGCAGTTATCCAAACAAGTGGTGCATCCATTGGCGTGATTGCAACCCCTGAAAATGCAGCACAAAGTGTTTGTGACTTACTGGTTCACAACGGCGTGACCAGTATTTTAAATTTCGCACCTGTCCTGTTGGACGTTCCCCAAGGTGTAGACGTGCGACGCGTCGATTTAGCAACAGAGTTGCAGATCTTGGCGTTTCACGAACAACGCAAGGCCGAAGTGGCTTTGGGAAACAGCAACGTTGGCTAGTCCAATGATGAATGAGGCAGGTACAACAATGAGTCAGGTAGGTGCATAGATGCCAACCACAGACATCGCAACATCAGGTGTTGCATTCGTCGTAGCAGGTCCGGGTGAAAGTGATTTACTGACAGTGCGAGCACTTCGGTTGCTTCAGAGCGCCGATGTCGTAATCACAGATAGTGAAGTGGTTTCACTTGCCAGTGAAGTTGCTAATGGAGAAGTGCTTGTTGCACTTGATTCAGTTGGCGCACCGTTATCACTTGCTTCCCGCACCAAAGCACTAATTGATGCTCGCAAGTCTGGCAAAGCGGTAGCCCGACTACTTTCTGGAGATCCAGTAATTGATGGTCGCCTGACGATGGAGACAGCTGCTGTCGCAAAAGCCGGCTATGCCTTTGAAGTAGCTGCTGGCGTATCTCCACTAACTGCTGTTCCAGCGCACGTCGGTTTTTCCTTAACTAGTGGCCGTACTCGCGAAGTTCGAATCATAGACGCCGATTCACCAACAGTGGACTGGACAACCCACATAGATCCGACTGTCACATTAGTAGTCCACAATGCCGCCGAGCGGGCAAACGAAGTTGCTAAAGCATTGGTGAAAGCGGGTAGAGATCCACAAACACCAGTTGCAATCATTCGCGACGGAGCCACTATCGAACAACGCTCACTACATTCAACACTCGAAGCCCTCCCAAGTGCAATGAAGTTGGCTAAGCACTCTGGAGCTGGGCTGGTAATTATTGGTGAGTCAGCTGCCGAGCGCACACCTTGGTTTGAGAGTCGGGCACTTCATGGTTGGAAAGTCTTGGTTCCGCGTACTAAAGATTCCACTGAAAATTTACAAGAAATGCTTCATACACATGGAGCAGTCCCATTCGAAGTCCCAACTATGTCAGTTGAGCCACCGCGTACACCACAGCAGATGGAGCGGGCAATTCACGGCCTAGTTTCGGGTCGATTTGAATGGGTTATCTTCACAAGTGTCAATGCAGTTCGAGCAATCCGTGAACGTTTTGAGGAAATTGGCCTAGATGCGCGCTCGCTTTCGGGAATTCGAATTGCCGCAATTGGAGTAGACACCATAGAAGCCCTTGTTGCGATGGGCGTGCGACCAGATTTGGTTCCAGACGATGAGCAAACAACTGCTTCGTTGCTGGAAATTTGGCCAGAGTTTGATGTAATTTCTGATCCGATAAACCGAATCTTCTTGCCGCGAGCAGACTTAGCAACTGAAACTTTAGTAGCTGGCCTTACTGCCTTGGGCTGGGAAGTTGAAGATGTAACTGCGTATCGAACCGTTCGAGCAGCGCCGCCACATGTTGATACCCGTGAAGCAATTAAGAGTGGCGGTTTTGACGCCGTAGTTTTCACATCAAGTAGTACCGTGCGAAACCTTGTCGGTATTGCCGGAAAGCCCCATGCTGCCAGCGTTATTGCCTGCATTGGCCCAGCAACTGCTAAGACAGCTCAGGAGCATGGTCTGCGGGTTGATGTGCTACCTGAAGAGCCAACCATGGCTGCACTGGTAAAGGCGCTAGCCGCACACGGCATGGCCCTGCGCGAAGAAGCAGCAAGTAATGGCGCAGTAGGTTGGCGTCCATCACGCAAGCGCTCTGCATCCCGCCGCCGCGCGACCTGATTGCTAGGAGTACACCATGAGTGATGAGCAGACAATTGTTCATTTACTACGCCATGGTGAAGTGCATAATCCTGAGAAAATTCTCTATGGCAGACTTCCGGGGTATGTGTTATCCGATCTTGGCATGGAGATGGCAGATCGAGCCGCACATGTCTTGGCCCACCACGACGTCGCAGCGGTGATTGCTTCTCCGCTAGAACGCGCTCAGCAGACTGCTAATCCAATTGGCTGCAAACATCAATTAGAGATTGGCACAGATGCCAACTTGATAGAAGCCGGAAATATTTTTGAAGGCCAGCGGGTTGCCGTTGGCGATGGCGCACTGCGCAGCCCCAAGTCTTGGCGTCATCTCTATAACCCTGTGCGTCCATCTTGGGGTGAACCCTACAAACAAATCGCGAACAGAATGCAACACGCTATTGCCCAAGCTCGTGCGGTTGGTCGTGGCCATGAAGTGGTCTTGGTCAGCCATCAATTGCCGATCTGGATTGCGCGTTTGGCGTTCGAAGGTCGTCGCTTTGCTCATGATCCGCGTAAACGGCAATGTAGCCTGGCCTCGCTTACCTCACTGACCTTTAAGGGCGATCAGTTGGAAGCTATTGTTTACACCGAACCAGCAATTGATTTGGTAGAAAAAGCCCATAAAATCGCAGGTGCGTAACTGTGCTTATGCGATTAACTCTTTTAACCATCTGTGCACTTACATTGACGAGCTGTACCCAAAATTCGGGGCGGACCACGGGCGAAATTAGTTATGTTGCTGGTGATGGCTCAACTATTTTCGTTGCCACCAAAGAGCGCCAATCAGCAGTCACGCTGTCTGGAAAATCTTTGTCAGGTGAGCAACTGAGCACTAGCAATTGGCTAGGAAAAGTTGTGGTGGTTAACCTCTGGGCATCGTGGTGTGGACCATGTCGCTCCGAGGCAAAAGTGTTGGCAAACTCTTACAAGGAATTTTCCGAGCAAGGCGTTGAATTTATTGGCCTAAATACTCGGGATAGCCTTGCCACCGCTACCGCCTTTAATGACAGATTCCCAACAGGCTATCCCTCGATTCAAGATGCAGATGGCGAGTTGATTTTGCGCTTTGGCAACCTAGGACCAGCTGCGACGCCAAGCACGATTGTCTTGGATCGATCCGGCCGAGTCGCGGCTCGAGTTTTGGGTCCAGTAACGCAAGCGCAGTTGCGTGGGATTATTGCTGCAGTGGCGAGCGATGGTGAAAAATGATTGTCGAGGGAATCACGGAAACCATTAATTCTGGGTCACTACTCTTAGCACTGCCACTTGCCTTCGCTGCAGGACTAGTCTCTTTTCTTTCGCCATGTGTTTTGCCTCTTGTGCCTGGCTATCTTTCATTCATGACCGGCGTAGCAGGGGCTAGAGCAAACGGCCAATCGGTAAAGCGCAGCCGCGCATTGCTCGGTACCGTGATGTTTATCGTCGGATTCTCTACCGTGTTTATTTCCTTTGGCGCGGTGTTCGGGGGAATCGGACAGTCGCTTCTGCTGCACCAACGCCTATTGCAATCAGTCATGGGCGTATTGGTAATCGTTCTGGGACTTGGATTTCTTGGTGTAATACCTGCGCTGCAACGTGAAGTGCGGTTACCGAATCGCCCCACCGGAACTTTATTGGGCGCATTGATTTTAGGCTTTGTTTTTGCTCTTGGCTGGACTCCGTGCATCGGACCAACACTTGCAGCGGTTCAAGCGATGGCCCTACAGGAAGCAAGTGCAGTTCGTGGCGCAATTCTAAGTCTGTCTTACTGCCTCGGTTTAGGACTACCGTTCATACTTATCGGTTTGATGATGGAACGTGGCGTGCGAGCAATTAAATTTTTGCGTAAACACTCTCAATTGATCATGCGCATCGGCGGAGTTTTATTGATTGCTATTGGCTTACTCTTAGTAACTGGTTATTGGAATACCGTGAATATCTGGTTGCGTAGCTGGTTACCAGTGTGGGCGGTGCCACTCTAATGTTTGGAATCACTGCTTGGCTCCGCTGGTTTTGGCGGCAATTGACCAGCATGCGCATAGCGCTATTCCTGCTCTTCCTGTTGGCGCTGGCCAGTGTGCCCGGCTCAATTTTTCCGCAACGCGGCACGGCCCCCGCTCGGGTAAGTCAGTATTTGCGCGAGCACCCAAAATCTGGACCGATACTCGATCGCTTACATCTCTTTGATGTCTTCGCTTCACCTTGGTTCGCCGCAATCTATTTACTCTTGTTCATTTCTCTTGCTGGTTGCGTCATACCTCGAGCTTTTGAGTACTGGAGAGAATTACGAAGTGAACCGCCGACTGCTCCGCGCAATTTAAGCCGTCTAGGAGTTTATGAATCATGGCGGACAACAACATCGGCCAGTGATGCGCTTGCTAAAACAGCGGTTAATTGGGAAGCAAAAGGCTGGCGAGTAAAAGTTGGCGACACTTATGTTTCAGCTGAAAAAGGCTATGCACGAGAATTTGGAAATCTGGTGTTTCATCTTGCCTTGCTTGGTCTACTTGTGGCTGTCGGCGCCGGCAGTTCATATGGATTTCGTGGAACTGTGATTGTTCGAGAGGGAACCGGTTTTGCCAACAATGTAACGCAGTACGACTCGTTCACGCCCGGCCGATCATATTCTGCAACTTCACTCCCGCCCTTTTCTTTTTCTTTAACTGACTTCCATGCCAAGTACCAGTCGGGTGGAATGCAATCAGGTGCGGCCCGAGAATTTCACGCTGATGTATTGGTTAAGGCTAATCCCGAAGCAAGGGAAGTGAAGTTTCGGATTAAAGTTAATGAACCACTCCGGGTTGCTGGGGTTACTGTCTACCTAGTTGGACATGGCTATTCTCCCGAGTTCACAGTTCGAGATTCCAAAGGAAAAATAGTTTGGCAAGATGCTGCCATTTTTCTTCCACAAGATGCCAACTTCACATCAAATGGAGTTGTCAAAGCGCCAGACAGTGTTCCGCAATTAGGTTTCCAAGGATATTTTCTGCCCACAGTAACTTCTGATTTCAGTCAAGGTCCGCGCTCAATTTTTCCAGCGCCAGATGATCCCCAAGTTTTCCTCAGTGCCTGGAGTGGAGATCTGGGGCTGGACAGCGGACTGCCACAAAGTGTTTATCAACTCGATACGCAAAAAATGAAGCGAATCGGTATCGAAGAGTTAAGTCCTGGCGAAAAGTGGAAGCTACCAAGAGGCCAGGGCGTAATTGAGTTCACCGGCTTCAAGCAGTGGGCCGCATTCTCACTCGCTCGTGACCCAGGTAAAGGCTGGGCACTCGGATTTGCCATTTTTGCTATTGCTGGCCTGACTATGTCGTTGCTGATACCTAGGCGCCGAGTTTGGTTGCGAGTCGCCGAGCATGCAGAGGGTGGGATTCTGTGCGAAGTTGGAGGTCTAGCAAAGACTCAAGCACCGGGTCTACCTGCTGAAGTGACCAGGCTTAGCCTAATAGTTAAGGAAAGTGCACCGGAGGTACTAAGTGATTAACGAATCACTAGCTCAGACCAGCAACATGTTGGTTTATGCAGCGATGACTGGGTATGTAGTGGCGATGGTTGCATTTGCAATCTCATTATCAAAAAGCCGCCGGATCGAAACTCTGCAGGAGACCGCAGCTCGTGTTTCAGCAGTATCTCCAGCCGCCCGCCAAGGTGGTACCGCTACCTTGGCAGACGCCAGCGTTTCTACTGCATTGAGCGATGGTGATGTCTTAGGTTCTGGACGTCGATCGGGCAACATTGGCATGTCGGTCACTTGGCTGGCAACCCTGTTACTTGGGGCCGCAATAATTTGCCGCGGATTATCAGCAAGTCGTTTGCCGTGGGGAAACATGTATGAGTTCTCTTTGGCGGCCGGCTTCTCAATCGCATTTGCTTATTGTGTTCTGTCATTAAAGCGTGACTTACGATGGCTCGGTCTGTTCATTGTGGTTCCAGTTCTGTTGGACTTAGGAATAGCAGCCACCATTTTGTACACCGATAGTGCCGAGTTGGTGCCAGCACTGCAGTCCTATTGGCTTGCAATTCACGTAACCGCAGCCACCGTTTGCGTTGGAGCTTTCACTGTAGGAGCAGCGCTATCTGCCCTTTACCTAGTAGCCGAACGGGCTGAGGCAAAAGTTATTGCTGGCGAAGAGCCTGGCCGAATCGCTTTCTTAGCAAACAGGTTGCCGACTGCAGATCGGTTAGATCTGATGGCCTATCGGATTCACGCTTTCATGTTTCCGATCTGGACCTTTGCGGTAATTTCGGGTGCGATTTGGGCTGAAGCAGCTTGGGGTCGCTACTGGGGTTGGGATCCGAAAGAAACTTGGGCATTTATTACTTGGGTGATTTATGCAGCCTATTTACATGCCAGAGTTACTGTTGGCTGGCGTGGCCGAAAAGCGGCCTACATTGCGTTGGCAGGAATCAGTGCAATCCTGATTAACTATTTCGTCGTCAATATTTTGATTCCGGGTTTGCATTCGTACTCTGGTGTTAAATAAGAATCTCTTTAAGACTAGTGATGAGGCGCTGAGATGAAGCCAACTTTGATTTACACCTTATCCAGATTAGGTTTGCTTTCTGCCTGTTTAGGACTTGGTTACTTAGCAAGTTTGCGCGGTCCAATCCTGATTGTTGTTGCTTTTCTCGGCTCAGGAGTACTTTCTTTTTTACTATTGGCTAAACAAAGAAGTGCCATGGGTGAGCAGCTCTCTAGTGCCGTATCTCGGGTTTCGAAAAAGCTCGAAGAGAATACCCGTAAAGAAGATATTGACTAAGAAATTGCGATTGTAAAACTCAGGAGTATGGCAAAAACGAGCAAAGCCTTTCCGGTGCCAACCAAAACAGGAATTAACTCCGGACCGCTAATCCCGCTGCGAATCGCTCTAATTGGTGAAACCGAAACGAAGCCAGCACTGAGTGCGACCCAGGCAAATTCTGGCCCTTGTGGCAACATCGACATAATGGTTGCCAGAGAAATGCCCGCGATTAATACGAATTGGTAAAGGAATCTAGTTTTTCCATCGCCAAGCCGAACTGCTAATGTTCGTTTGTCCGACTCCATGTCACTGGGAATATCCCGCAAGTTATTTGCAATCAAAATCGCACTGGACAGCAGCCCACAAGAAATGCCAGCCAATACAGACAGGATTGAAATATTCCCAGTCTGACTTGCGCTGGTTCCGATAACAGCGACTAAACCAAAATAGATAAAGACAAATAATTCACCAAATCCCGCGTAGCCGTAGGGTTTAGTTCCACCGGTGTAGAACCAAGCTGCCAGCATCGCGCTCACACCTATCGGTATCAAAATCCACAGGCCGCTCAAAATTGCCAAAAGTAGTCCGGCGAGGCCAGCAATCAGAAAGTTCAATAACGCCGCTCGCTTAACCAATTTTGGTTCAGCTAATTTCTGGCCAACTAACCGCACGGGACCTAAACGCACCTCGTCAGTGCCTCGTATTCCGTCGCTGTAATCGTTGGCGAAGTTAACGCCGATCTGTAACGCTAGCGCAACTACTAGTGCACAAAATGCCCGAACCAAGAGCATACTGTGTTCAAAATTCGCAATGGCCGTGCCTATGAGAACTGGTGCTATTGCTGCTGGCAAGGTACGAGGTCGAGTACCCGCGATCCACTGCGATCTAGTTGCCATATTGCTCCTAGTTATTGCGCACCAGGGTGCTGGACGGTTCCTTGCGCTATTTCCTGATTTGCTTGCAAGCGAAGACCAAGACGATCAACTTTGCCACTATCGAGCATAGGCAGGTGGTTGACGAATGTTACTGTTCGGGGGGTCGCTGCTCGGCCAATGCGCATTGCAACAGTGTTTTGAATTTCACTACGCAACCTATCCATTGAAGACTGATTATGAAGTTCGCGATTTCGCAAGACCACATATGCGACCGGCAACGCACCCCATAGCTGGTCATTAACGTCAATCACTGCAACGTCAGATATTTCGGGGTGGTGTCTAATGGCCGCTTCCACCGCTGAAAGAGCGACGTTAACTCCGCCCACCATAACAATGTCATCTAGACGACCAAGAATGTGGATTAAACCTCTGGAATCAAGTGCACCAACATCATGAGTGATGAATCGATTGTCAACAAATGAAACACCATCAAGATCTGGGCGCAAGCGATACCCGCTAGCAATCACTGGACCAGCAATACTGACGCGCCCTGGCTGAGCCTCGTGCTGGGAAGCAATGAAAACCTGAACACCATCAAGTGGCATTCCATCGAAAACACAACCACCACAAGTTTCACTCATGCCGTAAGAGACAGAAATCCTAATTCCGAGTTTCCTTAGTTTGTCAAGCAGTGGTTGTGGTGTAGCTGCAGCGCCGCTGAGAACTAGGTCATAAGACTGCAAAGCTTCAATTCCAATTGCTCCCGAATCAACCAGGCGGGCGATTTGAGTTGGAACCAGACTAATCATCAACGGCCTACCGTCGGTTTTTGAACTTCGAATTGCACTCTGAGTGGTGGCCCAAAAAGTTGCTGCATTAAATTGCATAGCGCCACCAATCGATGGATCAACTACTACGGGATTGTTGTTGTAGTGGGAACGCACTAACACCATCAATCCTGCGATTCGGTGAATTGGCATGGCAAGTACCCAGCGAGCATCAGAACCAAATCGAGCACCAAATGCGTTTGCCGAAGCTTGGAGTGCTGAACGAGACAGTAAGGTGCCGCGCGGAGTTCCCGTAGATCCCGAAGTCGAACAAACCAAAGCAATGTCTGATGTTTCTATCGGAAAACTTGGGTCGTCAGCGCGAATTATGGCCCTGATGGTATCCGCTTGTTCAGTACTTGGAATCGGGGCAATTGCTGGGCCGGTGCCTGAAAGTGCCCGTGTCAGCGGCCGAGTGATCGTTGTAAGTCCGCTCGATCCAGGAGGAATCAGCACAGATTCCAGTGTGGAATAGCTAGGGCTATCGCTGAATGTGTCAGAAGTTGTCATTGAGACTAGCCTAGAGCGAGAAGCAACTAAAAAAATTCAAGGTATGCCATGGATACTCGCAACAAATACCCATTACCACCGATTGCACCACCAGATAGTCCTGCATTGGTCAATCCAGCACACTCATCTACGAAACCTGCCTGTGACTGGGAAAACATCGGTGAATACTCGGACATCAAATTAGAAGCCTCCACTGGATCTGATGCAGGTATTGCAAAAATCACAATCAATCGTCCGGGCAAGCGAAATGCTTTCCGACCCCAGACAGTAACTGAGTTAATTCACGCTTTTGAAATTGTTCGTGATGACCCAAAAATTGGCGTCGTGATTTTAACTGGCCAAGGCGACTTGGCTTTCTGCAGCGGTGGCGACCAAAGCATCCGTGGCGACGATGGCTACATCGGAGACGATGCGGTAGCCCAAGCGGGTGTAGGGCGACTTAATGTCCTGGATTTGCAGATTGCAATTCGCCGAATTCCAAAGCCCGTAATCGCGATGGTGGCCGGCTATGCAATTGGTGGCGGACATGTTTTACATGTCGTTTGTGATCTATCAATTGCAGCTAGCAATGCCCGCTTTGGTCAGACTGGACCAAAAGTTGGATCGTTCGATGGTGGCTACGGCTCTGGATTGTTAGCTAAACACATCGGCCAAAAGCGTTCGCGTGAAGTTTGGTACTTGTGTCGACAGTACGGAGCTGAGCAAGCCTACGACTGGGGACTAGTTAATCAGGTAGTCCCAGTCGAAGATCTGGAACTGGAAACCATCAAGTGGTGTCGCGAAATTTTAGATATGTCCCCACTTGCACTTCGGATGTTGAAGGCAAGTCACAACGCGGTTGATGATGGTTTAGCCGGGGTGCAACAACTTGCTGGCGATGCCACACTTTTGTTTTACATGACCGAAGAAGCACAAGAAGGCCGCAACGCCTACAAAGAAAAGCGCAAACCAGATTTCGATCGTTTTCCAAAACGTCCTTGATATTTAGGTTCAGTAAGTGTCCATTGAGTCCTTAGCCAACGATGCCGTGGCTTTTTCCGTGCCCCTAAGTATCCAGTTTCGTTCACTTCAGAATCGACAAGGCGCTCTTATCAAGGGACCGAATGGTTGGGGCGAGTTCGCACCGTTTCTGGATTATGACGATGAGATTGCTGGCCGATGGCTAGCTGGCGCACTCGAGCTAGCTTTTGGTACGCTACCCAAGCTCCAGCGAACCGAAGTTCCAGTTAATGCAATCATCCCGGCAACTGATGAGATGACCGCATATGAGCTGGTTGAAAAAGCTGTTCAGCGCAGCGGAATTTCGACAATAAAAGTTAAGGTTGCCCAAGCGGGTCAAAACCTGGCAGATGACATTGCTCGGGTTCGAGCAGTTCGAAGTGCACTTTCCGCGAACCAAATCGCCAATGGAAAAATTCGGCTCGATGTAAACGGCGCTTGGACTACCGATCAGGCAATTCATGATCTGCGACTACTTGTCGATGCTGCGAACGGATTGGAATATGTGGAGCAACCATGTACCACCCTTGCTGAGTTAACCGAATTACGCAAAGTGATTGATATTCCAATTGCAATTGACGAAGGCTTACGGCTTTCCAGCGACCTTGATTTGTTGGCGATTCGAGATGCAGCAGATTTGATCATCGTAAAGTCTTTACCGCTAGGTGGGGTAGTGCAGAGCCTTCGGTTGATCGACCGAATTGATTTACCGGTGGTCGTAAGTGGAAGTATGGATACCTCTGTTGGCTTAGCTAGTTCACTGTTTTTGGCCGGCAGCGCTACTGAACTTTACGGCGCTTGCGGTGTGGGTACCGGTACGCTTCTTGCTCTTGATTTAGTGCACATTACAGAGTTGCCCGAGAATGGAGCTATGTCCGTAGTCCGCACGCCACCTGAACCTGATTGTTTGGCGGTCGCGCACGCATTGACAAGCGAGGAAACCAGAGAAGTCTGGCGTGAGCGAATAGTCCGAGCCTGGTATGCCAGCGCCCAACATCTAGTAGCGCCAGAAGTTAAACATGCGGTTCTGTCATGTTAGATAAATCAACAGCAACGGCACGAGCAGTTGTACAAAAATTATTGGCAAGTGGCGTAGAACATGCCGTGCTCGCGCCAGGCTCACGTAGCGCACCACTAGCAATTGCGTTATTACAGGCAGAGAATGCTGGTTTAATCAAGGTGCACGTTCGGATCGATGAGCGAGATGCTGGGTTTCTAGCTTTAGGCTTGGCTAAAGTTACCAAAAACTTAGTTCCAGTTTTGGTCACATCTGGAAGCGCAGTTGCGAATCTACTTCCTGCAATAGTTGAAGCATTTCAGTCTGGTATTCCAATTGTGGTTCTCAGTGCAGATCGACCGATTTCTGCTCGAGGAAAAAGCGCTCCACAAACAATTGATCAATCTAATATTTTTGGCTCGTATGTAAAAGCTAACTATGACACTTCTAGCGCCGATTTCTCTGAGAGTCGGTTTCAAGAGATTCTTGACTTAGCCCAGGCAGTACATAACGGTCCAGTTCAGCTAAATCTGCAATTTGAATTACCGCTAGTTCCAAGTGGTGACAACTTGGAGTGGACACCATCTGCTGTGGTCAAAGCCAAACCTGCTGCACCGGTTGTTCAGCGAGAACAAATCCAATTGCCAAGTCGTGGCCTGATCATTGCCGGGGACATTTCCGATTCCGGTGCAGTGGCGCAAGTCGCCGGATTATCCGAGCAACTAGGTTGGCCAATTATCCACGAGCCATCCGCAAATCTTCATGCTTCGAAAAATGCGATAGCGCACGGCGTTCTGTTAGTTGCATCAGGCCAATTGCCTAAACCCGACTGCATAATCACAGTTGGCACAGTCGGCTTATCGCGCCCGATACTGCACTTACTGGGTCAAGTTCCAGAGCACATCGCAATTCATCTTGCAGGTAACGGTCCAGACACTCCCGATCCAGTGCAAACTGTGAGTCGAGTCTTAGCTGCAATTCCAAGTGCGGACAACACTGTAGATTCGGGATGGTTGGCGACCTGGCAAAAAGCAGATTCATTAGCACATCAAATCATTGCGAATCAGTTGTCGGCACAGACACTTACGGGACCAGCGGCGGCCAGCCGAATTTGGCATGTGGCAGAAGATCAAGACCAACTTATGGTTGCTGCGTCCTGGCCAGTGCGGCACATTGAAAGCTATGCGAAGGCTCGATCAGGTTTACGCGTTTTTGGTAATCGCGGTGCAAATGGCATTGATGGTCTAATCTCCACAGCTTGGGGTCTTGCTCTGGGTGGAAGTGGGCGCACTTACTTGTTGATTGGTGATGTTGCGTTCTTACATAACATTGGTGCACTCGCAGTTCCAATGGGCAGCGACGAACCAAACTTAACTATTGTCGTGCTTGATAACGATGGTGGTGGAATCTTTAGCCAACTCGAACAAGGGGGGAGCGACTATTCACGTTATTTCGAGAAAGCATTCGCAACCCCGCACGGCAAAGACCTTTGGCAGATTGCTGAGAGTTTTGGTTTTGCCAGTTCTCGGGTGACAACTCAACTGGAATTAGATGGCGCGATCACGCGTACGAAAAATATTCCGGGTGTGCACATAATTGTTTGTTTAACTGGAAATCGCAACTTGGAAAATTACCTGATAACAAAAATTCAGGCTGAGATTACCGCTGCTCTTGCAACTTCTGCGTAGCTAGGAAATCTGTCGTAAAGTCAGCCTTGTCTGCGCAATTTGGCAGACTTGACGAAGGGACAATTATGACAAAGCAAGAAAAAGCAACGATTACCATCAAGGCCAACGGTTCGCTACAGGTTCGTGGTGCAACTATCGTCGGTGCCGACGGGGTGGTTATCAGCAACGAAGAAGCAGTCTTTCTGTGCCGTTGTGGTCATTCAGAAAATAAACCATTTTGTGATGGTGCTCATCGAGCAGCTGGCTTTACTGACTCAGGTTGTTACCCTACTGAGCAAAGATCCCAAGAGTAATCAGAAACTGCAAACTTACGCACGATTGTCCCACTCGCGGTGTACCGTGGTAGCACCACAATAGAACTGAGAATCCTGTGACTAAATCGATGCGTGTTGAAGTAATCCAATCAGATGGTGCGCAGTTGCCACCACGAGTTTCCTATTCGCAGTTAGCAAAATTTAATCAGTGTGGACTGCGCTATTACTTCAGCTATTTAGGCGGTTGGAGCGAACCACAGACTTCAGCACTTGTAGGTGGTTCAATTGCGCATGAAGTTATTGAGCATCTATATCGCTTGCCAAGTGAAGAGCGAACTGTAGAGAAAGCTCTTGAGTTACTTCGTGAGCATGGACCGCGGTTACTGCGCCTACCAGACTATGCAAAATTTGCGAATGACAATTCGATGAAAGCAAGCGTAAAGGAAGCAATCGAGAATCTCTTCGCGCTAGAAAGCCCAGCCGAATTAGTGGTTCAACCTGAGCACCTTGAAATGGAGCTCGAAGTTGACATAAATGGTGTCAAGTTTTTTGGCAAGGTCGACCGATTCACCGTAGATGGGGTTAATCGAGTCACCGACTATAAGACTGGAAAGAACCCAGGACGCTTTATGGATGACAAGTTAAAGCAACCTTATTTATATGCCTTGGCTTTCAAAATTCAACATGATATCGACATCGACCAAGTCGAACTGATTTTTCTTAACGCAAAGCACATTGAAAACCGTCCAGTAGATTTCACTATCGCTGAGCAAATGGGTGAATCTCTAGCAAAAATGCGTGGTGAAAGTGAAACAGCATTGGCTGCTAGTGCCTGGGAAGCTCGAACTGGAAAATTATGTGAATACTGTCCTTTCGAGGCAGCTTGTCCCGCAGTTCGTGCTGATGCTGCTAAACCAGGAACAATCGAGAGCGATAACGCTTTGATCAAACTCGGTTTAACTCGGCGCGAGAAAGCAAGTGGCTTAGGTTAAATCCAGGTAGCCCAACGGTAAACTTTGGCTATGCGTAACTCCAGATATCGATACTCTCGCTTGGTCATGATTTTTGGTGCAATTACATTCGGCATCAATTCTCTTTGGCTCCTGATCTCACCAAAAGGTTTCGCTGAGTTCATCGCTCTGGAATCAAGCGAGACTAACGAGTGGGCATTTCGCATGCTTGGCGTGATTTTGGTAGCGCTTTCAGTTCACATGTCGGCAACTTCACGACAGGTACCAGATGAACCTTTTCGTCGGGCGGCGATCGTAATGGTTGCAGTCTCACTCAGTTTGGCTTACTTGACATACGTTGCTCCAGGTGAATTAACCAAAGGCAGATTACTTTTTGTGATTATTGGAACACTTTTTGCAATTCTGTATGTAATTACGCTGCCTATTAAGAGCATCGGAATCTTGGAAGAAGAAAAATAATTATTGAGTCAGGGCATCCCGCATTGCACTGAATTTTGCATTTGATTCCGCAACTTCCAATACGCCAGTTGAGCCAGAGACAATTCCACAGCCAGCGAACAGGCGGAGAGTTTTCTGCTCCCGATCTTCGATGTTTGCGCACCGAAGTGCGATTCCCAATTCGCCATCACCATTGGTAGTAATCCAGCCGACGGGACCAGCATATCGATTTCTTGACATGCCCTCTAACTCAGTAATCAAGGCACTTGCCCGCTCGGTTGGCGTGCCACAGACGGCAGCCGTTGGATGCAAGGAGGCTGCCAAAACCAGCGCCGACACATTATCCGCAAGTTGGCCGGTGATGTCAGTGGCTAAGTGCTGCACATTTGCCAATTGCAAGATGAAAGGTTCTGTTGGAACGGTTAAATCAGTGCAGTGAGGTGCCAGAGCTGCTTGAACGGACTGAACTGCGTACTCGTGCTCAGCTTGATCTTTATCTGAATCTAAAAGAGAAGCCGCTAATGCATCATCTCGGTGCAGATTAGAGCTCCGCCTGACTGTTCCTGCCAAGATTCGGCTAGTCACACTTTCACCTGCGCGCCTGACTAACAGCTCTGGAGTGGCGCCCACTAGGCCATCAACAGCAAAAGTCCAACAGTCTGGAAACCGGTTATTGAGTCGAACTAACAGCTCCCCAACATCAAGTGAGCGGCTCAAATTCGCAAAGATGTCTCGGGCCAATACAACTTTGTCCAGTTCGCCACGATTAATCCGAACAACGGCTTTATCCACATTTGCTTGCCAATTAGAAACTGGAATAGAGCCCTCGTGCCAGGTAACAGTCCCTATGTCTCTCTCGCGTTTTTGTGCGTTCTGAATTTGCGACAGCGCTTGATCAACCAGGTACTCAATCTCGTTTTTTGGTGCAATTACCGTAAGAGCTGATTTTCCTGCGCTATTTCGAACAATTACCTCAGGTACGACAAGTACTGACTGCCCAGGTTCACTAGCGAAAGCAAAGGAGGCAAATGCGATTGCCGAGTCACCGAAACTTTGCTCGCACCAGGTACTCCACCACTTTTGGGCTCGACTAAAGCGTTCTGGACCATCGAATTCAACTCGGTCAATACATCCCCAGCCCACGGCGCCATCCTGGTTACCAGGCTCACCTTGAACCCAAGCAAGACCGCCATCGGCAGGAAGCAGTTGTAATAGATTTTGGATATGTGGGATGTCAATAGTTCTGACGTGCAGACCAGAATCGGGGACAAGCGCCAAAGTTGTCATAGCCATCTAAGCGTAAACGCAACTTTCATTCTTAGCATCAGCACGGTTACTGCCAAGTTATTAGCAAGGGCAAATTAGTGACAGACTAGAGCCATGTCCCGAGCGCACCTAAATAAAGACCCCAACGAAGTTGCAGCGATGTTTGACGCGGTGGCAAAAAAATATGATGTCACCAATGACCTACTGTCACTAGGTCAAACTCGAAGTTGGCGTAAGGCAGTTGTCGCTGCGGTGGACCCTAAACCCGGCCAAAAGATTCTAGATTTGGCGGCTGGAACTGGAACTAGTACTCAACCCTTTTATGCGGCAGGTGCTGACCCGATCGCCTGTGATTTTAGTCAGGGCATGATTGAAGTTGGCCAACAAAGGTTTCCAAATCTGACTTTTGTCCAAGGTGATGCCCTAGCCTTACCTTTCCCAGATAACACTTTTGATGCCACAACAATTTCTTTCGGCCTGCGAAATGTTAATGATGTTAATCTTGCGCTACGCGAGATGTACCGAGTGACCAAACCAGGTGGTCGCTTGGTAATTTGCGAATTTAGTCAACCTACTTGGTCAGCGCTTAGAACGGTATACCTCGAATATCTGATGAAGGCATTGCCCGCTGTTGCAACCAAAGTCTCAAGTAATCCAGATGCCTATGTTTACCTTGCCGAATCCATTAGAGCTTGGCCAAATCAGCAGAAACTTAGTGAACAAATCCTGAGTGCAGGGTGGAGTAACTGCCAGTGGCGGAATTTAACCGGTGGGATTGTGGCGCTGCATAGAGCAACGAAACCAGAATCTACCCAGGTGGCCTAAGTGACACTCCAGGGTGCATTGGTGCAGGTTCGCTCAGTTCGGTAAACTGAAAACCGACCTAGTGAAAAATTTCACAAATGCACAAAGTTGTGCCTTTGTTAAAAATTTCCATCTCGAACTGGCTGTGACTAACAACAGTGAAGTCGTGCGTGAATTAAACGCGAAAGTGGGTGCTATCAAGTGGGCCAAGGTGCTGTTTACTTACCCATATTCTTCTTAGGTCTATTAGCTTTCGGCTTCGCGGCATTCTCAGTTGCTGTTGCAACTATCACGGGACCAAAGCGCTACAACCGAGCAAAAGTTGAAGCATACGAATGTGGAATTCAACCAACACCTCAACCAGAGGGTGGCGGTCGCTTTCCTGTTAAGTATTACTTGACAGCAATGTTGTTCATTATTTTCGACATTGAGATCGTTTTCTTGTATCCGTGGGCAGTGGCTGCCGACAAACTTGGCCTCTTTGGGTTAGCTGAGATGATCACTTTTATTCTTACTGTCCTAGCTGCTTATGCATTTGTTTGGCGTCGCGGTGGACTCGAGTGGGACTAGTTAGAGGAATTCCTGATGGGCGTTGAAGAGAAATTACCAAGTGGCGTACTTTTAACCACAGTTGAGGGACTAGCTGGTTATGCGCGTAAAAACTCACTCTGGCCAGCTACTTTTGGTTTAGCTTGCTGTGCCATTGAGATGATGGCCTCAGGTGCAGGTCGTTATGACTTGGCCAGATTTGGCATGGAGGTGTTTCGCGCATCTCCGCGCCAAGCAGATCTGATGATTGTGGCGGGGCGGGTTAGCCAAAAAATGGCGCCCGTAGTGCGACAAATTTATGATCAAATGGCAGCGCCAAAGTGGGTCCTAGCTATGGGTGTTTGCGCATCCTCCGGTGGCATGTTCAACAATTATGCAATTGTCCAAGGCGTCGATCACATCGTTCCCGTCGATATTTATCTACCAGGCTGTCCTCCCCGCCCTGAGATGTTGATCGATGCCCTTTTGAAATTACACGATCAGATTTCTGATACCAAGTTGGGCTCAAATCGCAAACGCCAGCTAGCAGATCTTGAAGCAGAAGCATTGCAGGCAACTCCAACTTCAGACCAGATTGGGTTAATGCGATGAGCGATGATGTAGTTAAAGCTGGTAAGCCGCTGCTGCAGGTAACTACCGTTCGCGAAGGCATGTTTGGCGCAAGTGGATCTGGTGATACTTCAGGCTTCGGTGGTCTAGTCTCAGTTGTTCCGGTACCAGCACCATGTGTACCGCCATTCGGGAGTTACTTTGACATTATTCATGCCGAATTAGTTGCCGCCCTGCCGCAATTCGGAACTTCGTTCGAAAAAGCAATCGCCAAAGTTGTGATTGCCAATGACGAAATGACGCTCTATGTTCACCCCACCCAATTAGTAGCGGTAGCACAAACTTTGCGTGACGAACCAGGGCTGCGATTCGAGTTGTGTCTTGGTGTCAGTGGTGTTCATTACCCGCATCAAACAGGCGCTGAATTGCATGCTGTCTACCACTTGCGCTCTATTACGCATAATCGCCGACTTCGTCTTGAAGTAGTTGCCTCTGATTCCCATCCTCACATCCCGTCAATCGTTTCGGTTTATCCAACAAACGACTGGCACGAGCGAGAAACTTTTGACTTCTTTGGGATTGTGTTTGACGGACACCCGCACTTAACTCGAATCCAAATGCCGGACGATTGGCAGGGTCACCCACAACGCAAAGATTACCCATTAGGTGGAATCCCAGTTGAGTACAAAGGTGCAACTGTGCCGGCTCCAGATCAGCGGAGGTCCTACAACTAATGACTGACACATATGCAGATTCTTACGAAACCACTGAAGGTCGGGTATTCACCGTAACTGGTCAGGACTGGGACACCATCACCGGAAATGCAGCTGGTGAAGCTGAGCGCATAGTGGTCAACATGGGTCCGCAACATCCATCAACACACGGTGTACTGCGACTCATCCTAGAAATTGAAGGGGAGACGGTAACCGAAGCACGCTGCGGAATCGGTTACTTACACACGGGAATTGAAAAGAACATGGAGTTCCGTCATTGGACTCAAGGTGTAACTTTTGTCACGCGTATGGATTATCTGAGCCCGTTCTTCAATGAGACTGCTTATTGTTTGGCGGTCGAAAAGTTACTCGGGATAACAGATCAAATTCCAGATCGGGCAAATGTCATTCGAGTAATGATGATGGAGTTAAACCGCATTTCTTCGCATCTTGTTGCTCTGGCAACGGGCGGCATGGAATTAGGTGCCTTGACTGCAATGATTTTCGGCTTCCGGGAACGCGAATCAATTCTTGACTTGTTTGAACTGGTGACCGGACTTCGAATGAACAGTGCTTACATTAGGCCAGGCGGTGTTGCGCAAGATTTACCGGCGGGGGCAGAAGAAAAAATTCGTGAAACAATTAAAGCTCTTCCGCGCCGAATGAAGGATACAGCTGACATGCTGGTCGACAATTCAATCTGGCTTGGTCGCACATCCGGAATCGGCATCCTCGATCTTGCCGGCTGCATGTCGTTAGGTGTCACTGGGCCAGTCTTGCGTGCCACTGGTTTGCCAGCAGACCTTCGAAAGACAGATCCGTATTGCGGATATGAGAATTACGAATTTGAGGTAATTACGAAAGACACTTCAGATGCCTATGGCCGGTTCTTGATTCGGTTAGAAGAGATGGAGCAGTCACTCAACATCGTTGAACAATGTTTGGATAGGTTACAGCCAGGACCAGTCATGGTTGAGGACAAAAAAATCGCATGGCCCGCACAGTTATCGATCGGTAGTGACGGTCAAGGTAATTCACTTGATCACATCCGCCACATCATGGGCGAGAGTATGGAAGCCTTAATCCACCACTTCAAACTTGTTACTGAAGGCTTTAATGTTCCAGCTGGACAGGCTTACGCAGCGGTTGAGTCACCACGTGGCGAACTTGGTGTACACGTAGTTTCGGATGGTGGAACTCGGCCGTATCGGGTGCACTATCGCGATCCGTCATTCACCAACTTACAGGCGACGGCAGCGATGTGTGAAGGGTCGCAGATTGCCGATGTGATTGCTGCTGTTGCTTCAATCGACCCGGTCATGGGGGGAGTGGACCGCTAAATGTCTCTTTCAGAACTGACTCGTAGCAGAGCTCGTGAAATCATTGCTCGTTACCCTCATGCTCGTTCGGCACTTCTGCCAATGTTGCATTTGGTGCAAGCTGAAGAAGGTTATGTAAGTGCAGATGGAATCGCACTGTGCGCCGAGGAGCTTGCTCTTACCACCGCAGAAGTATCAGCAGTGGCAACTTTTTACACGATGTATCACAAGAAACCAGTAGGCGAGTACCACATTGGTGTTTGTATTAATCCTGGCTGTGGCATTTTGGGTGGCGACGAAATTTGGAACAAACTCTGTCAGCGCCTCGGAATTGGCAATGATGAGGTAACGGAGGACGGAAAGATTTCCCTTGAGCGCATTGAATGTCAGGCTGCTTGTACTCATGCTCCGGTTATGACTGCAAACTGGGAATTCTTAGACAATATGACACCAGAGACCGCAGTTGATGTAGTTGAGAAACTTCGCACTGGCCAAGAAGTGCTAAGCACTCGTGGTCCCAAAATTCCAACTTTCAAGGAAAACGAACTGCTCCTGGCTGGTTTCGATGATGGTCTCACGAACGAAGGTGTTCAAGCAGACGAATTGATGTTGGCTGGCTTAAAGCGCGCTAAAGAACTTGGCCAAAGTGCGCCGGAGGTAAAGCCATGACATTGACTCCTGTTCTTTCAGCGCATTGGGACGAACCAGATTCCTACACAATTTCTGGTTACATGCGCCATGGTGGCTACACGGCATTCAAGAAAGCACTTGCCACCGATCCGGATGCGATCATTTCTTTAGTAAAGGATTCGGGACTTCGCGGTCGTGGTGGTGCAGGATTCCCAACTGGTTTGAAATGGAGTTTTGTTCCGCAGAACGACGGGAAGCCGCACTACTTAGTTATTAACGCGGACGAATCTGAGCCAGGTGCGTGCAAAGACATTCCATTAATGATGGCAAACCCACATTCACTCATTGAAGGCATCATCATTTCGGCGTTTGCCATTAGAGCAAATCATGCATTCATCTACATACGTGGCGAAGTGCCACATGTATTTCGTCGAGTTAACGCAGCTATTCGCGAAGCGTACATTGCAGGCTACTTGGGCAAGAACATCATGGGATCTGGTTTTGACTTAGATGTTGTGTTGCACGCAGGAGCAGGTGCGTACATTTGCGGTGAAGAAACAGCATTACTTGATTCACTCGAAGGTCGACGAGGACAACCCCGACTTAAACCGCCATTTCCAGCAGTTGCGGGTTTGTATGCCTCTCCCTCTTGCGTCAATAATGTCGAGACAATTGCCAACATTCCATACATCTTTAATAACGGTGTTGATTGGTTCAAGTCCTTCGGTACCGAAAAGTCACCTGGCTTCAAACTTTTTGCAGTATCTGGTCACGTGAACCGGCCAGGAATTTATGAGGCACCACTTGGCATCACCATGCGTGAATTACTTGAACATGCTGGCGGAGTGCGCGACGGCAGAAGTATAAAGTTCTGGCTGCCTGGCGGCTCATCTGTTCCAATGCTTACGCCAGAACATCTTGATCTCCCACTTACTTATGAAGACATTGCAGCAGCTGGTTCAATGCTGGGCACCGGTACGCCAATGATTTTTGATGATACGACTTCAGTAGTCAGAGCCGTTACTGGATGGCTAGCGTTCTACAAGCATGAGTCATGTGGAAAGTGCACACCCTGCCGCGAAGGAACTTACTGGATCAGCGATGTCCTACATCGACTAGAAGAAGGTCAGGGTACAGAAGCAGACCTAGACACTTTGGTTGAGCTGTGTGCGCAAATCGCTGGTCGGTCATTTTGTGCACTAGGTGATGCGGCTGCGACTCCATTCCCCGCTGCGCTCAAGTACTTCCGAGATGAATTTGTTCAGGCAACAATCACACCGGCAAATGAATCTTTTGATCCGATTGCCGCCACTGTTTTCGCAGGAGCCAGTAAATGACCGTCACCACATCCACAGTCACCTGCACCGTAGATGGTGTGACAGTTGAAGTTCCAGCAGGAACTCTAATTATTCGAGTGGCCGAAATGCTTGGCACTGCTATTCCACGCTTTTGCGACCATCCGCTACTTGACGCAGTTGCTGCTTGTCGCATGTGCTTAGTTGAAATTGAAGGTCAACCAAAACCACAACCATCTTGCGCAGTCCCAGTGACTGAAGGCATGGTGATCAAAACTCAGCACACCAGTGAAGTTGCAGCAGCAGCGCAAGCTGGCGTTATGGAGTTCCTGCTAATCAACCATCCACTTGATTGTCCAGTTTGTGACAAGGGTGGCGAATGTCCCTTGCAAAATCAGGCGATGACTAGTGGTCGTGGCGACACTCGCTTCACTGGAGTTAAACGAACCTTTCCCAAGCCAATTAATGTCAGCGCTCAGGTGCTATTAGATCGTGAGCGCTGCGTCTCCTGTGCTCGTTGTACCCGCTTTGCCGATCAGATTGCAGGCGACCCGTTCATTGAATTATTGGAGCGCGGTGCTAAGCAGCAGGTTGGAATTTCGCAAGATCAGCCATTTGATTCGTACTTCTCTGGCAATACAATTCAAATTTGCCCGGTTGGGGCATTAACAAGTGCGAAGTATCGATTCCGCTCACGCCCATTTGATTTGGTCAGCACTCCTACTGCATGCGAACACTGTGCAAGTGGTTGTGCCCTGCGTACTGATGTGCGGCGTGGTCAAGTAATGCGCCGATTAGCCTGGGATGCACCTGAAGTTAACGAAGAATGGAACTGCGATAAAGGTCGCTTTGCCTTTCCATACGCCATACAAGGTCGACTAACATCACCCCTTGTTCGTGATACGGACGGCAACCTAGTTCCAGCCTCATGGCCCGAGGCTATCCGAACCGCCGCCGCTGGCCTGGCACAGACCGGACCTAAAACTGGAGTGTTAACAGGCGGCCGACTAACCCATGAAGATGCAAAGGCTTACGCGGCATTTGCTCGCAATGTTTTAGGCACCGGCGACGTTGACTTCCGCGCACGCGCAGTCAGTGATGAAGAGACGGCATTCTTAGCCAGCTATGTTGCAGGTAAGACCCTTGATGTTACCTATGCCGACCTTGAAGTTGCACCAGCGGTTCTCATGGTTGGCTTTGAACCAGAGGACGAATCGCCAATTGTGTTCTTACGGTTACGCAAGGCAGCTCGGACGAATGGCACAAAGGTTTATTCGATTGCTCCGTATGCGACAGCTGGACTGGGCAAAGTCAATGGAACATTAATTCCGGCCGCTCCACACGCCGAGCCCACAGCAGTAGCAAACAGCGCTAACTTGCTTACCGAACCTGGAAGTATCATCTTGGTCGGTGAACGCGCTGCCACAATTCCAGGCTTGCTCACTGCAGTTGCGCAATTAACTAGTGCAACTGGTGCAAAGCTTGCTTGGATTCCGCGCCGTGCTGGTGATCGCGGGGCATTGGATGCTGGCCTACTTCCAGTTACCGGCCGCAATACCGAAGAGATCATCGACGCAGTAGGTAGCGACATCACTGGCCTTGTAATCGCTGGAGTCGAAGCCCACGATCTAGTTGCAGATTTAGAAGGTGCAATTGAACGCGCTGACTTTGTAGTTTCTCTAGAGACCAGGCATAGCGAAGTTACGGCAATTGCTGATGTCGTTTTCCCTGTGGCTACAGTCATCGAAAAGTCTGGCACATTCCGAAATTGGGAAGGGCGCGATCGGAGCTTCACTGCGGTAGCACCAAAGCAGGGGCTATTAAGCGACGCGGATGTATTGGCAGAAATCGCAACTGCTATGTCTGCGTCTCTAGAACTCACCGAAGATTTCTGGGACACCGCCAACAAGCCGGTGCTTTCCGGCACCGCGGTAGCTGCTCCAGTACTAGAAGATGGGCAGGTTGAGTTAAGTTCTTGGCGCCACCTTCTGGACAACGGCACTTTGCAAGATGGTGAACCATATTTAGCAGCTACATCAAGAGTTGCAGTCATTCGAGTAAGTGCAAATACGGCAACACGACTTGGATTGACCGATGGAGATTATGCAACAGTGGATTGCGCAGGCGTTACTGCGACGGCTCCAGTAATCATCACCAATGAAATGGTTGATGGAGTTGTCTGGTTACCAGCAAACAGTCAAGATGCAACACTAAATCTGCCTTCAGGCTATGTGGTCAGTGTTACTACTGGAGGTAAACCATGAAAAATTTGGTAAATTTTGCCGACCCGATTTCAGGTTTTGGCACGGATCCAATCCTGATTATTCTGCTCAAGGTTGTCGGCATCTTTGTAATCATGGTACTGATGACACTGTTCACGATTTGGGCTGAACGCCGTGTTGTCGGTCGAATGCAGATGCGCATCGGTCCAAACCGGGTCGGCCCATTCGGACTATTGCAGTCCCTAATGGACGGCATAAAACTAGCGCTTAAGGAAGAAATTATTCCTAAAACCGCACATCTGGCGGTTTACTGTATTGCCCCAGTTATTTCAGCTACCACTGCCTTCCTAACTTTTGCTGTGATACCACTTGGTCCATCAGTGTCGATATTCGGGCATGAAACACCTCTGCAACTGACGGACTTCCCAGTCTCAGTTCTTTATGTGCTAGCAATTGCTTCAATCGGAATTTATGGCATTGTTCTTGCTGGCTGGGCATCTGGCTCAACTTATCCGCTACTAGGCGGCTTACGATCTAGCGCTCAAATGATCAGTTACGAAATCGCGATGGGCCTATCGTTTGTCGCGGTATTCCTGTATGCATCTTCAATGTCTACCTCGGTTATCGTCGATAGCCAACAGAATCTTTGGTACTGCGTACTCTTGTTGCCGTCCTTTGCCATTTATACGATTGCCATGGTCGGAGAAACAAACCGAGCCCCATTCGATCTACCGGAAGCGGAAGGTGAATTGGTCGGTGGGTTCCACACCGAATATTCATCACTGAAGTTTGCACTTTTCTTCTTAGCAGAATATGTAAACATGGTTACTGTTTCCGCAATGGCAACCACACTCTTCCTGGGGGGATGGCGTGCTCCGTGGCCGATCTCAATGTGGTCCAGTGCCAATGAAGGTTGGTGGCCATTGCTTTGGTTCTTTGGCAAAATCTTCGCTTTCCTATTTGTCTTCATCTGGTTACGTGGAACGCTTCCACGTATGCGTTATGACCAGTTCATGAAATTTGGCTGGAAAGTTCTGATACCCGTTTCTGTGGTTTGGATTTTGATAGTGGCCAGTGCTCGTGCGCTGCGTAACGCTCAGTACTTGGATACCCGCACCCTACTTTTTGCCGCCAGCGCAATCTTATTTATCGGAATCGCAATCTCATATGTGGTGGAGATTCAGACCAATAAGAAGAAGGAAATACTTGAACAAGAGCAGCGCGAGCGTGAAGCACGCGGCTTTGATCCTTTCGAAGGCGGTTTTCCGGTACCCCCTATGCCTGGTCAGGTAGCTCAACCATCTCGGCTCGAGACACTACAGGTAATGCCGGCAACCGAAACTGCAACAGAAGTGGAAGGTTAATCATGGCAAAACTGCCACAAGTCATTCGTGGCTTTAGTGTTACATTCTTTTCAATGTTCAAGAAAGTTACGACTGAACAGTATCCCGAAGAGCGAGATGTCTATCCGCCAAAGCCTAGATTCCACGGTCGCCATCAGCTAAACCGACATCCCGATGGTTTAGAAAAGTGTGTCGGTTGTGAATTGTGTGCTTGGGCTTGTCCCGCAGATGCCATCTTGGTAGAAGGCGCAGACAATACCGAGCAAGAGCGCTACTCACCGGGCGAGCGATATGGTCGGGTTTATCAAATCAATTACTTGCGTTGCATCCTCTGTGGACTTTGCATTGAAGCATGTCCCACTCGTGCACTAACTATGACGAATGACTATGAATTAGCGGATAACTCTCGTGAAAAGCTCATCTACGAAAAAGCAGATTTATTAGCGCCACTGCTGCCAGGTATGCAGGCCGCGCCACATGACATGGCCGATGGTGCAACCGAACAGGATTACTACCTAGGAAAAGTAACTGGGCTAAACCAACTCAAGGCGGTGACCGAATAATGACCGGCGAAGCCATTGTTTTTTGGATTACTGCCATCCTCTCGGTATTTGGTGCAGTAGGTATGGTCATTTCCCGAAAAGCGGTGCACAGTGCGCTTTGGGTTGCTTTCACCATGATCAACTTGGCAATACTTTATTTCAGTTTGGGCGGCGCATTCTTAGGCACAACCCAAATAGTGGTTTATACCGGGGCAGTAATGATGCTGTTCCTTTTCGTACTCATGATTGTTGGTGTTGATTCTTCAGATTCGCTCATCGAAACAATCAAAGGTCAGCGAATCGTAGGTACAATTTTGGCCCTCGCCTTTGGCGCTTTGCTTACTTCAGCAATTACTTCAACCGGATTCAAAACAGCAACTGGCTTGTCCGAAGTAAATGGAGCAGAAGGCGGAAACATTCAAGCTTTGGCGCAATTGATTTTTGGCCGATACCTTTTAGCTTTCGAAGTAACATCGGCACTGCTAATAACCGCAGCCCTTGGTGCGATGGTCTTGGCACATAACGAGCGGTGGGCGCCGCGTAAAACTCAGGCACAATTGCAGCGTGAACGCACTCTTGGTGGACATCCGACCCCCTTGCCAAGTCCTGGTGTGATGGCACTGAACAACTCGGTGGATACGCCAGCACTTTTGCCTGATGGCTCAATTTCACAAGAGTCACTCCCACGCATTTTTCAGTCAACAGGACAACCTGATCATGATTCGAATAATGAGGTGACGTCATGAATCCGAACAACTATTTAGTGCTCGCGGGCATCCTATTTACCATTGGAGCCTTTGGAGTATTGGTAAGGCGAAATGCAATTATCGTATTCATGAGTGTGGAGCTAATGCTTAACGCAGCCAATCTGGCATTCGTAGCCGCCTCGCACATTACCGGAACGCTCGATGGACAAGCAGCAGCGTTCTTTGTGATGGTGGTAGCTGCTGCCGAAGTTGTAGTCGGCCTGGCCATTATTGTCGTCATTTTCCGTACCCGTCGCTCCGCTTCTATTGACGAAGCAAGTCTGCTGAAGTACTAGGGGAGTATTGATGATTTCTGCACTTATTGGCTTGCCGTTAATTGGGGCAGCCTTGTTGTTACTCGGGGGCCGACGCACAAATGCTTGGGGTCCGTACTTTGCCGTTGCCATGTCTTCATCGGCATTTGTCATAGGTGTGTTCCAATTTTTTACACTTTTGGGAAAGCCTGCCGAAGACCGGCATCTCCAGCAACACCTCTTTGACTGGATTGCAGTTGGAAATTTTCAAGTGCCATTCGGATTGCACTTAGATCAGTTGTCGCTCGTCTTCGTATTACTAATAACTGGCGTAGGTTCACTTATTCACATTTATTCTCTCGGGTACATGGCACACGACGAGAATAAGCGCCGGTTCTTTGGCTACTTAAATCTATTCGTAGCGGCCATGCTGTTATTGGTCTTAGCTGATAATTACCTACTTCTCTACGTTGGTTGGGAAGGCGTTGGTTTGGCTTCCTACTTACTAATTAGTTTTTATCAGCACAAACCATCGGCAGCAGTTGCGGGCAAGAAAGCCTTTGTCGTAAATCGAGTTGGCGATGTCGGTTTATCTATTGCCATCATGTTGATGTTTGTTACCTTCAAAGATGTCACCTTCAAGGGAGTGGCTGAGCATGCCCACCACGCCTCTGGTCACAATTTGACACTCATCGGACTTGCTTTGTTGCTCGCTGCCTGCGGGAAAAGTGCCCAATTCCCATTGCAGTCCTGGCTATTGGATGCGATGGAGGGCCCAACCCCAGTGTCAGCGTTGATTCACGCCGCAACCATGGTCACTGCTGGTGTCTACCTCATCACCCGCGCACACGCCATTTTTGATCTGTCCGAAACAGCGCGCACAGCAGTTGTTGTTATTGGCGCTATCACTTTGCTGCTCGGTGCCTTCATTGGTACGGCAAAGGATGACATTAAGAAAGGGTTGGCGGGTTCAACCATGAGCCAAATCGGCTACATGGTTTTGGCGGCGGGGCTTGGTCCTGTTGGCTATGCCTTTGCAATCTTCCACCTACTAACTCATGGAATGTTTAAAGCTGGCCTATTCCTAGGAGCAGGTTCAGTAATGCATGGCATGAATGACGATGTGAACATGCGTCATTACGGTGCTTTACGCGGGGCGATGAAGATCACTTATGTAACTTTCGGTTTGGGCTTTTTGGCAATCATCGGCATCCCACCTTTTGCCGGTTTCTGGAGTAAAGACGAAATTATTCACGCCGCCTTTTCGCAAAACTTGATTATTGGTCTAGCTACTCTTTTGGGTGCTGGAGTTACAGCGTTCTACATGACTCGCATGATGGCAATGACTTTTTACGGTGAGGCGCGCTGGGAAAAAGATGCTCATCCACACGAGTCATCTCTTGTCATGACGGCGCCAATGATTCTGTTAGCAATTGGTTCAGTATTCGGTGGAATGGCACTGCTCTTCTTGGGAGATATTGAGGTTTGGCTTGAACCAGTTGTTGGTATCGCAGATCCGGCACATGCAATCTCAAATACCGTTTTAATCCCAATCACCTTACTTGTTGTTCTAGCCGGTGCGGGTTACGGCTGGCTGAAATACGCAAAGACGCCCGTTCCTGCAGTAGCGCCAGCCAAGGTTTCCTTGCTCACGCGAGCTGCTCGGGCCGATGCTTACGGGGACGCATTAAATGAAGCAATTTTCATGCGCCCTGGTCAATACCTAACTCGGGCTCTGGTTTGGTTTGATACCAAGGCGGTCGACGGCACGGTTGGCGGGCTTGGTGCTGCTGTTGGCGGACTATCAGCTCGACTGCGTAGATCACAAAACGGCTTAGCTCGGTCCTATGCCCTAACCATGGTTGGAGGCGCTGCTTTGCTTGCCCTCGTTCTACTCTTAGTGAGGCTTTAGTTATGTTGACTGCACTCATGCTCACTCCACTTGTTGGAGCGGTGGCGGTTCTGGCACTACCAGCAACGCGCGCTCTACTGGCAAAGCAAATTGCGTTAGCCGTCTCACTGATTACCACATTCGGCGCGGTGTACTTTGGGGTTTCAATGGATCCGTCCGCAACGGGTCTGCAGTTTAAAGAAAGCCATGAATGGATTCCAACGTTTAGTATCAACTGGGCGCTGGGTATTGATGGCGTAGCTGCAGTACTTATCGTGATGGCCACCATTTTGGTGCCACTGGTAATCATTGCTAGCTGGAACGATGTCGAACGCATTGGTCGCGGCAGCGTGAAAGGCTATTTCGGCCTAATTCTAATTCTGGAAACTTTCATGATTGGCGTGTTCGCCGCTACGGATCTATTCCTGTTCTATGTCTTCTTTGAAGCTATGCTGATTCCGGTTTACTTCCTGATTGGCAGGTTTGGTGGCCCACAACGTGCTTATGCAGCAATGAAATTCTTGCTCTACTCCCTCGTGGGTGGCTTGTTCATGCTGGCTTCGTTAATTGGGCTTTATATTGTTTCGGCACGAACTTCTCCATTCGGACCAAGTTTTGATTTTGAGACTTTAGCTAGCCTCCAGATTGATCCAGCGACGCAGAAGATGCTGTTCCTTGGCTTTTTCTTTGCGTTTGCGGTTAAAGCGCCAATGGTTCCATTTCACACCTGGCTGCCAGACGCGGCTGCTGAATCAACACCTGGTACTGCAACTTTGCTAGTGGGCGTGCTAGATAAGGTTGGCACCTTCGGCATGTTGCACTTTTTGTTACCAATCTTCCCAGATGCCAGCAGGTTTTACGCGCCAGTTATTATTACCCTAGCCGTGATTAGCATCTTCTATGGCGCGTTGTTAGCCATCGGACAAAATGACATGATGCGACTAGTCGCATTCTCATCCATCTCTCACTTTGGCTTCATTGTGCTTGGCATTTTTGTCTTCACAGCACAGGGACTTTCGGGTTCAACCTTCTACATGGTCAACCACGGGTTTTCGACTGGTGCGCTCTTCTTAGTAGTCGGTTTTCTAGCCAGCCGCAGGGGATCAAGCTTGATTTCAGATTTCGGTGGGGTAACAAAAACTGCCCCAGTTCTAGCCGGTGTATTCCTACTTGCTGGTCTGTCTTCGTTGGCCCTGCCAGGAATGTCAAGCTTTGTTTCGGAATTCCTAGTGCTACTAGGTACATTTAGCGCCTATCAATGGGTTGCGGTCATCGCAACCACCGGCATCGTGTTAGCTGCTTTCTACATTTTGTGGATGTATCAGCGCGTGATTACTGGAGAGCCATCTCAAGAAGTTACCGAAACAGTAACGGAAATTTCAAAGCGTGAATTACTGGCGATTGTGCCAATCATCGCCATCATTATTGGTCTTGGAGTATATCCGCAGGCTGCCCTACGCATAATCAATCCAGCGATCAATCAAGTGCAACAGGTGATGAAAATCCAAGCTGATACTTCTAGCCTTGGAGGTGAAGGATAGTGACCCCATCAGTCGAATATGGCGCTCTTGCTCCAATTGTCATTCTGCTTTTTGCAGGCGTAATTTCAACGTTGCTTGAAGCATTCGTTCCACGGACTGCTCGTCGTACCGTGCAGCTATTTCTGGTATTTGGCTCACTTGCCTTGGCGCTGTTTTACACAATTCTGAATTCCTTCTTCAGAATTGCAGTTGATGGCCAAAGCACCCAACTCAATGGCTTACGTCAACTAGCTTCAGCTGGTTCGGTTGCTGTCGATGGCCCCGGACTTTTCCTACAAATGACCATTCTGTTAGTTGCTCTAGTCGGTGCGCTGTTGATTGCCGAACGCAGGATTGATCCGCAAGGTGATGCCTTTGCACCGCGAGCCTCGGCACTACCCGGCAGTGAAGATGAACGCCAATTCACCAATCAGGGTTGGCTACAAACAGAAATTTGGCCACTATTTTTATTCGCGGTTGGTGGGATGTTGTTATTTCCTGTTTCCAACGATTTATTAACCATGTTTGTCGCATTAGAAGTCCTCTCATTGCCGCTTTATTTGCTGGCAAGTATGGCGCGTCGCCGTCGACTCCTGAGCCAAGAAGCAGCTTTGAAGTACTTCGTACTCGGTGCATTCTCTAGTGCGTTCTTCTTATTTGGTGCCGCCCTAATATATGCAGCAACGGGGACTATGACTTTCGGTGAGATTTTTACCGCGTTAGGTAATTCAGCCCATGACGGCGTGGTCCTTACGGGCATCGGACTAATTGCAGTGGGCTTACTCTTTAAAGTAGGTGCGGCGCCATTTCATCAGTGGACTCCTGATGCTTATCAGGGCGCGCCAACTCCAATTGTGGCCTTTATGGCGGCGGCAACGAAAGTGGCAGCTTTTGGCGCATTACTTCGACTGTTCTACGTAGCCTTTGGCACCTTGCGTTGGGATTGGCGACCAATGATGTGGGCAATCGCTATTGTTTCAATGTTGCTTGGTTCACTTCTCGCGGTAACTCAAACTGACATCAAACGCATGCTGGCTTATTCATCGGTAGCTCATTCGGGCTTCTTGTTATTAGGTGTGATTTCAACTTCGCGGGCCGGTATTGGTACGACATTGTTCTACTTGTTGGCTTACGCATTTACAACACTAGGAGCTTTTGCGATAGTTTCGCTGGTCCGTGATCCAGCAGGTGAAGCCACCCATCTTTCGAATTGGGCCGGACTAGGCAAAAAGTCGCCCGTAGTGGCAAGTATTTTCACACTGTTTTTACTTTCGCTCGCCGGCATCCCATTAACCAGTGGATTCACCGCTAAATTCGCAATTTTTAGTTCAGCAGTAGGTGGTGGAGCAACCGCATTGGTGATTATTGGCGTTATCTCAAGTGCTATTGCAGCCTTCTTCTATGCTCGGGTGATTGTCTTGATGTTTTTCTCGGAAGCTCCGGATAATGATGTTGCAGTTGTCGTGCCAAGTATCCTTACCAAGACTGCTGTTGCGACCAGCGTAGTAGTCACTTTATTGCTGGGCATTTTGCCCGAGCAAGTATTAGAAATTGCAGCCCGCTCGGGTCTGTTTGTCCGTTAGGAACTGGCTTTAGCCGACGATTTTAAGTGACCCTATTGCCCACCAAACTTGCCAAGCTGGAAAAAGATGTCTCAGCTCGGCTCCTTTCGGTTGAAGAAATGTTGCGCGAGGAAATATCGAGTGAGTATGAGCTCGCGGATATAACGGCTCGACACCTAGTAGAGGCAGGTGGAAAACGATTTAGGCCATTGCTCGTTCTGCTTGCTGCCCAATTCGGTAACCCTGATGCTCCTGGTGTTGTCCCATCTGCCGTTGTTGTTGAGCTAACTCATCTAGCGACGTTGTATCACGATGATGTGATGGACGAGGCACAGGTTCGCCGAGGAGCACCATCGGCAAACAGTCGTTGGGGTAATACCGTAGCGATTCTCAGTGGAGATTTTCTATTTGCCAGGTCATCTAAAATTCTGGCCGACTTAGGGCCCGAAGCAGTTCGGGTGCAAGCACAAACATTCGAGCGCCTAGTGATCGGGCAATTGCGAGAAAGTGTCGGACCGCAACCAGGTGAAGATCCCGTCGAACATCATCTCGGCGTCCTTGCCGACAAAACCGGCTCGCTCATCGCCGCTGCTGGGCGTTATGGCGCAATGATGAGTGGCGTTGATCCTAAAATCACTGATGCAATAGCTCAATTCGGGGAATGTGTCGGCGTCGTATTTCAACTAAGTGACGATTTACTGGACCTCGAATCCGAAGTTTCTGGCAAAACACCTGGCACAGACTTACGTGAAGGCATCAAAACTTTGCCAGCCTTGTTAGCGCTTCAAGATCCAGAAACTACTGACGAGTTGCGAGATTTACTGTCCAGGCCATTGCCGATTGAGTCGGAGCACGAACTTGCTTTGAGGCTGCTTCGCGCACATCCTGCGATGGGGCAAGCCCGTACTGTTTTACTCGATTGGGCCGATAAGGCTAAAAAGCAGCTTGCCACCCTGCCAGATGTGCCAGCCAGAGCCGCATTCAAAGTCCTCGTGGACAGTGTTATTGAGCGAAAATCCTAGAATTTACAAGGCTTTTTAACCTTAGTAAAGATTTGGTGAAGAATTAGCAAAATTGGCCATTTGGGCTTGTCTCCCAAGGCATAGTCGGGCAGAGTTAGCGATAAGAAACCAGCCAAGGAGCAGGTATGCGTAAGCTCACCAAATTAGTAATTGCCAGTTTTGCATTTTCGTCTTTGATTTTCGCAAGCGTCGGCCCAGTAGTAGCTGATCAAACAAACAAGCCTGGAACTTCAATTTCGGTGAAATCCGGCGAGAAAGCCTCAAAGAATAAGTCCACCAAAGCTAAGAAAGCAAAAAAGACCAAGAAAGCTAAAAAGGCAAAAAAGGCTGCCAAGCTTGGCAAAGCAAAAAAAATAGCCAGCAATAAAAAGCGCGTCGCTAATTTCGCGCCGGCTGTCGAGCCAACTCCAGCAGAGTCGCCATTTTGTGATTCAAGTGTTGATTATTGTGAACCAGAGATTTTCCCAACTCCAATTGTTGACCCAACATGCGATCCAATGATTGATAAATTGTGCCAAGAGATTGTGGACCCAACATGCGATCCAGTAGTTGATGAATGGTGTCAAATCTTTGTTGATCCCGAGCCAACTGATGAACCAACCATTGACCCGACACCAACAGAAGAACCAACCCCAGACGAGACCTCGCCGGCGATTGAGGCGTGGCAAATTTACAACGACACCATTACCAAGGCTGTCGAGGATTACTATGCGGTCGTAAATGCTGCTCAGGCTGAATATGAAGCACAGACTGCCGATGCTCGGGCTACTCGGGATGCTGCGGTTGCGTCGGCAACCACTTTTGCTGAGGTACTAACTGCAGTCCAGAACTATCGACTAACTACCGCCGATGCAACTGCTAAGTTACGAACTCTCTATGAGGATGCCGGAGAGGCACTTAACCTAATCCAGAAGAAGGCCTACGAGCAGTATGTGGCAGATGGCGGTCCAATCTGGGTAACCTGCAGAGACTACCCACAGCCTGAGCCGAGTGAGTCAAATGACAATCAGTCAAAGCATAAAGAAGGCAAGAAGAAGCACAAACGGCGTTAATTTAGAAAAATTCTTTAACTGGGACTCGAGATCGACTCTTGAGTCCCAGTTTCTTTTGCGCGACTATTTTTGGGTGTGACCAACCGCGAGTTTTAAACATCGCCTAAAGTCGTAGTGTGGTTAACCCAAAAGAGGGCTCAATTCAAATTACCGAGTTGGGACTTGCCTGCTGTGCCGTTGAGGCATCGGCAATAGATTTACTAGACGAGGCCACAGCACAATTTTGTGCGAATGACTTGGCTAAATTAGCAAAGCATATTCTGGTTATTGCTGGAACGGTAACCCAAGCTTTGGTACCTACTGTTCTAGCTCAGTACGAGCAGTTAGCAGAACCTAAAGTCGTTGTCGCATTTGGCGCTTGTGCCATCAGCGGCGGACCTTACTGGGATTCATACAGCGTTGTGCCGGGAACCGACAAACTGATCCCAGTCGACATCATGGTGCCTGGGTGTCCGCCAGCACCAGAAGATTTAGCTCGAGCATTGAACTTAGCAATCAGCAAGGCCACAAATGAGTAGTTTTACCGAAGAAATACGTCGAGAAGTTCGGGGAGCGGACATTTGGATTTGGCTTTCCCCAGAAAACTGGCTGGCTGGAGCAAGTACGCTAAATTCGCAAGGCTTCAAGCGTGCTGAATGGTTAACCGCAACACACCTCGACCAGAGTCAATTCTTAGTTGTACTGTGTGTAGCCAATGAGACAAGCACTGAAAAATATTTTTTACTAACTGAAGTTAAATCAGAAATCGCTTCCCTTAGTTCTATTTACCCAAATTTAGATTTCCACGAGCGAGAAGTTAGACAACTACTTGGCCTGAGCTTCTCTGGGCTGACCAATAATACGCCTGCAATCAACTTTGAATTTTCGGGCTACCCACTTCGCCGAGATTTTGCTTTACAACCCAGAGTTACCCAAGAGTGGCCAGGGCAAGTAGATCCCGAAAAAACGACTAAACGTCGCCTTCCCCCAGGAGTGAATCAGGACTGGGTTTCATGACCGGACCGCACGAATCAATTGCCCTACATCCACAAAGTTGTACTGCTTGCATGCTTTGTGTCCGTGAATGTCCAGACTGGTGCATTGAAATCGAGGCACATTCAGAGCAAGACCCTGATGCTGCGCAATACAGCAATGCTCGTCGACCAGCCATGAAGAATGTTTTGGATTCATTCACAATTGATTTCAGTCAATGTATGTGGTGCGGAATTTGTATCAATGTTTGCCCTTTTGACGCCTTACATTGGTCGGCCCAGCCTCTGAACCCAAATGAAGATCGCACTGGACTTGCCTATCCGATTGAACGCTTGGTCGAAAACCTGCCATTAGCTAGAAGGGCTGATGGAACCATCGCTCCGCAGATTGATGAGCCACCAAGCGGTCGGCGGAAAAAATAGCGTTAGCGGTAGTTCGTGAACTGAACGGCGAAATCTAGGTCGGCACCCTTTAGCAAAGCCTGAACTTCCTGCAGGTCATCTCGACTTTTACTAGTGACGCGCAATTCGTCGCCCATAATCTGAGTCTTTACGCTTTTTGGACCTTCGTCACGAATCAGCTTGCTAATTTTCTTGGCCTGCTCTTGGCTTATGCCTGCAAGAAAGTCGCCATTAATTTTGTACTCTTTGCCCGAAAGTCTTGGGTCAGTGGCTTTTAAGGATTTGAGACTAACACCACGCTTGACTAGCTTGTCTCGCAGAACTTCAAGTGCTGCCTTAACTTTCTCTTCCGTAGTAGAGGAAATTTCCAGCGAGAGTTCACCTTTCCAGTCGATGGTGGTATCGGTCCCTTTAAAATCAAAGCGCGTAGCCAGTTCTTTTTGCGCTTGATTTAGTGCGTTATCAGCCTCTTGCCGATCGACTTTGCTTACAATGTCAAAGCTGGAGTCAGCCATTTTTACCTCACTAGTAACTAAGTGTCAGGTGCCAGAATACCGATGAATGCCGGGGCGATTGGCAGAAAGGGTGCAGAAGTCGGTATTCTCGTGGAGTTGCCAATTTTGGCAGCGTGGCAGGTTGCCCGAGCGGCCAATGGGAGCGGACTGTAAATCCGTCGCGTAAGCTTCAGTGGTTCAAATCCACTACCTGCCACCAAGGCGAACAAGTGCTAGCCACTGCTGCACTCAGCATAGTTTTGTCGGGTACGCTCAAAGGGATGTTAAGTTTCCACCAAAGCCAACCGCTGCTGGCTCTACTGAAAATTCTAGGTCTGGCGATTTCCATGCCGACCCGAGTTTGTCTTGCGCTAAGTTTAACTTTTAGTGGCATCGGGTCACTAGCGCCAGCATCCGCGGCCGTCCCGTCTATTGTGATCAACGAAGTAGATTGTCATGGCAATGACTGGATTGAGCTGCTTAACAAATCTAATAATTCAGTCGACATTTCAAATTGGCTGCTCACGGACAAAAAGTTATCCGTAACAAATCCAGTACATATTTATCGATTTCCAGATGGCACGCTTTTGTCCGCAGGAGCGCGCTTAGTTGTTCAGCAAACTGGAGTTGGCAACTTGCAACTACCATTTGGCATTAGCTGTGCCAAAGGTGGAATTGTCCGACTGGGTCAGCCGATATCGCCAACTTCAATGATTCTTGTAGATTCAATTTTGGTTCCAATTACGCCTGCAGGAGCATCTTTTGGTCGAATCCCGGATGCAACTGGCGCAGCGCAATTTACCGTTCCCACCAAAGGTAAGAAAAATCAATCTGCGTTACCGAAATTCTTAGCTCCAAAATCCGTTGTCTGTAAAGCGGGCAGAGTCTGCAGGATTAAATTGCACACTCTGAATGTTAAGCAGTTCACCATTCTGACCAAGAGTACTGGAGCAACAATTACCAAAGCGGGTGTCTTGGTAATTCCTGCTCGCAAACTAAAGTCGGTGAGTTATTTGGTCAACATTGCAAATAGTTACGGTAGCCTAACAGTCAAACTTCGAATTACTACCAAGTAATTAACTGAGGAAGTTGCTGGCAATGAACTTTCGGGTATGCACTCGTGGTCGTTCGGATGCGACTAAATCTAAGCCAACGCAGTATTTACTGAAACTAACTGGTTGATGCCCTGCCTGAATCAAACTCCGAACCGTAACTGCATTCCGTTTCATCGACTTTACTTCGACTAGTACCAAGTCAGGTTGAAGTTGAAATTGCTCCTGGCCCATGACAATTTTCAAGTTACTATCTAATGTTATTCGCTCTGCTTGATTTTTATACACCAAAGTTGACCGAGAGTAAGTGTTAATTGCACTGCAGGTTAAAGATGAAACTGTCTGTGCGAGCCTTGAAGTTGGAAGAAATTCAGTAAGTACATCTTCGACAAATAGCACTTCTTGCGCACCATAATTTGACGAGTCTTCTAATGCAATTTTCCTTGACTGCAGATTTCCCTGTCGAAGTTTGACTTCTAGTCGCGAATGTCCTGAATCAAGGTAACGGCGAAATCTGATCTTTGCTCTTCGTTGCTTGCCCTGGGCATGGTCTAAATAACAGTCAAAGTGTGGGTTATCAAAGTAATCCGTTTGGTAAGCAAAGTCAGTTGAACCAGTTATTTCCAAAATGGCAAAATCCTCAGTTTTGTCGACAAAAAAATCCTGCAGTTGCCGGGTTGTTAATAAAAATTTTCGATCGAATCTTCGTTGGCCAAGCCAACTTTGGTCAATAGACTCCAGAGTCGTCGGCTGAAAATCTAGTGCGGCTTCGACTAGAACACTCATTTGGTTGTCCGATACGTGACCTGCAATGTCATCGTATCTTGTAAAACATTCATGACCTTTACTTTGCAACTTATGACGGGAGCATTCAAAATCTCACCGACATGCTGCTTTAATTCGTCATGGTCGACAATGACCTGATCAATTGTTAGATCTAAGGTGTCTGTGCGATTTCTAAAGAATTTGGATTCAACCAAAGTCATAACAATCACCAGCATGCCAACAAGTAATGACGGCAGAGCCAATGATGATAGGTCTATCGCACAAATCAGGGCGATTGACAAGGATATGAAAAAGTAGGCGATTTGTTCGTGAGTGTATTCAAAGCTGCGTAAGCGGATAATCGAAAGTACGCCGAATAGCGCAAAACCAACCGCCGTGGAAAGCGGGCTAAAGGATAGAACTGTCAGAACAGAAAATAAGCCAATGTTGCACGCGAGATAAACTAAGACCAAATCGCCTCGACGATTAACTCGATAAAAGAGACCGAAAAGCAGATAGGAAATTGTGATTAGGTCTAAAGCTATTCGGGGAACTATCAGATTGAGATTTGGATCGCTTGATACAGACAATTGATGGTTCCTTAGCCAAATCGGTTTATCCACTGACTTTATTGCATTTTGTGCCTAAAAGTAAGGGTCACATGCGGTTAGACCAAATTGTTATCTGACAATCTACATGAAGAGAATTTGGCTAATAGGGCCAAATTCTTTGCCTCAATTTCGCAAGAACTATGGGTATTCGGTACGCTATCTGAGCGTAAACATTGCCCCCTTGGCACAGTGGTAGCGCACTTCCTTGGTAAGGAAGAGGTCGTCAGTTCGATTCTGACAGGGGGCTCGAAAGTACGTGAGAAATCGCGGACTTACGCCGGGGTAGCTCAGCCTGGTAGAGCAAGCGGCTCATAATCGCTGTGTCGCCGGTTCAAGTCCGGCCCTCGGTACCAAAAGAAGAAGTGATTTAACACCCGTTAAGTCAGCAACGGAAAGGCACGAAAGTGGCTCGTAACGATATTCGTCCAAAAATCACATTGGCTTGCGAAGATTGCAAAGATCGCAATTACATTTCACGTAAGAACCGTCGCAATGATCCTGACCGGCTCGAAATCAAGAAGCATTGCCCTAAGTGCAACAAGCACACGGTTCACAAAGAAACTCGCTAATTTCTCACGCGAAGAGGTGTAGCCCGTGGGCATGAACCACGAGATGATTGGTCACGCGTACCCTGCGTCTGAACCATACCTTGTCACAGTTGCAAAAATCCAGGCGTTCGCAGACGCAATTGGTGACAATAATCCGATCTATCGCGACGAAGAATATGCAAAGTCATTGGGACACACATCAGTTTGTGCACCACCAACTTTTCCAATAGTGGCAACAATGTCAGCAATGGAGAAATCTTTTCACGATCCCGCACTGAACATGGACTACTCGAGAATCGTTCACAGTGATCAGCGTTTTGAGTACCGCAGACCTATACGGGTAGGTGACGAATTAGTCGTCGTAACAGTAATTGAAGAAATTAAGGCATTAGGGACAAACGACATCGCAACTTTTCGTACTGAGGTCACATCGAAAGGTGAACCAGTGGTAACTGGCTGGAGCAAACTAGTGGTTCGCGGTGCGGATTCATGAGCGACTTTTCAAATTTGGAAATCGGATCAGAGCTGCCAGTAATCCAAAAGCAATTCACTCGGTCGCAGCTAGTTGCCTACGCACTTGCCTCAGGCGATATGAATCCGATCCATCAGGATGAGGGCATCGCTAAGTCCGTTGGCTTACCAGACGTTATCGCGCACGGTATGTTGACGATGGGATGTGCAATCCAAGTAGTAACCGATTGGATTGGCGATCCAACTGCTGTCTTGGATTATTCAGTTCGAATGACCCGGCCAGTTGTGGTTCCGGCCGGTGAAGTTGGAGTACCTGTTACATTCAGTGGGAAAATCGGGGCTATTAATGGCGACGGAACCATTCGGGTTGATTTGTCGGCAGTTTTTGCCGATCAAACAGTGCTCGGTCAGGCCAAGGCCGTTGTCCGCCTGCCACAATAGTAAGCACCATGACCTCTCTGGCTGAATTAACAACTTTGCGAATCGGTGGCACCCCCAAATCGCTTACAATCGCTACCTCGGAATCGCAGATTATTGACGCTGTTCAATCGGCTGATGACCAAAACCAAGACTTGCTAATCATGGGATGCGGCAGCAATCTGGTCGTCTCAGATGACTTTGCTGGCGACGTTCTAATGATTGCAACTAAAGGGATTGAAAATGATGCCAGTGCCTGTGCCGGAGCGTGGGTTACCGTTCAAGCAGGTGAGAATTGGGATGACTTTGTTTCCTTGGCAGTCAGCTCTGGTTGGTGTGGTATTGAGTCTCTTTCTGGAATTCCGGGCACAGTAGGCGCTACGCCGATTCAGAATGTCGGTGCTTACGGCCAGCAGGTAAGTGACACAATTGCACAGGTTCGCGCGTACAATCGAAAACAAAAATCAGTACAGACTCTTTTTGTAAAAAATTGCCAGTTTGACTATCGAGATTCAATATTTAAAAACCACCAGAGCGATTGGGTTATTTTAAGTGTGGTCTTCCAATTACCACTGGGCACACTAAGTCAACCGATTGCTTATCAAGAGTTAGCCGATGAATTGTCGGTGCAACTAGGTGAACGCGCGCCATTGAATCAGGTTCGCGATGCAGTTCTAAAACTTCGAAGTAAAAAGGGCATGGTGCTAGTAGCCGATGATTTCGATACTTGGAGCACAGGCTCTTACTTCACCAACCCAGTTGTTGAAATTGCGCCAGCTGGTGCGCCTGTTTGGCCAGCTCCGAATGGCAAATTCAAAGTCAGTGCAGCGTGGTTAATCGAACAGTCTGGACTTGGCAAAGGATTCGGACTAAATCAGCGGGTAACGATCTCAACTAAACATTCACTGGCCATCACAAATCGGGGCAATGGAACAAGTTCTGATGTTTTTGAGCTCGCAGATTACATTCAGTCCCAAGTTGTGTCCAAGTTTGGCATCCAGTTAGAGATTGAACCACGAGTAGTTCGGTAACTGGATGCGAATCTATTTTGCAATCGATGAATCGCTGCTTTGCCAACTGGCAGATGAATCTCGAATATCGCTAGAGCGTGTTCAAGGCCTCTTAGTTTTTGCCCAAACTGCTGGCTGGTTAAGCGCTCAAGCAGAGCAAGACCCTGAAGTATTGGCTGATCAGATTCTGCACGAAACAGCAAGCGCCCAGAATCAGGCCCGCTTTGTTCTCGTGGCCGAAGTTTCTGATTCTGTAGTCTCAGCTGTGCCTAACAGTCCCGGTCAGGTTTGCCTTGCTGCAGACATCAGTCTGCGCCAAATCGCAGCTATTTTTGTCGCTGACGCTTCGGGCGAGTTGTCCTGGTACGGGCCAACGGAACTCCAAACAGTGTTGGATTTGACGGATTAACGCCAATTTCTGGCACTCAAATTGACCGAGTGCCAATTCCCTTTTAGATTTGGATTAGCACCCGAGACCTTCGAGTGCTAATTCAAGGAACTATCAAGCAAATAGGAGAGGCCGTGTCGGTCAACATTAAGCCACTTGAGGATCGCATCCTCGTACAGTCACTGGAAGCCGAGCAAACCACCGCTTCAGGGTTGGTTATCCCAGATACTGCAAAAGAGAAGCCACAAGAGGGAACCGTAATCGCAGTAGGTCCAGGTCGTTTTGACGAATCTGGCAACTCCCGAATCCCACTAGATGTCAAGGTAGGCGACGTCGTTATCTACTCAAAGTACGGCGGCACCGAAGTTAAGTACGCCGGCAGTGAGTACTTGCTACTCAACGCTCGCGACATCTTGGCAATTGTGGAGAAGTAATCAATGCCAAAAATTGTTGAATTCGACGAGGAAGCTCGCCGGGCACTCGAGCGGGGCGTTAATGCCCTAGCCGATGCAGTTAAAGTAACGCTTGGCCCGCGTGGCCGAAATGTGGTTATCAGTAAGTCTTGGGGCTCACCACTAATCACAAATGACGGCGTGACTATTGCCAAAGAAATCGAACTTGAAGATTCTTACGAAAACCTGGGTGCACAACTGGCCAAGGAAGTTGCTACCAAAACCAACGACGTTGCTGGCGATGGAACTACAACCGCAACTGTTCTGGCGCAGGCATTCGTTCGAGAAGGCCTAAAGGTAGTTGCTGCTGGTGGGGCACCGCGCGATCTCAAGGCCGGGATTGATGCTGCGGTGGCTGCAGTCCACGATGAGCTCTTGAAAATCGCTCGGCCAGTTGCTGGCAAAGAAGAGATTTCCCAAGTTGCAGCAATCAGCAGCCAGGACAACATCATCGGCGAGTTAATCGCAGATGCCTTCGACAAGGTTGGCAAAGACGGAGTGATTTCAGTTGAAGAGTCAAGTGCGACTGCGACTGAATTAGAGTTCACAGAAGGTATGCAGTTCGACAAGGGCTATATCTCGCCATACTTTGTGACCGATGCCGACCGCATGGAAGCTGTTTTAGAAAACCCATACATCTTGCTTTCGCAGAATAAAATTTCAAGCGTTTCTGAACTCTTACCAATTTTGGAAAAGATTGCCCAATCAGGTAAGCCGCTGATGATTATTGCCGAAGATGTTGACGGTGAAGCATTGTCCACTTTGGTCGTAAACCGAATCCGCGGTACTTTCCCATCGGTTGCGGTAAAAGCGCCAGCTTTCGGTGACCGACGCAAGGCAATCCTAGAAGACATCGCCATTCTCACCGGTGCCACAGTTGTCTCTCCCGAAGTTGGCCTAAAACTAGATCAGGTTGGCATTGAAGTGCTGGGTACTGCTCGCCGAGTGGTCGTTTCCAAAGACAACACCACAATCGTTGATGGCGGTGGAGATAGTTCAGTAGTTGCTGATCGCGTTGCCCAAATTCGACGTGAATCAGAAAACACTGACTCCGATTGGGATAAGGAAAAACTACAGGAGCGGCTCGCCAAACTTTCGGGTGGCGTTTGTGTCATAAAAGTAGGTGCGCACACTGAAGTAGAGCTTAAAGAAAAGAAACTTCGAATCGAAGATGCGGTATCAGCAACTCGCGCTGCTATTGAAGAGGGGATAGTTTCAGGTGGCGGCACGGCGCTGGTACATGCAGTCAATGTTTTAGCTGGTGACCTAGGTTTAACTGGCGATCAAGCAACTGGTGTTCAAATTGTCCGCAAGGGTGCGGTAGAGCCACTTCGGTGGATTGCCGAGAACGCTGGCTTTGAGGGATATGTCGTGACAGCTAAAGTGGCGGAACTCGGAATCGGTCAGGGACTGAACGCAGCAACTGGCGAATACGGTGATCTAATTGCAATGGGTGTTATCGACCCAGTCAAGGTGACGCGAAGTGCGCTGGAGAATGCGGCCTCAATAGCTGGCATGTTGCTAACTACCGAAGCACTTGTTGTCGAAAAGAAAGAAACAGAGGATTCAGCAGACCATGGTCATGGTCACAAACATCACGGACACTCACATTAATTAATAAGAAAAGCCCCCCGATGTAATCGGGGGGCTTTTTTAGGTTACGAATTAAAGATTTAGCTAATTTTTACGGTGCGATCAAGGCGACGATAAAGAATTTCGCGCTCTTCCTCGCTTAGCCCACCCCAGACGCCATACGGTTCACGCACATTAAGAGCGTGTTCTAGGCACTGTCGAGCAACCGGACAGGCGGCACAAACCGCTTTTGCATTGGCTACGCGACGTTCACGGGCTTGACCGCGTTCGCCATCGGGATGATAAAAGACCGCAGAATCAAGTCCGCGACAAAGGGCGTCTAGTTGCCAGTCCCAAAAATCTGCGTTTGGGCCAGGTAGTCGAGTTAGATCCGCCATTTAGGGGGTCCTATTCATTTGAGTGGTTCCGAGAGTCTCTCAAAGACCAATCTACAAATCGGTTCATAGGTTGGTCAAGCATTTTGCCAAAGTTGTTCACCCGAGTCGGCCAAAAACCCATCAAAACCGCTAAATAATGCGGTTTCGTGTGTTCAGCCTCACAATTGAGAAATGGAAAACCCGCCAAATCCAAGCCCAGAAGCCGGCCTAACTGTGGCAGCTGTGGCAAGACGGATTGGTGTAGCTCCCGATACCTTGCGCACCTGGGATCGACGATACGGGATGGGGCCAAGTCAACACGTGCCAGGCAAACATCGTCGCTACAGCGCAGAGGACATCGCTCGGCTCGAAATTATGCGTCGCTTAGTTATGGATGGCGTGATGCCAGCTGAAGCAGCTCGCGTAGCTAAGAATTCTGATTTAAGTTCCTTGCCAAGAACGGGACCTAGATTGCGCTTAGTCACCGAAGATGAATCTGCTGAGGGAGTTGTTGACCTATATAGTCCAAAGAATGCCTGTCGCGGATTAACACGAGCAGCAGGAATGTTGGATGCCTCGGCATGCCAAGCGCTTATTGCAAAACTGCTTGAAGACAAAGGTGTGCTCTGGACTTGGGACAAAGTTCTAGTGCCAGTGTTGGTGGCATTCGGTGAGCGTTGGGCGAATACCGGTGAAGGTATTGAAATTGAGCACATGCTCTCCGAAGTTGTTGTTAACGAGTTGCAAAGCCTCTCACTGTCAATAGATCAGCCGGTGAATGCTCGTCCAGTCTTGCTTGCGGCAGCACCACACGAACTGCACACATTGCCACTTTATGCAGTCGGCGCAGCCTTGGCCGAGCATCAAATTGCAAGTCGAATTTTGGGTGGCCGAATGCCAGCTGACGCACTTGCCTCAGCTTGTCGTAAATTAGGTCCAAGTGCTGTAGTGATTTGGTCTCAATCCATGGGAACTGCGGACCTAAGTATCTGGCAAGCCATTGACCCACAACGACCAGTTCCATTGAAACTTGCGGTCGGGCCTGGCTGGGGAACCGACCTACCCGGCGATGTAATCAATACCCCAAGTCTGGCGGAAACCTTAATTGCTCTTGCCCAGTCATCTGGACACTAATTTTTTGTCGCCACTGGTGTTCAGGGTAACCTTTAGGCTAAGAATATCGCGAGGTGTAAATGACGCAGGAACTGCCGGAAAAATTTGCAATGCTAGGGCTTACCTTTGACGATGTTTTGTTACTGCCCGATGCTAGCGATGTAGTGCCTAGTGAGGTCAAAACTGCTACTCGGCTCACTCGGGAAATCACGCTACAAATCCCACTGCTTTCTTCAGCGATGGACACTGTAACCGAGGGCAGAATGGCAATTGCCATGGCCCGTCAAGGCGGCTTGGGAATCTTGCATCGCAACCTTTCTGTTGAAGATCAATCGCTGCAAGTAGACATGGTTAAGCGCAGTGAAGCGGGAATGGTTAACGACCCAATCACATGTAGCCCAAATGACACCCTCTTGCATGTTGACCAACTTTGTGGTCGGTATCGAATAAGTGGCGTACCCGTTGTCGACGAAACTGGAGTGCTCGTAGGCATTGTGACAAATCGTGATATGCGATTTGAAGAAGACATGTCGCGCCTCGTTCAAGATGTTATGACACCAATGCCACTAGTCACTGGTAGTCCAGACATCAAAGGCGATGACGCATTAGATCTTTTGCGCAAGAACAAAATTGAGAAACTCCCATTAGTGGATACTGCTGGTCGACTCACAGGTTTGATAACAGTGAAAGATTATGTGAAAAGTGATCGCTATCCACTGGCAACCAAAGATGAATCTGGACGACTTATGGTTGGTGCTGCAGTTGGAGTCGGTGAAGATTCTTACAAGCGAGCGATGGCCTTGGTAGATGCTGGGGTAGACGTGCTGATTGTTGATACCGCACACGGACATCAACGCGCCGTCCTAGAGATGGTCTCACTTTTAAAGCAGGAAACAAGAGTGCAGGTCATTGGTGGAAATGTGGCAACTCGTAGCGGGGCACAAGCCTTAATTGACGCTGGCGCTGACGCCATTAAAGTTGGCGTGGGTCCCGGAAGCATTTGCACAACCCGTGTTGTGGCGGGTGTCGGTGTACCGCAAGTAACCGCAATCTATGAGGCTTCGCTTGCCGCTGGTCCAGCTGGAGTTCCGGTAATCGGTGATGGCGGAGTTCAATATTCAGGCGATATCGCGAAGGCTCTGGTGGCCGGGGCAGATGTAGTCATGATTGGCTCACTGCTTGCTGGTTGTGAAGAAGCGCCTGGCCAATTGGTATTTGTTAACGGAAAGCAGTACAAGTTGTATCGAGGCATGGGCTCACTTGGGGCAATGCAATCTCGAGGTGAAGCAAAGTCCTACAGTAAGGATCGATATTTCCAGGACGATGTGCTTTCTGAAGACAAACTGGTCCCTGAAGGTATCGAAGGTCAGGTTCCATTCCGCGGGCCACTGGCAGCAGTGGCACATCAACTCATCGGTGGCTTGCGGGCATCTATGGGTTATGCAGGGGCTGCAACGGTCACCGAACTGAAAACTAAAGGTCAATTGATTCGCATAACCGCAGCTGGCTTGAAAGAAAGTCATCCACACGATGTGCAATTAACTGCCGAAGCCCCGAATTACCACGTGCGATAGGAGATCCGATGACTGACGTGGAGATTGGTGGACAAAAGCGTGCCCATGTTTCATATTCCTTTGATGACATTTCGTTAGTACCAAGTCGTCGAACTCGCGATACTTCGCTCGTTTCGCTTGCCTGGAAAATTGATGCTTACTCGTTTGATCATCCAGTCATTGCTGCTCCGATGGATTCAGTAGTCTCACCCGAGACAGCATCAGTTTTTGGTGCAAATGGTGGCCTTGCGGTGCTAAATCTTGAAGGCCTGTGGACCCGTTACGAAGATCCAACGAAAGCGCTCAAGGAAATTGCAAAGTTGGAACCAAAAGGCGCAATAGCAAAATTGCAAGAGATTTATGCGGCTCCAATTCAACCAGAACTAATTACGGCCCGAATCAAGCAAATGCGTGAAGCAGGAATAACAGTTGCTGGATCACTAAGTCCACAACGGACTGTGAAATTTGCCAAGACAGTCGTGGATGCTGGAGTAGATATTTTTGTAATTCGTGGCACAACAGTAAGTGCCGAGCATGTTTCAGAAACAGGCGATGCACTAAATCTCAAAGAGTTCATTTACGAATTGGACGTTCCCGTCATCGTAGGTGGATGTGCGACCTACACAACAGCACTCCACCTCATGCGCACCGGGGCAGCCGGGGTGCTAGTTGGCTTTGGCGGCGGTGCGGCACATACGACTGCAGATGTACTGGGCGTTCAAGTGTCTATGGCAAGTGCAGTTGCTGATGTGGCCGCAGCTCGTAGGGACTATCTAGACGAGTCAGGTGGCCGCTATGTTTCGGTAATTGCAGATGGCTCGATTGGCCGCAGTGGTGATTTCGCCAAAGCAATTGCCTTGGGTGCCGATGCTGTGATGTGTGGCTCAGTTTTTGCCCGAGCCACCGATAGCCCAGGAAATGGTAAACACTGGGGTCTGGAAGCGACTCATTCTGACTTGCCACGCGGTGAGCTAGTTGACCTCGGCACTGTCGGCACACTGTCAGAAATTCTCACTGGCCCTTCACAGGTAGCCAATGGCACGATGAATATCCTTGGGGCTTTACGTAAATCGATGGCTACTTGTGGTTACTCCGATCTAAAAGAATTGCAGCGCTGCGAAATTTCGTTAACTGCCAATCATTAAGTGGTCACCGAACCTTCATTTCGTACGTCCAATAGGCTAGAGCAGTGACAGATGCCCGCCCAGTATTGGTAATTGATTTTGGTGCGCAGTATGCCCAATTAATTGCACGGCGAGTTCGAGAAGCCCACATTTTTTCGGAAGTTGTGCCCAGTACCGCCTCTGTTGACCAACTACTAGCAAGAAACCCACAGGCAATTATTTTGTCCGGCGGCCCGTCTAGTGTTTATGAATCTGGGGCGCCTCAAGTCGATCCGAAACTCTTTGAAACAGGCTTACCGATTTTTGGAATCTGCTACGGCTTTCAGGCGATGGCAAAGGCCTTAGGTGGCGAAGTAGCAAAAACCGGCTTATCGGAATTTGGTGCTACCGAACTTGCAGTCACCAGCGCCAATTGCCTACTTTCAGGATTGCCTACAACCCAGAGCGTCTGGATGAGTCATGGTGATTCGGTACAAGTCGCACCAGCGGGCTTCCAAGTAATTGCGAGCACAGCTGGCGCGCCGGTTGCAGCCTTTGAAAACTTGGATCGAAAATTTGCTGGAGTTCAATTTCATCCTGAAGTTGGTCACACCGAATTTGGCCAAGACATAATCAGACAATTCCTTTACGACATTGCTGGACTTGCACCCGAATGGACAACCGCCGGCATTGTTGAAGAACAAGTTGCTCGAATATCGGCTCAAGTCGGCGATGCCCAAGTTATCTGTGGTCTTTCTGGCGGAGTTGACTCTGCCGTTGCAGCAGCGCTCGTGCACAAAGCAGTAGGGGATAACCTAACCTGTGTATTTGTTGATCATGGTTTATTGCGTGCGGGTGAGCGCGAGCAAGTTGAACGAGACTATGTTGCCGCAACTGGAATCAAACTTGTCGTAGTTGATGCGGCAGAAAGATTTCTAAATGAGTTGGCTGGGGTAACCGATCCTGAAGAAAAGCGTAAAACTATAGGTCGACTATTCATCAGAGTATTCGAAGATGCGCAGCGCGATTTAGTTAATCAGGCAGGCGTAGACGGCAAGCCAATTGAATTTCTGGTGCAAGGAACTTTGTATCCAGATGTGGTTGAAAGTGGTGGCGGAACAGGCGCAGCCACTATCAAGAGCCATCACAATGTTGGCGGCCTGCCGGATGACCTTAATTTCAAACTTGTTGAGCCACTTCGCGAATTATTCAAAGACGAAGTTCGAGCTGTGGGCAAAGAACTAGGTTTGCCAACTGAAATGGTTATGCGTCATCCATTCCCTGGCCCAGGCCTAGGCATCCGCATTGTCGGCGCCGTTGATTTCGAACGCCTAGAGATTTTGCGCGCTGCCGATGCAATCGTGCGAGAAGAAGTAACCGCGGCGGGTCTGGATTCCACAATCTGGCAATTCCCTGTCGTGTTACTCGCTGAGGTTAGAAGTGTTGGCGTACAGGGCGATGGTCGAACCTATGGACATCCAATCGTGCTTCGGCCAGTTTCAAGTGAAGATGCTATGACAGCTGATTGGAGTCGATTGCCCTACGAATTACTGGCCAAGATATCTACCCGAATCACAAATGAAGTGCGTGAAGTAAATCGAGTTGTGCTAGACATTACAAGTAAGCCACCGGGCACAATTGAATGGGAGTAATCCAATGGATATCGTTTACAAAATAGCTTGGGCATTGCACATGGTAGGTATCATTGGAATTTTCACTGGCTACTTCATCGAATTGCACAAAGGTACTCGCGGTATCAACCCAGGCATGTTGCACGGCGCAAGTTTGCAGGTGGCAACTGGATTAATCATGGTTGATCTTCGAGCTATGAATCTAATTACAGAAGAAGAGTCATTGAACTACTCCATTGTTTTTGTAAAGTTTGCCATCTCTTTGGGAATATTGGCACTCTGTGTTATGGGCAAGAAAGTAGAAGGCGATAAAACAAAATGGTGGGCAAGCGTTGGCCTATTAACGCTGGTAAACATTTTTATTGCCACAATGGTAAATCGTTAGAGTTTTCCAAACCCCGCAACTGAGTAGATTTTAAGATTGTGACTGGCGACGCATATGCTGTCACCACATATCTCTAGACTGACTATGTGTCAGCCGAGCTTCTAGATGATCTAAATGATCCACAACGCCAAGCAGTTGTGCATGCAGGCTCAGCGCTTCTTGTTGTAGCTGGTGCTGGATCAGGGAAAACTCGGGTGCTCACCCGACGGATTGCCTATCTATTGGCGCAGCGAAATGTCTCGCCTGGCGAGATTCTTGCTATCACTTTTACTAATAAGGCCGCCGGCGAAATGCGCGAGCGCGTGGCACACATTGTTGGACCAGCCGCACGAGCAATGTGGGTTTCTACATTCCACTCAGCATGCGTGCGCATTTTACGGGCTGAAGGTCATCGGCTAGGCCTGCGATCTCAGTTCAGCATTTACGATACGCAAGACAGTTTGCGTTTAATGGCCATTGTGATCAAAGACCTAAACATCGACCCCAAAATGTTTACCCCAAGGTTCATGCTTTCCCAAGTAAGTAATCTGAAGAATGAATTAATTGACTACGAGGATGCTGCTCGTAAAGCTCAAGAACCACTCGATGAAGTTGTCGCTCAGGTCTACCGCGAGTACCAGCGTAGATTGCTGCAAGCCAGTGCCGTAGATTTCGATGACTTAATTAATCACACCGTCGCACTACTGCAATCATTTCCTGAAGTAGCCGAATACTTCCATCGGAAATTTCGCCATGTTTTGGTCGATGAATATCAGGATACGAATCACGCCCAGTATGTGTTGGTCCGTGAATTAGTTGGCGACGGTAAAGATGGAGTTCCTCCTGCAGAACTTTGTGTTGTTGGCGACGCCGATCAAAGTATTTACGCGTTTCGTGGTGCCACAATTCGCAACATCGTCGAATTTGAACGTGACTATCCAGATGCTAATACCGTAATTCTGGAACAGAACTATCGGTCAACTCAGAATATCCTTTCTACTGCGAATGCGATCATTGAGAAGAATGCGGGTCGTCCACCCAAGCGCTTATGGAGCGCAGCAGGTGATGGTGAAAAAATCACAATCTACTCTGCTAGCGATGAGCATCATGAAGCAGATTTCATTGTTCGATCAATTGCGGATTTGATTGATCAGCAAAACTTTTCCTATCGAGATGTAGCGGTTTTTTACCGCACAAACAATCAATCTCGAAGTGTTGAAGAAGTCTTTATGCGCAGGGGAATCCCTTACAAGGTAGTAGGTGGAACTCGCTTCTACGAGCGCAAGGAAGTACGAGACGCGATTGCATACCTGAAATCTGTAGCAAATCCGTCCGATGATGTCTCAATGCGCCGGATTTTAAATGTTCCTCGACGCGGGATCGGCGATAAAGCTGAAGATGCAGTAGACAACTTTGCTTATCGGAACCGAATTTCCTTTAGCGAAGCAATTAATCGAATTGATGAAATCAATACTCTTGCTGCTCGTTCGGCAAATGCGATTCGGGGATTCGACCACTTAATGAGCAACTTGCGCACCTTAGACGAGTCAGGAGCGGGTCCTGCTGACATCTTGGCTGCTGCTATGGAATCATCTGGTTATCTAACTGAACTGGCAGCAAGTAGAGATCCGCAAGATGAAGTTCGAGTAGAGAATATTTCTGAACTTGAAACGGTTGCTCGCGAGTTTGAAGAGCAATTTCGAGATGAAAATAATCCAGCACGGAAAGCCACCCTGGCAGATTTCCTCGAGCAGATTTCGTTAGTAGCTGATGCCGATGAAATTCCCACTGATGGACAACATGGTGGGGTCGTAACCTTAATGACTTTGCATACCGCCAAGGGCCTTGAGTTCCCAGTGGTCTTTTTAACTGGAATGGAAGACGGTGTTTTCCCGCATATTCGATCTCTCAGCTCTGCTAAGGAACTCGAGGAAGAAAGACGACTTGCTTATGTCGGAATGACCCGAGCTATGAAACGGTTGTACCTAACCCGGGCAGTAGCCCGATCCACCTGGGGTCAACCCCAGTTCAATCCCGAATCAAGATTCTTGGCCGAGTTACCGCAGGCTTTAGTTGTTCGCGAAGGAGACGAGCAAACCCCCATTGGCTTGTCAGGATATAGTCCCGCAAGATCTAGTCGACGAGACGAACCTGTTATGCAGTTGGCCGTTGGCGATCGGGTCTTGCATGATAAATTCGGCATGGGCACGGTTGTTGCCGTTGCTGGTGAAAATGAAAAGTCTGAAGCCACGATTGATTTCAAGAGTGCTGGCGAAAAACGACTACTGCTGCGCTACGCTCCAGTTGAGAAAATTTAGGGCAAGCAACATTTAACGTGAAGCGCCCCAAAGCCAAACAGCAGGATTAACGAAGCGACCGTTGAACAAAACTTCAAAGTGCAGGTGAGGGCCAGTAATGTTCCCAGTTGCGCCTGAAAGCCCAATGACATCGCCAGCAGAAACTACGCCGGAACTGCGTTGAATTCGTGATAAATGGTTGTATGTAACGATGTAACCATTTCCGCAATCAACCTCGATGCGGTTGCCATAGGCACCAGCCCAACCGGCATTTATGATTGTGCCACCAGCAGCTGCCCTGACAGGTGTGCCGCTAGGCACAACGAAATCAAGACCAGTGTGCCAGCCCGTAGACCAAATTCCACCACGTTGACCAAATCGAGCACTTAGTTCGTAGCCACCTTTAACTGGGCTTATGCGATCGGCAATCTGGCCGGAAGTAGGAATTGGTGCGTTGTAACTGCGCGTTGGCTGTCCAACTTCTTGCGGATAAGTTAGATTTCCAGATGTGCTGTACTGACTTTCGAGTTTCTGTTTAGCTTTCTTAGCCGCAACAAGGGCAGCAGCCTTACGCGCAGCCTGTGCGGCGGCAATCTGATTATCTAGTTCTTGCTGGGTGTCATCAACAATTGTCGTCAACTGATCGCTGTCAGCGGCAAAAGCCTTCAGGGTCTGTCGATCTAAAGTCGTCAACTCACCGCTGGAAGATGCTGTTAAATCCGGCTCGTTAGCGGCGGCATTTAGGGCATTGGCATCTGCGCTCACTCGAGTTTCACTTCGACTAGCAGCGCGTACTCGGCTTAAAACCGAGATCCGAACTGGAATTTTGGCTGCTCGAGAAAGCACCGTTTCATTTGCCGTTGCTTGGGCCAGGTTTACCGCAACTGTGTCATGCGGCTTGGCAATTGTGCTTCCGGCTGTTACTGCGGTTGTGCTTAATCCAGCCAAACCAAATAATGCGGTAATGCGGCCGTTGTTCTTTCGGCGCGCAGCGCGAGCGGAATGATGTCGCTGGGTAACTCTGCGACCCCGCTTTGCTGTACTCAAAAGAAATCCTTCCCACAATTCCTCCCTCTATTCTGCCCGATGAATTGACTAGCCAGAAATTCTGACCCGAATTTTGAGTAAATAGCGGGAATTCCTGGATTTTCCCAGAGCGGGGGTGACTTTGTCTTGCTGCCGGTGTAATGGGAAACTAGAGCAACACCAGTGACTTTTGGAAAGAGACCAATTTCGTGGATTTGTACGAATATCAAGCCAAAGAATTATTTGCTAATCACAATGTGCCGGTAGTCCCAGGAGTTGTTTGCACCACTTCAGAACAAGCAGTGTTAGCAGCACAGTCAATCGCCGACACAGTAGTTGTTAAAGCCCAAGTGAAAACGGGTGGGCGTGGCAAAGCAGGTGGCGTCAAGCTAGCCGCCTCGGCAACAGAAGCAGGCGAGCGAGCAAGTGAAATTCTCGGCTTGGACATCAAAGGTCATATCGTTGAGAAAGTTTTAGTAACCGCAGCAGCAGAAATTGTTGAAGAGTATTACGTTTCATTTCTATTAGATCGGTCCAATCGCACGTATCTGGCAATGGCCAGCGTAGAGGGCGGCATGGATATTGAAGAAGTGGCGGCCACCAAGCCTGAAGCCTTGGCAAAAATTCCAGTTGATGCTCTGATTGGTTGCACTAGCGAAAAGGCAGCTGAGATTGCCGACGCAGCCAAATTCCCGGCCGAGGTTCGCACCCAAGTGATTGCAATTCTGCAAGATCTTTGGCAGGTCTTAATGAAAGAGGACGCCACTCTTGTTGAAGTGAATCCGTTAGCCAAGATTGCCAACGGCCAAGTACTTGCGCTAGATGGAAAAGTAACCCTGGATGACAATGCTGCCTATCGCCATGACGCGCACGGTGAATTTGTTGATGAAGGAGCGGCCGACCCGATTGAACTGCGGGCAAAGTCACTTGATTTGAACTATGTAAAACTTCAAGGCCAAGTGGGCATCATTGGCAATGGTGCTGGCTTAGTAATGTCCACTCTGGATGTAGTCGCTTATGCGGGTGAAGAGTTTGGTGGCGTTAAGCCAGCTAACTTTTTGGACATCGGCGGTGGCGCCAGCGCGCAAGTGATGGCAAATGGTTTAGACATCGTTTTAGGTGACCCAGACGTGACTTCAGTATTTGTGAATGTATTCGGTGGCATCACAGCATGTGACGCTGTGGCAAATGGAATCGTGCAAGCGGTCCAGATGTTGGCAGATCGCGGGGAGCCAATCACAAAACCAATCGTGTGTCGCATAGATGGAAATAACGCAATTGAAGGACGACGAATCTTGGACGAATCAGGAATAAGTCTTATCGAACGTGTCGAGACTATGGATGAAGCTGCCCGCCGGGTTGCCCAACTAGCAGCAGGTAAGTAGGAGCACCATGTCAATTTTCTTAACTAGCGAAAGCAAAGTACTAGTCCAAGGCATGACCGGTGCCGAAGGAACCAAACACACTCGTCGAATGATTGCTAGCGGAACTAAAGTCGTCGCTGGCGTTACCCCTGGCAAGGGTGGGCAAGATGTAGACGGCATCCCAGTATTCAATTCAGTTAGTGAAGCAATTGCCGCAACAGGCGCAAATGTTTCGGTAGTTTTCGTGCCGCCGAAGTTCACCAAAGGTGCAGTAATTGAAGCCGTTGATGCTCAGATTCCACTTTGCGTTGTGATCACTGAAGGTGTACCTGTAAAAGATACCGCTGAGTTTTTTCAGTATGCCCAGAATTCAGGCACTACTCGAATTATCGGTCCGAACTGCCCAGGCGTAATCAGTCCTGGCCAGTCCAATGCCGGAATTATTCCCGGTGACATTACCAAGGCGGGGCGCATTGGTTTGGTTAGCAAGTCCGGAACCCTGACTTACCAGATGATGTTCGAGTTACGCGATCTCGGGTTTTCAACCTGCGTTGGCATTGGTGGCGATCCAATTATTGGTACAACTCACATTGATTGCTTAGCCGCATTTCAAGCCGATCCAGAAACCGACGTAATTGTGATGATTGGCGAGATTGGTGGCGATGCCGAAGAGCGAGCGGCAGCCTTCATCAGAGATAATGTCACAAAGCCAGTAGTTGGTTATGTTGCAGGTTTCACGGCGCCTGAAGGTAAGACAATGGGTCATGCGGGCGCCATTGTTTCCGGCTCAAGCGGCACTGCAGCTGCAAAACAGTTGGCGCTAGAGGCAGTCGGCGTGCAGGTTGGAAAAACTCCAAGCGAAACTGCCCGTTTAGTTCGTGATGTGCTCGCGGGCAACTAGTCACCGTGTCGGTGCTCGGTAACGCTTCAGATTCCTGCCACGATTCTTAACTGTGAGCAATCCTCAGACCAGACCGCCAACTAGGCAAACTAGGCAATGGCGGCGGCCGGTCATTGAGGATCACATTAAGTCACATCCAGCGCCGGTTGCATCGGCTATTGGCGCGGTAGCTGCTATCGCCTTTGGATTAATCGCGACCTTTTCGGTGATTATGGCCGCTTGGCTAATTGCAGCTCATGGCGACGAATCAGTAAATCAAGTGGCTGCTGCCAGTGCGATCGCGTGGCTTGGACTTCAGCTTGTCCCAGTAGCTATCAGTGGGCAAGTCATCGGCTTATTACCGTGGGGTTTCATTGCACTTGCCATTTACTTATTGTGGCGGTCAACCCAGTGGTCACTAAAAAGTGCTGATCCAAAAACAGCGCGTGAGTATTGGTCTGTAGCTGCACTGCTTTCCGGTTCTTACGCTGTAATAAATGGACTACTAGGACTACTTGCTTCATCTGATGGCCTACAAGTGAATCCAATCACCGTTTTGGTTAGGACGTTTTCGCTTGCTCTTCTGGTTACTGTGAGTTGTGTTTTAACTTATGCCCCAAGCAAGACAGTTCTCATAGATCGACTTCCAGAGAAATTTCGCGATGGCGTAAAGCCAGGCTTTGTGTGCTTTATGGCCATGATCTTAAGTGGCGCAGTTCTGTGCACGATTTCTTTAGTTGCACATTTCCAAGAGATGACCGCAGTAGCCAAGGTAATGGCGCCTCAATCATTTGATGCGTTTTTCTTGTTGCTACTGGGCATTGGCTATGTGCCAACTGCAGCCGTATGGTCCATGTCTTATCTTGCTGGCCCTGGCGTTGTAGTTGGCGGAACCGGCGTAGTTTCCATGTATCAAACAAATCCTGGTGCACTTCCAGCTTTCCCTTTACTTTCTGTACTGCCCAATACCGCACCTACTTGGGCACACTTTCTGATTGCGGTACCGGTTGTTGTCGGCATCCTGCTGTACCTGTTACTGCCCAGAGAGCCGTGGCAGACAGCGGGCCAAACAGCTCGATCGGTATTTGGACAAATTATTCGTCCTCGAGAATTCATCAGTCTCAGCGCTGCACTATCGGTAGTGGCATCCTGCACTTTCATCACTACCGTTGCTGCTAGCGGATCACTTGGAAACGAGTTGCTTAAATTTGTTGGGCCAAAACCACTTGAAGTGACAGTTGCCCTGACAGGAATTTTGGCAATCACAGTTGGTCTGCTAATTCTCATTCCCCGGCTACTGTTAGCAAGTCTGTATCTGTGGCAACACCGCAATGTGAATACTCAAGAATCTACAAAATAGAATATAGGAGTGTCTAAAACTCGAGTTGTTGTCCTTGCCTCGGGTTCTGGGACGCTTTTTCAAGCACTAATTGATCAGCAGTCTGAAATAGGCATCGAGCTCATCGCACTGGTGGTAGATAAAGACGTTCTAGCGGTTCAGCGGGCGATTGCCGCTGAAATTAGTGTGATCGAAGTTCCCATGCTTAGCGAACGTGCTGAATGGGACAGAGTTATGCAGTCCGTCCTGACTGACCTGAATCCTGACCTAATTGTTTCGGCAGGATTCATGCGAGTGTTGGGAGCAGAATTGGTGAACAAATTTTCTGGGCGACTAATCAACATTCATCCGGCATTATTGCCAGATTTTCCTGGCACACATGCAGTTCGCGACGCATTAGCGGCTGGCGCATCTAAGACTGGGTCAACCGTGCACTTTATTGACAGTGGAGTGGATACTGGACCGGTGATTGCGCAGTGTGCGGTTGAAATACTACCTAACGATGACGAAGAAACATTACATGAGCGGATTAAGCAAGTTGAGCGAGTTTTGTTAGTCGAAACTGTTAGACAAATCGCAAGCGGAAACATTTCATTAGTTGCCGGGAAGGTTGTGCGCGCATGAGTGACACCAGGAAAATTAAGCGAGCACTAATAAGTGTTTACGACAAAACAGGTCTTGCTGAATTGGCGCAAGGCTTGTACCAATCAGGCGTTGCCATTGTGTCAACGGGAAGCACGGCAGCCACGATTTCCGGACTTGGAATCCCAGTCACTCAAGTGCAAGAAGTGACTGGATTTGCTGAGTGCCTAGATGGTCGGGTCAAAACTTTGCATCCAAACATTCATGCGGGACTCCTTGCAGATCTTCGTGACCCATCACATCAAGAGCAACTTACGGATTTAAATATCGCTGCCTTCGAGTTGGTCGTCGTCAATCTCTATCCCTTCAACCAAACCGTTGCTTCGGGTGCGTCAATCGAAGAATGTATTGAGCAAATCGACATCGGTGGTCCCGCCATGGTTCGAGGAAGCGCCAAGAATCATGCAAATGTCGCAATTGTGGTGGATCCCGCTAATTATTCAAAAGTGCTCTCGGCGGCAAAGGCCGATGGTTTTACTCATGCCCAGCGCCTAGAGTTAGCAGCCCAAGCATTTCGACATGTGGCCAGCTATGACGTGGCCGTTGCATCCTGGCTTAGTGAGCTTTCGGATAGCGCCAGTGGTTTCCCAGCCTGGGTTGGCTCAATTTATGAACAAACTGCCAGCTTGCGATACGGCGAAAACCCGCATCAAAAGGCGGCGCTCTACAGTTCGACTACCGGGCCAGCAGGCATAGCACAGTCCGAACAATTACATGGCAAAGAGATGTCTTACAACAACTATGTAGATGCGGATGCTGCTCGTCGCGCCGTTTATGATTTCCTCGAACCAGCAGTAGCAATTATTAAGCACGCAAATCCATGTGGTCTTGCAATCGGTTCAGACATAGCACAGGCTTATCAGCGCGCCCATGCTACTGATCCCACCTCTGCCTTTGGTGGAGTAATCGCGACGAATCGGCCCGTGACCAAAGCGATGGCCGAATCGGTAGTAGAAATATTCACCGAAGTAATTTGTGCTCCTGATTTTGATCAAGAGGCGTTGGTGATTTTGCAAACTAAACCAAATCTGCGGCTCTTGAAAACCGCTCCGGTAACGCAGTCAGAGGCAATTGAAACTAGGCCGATTTCTGGTGGCCTTTTGCGACAAACTAAAGACGTTTTTCAAGCTGACGGTGACAACCCAGAAAACTGGCAACTAGTGGCTGGCCCGGCCGCGCAAGCTAATATTTTGTCGGACTTAGTATTTGCTTGGCATGCAGTTCGGTGCGTTAAGTCAAATGCAATTCTGCTGGCAAGTTCAGGGGCGGCGGTTGGCATTGGCATGGGACAAGTTAATCGCGTTGATTCTGCCAGACTTGCAGTATCTCGTGCCGCAGAGCGAGTAGTAGGTAGTGTTGCGGCCTCAGACGCATTCTTCCCATTTGCCGATGGCTTACAAGTTTTACTCGAGGCCGGAGTAAAGGCTGTAGTTGCACCAGGCGGATCAGTTCGCGACGAAGAAGTAATTGCAGCGGCAAATAGTGCGGGGATCACAATGTACTTTACGGGAACACGCCATTTCTTCCACTAATACATCAAGTGAATCAATTGCCCCCAAAATCAACCTTTGGCATGTCTTAATCGGATTTGTGATTGCCTGCTTTAATGCAACCCAATCACGAGTTAACGGCGAACTAGGTCATGTCGTAAGCAATGGAGTAGTTGCTGCGCTGTGTTCTTTTGCTTCAGGATGGCTAGTTCTCATTTTGATTTCGGTCCTTGTGCCTGCTGTGCGCCGAGCCTTTTTAGCAATTCCAACACTGGTGCGAACTGGCCAGCTGAAATGGTGGCAGTGTATCGGGGGAATGGCAGGTGCAACCTACGTAATCGGACAGGGGTCAGTTGTTCCTGTTGTGGGTGTTGCCATCTTTACAATTTCAGTAGTAGCCGGACAGACCACGTCTTCGCTATTGGTGGACAAGTATGGATTAGGACCAGCTGGCCCTAAGTCCATTACTTGGATCCGAATATTGGCAGCAATCATTGCTATTGCTGGAGTTGCAATTTCGGTCACGGGCCGTGATCATTCGGGAAATTTCTCGCTACCGCTTGTGCTGTACGCATTTGCAACCGGCCTGGTAACGGCTGCGCAATATGCCCTGAATGGACGAGTTGCAGTGGCAACTAGCCAACCGCTTGCCACAACGCTGTTGAATTTCACAATGGGGACTTTTCTACTACTGCTTGTGCTGTTCATAATGCACTTGTTTCAATTTGGCTCGTTTAAAACTCCGCCGTCACCCTTGGCCAGCCCATGGCTTTATAGCGGTGGAATCATTGGAATCATATTTATTGTTTCGGCGTCAATTCTTGTACGCAGTTTAGGTGTTTTAGTGTTTGCACTTGTCTCGGTGGTTGGCAACCTAACCGGCGCATTATTGCTTGATCTAATTTGGCCTGCACCTGGTTCGCAAGTTGGTGTCCAGATTGTCTTAGGCGTAGCGGTAACTGCGATGGCTGTTATTGTTGCCTCATTACCAACTCGAGAAAGAGCTAGCGGCGTATGAAGTCACAAGTGCAGCGACAATGGCCACTATTTAGTGTTTACGCCCTATTCGCACTTGGCCTCCTAGCCCTGAATTGGGTCAACTTTCGAATTGGCGCAGCCCTGCTCTCCTTGACCATTCTTTACGCTGCGGTTTTGCGCTGGCGGCTAACCGACAGCGCGGCTGGTTGGCTACGCGTTCGACGCCGCAGAATCGACTTAGTTGTCTTGGCTACCTTGGGGTTTGCCTTGCTCACATTGGCTCTAGCCTTGCCGGCACATCAGCTTTAGGGTGGCGAAAACTGTACCAATTTAACGCAGTAGACTAAAAGTATCTTGATATCGAGACACTTTACGGAGTCCAAATTATGGGTAGCAAAGTCACTGTAGTCGGTGCTGGTTTTTATGGTTCGACCACTGCACAACGTATCGCTGAATACAACCTTGTCGATGAGGTCGTACTTACTGACATTCTTGATGGCAAGCCAGAAGGCTTAGCCCTTGATCTAAATCAATCTCGGTCTATTGAAGGCTTTGAGACAAAAATCATTGGTCAAACAACAACAGTTGATGGTGCAGGCTACGAAGCCATTGCTGGATCCGATGTTGTAATTATCACTGCAGGTTTACCGCGCAAGCCAGGCATGAGCCGAATGGACTTAATTGAAACAAATGCGAAAATTGTCCGCAATGTTGCAGAGAATGTCGCAAAGCATGCTCCTGAAGCAGTTGTCATTGTGGTTTCTAATCCGCTTGACGAGATGACGGCGCTAGCACAAATTGCTACAGCATTTCCTAAGAATCGAGTAATGGGACAAGCTGGCATGCTTGACACGGCCCGCTTCACAAATTTTGTTGCTGAAGAACTAAATGTTCCAATTTCCTCGGTTAGCACCTTAACCTTGGGTTCGCATGGCGACACTATGGTGCCAGTCCCATCGCGGTGCACGGTCGGCGGCCAACCACTTAGCAAGTTGCTACCGGCCGAAAAAATTGACGAGCTTGTAGTGCGAACTCGAAACGGTGGCGCGGAAGTTGTCGCGCTGCTAAAAACCGGTTCGGCTTACTATGCACCTTCTGCTGCTGCGGCGCGAATGGCCAAAGCCGTTATTGAAGATTCTGGTGCAGTTTTGCCCGTTTGCGCTTGGGTAGATGGCGAATACGGCATTAGCGGTGTTTATTTGGGCGTTGAGGCTGAAATCGGTAAAACTGGCGTTCGGCGGGTAGTTGAAACCGAACTCACTGCCGATGAATTGGAAAGTTTGAAAGCGGCCGCCCTGGCAGTTCGCGAAAAACAAGCAGATGTTAAAGATCTTTAAGAAAACGAGGAAATTTAGATGGCGAAAATAAAAGTCAAAGGTACAGTTGTTGAACTCGATGGCGATGAAATGACTCGCATCATTTGGCAGTTCATAAAAGATCAATTAATCCTTCCGTACCTTGATGTGGACCTAGAGTATTACGACTTATCAATTGAAAATCGAGATGCTACCGACGACCAAGTAACCATTGATTCTGCCAATGCGATCAAGAAGCATGGTGTTGGAGTTAAGTGTGCGACCATTACACCGGACGAAGCTCGGGTTGAAGAATTTGGACTGAAAAAGATGTGGAAGTCGCCAAACGGGACTATCCGCAACATTCTTGGCGGAGTTATTTTCCGCGAGCCAATCATCATTAGTAATGTACCTCGCCTAGTTCCACACTGGACTAAGCCGATTGTGATTGGCCGCCATGCTTTTGGGGATCAGTATCGAGCAACAGACCTAGTCATTCCTGGTGAAGGAACATTGACCTTGACTTACACACCAAAAGATGGCAGCGAGCCGATGGAAATCAATGTTTTTGATTTCCCTGGTGGTGGAGTAGCCATGGCGATGTACAACTTGGACGAGTCAATTCGCGATTTTGCTCGAGCATCGTTCTCGTATGGGTTGTCGCGCAACTTCCCAGTGTTCATGTCAACTAAGAACACGATTTTGAAAGCTTATGATGGTCGCTTCAAAGATATTTTCCAAGAAATTTTTGATGCTGAATTTAAGGCACGATTTGATCAAGCTGGTCTGACATACGAACACCGTTTGATTGACGACATGGTGGCTTGTGCTTTGCGTTGGGACGGCGGTTATGTGTGGGCGTGCAAGAACTACGATGGCGATGTCCAAAGCGATACGGTTGCACAGGGCTATGGTTCTTTAGGACTTATGACCAGCGTACTAATGTCACCAGATGGTCGCACTGTTGAAGCAGAAGCAGCGCATGGAACTGTAACTCGTCATTACCGGCAACATCAGCAGGGTAAGCCAACCTCCACTAATCCAATCGCCTCAATATTTGCCTGGACCCAAGGATTAGCACACCGAGGAACACTAGATGGCACTCCAGAAGTAACTGAGTTCGCACAAACCCTTGAACGCATTTGTGTCGAAACTGTTGAAAGTGGCCAGATGACAAAGGATCTTGCAATTCTCATTTCGCCCGACCAACCTTGGTTGACCACTGAAGAATTTCTAGTCGCAATCGATGACAACTTGCAGAAAGCAATGAACGCGTAATTCATGCTTAAGGTACTGACAGTAAATGTCAATGGTGTCCGAGCCGCAGCTAAGCGAGGTGGTTTTGCCTGGCTACGCAAACGAGTCCAAGCTGGTGAAATTGATGTAGTTTGCCTGCAAGAAGTGCGAGCAACTACAGAACAGTTACATGAAGTCCTAAATACTGAAGGCTTGGCTGATTTATTTGTCGCACATGATTCAAGTTTGCGCTTGGGCCACGCTGGAGTTGCGATTTTAAGCACCTTCCCGCTAAGTAATGTCAAACAGGGAATCGGCGTAAAAGAATTTGCTGGCACCGGTCGCTGGGTGCAAGGACAAATCGAAACCCCTTCGGGCCCGCTAACAATTGCCTCGGTGTACGTACATGCAGGCGATGCTGAAAAGCCAGTCCAACAGGAAAAGTACCGATTCCTTGATGCGATGACCAAGCACTTGGCAAAGTGGGAAAAATCTGGCGAGATGTTCTTGGCCAGTGGTGACTTAAATGTCGCTCATCGTGAAGCCGACCTAAAGAATTGGAAGGGCAACCTAAATAATGCTGGATTCCTGCCTCAAGAGCGAGCCTACTTTGATAAGTGGTTCGACAAAATTGGAATTACAGATTTGGGGAGAAACCACGCTGGAGATGTCGTCGGGCCATACACTTGGTGGTCCTGGCGAGGACAAGCTTTTGATAACAACGCCGGCTGGCGCATTGATTATCATTTGGCAACTAGCCCAGTTGCAGCACAATGTATTGATGTTGCAGTGCATCGCGCGCCAGATTATGACTCCAGATGGAGCGATCATGCCCCGGTGTGCGCAACATTTAACTTGTAGAGTGTGAAGTGTGAGCAAGTTTCTAACACCACTAGGTATGGTGTTGCTCTTTTCGATAATCGGAGCGATTTTTGCCGCGGCCGAAACTGCTCTGATCTCACTTCGCGAAAGTCAAGTTAAAAAGCTCAGTGCCAACAACGGGCGCAAAGGCAAGCGTCTTGAGGGACTGGTCAAGAACCCCAATCGCTTCTTAGCGGCTGGCCAAGTTGCGATTACCCTAACTGGCTTCTTCGCTGCAGCTTACGGTGAAAAACGGTTCGCTCCCTTATTGACTCCAGTGCTTGAGCGTTGGGGACTATCCAAAGGAACTTCCGAGATCGTCGCATTCATTGGCTGCACAGTGTTTGTTGCCTACATCGCCTTAGTAGTTGCCGAACTGACACCTAAGCGGCTTGCTTTACAACATGCCGAGCGCTATTCATTATTGCTTTCCGCACCACTTGATTTCATTGCCAAAATTTTCCGACCGTTCATAGTCTTACTTTCTATTTCCACCAATTTTCTAGTGCGTATTTTTGGTGGCGATCCGCGAGCTGGTAAAGAGCAGATCAGCGGCGAAGAGCTCAGGGGAATGGTTGCTTCACACGAAGAACTAACTACAGCGGAACGCGAATTGATTGATGATGTCTTTGACGCTGGCGATAAGGAGATTCGCGAGATCATGATTCCGCGAACTGAAGTTGAATTTTTAGATGCAGACTTACCGGTATTTAAAGCTGCCAAACTCGTTTCTGATTTGCCGCACTCCAGATACCCAGTATTTGATAGTTCTCATGATGATGTAGTTGGCTTTGTTCATGTGCGAGACATTCTCAATCCGGATGTTCGCGAGCGTTCATTGCGACTGGGCGAGTTAGTGCGCAACATTGCTAGATTGCCAGGAAGTAAGCATGTGATACCGGCTCTTTCGGATATGCGCTCGACTGGTTCCCACATGGCACTAGTCGTTGATGAATATGGTGGCACCGCAGGAATCATCACGCTTGAAGACCTAGTTGAAGAATTAATTGGCGACATTCGTGATGAATATGACACCGACGAATCTGAAGGTGTTATTCCTGTTGGTCACGAGGTAATTGTCGATGGCCTGCTGAATCTTGCCGATTTTGCCGACGAAACTTATCTTGAGTTACCTGATGGCCCCTACGAAACTGCCGGTGGATTCATAGCAGCTGGACTTGGTCGTATTCCGAAAGTTGGTGACGAGATTTCGATTCCCGGTGCAAATCTGACAGTGACCGAAATGGATGGCCGCCGGGTATCGCGCATCCGAGTGCTACGAACTGACACAATAGGACAATGAGTAAGCGCGTCCTATCCGGTATTCAGCCAACCTCAGACAGTTTTCACATCGGCAACCATTTAGGCGCGCTCCAAAACTGGGTAAAGATGCAAGCAGAGTTCGACTGCTTCTATTTCATTGCGGATTTACATGCAATCACAGTTGATCAAGATCCGGACCGCTTGCGCGAACGAACACTAAAGGCGTACGCCCAATTGATTGCCCTAGGCGTTGATCCGGAAAAGTCAGTTTTGTTTGTGCAAAGCCAAGTTCCAGAGCACGCCCAGCTGATGTGGGTGATGTCCTGCTTAACGGGTATCGGCGAAGCAAACCGAATGACCCAATTCAAGGACAAAGTCGCTAAAGGTGGATCCACTTCTGCGTCAGTTGGCTTGCTGACCTATCCAATCTTGCAGTCTGCGGACATCCTGCTTTACCAAGCAGATGCAGTTCCAGTTGGCGAGGACCAACGGCAACATCTTGAATTAACTCGAGATTTAGCAATCCGCTTCAATAGTCGCTACGGTCAAATTTTTACCGTGCCTGAGCCTCACATTGTGAAGGCAACGGCAAAAATACAAGACCTGCAAGAGCCAACTGCAAAGATGAGCAAGTCTGCGCCAACTGGGTGCATTAATTTATTAGATCCGCTCAAGATCACCGAGAAGAAAATCAAATCTGCGGTTACAGACTCAGATTCAGTCGTTGCCTTTGATCCGGCAAAAAAAGCCGGCGTTTCTAATTTGCTCACAATTTTGTCGGCCTACACCAATACTGACGTCAATGATTTGGTTACTAGCTTTGCCGGACGAATGTATGGAGATTTGAAAAAGGAAACCGCTGATGCTGTATTGGCATTTACTGAGCCATTTCAAGCAAGAGTCAATGAGCTATTGGCTGATCAAGGTGAACTAATTCGACTGATGCGAAATGGTGCGCAGCAAGCTAGGGAAGTATCAGCGCAAACTTTGGCTGCGGTTTATGAAAAAATCGGTTTTAGTTCAACGTGAAATGGCAAATAGTCCTATTTGATTTAGACGGAACTTTAACTGAGTCGGGTCCTGGGGTGACAAACGGGCTAATCAAAGTATTTGAAGCATTTGATATCCCTATCCCAACTGAATCAGAAATTCGCAAATATTTGGGCCCACCTCTAAGTGATTCATTTGCAAAATTTGCAGGACTACGTGGGGCTGACTTGGATCGGGCAATTCAGATTTATCGTGATTATTACCGTGAAATTGGCCGATTTGAAAATTCGGTTTTTGCAGATATTCCACAATTACTCAACCAATTAACGCACGCGGGCAAACAGCTAGCTGTTGCAACTTCTAAGTTTGATCAGTCCGCCCAGAGCATCCTTGAGCATTTCGAATTGTCAAAGCATTTCCAAGTGATAGCAGGCGCTGATGAGCACGGGCACTTGCGGGGCACCAAAGCCAAAGTAATCGCTCATGCAATTACAGAGCTAGGGGTAACTGACCTGAATTCCGCAGTAATGATTGGCGACCGGGAACATGATATCCACGGTGCAAACGAACATCAGATAGAAAGTATTGGCGTGCTCTGGGGTTACGGAGATGCAGTCGAATTAAGTTCGGCAGGCGCTACTCACATTGTTAGCAATGTTAACGAGTTGTCTGAACTGCTACTCGGCTAGGCGACTTGATATATGACTCAGACAAAGTTTGTCCGCGACAAGCCAACATTAATTTCCTATGCCCAAGCATCCTGTTTTGGCTGGCTAATTTTTGGCTCTGGTCCAGCGATTATATTTCTGCGTGATGATTTAGGACTGACAAGGGCAATGGCATCAGTACACAGTCTGGGCATGTCTATTGGTGGTGTTTTAGCTGGACTAAGCGCTCAAAAACTGATTCATAGAATTGGCCGTGGCAGGTTGCTTCGCTGGGCATCTTTGGTTCTAGCAAGTGGCATCTTACTCTTTACCATTGGGCGAGTTGTGCCGGTAACCATCCTTGGTTTCACGCTTTGTTTTCTCGGCGGAGTAACTATTGTGCAAAGCACAGCGGCGTTTTTAAGTCATCACCAAAGCAAATACGCTTCGGCTGCAATTTCCGAGCTGCATGGAATTGCAGCGGGATTCGGTTTGCTTTCGCCAGTCATAATCGGTTTGTGCGTCACCTATGGTTTTGGTTGGCGCATTGGCATGGCGTTAGCAGCGGGTGCAACACTAGTTGTTGAAATTGTTAGAGGTCGAAGCACCGATGTTTACGGATTGCCATTTGCTGACGATGAGTCATCAATCGGCCATGATTTACCCGGCCCGTTGCCTAGAGCTTTTTGGTGGGCTGCTGTTGCCATGATTTGCACATCAGGAGTTGAATACGCAGTTTTACTTTGGTCTAGCGACTTTTTACGCACCAATGGCGGCTTTGCCAAAGGCGCTTCTGCAATTGCTCTTGGCTGTGTAGTTGGGACTATGGCAGTAGGCAGAATTCTGGGTTCGCTGGTTACTCGACGTTTCTCATCAGAGCATCTCTACCTAGGCTCGTTAGTTTTGGCACTCTTGGGTTTCATTGGTTTCTGGCAGAGCACTCAACCTGGCCTATTGATCACGCTACTAGCTCTCACCGGTCTTGGCCTGTCGTTACATTTCCCATTTGGTATCGAACGGGCAATTAAAGTAAGTGCAGGTCGCGCTGATCGAGCAACAACTCGAATCGCTATTGCCACCGCAATTTCCAGCGGCATTGCCCCTTTTTCAATTGGCTTGTTGGCGGATCATGTTGGGGTTGCTAAGGCGTTTCTGGTCGTGCCAACTGCTTTGGCAGTGGCAATTATTGCGGTAGGGCTCAATCCAGTTAGGGTGTCTGCGTCCCCAAATTCCCAAATTTAATCCAATTTTTCGGATTTAAATGCCTGAAAAACCAGATAATACTGGGAATTTCGGGTGCTAGCGGGGCAGGTTAGCCCTCAAAACCCTGAAAACTAACGGTTTTCACCAAAATTTGTGACTAAAGTGCCCGAATTTAAAATTTTCCTTATTTGTGGTGCTAGTGATGCGATTTAGGCGTAACCTACCTCTATCAGAAAAGTGTAAGCAGATGTTGTTGTTGCAGTAGAGGTTTGACTGTGACATGGGGAAGGAAACTCTGTGGCCAAAGGCAGGCGTCGCAATGTCGCAACGATTGAAGCTCCTGAACAGGGAGCGGTAGTCGGTCGTACTCTTCGCGAACTTGCCTGGATGCGTATCAAGCGTGACTGGGTTGCACGCATTTGCATGTCAATTCTTTTATTTATCGTTATTGTCGCTTTGTTAGCTGGACCAATCTGTGCATTCTTTGGCGTAGACGCAGTAACGGGTCACCCAGAACTCATCGAAGCCAATGGTTCCAGCCTTCCGCTGGGTCGATTTGGTGGCGCATCTTGGGATCACCCATTAGGCATTGAACCAGGTTTTGGTCGAGATGTAATGGCCCGCTTATTAGCAGGCGCGCGCACCTCTTTGTTGATTGCTACTGTTGCAACCACAATCTCTATTTCTATGGGCGTGGTAATTGGTGTTTTTGCCGGCAACTTGCGAGGCCGCGCTGATGCATTGATGAGCCGCTTCATCGACTTGATGCTCGCATTCCCAGTTCTTCTACTAATCCTGTCGACTTCACCAATCTTGAATCGCGAAATGCGCACCTTCTTTGGGCAATTTAATTGGGATAACGATACGACTAATCACTGGGCAAATGTCACCATGCTGATCCTGATGCTCTCCGTATTTAGTTGGCCTTACCTTGCGCGAATTATTCGGGGACAGGTGTTATCACTGCGCGAACGTGAATTTGTCGAGGCAGCTATTTCATTAGGTGCATCGAACCGAACAATTTTGTTCCGTGAATTGTTGCCAAACTTATTGGGGCCAATCATCGTTTTTACGACCCTGTCTTTCCCAGGCGTAATTGCAGCCGAAGCGGGTTTGGCCTACCTGGGTATTTCGGTTCAAGAGCCTGATGCCTCATGGGGCAAGATTTTGACCTATTCCCTAACGTACTTTATTCAAGACCCGACATATTTTGTAATTCCGCTAACGCTCTTAATTGCAGTGGTTTTGTCATTTAATCTCTTGGGCGATGCGCTTCGCGACGCTCTTGATCCGCGGGCAGCGCGGAACTAAAAAGGTTTCTGTGGGGCACCGTGTCGCACAGAAGTTAACTCGAAAGAGTTAAAAAACAGATTCTCGAATCTGTCGAAAACGGAGGAAAACTGATGAAAAAATCATCACTCATTCGCTTGGGTGTTGGTACTGCCTCAGTTGCAATGCTCGTGAGTACGCTCATCGGCGGTGCAACTAGCAGTACAGCAACAGCCAGCCAAGGTGGGACGCTATACATTCTCACAAATTCTGATCACATTGCGCACCTTGATCCACAGCGCAATTACACGGGTGAGGACATGGCCTTTACTCAGGCATTCCTAACCCGCACCTTAACCCAGTACACCTACAGCACTAATCCTGTTACTGCTAACAAGATTATTCCAGATGCTGCAATCAATACTGGTACCAAATCAAATGGCGCAAAGACTTGGGCATTCAAGTTGCGCAAGGGCATCAAATGGCAAGATGGCTCGACTGTAACCTGTGCTGACTTCAAGTACGGTGTTGCTCGTCGATTCAGCAAAGGCATCACTGGTGGACCTTCGTACTCAATTCAGTACTTGGACATCCCATCAGGTCCTTATGGATATGGTTCGGCTTACCCAGGTGTATACGATCGCCCAGCAACTGCTGCACACCCAGAGTTTGGTGACATTATTGAACCTACTGCGGCTCAGACAGCTCTTTTCGATAAGGCTGTTAAATGTACCGGTAGCCCAACATCAAGTGCTGGCGAAACCATCACATTCAATCTAAAGCAGCCAGTCCCAGACTTTAATGGTGCGACAACTCTTCAGGAGTTCTCAGCAGTTCAAAGGTCAAAGGACACCGGTTCACTTTATGACCAGGATGTTCAGTCAAACGGCCCTTACAAGATTAGCGAACTCAATGCAGACAATCTGATTTTGGTTCGCAATCCAAACTGGGCACAGGCGACTGACCCAACTCGTCCAGCTTACCCAGACGTAATCCAAATGGATTTCAATGTTGATCCACAGGTTATCACTGAGCGTCTGATGGCAAACCAAGGCAATGATAGGTATGCAGTATCAGCTGACGGCATTTACCCAACGTATTTGTCTCAGGTCATGGCACCAGGATCAGAGTATGCTTCACGCAAGATCACTGGCTTTGATCCGTATGTCTCATACACAGCCATCAACACTTCACACATCACCAGCTTGGCAAAGCGCAAGGCGATTTTGGCTGTCTGGCCACGCCAGACCACTCGCCAGATTGGTGGCGGTGATTACGCTGGTTCATATGCTGACGGTGTTATCAAGCCTTCAATGGGTCAGGACTACAGTCCTACCAACATTTGGGGTTACAACACTTCACGAGTAATTACTCCTGCTCGACCAGCCGTTTTGGCTCGTAAAGTTGGCACAAAGTATTACTGTGGAACCACATTGCGCTCACTAGGTTACGTATGTACTCCTGCAACCGCAGCGGTAATCCAGGTAACGCCACATCCAGGCGCTCTTGGTTATGTAATTCCAGACAACGGAGACTGTGATATCGCTAAGGCAATCTTGGGCAACACAAATCCAGGTTCGTTGACATGGGATTACTACGACAGTGGAACCCCACTAGCGGCCCAGTCGGCAGCTGCTGTGAAGCAGGCTTTGGAATGTGCTGGCTTTGAAGTAACCCTAAATGGTATTCAGGATGCTGGTGATTACTACGACACCATCTTGACTCCTGACACCCAGGGCGACTTGTCAAATGCTGGTTGGGGACCTGACTGGTCAAATGCGTCAACGGTTATTCCACCGTTGTTCACTGAGGCTGGCGGTTTCGACCTGTCGCATTACACCGATCAAGATTTCCAAGATCGGATTGTTGCGGCGTCGACCACAATTGCTCGTGCCTTGCAGGCTAAGCGCTGGCAAGACCTGAACAAGGAAGTTGTCGCTCAGGCACTCGTAAGGCCGGGACTATTCTCTGCTGTACAGCGCCTACAGGGTTCGCTTGTGAAGAACGCTTACATCTGGGCTCCATATGGTTCATACCCATACGGCCAGCTAGCAGTTCAGTAATAACGAACTAAAGTGTGGGCAGGCACTTCGGTGTCTGCCCACACACTTGCCCTGTACCCTTTGGTTGGGGCAGTAAATTAAAACCAGCAGAGAAGGTGGGCCTTGCTTCCTTATATCGCCAGACGACTAATAGTCCTAGTAGGCATGTTATTTGCATTAAGTATCATCACTTATCTGCTCTTTTATGCCTTACCTAGGGATCCAGCACGTTTGATGTGTGGTACTCATTGCACCCCAGATTCTCTAGCTGCCTACCGAGTTGAGCTCGGTTTAGACTTCCCTATTTACCAGCAGTACCTCAATTGGTTACATGCAATCTTTTTTGGCAAAGACATATCAGTTGGTCCATTTCCCCTCCATTGTGCGGCTCCATGTTTCGGGTTTTCTAACGACCGCAACGAGATGGTCTTCATCATGATTGCGCGGGTAATGCCGGTTACTGCTTACTTGGCTCTTGGCGCCTTCATCCTATGGATGGTAGTCGGGGTCCTAACGGGTATTTTGGCCGCTCGATACAAAGGTTCAATTTTTGACCGCAGTGTCATGGCCACCACTTTGGTCGGATTCTCGTTACCTTCATTCTTCATCGGTCTGGTGATCATGATTTTCGTCGTGGTTCGCTGGCAGCTGGTTCCTTACCCTGATTACAAACCACCAACTGAAGATTTTGGAAAATTTATTGGCGCATTGATTTTGCCGTGGATCACACTGGCAATTCTGTACGCCGCTTATTACACACGACTAACCCGCTCCCAGATGCTCGACACAATGAATGAGGATTTCATTCGCACTGCTCGTGCTAAAGGCTTGCCCGAGAAGGTAGTAGTGCGCAAGCATGCGTTCAGGGCCGGCTTGACGCCAATCGTTACCTCAGCTGGACTCGACTTTGCGGGCTTGCTTGGCGGAGCGATTATCACGGAGAAAATTTTCGGCCTTAACGGTCTGGGTTCTGTGGCACTAACTGCCGTTGCCAAACTAGATCTCCCTGTCCTGGTGGCGGTAACGCTACTAGGCGCGGTATTTGTTGTCGTGGCTAACTTAGTTGTAGATATCCTGTACGCCGTAATTGACCCGAGGGTGCGAATCAAATGACCGAATTAACTCAAGATAGCCACCTGCATCCCAGCGAGCATTCTTTGCTAGTGCCAAGCTCGCACTCGGGAGAGGTGCTTTTGTCAGTTCGTGACTTGAGTGTCACATTTAGTACTGATGATGGTGCGGTTAAAGCTGTTTCACATCTTTCGTATGAAGTTAAGCGAGGCCAGACCCTAGCGATCGTGGGCGAATCCGGATCAGGCAAGTCAGTCTCCAGTTTGGCAGTTATGGGCCTATTGGGCACTGGCAGCGCAAACATTTCGGGCGAAGTGCATTTTGATGGGAAAGAGCTGATTGGCTCAAATCCAGAAGACGTTCGCAAATTGCGTGGCCTTAAGATGGCCATGATTTTCCAAGATCCGCTCAGTGCTCTTCATCCGTATTACACGATTGGCCGACAGCTAGTTGAGGCAGTCCAGGCCCATCACGATGTCTCAAAGGATGCAGCTCGAGCCCGCGCTCTTGAAATGTTAAATCGAGTCGGCATTCCTTCTGCAGAAAAACGGATTGATGATTATCCACATCAGCTATCAGGTGGTATGCGCCAGCGAGTCATGATTGCTATGGCACTTATTAATGACCCAGAGTTACTAATCGCCGATGAGCCAACAACTGCGCTTGACGTCACGGTGCAGGCGCAAATCATTGAACTTTTGCGTGACCTACAGAAAGAGTTCGGCACCGCAATTGTGCTAATCACTCATGACCTCGGAGTCGTAGCAGATGTCGCTGATGATGTCATCGTTATGTACGGTGGGTCAGCAGCCGAACAAGGTCCTGTTCGCGAAATTTTCTATCAACCAGAAATGCCTTACACCTGGGGGCTGCTGTCATCGATTCCAAAGGATGATGATGAAGGTCAGCTAGACCCCATTCCAGGAACACCACCATCATTAATCCATTTGCCCACTGGCTGTGTCTTTGCGCCAAGATGTGTCTTTGCACATCAAGTCCCTGGCAATCGGTGCGAAACTGAACGACCTGCCTTTGTCCAGACTGGTCCAAATCATGCCGCACGCTGCCATTTAACTGCCGAACAACGTAGCACCATCCGCAACAATCGAAAGATTGGAAAATAAATGTCTGATCCAGTTTTAGAAGTACGGGATTTAAAGAAGTGGTTCCCAATCCAAGGTGGCGCACTCATCACCCGTACCGTCGGTCATGTAAAAGCCGTTGACGGAGTTTCCTTTGATGTTTATCCCGGAGAAACCCTCGGCTTAGTCGGAGAGTCCGGCTGTGGAAAATCCACAACTGGTCGAAGCGTCCTTCGTCTGCTAGAGCCAACCAGCGGATCAATCAAATTTAATGGACAAGAACTTGTCGGCCTAAAGCGCAAGCAGATGAATGCCTACCGCCGTCAAATGCAGATGATTTTTCAGGATCCATTTTCATCTCTAAATCCGCGCAAACCGGTGGGTCAGATAATCAGCTCGCCATTTGATATTCAAGGCATCACTCCAGTAGGCGGAGTCAAGAAGACGGTTCAGGCGTTGATGGAGCGCGTCGGGCTTAACCCAGAACACTTCAATCGCTATCCCAATGAGTTCTCGGGCGGACAGCGTCAGCGGATTGGTATTGCAAGAGCAATCGCACTAAATCCAAAAGTTATCGTCTGTGACGAACCCGTTTCGGCACTCGATGTTTCAATTCAGGCCCAAGTATTGAACTTGCTTGAAGATATCCAAAATGAGTATGGAATCGCTTACATTTTTATCGCGCACGATCTCTCGGTAGTGCGACATATTTCAAACCGCGTGGCAGTCATGTATCTGGGCAAGATTATGGAAATCGCTACCAAAGAGACTTTGTACAGCTTGCCGCTACACCCATACACTCATGCACTAATGTCGGCAGTTCCAGTGCCCGATCCAGACAAAGAGCGCAATCGTGAGCGTATTATTCTGACCGGAGATTTGCCGAGCCCGAGCAATCCACCGAGTGGCTGCGTTTTCCGCACCCGGTGTTGGAAAGCTCAGGATATCTGTGCTTCAGAGACACCCCAACTTCGAGAAATTGGCACAGACCACCTGGTGGCCTGCCATTTCCCACAGCAGGTTACTTCAGCAGGTCCAAGTTCGTTAGCGACCGGTTCAGATTTCTCTATTTAACAAGTCTTCAATACTGCGGTACACTAACAGCAGGCTTAGTCGCAAAGGTTAAGGAGAAGGAAAATGAGTAAGAATTCCGTTAGCAGTTTAAAGAAAATTTCAGTATTCGTTGTTGGCTTAACGATGGTTGTCAGTCTAAGTTCATGTGGCCGCGGGAAGAATAAGGCTGAACCTTCAGCTTCTGCTTCTGCTTCTGTTTCAGCATCAGCATCAGCATCAGCATCGCCCACCGCTTCCAAGAAGCCAACTGCTGTTCCAAAACCAACCGTTAAGCACAAGGATCCGATTCCATACAAGCCACTGGCAAAGAAGCCTTATATCGTTAAAGTCACGCCAACCCCAGAGCCAACACTGGACAAGAAGGCTAAGGCTTTTGAAACTGCCCTCAAGAAAGAACTTGGCTTGGATAAAAAGGGTTGGGATGAAAAGTACAATAGCGATCCATTGACCTACAAGCGGTTCTTCATGGAGCTACTTGATTACGCTCAAGGTGCCCTTTGCTCATACATGGCCTCTGGCGTAGACGACTTCACACTTGGCACATTCATTTCCAATGAAGTCTCTTACGACTCGACAGTCCAGCAGGCAGTCATCCATGCAACCCGTAAGGCCTATGGCTGCTCGGGCAAGTAATATCTTCTCTAATTTAGGGTCTTATCCAGATAGGGTAAGGCCCTAAATTTTTTCCCACTCGGCTAGTTCAAATGGGATTTATGTGGAGTTAAAGGCGGGAGTCAGTGTTGCGGCTTAAAGCTTGCCACGAATAATGGCTTGCTTAACCTCAGATATTGCCTGGGTAATTTGAATTCCACGGGGGCAGGCGTCGGTGCAGTTGAACGTTGTGCGGCACCGCCACACGCCTTCCTTGGAGTTGAGCACCTTCAGTCGCTCTGGAGCGCCATCGTCGCGGCTATCAAAGATAAAGCGATGGGCGCCGACAATTGCCTGCGGACCAAAGTACTGCTCGTCGGTCCAGAACACCGGACAGCTAGTGGTACATGCCGCACACAAAATGCATTTTGTGCTGTCATCAAAGCGCTCGCGTTCTGCTTGTGACTGGATCCGCTCTCGCTCGGGGGCTGGACTTGCTGGCATTAAGAATGGCAAGACTTCGCGGTAAGCAGCAAAGAATGGCTCCATGTCGACGATCAAATCTTTTTCCAGGGGTAAACCCTTGATTGCCTCAATTACAATGGGCTTAGTTACATCCAAGTCCTTCATCAAGGTTTTGCACGCCAATCGGTTCAGGCCATTAATTCGCATGGCATCCGAGCCACAAATTCCGTGCCCACAGGATCGGCGGAAGCTAAGTGAGCCATCTTGTTCCCATTTGATTTTGTGCAAGGCGTCCAATACTCGGTCAGTGGAATACATCTCTACTTCGAAATCTTCCAAATAGGTGTCTTCGCTAATTTCAGGATTAAATCGCCGAATACTGACCTTAACTGTGAATGATTGCAGCGCCTCAGCGTCACTAGTAGCCGCTGCCATGACTTTTGATTTACGCATTAGTACTTACGCTCCATTGGCTCATAGCGGGTAAACACTACTGGCTTGTACTCTAACTTGATTTCATTTTCCATCTGGTAGGCCATCGTATGCTGCATGAAATTTTCGTCATCTCGAGTCTGAAAATCTTCGCGGGCATGTGCACCACGAGACTCTTTTCGAGCGAGCGCACTGACAACCGTGACTTCAGCCAAATCAAGCAGGAAGCCTAGTTCAATCGCCTCAAGCAGATCTGTGTTGTAGCGCTTTCCCTTATCTTGAATAGAAACATTAGCTAGTCGAGCCTTCAAGCCACGCACATCGGCTAACGCTTGCGTCAATGTTTCTTCATTGCGGTAAACCTGAGCATTCAAGTCCATGGTGTCCTGCATGGCACGGCGCAAGGTTGCTACGCGCTCTTTACCTGAGTTGTTGAGCACCTCGGTGAGTAAGCTCTCTACCTCGCCTGTGGGGTTTTCCGGCAATGGAGCAAAGTCCGCTTCGAGCGCGTACTCTGCAGCAGCTATACCCGCCCGACGACCAAATACATTGATATCGAGAAGTGAATTTGTGCCCAAGCGGTTGGCTCCGTGGACGGAGACACAAGCAACTTCACCAGCAGCGTACAAACCAGGTACAAAGTCAGTGTTGTTGCGCAGCACCTTAGTTGTAACATCTGTTGGCACGCCACCCATGGCATAGTGAGCTGTTGGGAATACCGGTACTCGCTCAGTTAGTGGATCAACACCCAAGTAGGTTCGGGCAAATTCCATAATGTCCGGCAGTTTGGTTTCAATCTGCTCGGCTGGCAAGTGGGTTAAGTCCAGGTAGACATAGTCTTTGTGCGGACCAGCACCACGACCTTCGCGAACTTCCAACACCATTGCCCGGGCCACCATGTCCCGAGGAGCTAAATCTTTGATTGTTGGCGCATAGCGTTCCATGAAACGCTCACCGGAGGCGTTACGCAGGATGCCACCTTCACCTCGAGCACCTTCAGTTAGAAGGACCCCAAGTCCTGCCAGGCCAGTCGGGTGGAACTGATAAAACTCCATGTCCTCAAGCGGTAAACCTTTGCGTAGCACCAGGCCCATACCATCGCCAGTTAAGGTGTGGGCATTCGAAGTCGTCTTCCAAACTTTGCCGTAGCCTCCTGTGGCTAAGATGACACTTTTCGCTTGGAAGACATGTAGTTCACCAGTAGCTAACTCGTAAGCAACCACACCGGCCGTTACGGGATTTCCAGCACCATCTTTGTTAAACAACAGGTCGAGTACATAGAACTCATTGAAAAATTCCACATTCTGCTTAATGCAGTTTTGGTACAAAGTCTGCAGGATCATGTGACCAGTACGATCGGCGGCGTAGCATGAGCGTCGCACAGCTGCTTCGCCATGGTTGCGAGTGTGCCCACCAAACCGACGTTGATCAATCTTGCCTTCCGGTGTGCGGTTGAAAGGTAAACCCATCTTCTCGAGATCGATGACCGCGTCAATTGCTTCTTTACACATAACTTCGGCAGCATCTTGATCAACCAGATAATCGCCACCCTTAATGGTGTCGAATGTATGCCACTCCCAGTTATCTTCTTCTACGTTAGCCAGCGCTGCACACATACCGCCTTGAGCCGCACCCGTATGGGAGCGCGTTGGGTAAAGCTTAGTCAGTACTGCAGTGCTCGCCCGTGAGCTAGATTCCAGCGCAGCACGCATTCCAGCACCACCAGCACCCACGATGATGACGTCGAACTTATGGGTTTGCATCAGGCTCCTGATTACTTGATGTTGGGATCAAAAGTGAAAATAACTAAAGTTCCGAGAAGTACGATGAATACCACGGTTACGGCGAGTAGCACCTGCAGAATTTTCCGAGTTCGGGCACTTTCTGCGTAGTCATTGATGATCGTACGAAGGCCATTTCCACCATGCAACATGGCTAACCAAAGTTGAACTAAATCCCACACCTGCCAGAAGGGGCTTGCCCATCGGCCGGCTACGAATGCGAAATTGATTCGCTGAACTCCGCCGTCAAGGATATTCATGATAAATAGGTGTCCGAGTACTAGGAACACCAAAATAATGCCCGAGATCCGCATGAATAGCCATGAGTAAAGTTCATAATTTGTTCGACCAGCGCGTTGTAGCTTTGGTGCTTGCAGAGCAGTGTTGGGGGACTGATTGGCCATTAGTTGCCGCCGAACATTTGCTCAAAAGTATGTTTTGTCATGAAGTAAAACCCAGGAACCATAATGATGACCCAAAGCGCACTAATCGCCCACAACATTACTCTGTGATACTTCGGCCCCTTACTCCAGAAGTCCACCAAGATTAGTCGAATCCCATTTAAAGCGTGATACAAAACAGCGCCAGTGAGTCCAACTTCTAGAAAATTAACAATCGGCGTTTTGTAGGTGTCGATAACCGCGTCGTAGGCCTGCGGTGAGACTCGAACCAATGCGGTATCCAGAACGTGAGTGAAAAGAAAGAAAAAGACCGCTACGCCCGTGATGCGATGGGCAACCCAAGACCACATGCCTTCACGGCCACGGTACAAAGCAGCGGGGAGCGATGCCATTAGTGCCCTTTCAGAGCGGGAATACTAGTTAAATCGTAGTAGAGACAAGGAAAAGTGCCTATGTGAGTGAGCACATTGTCAGCAAGGTCACATCTGGCTAACGGCTGGCTAACGCTGGGCTAGTCAACAATTTCTAGCAACACAGTGCCGCTTGTCACAGTAGCGCCAATTTCAGCGCTAATTCCCTTGATTGTGCCCGTTTTATGGGCAGTTAATGGTTGCTCCATTTTCATGGCTTCAAGTACCACAACTAGTTCACCAGCAGCCACCGTTTGACCTTCAGTAACGGCTATTTTGACGATTGTTCCTTGCATCGGAGCGACTACAGAGTCACCCGTAGTTGAGGCTAATGCTTTTTTCGTTCTGGTCGGTTTACGCTTTTTCGGATTATTCACACTAAATGACGATGGGAGCACAACTTCTACGCGGCGCCCATTGACTTCGACTGTGATTGGAGCACGGTGATCATCAGAGTCTTCAACCGAACCAGTTCCAGTAAATGGCGAGATAGTGTTATTGAACTCCGTTTCAATCCACCGGGTGTGCACCGCAAAATCTCCGTCAGCTGCTGAAAAGGCCGATTCGGTCAAGACAACTTTGTGAAATGGAATGACAGTGGCTATTCCAGCAACTTCAAATTCCGCCAGTGCCCGTTGTGACCGAGCAATTGCTTCATCACGAGTCGCTCCCGTAACTATCAGCTTGGCTAGAAGTGAATCAAAGTTTCCGCCAATAATGTCACCTTTGGCAAAGCCAGTATCTACCCGCACACCAGGGCCAGCGGGTAAAGTCCATTGGTCCAAAGTTCCGGGCGCAGGCAAGAAGCCACGACCTGGGTCCTCGCCGTTAATCCGAAATTCAATAGAGTGCCCCGAAACTTTTGGATCGTCGTAGCCAAGTGCTTCGCCTTGGGCAATACGGAATTGTTCTCGAACTAGGTCAATTCCAGTGACTTCTTCTGAGACTGGGTGCTCTACCTGAAGGCGAGTATTAACTTCAAGAAACGAAATGGTGCCATCTTGTCCTATGAGGAATTCACAAGTACCGGCGCCAACGTATCCTGCCTCGCGCAAAATCGCCTTACTAGATGAATAAAGTTCTGAAATTTGCGCATCCGATAAGTAAGGTGCAGGCGCTTCCTCAACAAGCTTTTGATGACGACGTTGCAATGAGCAATCTCGAGTTGAGACCACAACCACATTTCCATGCTCATCAGCAAGACATTGAGTTTCGACATGCCTTGGTCGATCCAAGTAACGTTCCACGAAACATTCTCCACGGCCAAAAGCTGCAACGGCCTCGCGGACAGCTGAATCGTAGAGTTCTGGGATTTCTTCCAACGTGCGCGCCACTTTGAGTCCGCGCCCACCGCCACCGAATGCGGCTTTGATTGCAACTGGCAGACCGAATTCTTTTGCAAACGCTACAACTTCGTCACTACTGGTAACTGGGTCTGGCGTACCTGGAACCTGTGGCGCCCCTGCTTTGGCTGCAATGTGACGCGCTGAGACTTTGTCACCCAAGTCTCTGATTGCTGCAGGTGGTGGTCCAATCCAAATCAACCCAGCATCAATAACAGCCTGAGCAAAATCAGCATTCTCTGACAGAAAGCCATATCCAGGATGAACTGCGTTTGCCCCGGATTTCTTGGCTGCGTCAATAAGTTTGTCAATGACAAGGTAGCTATCGGCTGCAGTGTTGCCACCAAGGGAGAACGCCGCATCTGCCATCTTGACATGGATTGAATCGCGATCTGGCTCGGCGTAAACTGCGACGCTGGCAATTCCGGCATCGCGACAAGCACGAATAACTCGAACTGCAATCTCGCCTCGGTTGGCAATTAATACCGAGGTAATTTTCTGCTGTTTAGCCACTAGCTGCTCCTTGCTGATGCTTGTCCAAGTCTATTGGGTTAGCGATTTTTCTTTATTTCCTTACTTCCACAAGGATGTCCAGGAGATTCCCAGTTCACCCGCAAGTTGCCGAAGCAGCGACATGGACATCCCGGCTACTGCCGCCACGTCGCCATCAATGCGGGTTATGAATGCGCTACTACGTCCTTCGTGAGTAAAACCGCCAGCAACTCCAAGCGGTTCACCACTTGCAACATAGTCGTCGATTTCTGCATCAGTGACATGTCCAAAATGTATCTGAGCGCCTGCTACTCCAGTGCGTGTCTGTCCGGTAGCGAGGTCATGTACCCAATGCCCACTGTGCAAGTAGCCAGTCTTGCCACGCATCTGCTGCCAGCGCTGCCTAGCCACTTCGGGAGTTACAGGTTTGCCGTAACTAACACCGTCAAGCTCCAACATGGAGTCGGCGGCAATGATAAGCAAGTTCCCCTCGCTTGTAACTTTGATATTTTGCACAACTGCTTCACCTTTGGCAGTAGCAAGTGCGACAACCAATTGAGCAGTACTAATCGGTCCTAGATGCGCTTCAAGCAAATCCTCGTCTACCTGACTTACTTGGACATACGGATCTATTCCGGAGTCAACCAGTAATCGAAATCTTGAAGTTGAGGCGGAGGCAAGTAAAACAGCGCGGGACATGTTTACGAAGGAAGGCTCGAGCGACGCCAGCTGTCTTGGCTACGCACCACTGGCTTTCGCACCACATGTTCTGGCTTATTCCATTCTGGGTGCCTTCGATCTGCAGTCGTAAGTGCAGTCAATCTACGAGTTAACACTGCTACAAGCGCTGCCAACTCATCCGCAGTAAGTTCCCCTTTAACGACTTTGAAATCTTTCATCAGAGTGGAATGTTTCCGTGTTTCTTAGGTGGCATCGTCTGGCGCTTGCCACGCAGGCTGCGCAATGCCTTGGTAATACTTACTCGGGTTTCGTGTGGTGCGATAACCGAATCAATGTAACCCAAATCTGCGGCTAAGTACGGGTTAGCCAGCGTGTCGTCATAATCAGCGACAAACTGCGCACGCGCCTTCTCTGCATCTTTGGCAGCCGCCAGCTCCTTGCGATAAAGAATGTTAACTGCACCTTGTGCACCCATCACAGCAATCTGCGCAGTTGGCCAAGCCAAATTAATATCTGCGCCGAGATGTTTTGAACCCATGACAATGTATGCGCCGCCGTAGGCCTTACGGGTAATCACGGTAACGAGTGGAACTGAAGCCTCAGAGTACGCGTATAGCAATTTTGCTCCACGTCGAATGATCCCTTGGTATTCCTGGTCGGTGCCCGGCAAGAAGCCGGGTACATCAACAAACGAAATGATTGGAATGTTAAAAGCATCGCAGGTGCGAACAAATCGAGCGGCTTTTTCGCTGGCATCTATGTCTAGTGCTCCAGCAAATTGCATCGGCTGATTTGCAATGATACCTACCGACTCGCCCTCGATTCGGCCAAGTCCAGTAATGATGTTTGGTGCAAACAACGGCTGCGTTTCAAGGAAGTCGCCATCGTCAAGAACACTTTCAATTAGCTTGTGCATGTCGTAGGGCTGATTTGCTGAATCAGGAACTAAACCATCTAATTCACGATCTTCATCAGTAATTTCTAAATCTGCAGTAACAGCGAGTGAGGGCACTTCATCTAGATTGTTGCTTGGTAAGAACGAAAGCAAATGCTTCACATAATCAAAAGCATCGTCTTCATCATGAGCCATGTAATGCGCAACACCCGATTTTGTACTGTGGGTTAATGCACCGCCCAATTCTTCGAAACCAACTTCTTCGCCAGTGACAGTCTTGATTACATCGGGGCCAGTAATGAACATGTGCGCGGTTTTATCCACCATAATGATGAAGTCGGTTAGCGCAGGGGAGTAAACCGCGCCACCAGCACTAGGACCAACCATCAGTGAGATTTGTGGAATGACTCCTGATGCCCGCGTATTGCGCTTGAAAATTTCACCGTACATGGCAAGCGAGGCAACACCTTCTTGAATTCGAGCACCACCAGAATCGTTGATTCCGATTATTGGGCACCCAGTTTTCAAGGCCAGGTCCATCACTTTAACAATTTTCTGACCCATCACCTCGCCCAGTGAGCCGCCAAATACCGTGAAGTCTTGGGAAAACACGCAAACCGGCCGTCCATCGATTGTGCCAAAGCCAGTGATGACACCATCGCCGTATGGCCGATTAGCCTCCATACCAAAATTGGTCGATCGGTGCCGGGCCATTGCATCTAGCTCTTGGAAGGAGCCCTCGTCGAGTAGGTGCATAATTCGCTCTAAGGCCGATAACTTGCCTTTGGCCTGCTGCTTTTCGGCGGACGCAACTTGGCGCTGTGCAATTGCTTGGCGATGTTCGTTCAATTTCGCGATCTTGCTAACAGTAGTGTGCTTATCTTGCTCGGAACTCACCCGGTACCTCCACAGTTATCCCTAGTGTTCTACCCTAGCGATATGAGCAACATTGGTGTATTCCCTGAGGCCGAACCGCTTGATATTGGGCGAATTTCCCAGATTCTAGGATTGCTAGGAACAAGTTGGCAGCAGGTTCGAGTTTTGGACACAGTTGATTCAACAAATAATGAAATTGCTCGACATCTCCAGGCCATCACACCGGGAACTCCACTGATCGTGCTAGCCGAGGAACAGACCAGTGGTTTAGGTCGACTCGGGCGTAGCTGGAGTAGCCAACATGGGAAGGGATTGGCATTAAGCCTCGGACTGTCGATTGTTGACGCAGACCTGACCCCGAGTTCCCTACCACTTGTTGTCGGACTTGCCGTAACCAAAGTTTTATCGGAACTCGCAATTCCTGCCCAATTGAAATGGCCTAATGATGTGGTCTTCTTGAACGAAGATGGCACAGTTCGAAAGTGCGGCGGGATTTTAGTCCAGCAAACTGGCGATTACTTCGTGATTGGAATAGGAGTAAACATCACGCATCTCGTAAGCGAATTACCGACAGAGGCCGCTACCTCTTTGTTTGTTGAGGGCTTTCTAATTGACCGCAATGAACTTGCGGCTCGAATCATCAACAAGATTGAAATTTTGTTATCTGACTCAACCGATTGGGTAGACCAATACTCAGAAGTATGCTCGTCGCTTGGTCGCGCAGTTGAGGTTGTGCAAATCTCTGGCGACGATATCTCTGGTACTGCCGTGCGAGTAACTGGAAGCGGTTCATTAGTTTTGTTATCTGATGATGGTGAAGTCGAGATCACCATAGGCGATGTGCGGCATGCAACTATAGATTGATTTACTTTTCAGGCCCTGAGTCACTTGCCTGAATCGCTTCCGGTGACTTTGGTTCTAAAAAGACCCATTTGCGATAGCTCCAAAATCGAAAGAGTGTTCCCAGAAGCAGGCCGATTCCATTGCCACTTATGTTGTCAGCAAGTCGACTGGTGAAATCCAAGCCGTAATGGCTGATAGCTAGACAGGTCAGTTGTATTCCCGTGCCAACTACATTCAGTAGGAAAAACAGGGTGTATTCCCGCCGGTATGAGGTGCGGGCTCGCTCGCTAAAAGTCCAGAATCGATTACCAAAGTATGCACAAGTTGTTGCCACTACTGCACTGATCGCTTTTGCTGTTAGTGGCTTTGATGATAATGGTCCGTGTAACAGCAGGTTGAAGATGCCCACATCAATTACATAAGCAAAAAGGCCAATTGCACCGAACTTTGCAACTTCATTCTTGAGGCGATCAAGAGCCTTACGGATTTCCACCCGTTCAGATTACTGCCAATATGGGGTTGAAGATGTTTCCTTGGCGGATGTGGGGTAGGTTGAAGCAATCTGATGTGCGACAGAGGTGAACTTACTTGTCCCCAAATATATTGGTGATTGAAGACGATCATGCAGTATCCGAGACGCTTGACTTAATTCTGCAGTCAGCAGGATTCAATGCCTCGTTTTCTTACGATGGGTCGGACGCAATTGAGACCTTCAAAGCAACCAATCCTGACCTAGTACTACTTGATCTGAATTTGCCAAATCTTGATGGTCTTGATGTTTTCAAGGGAATTAGGGCCATCAGTGCCGTTCCAATCATCATTCTTACCGCTCGAGATAATTCTGACGACATTGTCAAAGGCCTAGAACTTGGCGCTGATGATTACATCCCAAAGCCATGGCGCAGTAATGAAGAGTTGATTGCTCGAATTAAATCACGGTTGCGTCCAGTTGAGTTATCGAGTGCCTCCGAACTTCGAATCGGTGACATCGTCATTGATGTACTCGGCCACAAAGTTCGTCGCGGTACCACAGTTATTCCGCTTACAGTTTTGGAATTTAAGATTTTGGCAACTCTGGCAAAACAGCCGGCAAAAGTTTTCACTCGCGAGGCACTTTTAGAAGAGGTTTGGGACTATCGCCACTCTGCAGATACTCGGCTGGTGAATGTCCATATTCAGCGCTTGCGCGCCAAAGTTGAATTAGATCCCGATAAGCCAGAGATTGTGGTAACTGTTCGCGGTGTCGGGTATAAGGCTGGCCCGGCCTAACTTGCCGTGTTTTAAGTTCACAGCCAAGGTTTTCCACAATAATCCTGAGCTACTCCAGACACCAATTTCATTCACTTAACTAATTGTGTGCCCATATCACAGGTGCTATTTCCTCCCGTCTGTCTGTTCTGTAATCAACTGGAGCAGGTTTTGTGTAAATCGTGCCAATCGTCAATTAAGGTTTCCTGTGACCCAACCCTGACTGGGATTGCACAGAGTTGGAGCGCGGGTCCTTATGCGGACCCACTGCGCGGTGCGATCTTGGCCTACAAATCTGGACATCAGGAGAAGTCACTTGGACTCGCGAGAGTTCTTGAGTTGGTTTTACTGCGTTCGAAAATCCCGCCTAGCACACTGGTCCCACTGCCAAGCAGTACAGCCAAGGTACATAGTCGTGGCTTCGACACTATTGGCCTATTAGTAACCCAGATCGCCCGACGTACTGGCCTGCAGGTTGCCCCAATCTTGCGTTACGACAAGTTTACGCGCGAGCAGGTTGGGTTAAATCGAAGTCAGCGCCAGCAAAATATGCGCTCTGCATTCAAGACTTCGGTACCAATTTCTGGCGCTGTTGTGCTAGTTGATGATGTAGTTACTACTGGGGCAACAGTTGTCTGGGCAGCAAAAAGTCTGCGAATTGCAGGTGCCCAAAAAATCTTCTTGATTTCTCTGTGCCGAACCTAAAAACGGGGTTACGGTGAATATGTGACACCCACTCGGGAGATACCTTGTGTGGCAGAGGCTCGTTTTTGGAGCGACTCTGCAATCCCGTATTGCCGGTCAGTGGCAAATAGCCCGAGTGGGTGCCATTTACAAGACCGAGCTCGCCTGAATCAAATGAGGAAATGACATGAGAAATTCAATTGAAAGATCGACCACTTCTAACTTGAACATCGTCATTCACGGTCGCCACACAGCAGTTTCAAAAAATTTCAAAGAACAGGTAACCGCCAAACTGAGTCGGATTGAACGATTCTCGTTAAACATCACCCGGGTCGATGTTGAAGTAACGCACGAGTCAAATCCGCGACAGAGCGAGCGGGCATTTGAAATAGAACTCACATCAGATGGCACTGGTCCATTTGTCCGCGCTATGGCTCACGCGGCAGACCAATACACTGCCTTTGATCTGGCTTTTGAGCGCTTTGAAGAGCAGTTGCGCAGATTGCACGAGCGAAATAAATCCATCAAACACCAGCGACCAAGCCCAAGCCCAGTGCTTGACTTCAACATGGACTTGGTAGCCAATGACGCCGCAAAGCCTGATGCGGATTTGGTGCTTTCGAGTGGGCCGTTACAGGTTGAACTCAAACATCCATCGATTCCTGAACTTTCAGTCGAGCAGGCGGTTGAGCGGATGGAAGCAAGCGGATTGAAGTTTTTGCTGTTTATTGATTCGGACTCAGGACTGCAAAGTGTGCTTTACCCACGGCATGGTTACGATTACGGTTTGGTGCAGCTCGACCAAGTTAGTTAGCTTGCTAAACACCGAACCTACGATTTCGGATGGCAAACGAGCGAAGCGCGCGCAAGAAGTCAATCTTTCGAAAGTTTGGCCAGTAGGCTTCACAAAAATAGAACTCAGAATGAGCACTCTGCCAGAGTAGAAAACCGCTGAGCCGTTGCTCTCCTGATGTGCGAATCACTAGATCAGGATCGGGCTGTCCTTTGGTGTAAAGGTGATCGGCAATGTGTTCTAGGTCAAGCATGTTTGCTAGCTCGTCCAAGGAGGTGCCGGCCTTTGCATGTTCTTGTAGGAGCGATTTAACTGCATCGACTACTTCGCGCCTTCCACCGTATCCAACCGCAATGTTTACGACTAAGCCCTCGCTTTTGCTTGAGCTGAGTTGGGCGGAAGTCAAGATGTTGGCGGTATTCGCTGGAAGCAAAGTTAGGGAACCCACAGGATTAATCTGCCAGCGGCCGGTTTCAGCTAGCGAAGTTACCGTATTTTCAATTACCCGCAACAATGGCTCAAGTTCTTCTGGCTTTCGAGCCAGGTTATCGGTCGAGAGCAACCAGAGTGTGACTACTTTGACATCAACTTCTTCACACCAACCCAGAAACTCGGCAATTTTGGCACCACCTGCTCGATGGCCATGTTCCGAAGAGGAACCTTGTCCGGCGGCCCAGCGCCGATTCCCATCAAGAATTACGCCAACATGCGCCGGCAATTGTTCTCGAGGCAGGCGATGAGCGAGGCGATGTCCGTATAGGTCATATGCGACATCTCCAACGAGTTTTTTAAATCGCCCCATAACATCAGATTAGTGCTCATCAGAAATGATTAGGTACATAGAGCGGCAACCTTTTGTTAACAAATCCATACGGCGTGGGACACACATCTCTGGAATTTTTGGGCGTATTGTCCCTGATATCAGGGTGGACGGGGAAGCCACCCCAGAGCAAAACTGAATGTGAAGTGGTCGCGTGAACCAGCGCCGAACCTTCGTAATTGATACGAGCGTCTTGCTATCCGATCCAAACGCCTTATTTCGTTTCGACGAACACGAGGTTGTCATACCGATTGTTGTGATCACAGAATTGGAAGCAAAGCGAACCCATCCAGAACTTGGCTACTTTGCACGTTCGGCTCTTAGAGCTCTCGATGATTTACGAATTAAATTCGGCCGCCTAGATGCACCAATTCCCTTGGGTGATAAAGGTGGTGAGTTGCATGTTGAACTCAATCACACCGATGCCGAAGTGCTTCCTGCCGGATTTCGACTTGGCGATAACGACACCAGAATATTAGCTGTTGCAAAAAGTCTTGCCGACGAAGGCAAGACTGTGGTTCTAGTCAGTAAAGATTTACCTCTTAGGGTAAAGGCGTCAGCGGTTGGACTTGAGGCTCAGGAATACCGGGCCGAGATTGTGCCATCAAGTGGTTGGACGGGCATGACCGAATTGACGGTTTCGGCAAATGACATTGATGATTTGTACGACGAAGAAGTAATTGAGCTTGAAGCAGTTCGAGACCTTCCTTGCCATACAGGCGTTGTCCTTGCAAGTGAGCGCGGTAGCGCATTAGGCCGGGTAACTGCCGATAAGCAGCTCAAGTTAGTTCGAGGCGACCGTGAAGCCTTTGGAATTCATGGCAGAAGTGCAGAGCAACGAATTGCCCTTGACTTACTACTTGACCAAGAAGTAGGAATTGTTTCGCTCGGTGGTCGAGCCGGAACAGGTAAGAGTGCGCTAGCACTTTGCGCTGGCCTGGAAGCAGTATTGGAGCGTCGTCAGCACCGCAAAGTTGTTGTGTTCCGCCCTTTGTATGCGGTTGGCGGTCAAGAATTGGGCTACTTGCCAGGAACTGAAAATGAAAAAATGTCCCCGTGGGCGCAGGCAGTCTTTGACACATTGTCTGCAGTTGCCTCGGCTGATGTCATTGAAGAAATCGTCGATCGTGGAATGTTGGAGGTGTTGCCACTAACCCACATAAGAGGGCGATCACTGCATGACACTTATGTGATCGTGGATGAAGCACAGTCGCTTGAGCGCAATGTTTTACTAACCGTGCTTTCGCGCATTGGTAAAGGTAGTCGAGTTGTGCTTACCCATGACGTCGCACAGCGAGATAACCTGCGAGTTGGTAGACATGACGGTGTGGTTGCGGTAGTTGAGAAACTTAAGGGTCATCCGCTCTTTGCCCACGTAACTCTGACCCGTTCAGAGCGCTCGCCAATCGCGGCATTAGTAACAGATTTACTCGAAGAGTTGCCAGTCTGATTCGCTAAAAGCTAGAGAACCGGATTTAGGAAAGTTCGCGTCGTGCTGGCGTAGAAGTCGTTACCTTTATCGTCAATCACGACAAACGCTGGGAAGTTAACCACATCAATCTTCCAGACTGCTTCCATTCCCAGGTCAGCAAAGTCTAAAACTTCAACCTTGGTGATGTTTTCTGTCGCCAAAATTGCAGCGGGCCCGCCAATGGAACCAAGGTAAAAACCGCCATGTTTGGCGCAGGACTTCACAACAGCTTCACTGCGATTACCTTTGGCCAACATCACCATTGAGCCGCCGAGTTCTTGGAATCGCTCAACATAACTATCCATCCGACCCGCAGTTGTTGGACCAAATGACCCAGATGCATATCCGACAGGCGTCTTGGCTGGGCCAGCGTAATAAACGGCGTACTCACGAAAATATTGAGGCAGTTCTTCACCTCGTTCTAACATTTCCAAAATTCGAGCATGCGCAATATCGCGGGCCACGATAAGAGAGCCAGTTAGCGATAGCCGCGTTTTCACCGGACAAACTGATAGTTGTTCTTGGATTTTTGTCATTGGCTGACTGAGGTCTATTTCAACCACATCGTCGGCCAAATGGGTATCGGTAATCTCTGGCAAAAATCGGGCTGGCTCGCGGTCTAATTTCTCAATGTATGCGCCACTGTGATTTATTCGCACGATGGCTTGCCGATCAGCCGAACATGAGACAGCGATTGCAATTGGACATGATGCTCCATGCCGAGGCAGGCGGATTACTCGGACATCGTGACAGAAATATTTGCCTCCAAATTGCGCGCCGATTCCAAATTGCTGTGTTAGCTGCAAGATCTGCGCTTCTAAGTTTGGATCCCGAAAGCCGATTCCAAATTCGCCGCCACTAGTTGCCATGCCGTCTAGATAACGAGTACTTGCTAATTTGGCAACCTTCAAGGCATATTCCGCACTAGTGCCACCTACGACAACCGCCAAGTGGTAGGGCGGACAAGCCGAGGTTCCAATTTGTCGAAGTTTGTCTGACATGAATTCCATGAAGCGCTTTGGATTCAAAACCGCTTTAGTTTCTTGATACAAGAAACTCTTATTAGCGCTTCCACCACCCTTTGCGATGAAAAGCATTTCATATTCATTTTCATGACCAGGTTTGGTGTCTGAATAAATTTCAATCTGCGCTGGCAGGTTTGATCCTGTATTTTTTTCATCCCACATGGTGACGGGAGACATTTGAGAGTAGCGAAGATTTAGTTTCTGGTAGGCAATGTAGATGCCTTTGCTTAGCGCCTCTTCATCATTACCTGGTGTCAGTACTTGCGAACCTCGCTTTGCCGAGATAATTGCGGTGCCGGTGTCTTGGCACATCGGCAGCACACCGCCGGCAGAAACATTAGCGTTTTTCAATAAGTCGAGGGCAACAAAGCGGTCATTGCTTGAGGCATCAGGGTCATCAATGATGGCTCGAAGTTGCACTAGATGATCAGTGCGCAAATAGTGCGAAATGTCATGAATTGCTTCGTAGGCCACTTTCTCTAAAGTCTCAGTCGAAATAGTTAGAAAAGTGCGATTGCCCAATGTTTCCGTGGCGATTCCATCAGTGGTGATAAGCCGGAATTCAGGATTAGGTGGCGTAGCACCCAACATTTCTGAATACTGAAAATCAACCATGCCTTAAGCCTACGCCCGAACATCGCGATTAGCGGTTTGCCCAAGCGCCAGAAAAGCAAAGTGCAAGTAAACAGGGCAAGATAAGAGCATGGCAAAAAAGCGGGGCCGAGAAACTGCACGCGATATGGTTTTCAGTATGGGAGCGGTGCTTTTAACCGTCCTAGTTATCCTGACAATCACCTTTCGTAAGCACGACCAAACATTGCCTGAAGCGAATTTCACTTCGGCACTTTCGGCGGCACAGGCACAAAGCAATTGGCCAGTTTTTATTCCAAGTGTCGAAATTCTTAATAGCCCAACAAAATTTAAGTTAACCCAAGCTCGGTATGAGGCGGAGTCTTATGGAAACTCCACAGACACGCGTTGGTATCTGGGTTATCGAACTGCCGAGAATAGGTACATCTCACTGTGGCAAAGTGATGGTCAAATCGAACAGATTGTTGCAACCGCCAGTAATGAAGGGCAATGTATCGGGTCGGTGCAAATTGCCGGCAAACTGTGGCAAAAATGCAGTCAGGCTAAGCCGTTGTCCCGAGTTATTTTTCGCAAGGATGGCGACACGGTATTGGTTGTATCAGGAACCGAGTCCTTTCCAAACCTAATCAATTTCGCGGCTGGACTAAGGAAGTCCTAAAGCCTCTCTGGTCAGGTTTGCAGACTACGATTGCATTATGACTGAAGACTTTGCCAACCTGTCTTACGAGCAGGCAAAGGCGGCGTTAGATGAAGTTGTGGCAAAGATTGAAAATAAGGATTTGCCACTTGATGAGATGGTTACTCTATGGGAGCAGGGCGAGAAGTTAGCAGCCGTATGCGAAAAGCATTTACAGAGTGCACGCGCCCGTTTAGTGGCGCTTCGCCCTGAGTTGACTTCCGAATAAGTCAATCGACTGAATCAACTGTGCTATTTAATCCGTACGGATTACTTGAACAGTTAATAAGCCATCGGCAACTTTGACGGTAATTGTTTCATCTTCCGAAATTTGATTCGTTGATTTAATTACCTGTTGCTTTGCGTTGCGGGCAATTGCATAGCCACGATCTAGAGTTCCTTGGGGCGAGAGTGCCCGAAGTGTGCCCGTGATTCCTTTTAGCTCAGCTACACCGAGTTGCACTTTAGTAAACACTTTGCTTTGTAACTGATTTCGAGTTGCCGAGTTAGCCGTTATGCGCTGGTCAATTAAGACTGAGGGGTTTGCTAATGCCGGCTTTGCTTTTACCTGTGCCAGTTCTTGACCCAACCTGGAAATTTTGGTCATCGTGCTGCTAGCTAGCTGATTTCGAGCAGCACTGACAAACGCAATCTCCTCCATTAAATCAGGCACGATTTTATTGGCCGCATCGGTTGGTGTTGAGGCTCGATAGTCAGCAACATAATCAACAAGCGGCCGATCCTCCTCATGGCCAATTGCTACGACAATTGGACTTTGGGCCGCTGAAATTGTTCGAATTAGCGATTCGTCACTAAACGGCAAGAGGTCTTCAAAGCTTCCGCCGCCGCGCGCAATGACAATTACATCTATGTCAGAGATAGCATCTAGTTCGGTCAGCGCTTGGCATACTTCCCTTACCGCAGTGGCACCTTGCACTTTTACTTCCCGAACTTCAAATTCAGCCTCTGGCCACCTTCGCCTCGTGTTTTCGATTACGTCATGTTTCGCATCACTGTTTTTGCCACAAATTAATCCGATTCTCCTGGGCAAAAATGGAATTGGCTTTTTGCGTTCTTCGGCAAACAATCCTTCAGCAGCCAAAACATTTCGGAGTGCCTCAAGCCGAGCTAGCAGTTCACCAATTCCAACCGCGCGTATTTGCAAAATCTTGAACTGCAAAGTTCCCTTGTTCTTCCACCAATCGGCTTTAACCTGAGCAATAACCCTGGATCCCTGTTCAATCGGGGGACTAACATCCAGTGTGGCTCGCTCCCAAGTGAATAATTTGATGGTTGCGTCACTGTCCACATCGCGAAGACTGACAAACGACAATCCGCCCCTCGTACTTAGTTCTGCGATTTGACCCTCAACCCAGATAGTGCCCAAGCGACCAACGTAATCAGCCATCATGGCACTGAGTCCAGATACCGGCACTGGAGTTTGCGGGTCTTTTCCTGGCAGAGCAGGATCTACAACAGTCACAGGTTCCATTCTGCCTTGTGAGCGTGATATTTAACTGTGGCTTACGATAGGTGTGTGAGCAAAAAAATTCTATTGGCCAAACCTCGTGGTTATTGCGCTGGCGTCGACCGAGCTGTTGAAACTGTCAAACAAGCCCTAGAACTTTACGGCTCACCAATTTATGTGCGAAAGCAGATTGTGCACAACAAGCACGTAGTTTCCGCTCTTGAAGAGCGCGGAGCAATCTTCGTTGATGAAACCGATGAAGTGCCCGAAGGTGCAACCGTTGTTTTCAGCGCTCACGGTGTCGCACCAAGTGTGCATGAAGAGGCACAGACTCGAAACCTCAAAACGATTGACGCAACCTGCCCGCTGGTGACCAAAGTCCACGCCGAAGCTAGAAGATTTGGCAACGAGGATTATCAGATCCTGCTCATTGGTCATGAAGGTCATGAAGAAGTTGAAGGCACTATGGGTGAAGCCGTAGGCAACATAACCTTGGTTGATGGCCTTGATCAAGTTGAAACTGTAGAAATTGATCCAGATCGCCCAGTAGCCTGGCTGTCCCAAACCACTTTGTCGGTTGACGAGACACTTACTGCGGTTGCTAGATTGCGCGAGCGATTCCCGCAGCTAATTGATCCGCCTAGTGATGACATTTGCTACGCAACTCAAAATCGCCAGGTTGCCGTCAAGGAAATCGCCAAAAAATGTGACTTGATGCTGGTGGTTGGTTCTGCAAACTCATCTAATACCGTTCGCCTTGTTGACGTGGCATTGGAAAACGGCACAGCGCAGGCTTATCGAATTGATTTCGCCAGCGAGATTCACGAGGAGTGGCTTGCTGGAGTTTCTACTGTTGGACTAACAAGTGGCGCTTCGGTACCAGAACTGTTGGTAGATGATGTTTTAGTCTGGCTGGCGAATCATGGATTTGCAGATGTCGAAGAAGTAACTACAGCGGACGAGCATTTGATGTTTTCTTTGCCGCGAGAATTGCGTCGAGACATTAAAGCAGCGAAAGCCTAATCTGTTCGCCCGCGAAAATAGTGAGTTAGCACAGCAATAATTGTGGCGGCTAGAATCCACAAGAAGTGCGATCCAAGCCCATAGACCAACAAGAAAACCTGTTGCACTTTCCATGATCCGCCAGCATTTGTTGCAAACTGGCCTACGGTTATTAACGAGACTAACCAGGCAATCGCCGGCGCACAGTAACTTGCCAGAAAATCCTTCTGATTAATCTTCAGTGAGATCAGCAGGCTGCTAGCCACCAAAGTAACATCCGCAACTATTCCAATCCGGTGATTAAATGCGATATTGAATGCCATAGCCAAAGTTACCCAAATCGTAGTTAGCAATATTGCTAAGCCAAACCGTAAGCCAGACTGGGAGTCATCCTCCTGGGCCAACTCTTCATTAATCGCCATACTCATACGGTAGTACCAAAGTGCTCAGACCTATGCATGAGCAATCGCAAGTTGTGGCGACTACGCTTGGGTTTATGGGTTTAACAATCGGAATTGTCGGCTTACCAAATGTCGGGAAATCAACGCTATTTAACGCACTCACACGCAATAATGTTTTGGCCGCAAATTACCCGTTCGCAACCATCGAGCCCAACACTGGGGTCGTTGCCGTTCCAGATAGTCGACTTGATGTTTTGGCAAAGATTTTTAGCTCGCAAGAGATTTTGCCTGCAACAGTTACATTCGTTGATATTGCAGGAATTGTCCGTGGCGCAAGCGAAGGCGAAGGGCTTGGCAACAAGTTCTTAGCGAACATCCGCGAGTCAGATGCAATCTGCCAAGTAATCCGAGCGTTCTCAGATCCAGACGTTATTCATGTCGATGGAAAAGTTTCCCCTGCGGACGATATCGAAACGATTAATACTGAACTTATCTTGGCTGATCTACAAACGCTGGAAAAGGCTATTCCGAGATTGTCCAAGGAAGCAAAGCAGGATAAAGCTCGAGCCGCAGTTTTGGAGACTGCAGAAAAAGCAGCCGAGATTTTGAATACTGGACAAACAATTTTTGCTTCGGGATTGGACTCGACTCCGATCCGTGAACTTTTTTTGTTGACAGCGAAACCATTTCTTTACGTATTTAATTTAGATGATGATGAAATGACCGACCTCAGTTTGAAGCAATCGCTTTCTAAATTGGTAGCCCCGGCTGAGGCAGTTTTCTTAAATGCAAAATTGGAAGCTGATCTAACGGAATTAGACGAAGCAGAAGCGTTGGAACTTTTACAAACCGTTGGACAGGCGCAAAGCGGTATTGCTGTTCTTTCTCGCGTAGGTTTCGAAACCTTGGGTTTGCAGACTTATTTAACCGCCGGGCCAAAAGAAGCCCGAGCTTGGACTATCCGCCGCGGGGCTACTGCTCCTGAAGCGGCTGGGGTAATTCACACCGACTTCCAAAAGGGATTCATTAAAGCCGAAATCGTCAGTTTTGCGGATTTGGTAGAGGCCGGCTCAGTTTCAGAGGCCAAATCTCGGGGAAAAGTGCGGATGGAAGGCAAGGAATATGTGATGTCTGACGGAGATGTTGTTGAATTTCGATTCAATGTCTGACATTTATTGGTATATCTAATCTCGTGACTTCTCGGATTAGGTATGCATCTATCGATGATGCATTTGCCTTGCAAAACTTAATGGCTCAGACCTTTCCACTCGCTTGCCCTCCCGATGTTGCTAAGTCCGATATCCAAGTTCACTTGGCCCGACTTTGCTCTGCAGAAAATTTCAAGAGTTCAATCGCAGATGAGAAATCGGCAGTAATCGTTGCCTGCGATGGCTCAGAACTTTTGGGTTTCGCCCTGTTAATCTTCGCGGAAACCGAGAGTGCGGAAATTGCTGCATCCTTAACATCAGTTTCCAGTGCAGTTAAGTTAAGTCGCTTTTATGTTCATCCTAATTGGCATGGACAGGGTATCGCCCAGCAGCTAATGCAGCGTTCTTTTGAACTCGTTCATGAATTGGGTTGGTCTTCACTATGGCTAACAGTAAATAAGCAAAATGAGCGGGCAAATAAGTTCTATCAAAAGTGGGGCTTTGAAATAGTCGGCGAGAGCGATTTTATCCTCGGAGGCAGTGTGCAGAAGGATTTTGTCCGCGAACGCTTTTTCACTCGTTAAGTTTTCTCAATTAAGTCGCCGAAAAACCAGCCGACCAATGTTCTGGTCAGTAGAAAGCGCAGAATGAATTAGACTTGGGACGGTGACCCAAACCGCCTCGCGCTCCGACCTTCGCAATGTTGCCATCATCGCTCACGTTGACCATGGAAAAACAACGCTAGTTGATGCCATGCTTTGGCAATCGGGCGCTTTTTCGGCCCACCAGGATGTGACTGATCGGGTTATGGATTCCATGGATCTTGAGCGGGAAAAGGGAATCACTATCCTGGCCAAAAACACCGCTGTCCGGTACAACGGGCCAGCTGCACCGACTGGGGTAACACTTAACATCATTGATACTCCCGGTCACGCAGATTTTGGTGGCGAGGTTGAGCGCGGCCTGGAAATGGTAGATGGCGTGCTACTACTAGTAGATGCCAGCGAAGGACCCCTACCGCAAACCCGATTTGTTTTGCGCAAAGCCTTGGCCAAGAAACTCCCCGTAGTTTTAGTGATCAACAAGGTTGATCGAAGTGACGCACGAATCGCTGAAGTAGTCGATGAGACTTACGAACTATTTTTTGACTTGGATGCAACCGAAGAGCAAATTAACTTTCCAATTGTTTATGCGTCAGCAAAAGCAGGACGCGCTTCTCTGGCTCGGCCTGAAGATGGGGCGATGCCTGAGGAAGAAAACCTAGAGCCATTGTTTAGAACCTTGATTGAAACAGTTCCCGCTCCAACCTACAATCCAGAAGCCCCGTTACAAGCCCATGTTACGAACCTGGACTCCTCGCCATATCTTGGTCGCTTGGCCCTCTGTCGGGTTCACAATGGCAACATAAAAAAAGGACAGCAAGTCGCTTGGTGTAAATCTGATGGGACCATTGAGCGAGTGAAAGTTGTAGAACTACTCATGACTGAAGCATTAACGCGAGTTTCTGCCCAAAGTGCTGGTCCAGGCGACATCATTGCTGTTGCAGGTATGGAAAACATAACAATTGGCGAAACCTTAGCCGATCCTGAGAATCCAATTCCGCTGCCGATAATCACAGTGGACGAGCCGTCAATCTCCATGACAATCGGAATCAACACTTCGCCGCTTTCTGGTGAAACTGGCAGTAAAGTTACTGCTCGATTGCTTAAGACTCGACTCGATGCTGAACTTATCGGAAATGTCTCGCTACGAGTACTAGACACTGAACGACCAGATACTTGGGAAGTTCAGGGCCGCGGCGAACTGCAACTGGCGATACTTGTGGAGCTCATGCGCCGAGAGAAATATGAGCTAACAGTCGGTAAGCCACAGGTCGTTACGAGAGAGATAAACGGTAAACTTCACGAGCCAGTGGAACGCCTAACGATTGATGTACCCGAGGACTATGTAGGAGTTGTTACTCAACTGCTGGGTTTGCGTAAAGGTCGCTTGGAGCAAATGATCAACCACGGCACCGGCTGGGTGCGAATGGAGTATTTAGTTCCAGCACGAGGCTTAATTGGCTTTCGAACTGAATTTCTAACCGAGACGCGGGGCACTGGCCTACTGCATCACGTATTTGAGAAATACGAAGCCTGGTTTGGCGAGCTTAGAACTAGGCCAACGGGCTCGCTAGTCGCAGATCGCCGTGGCGCTGTGACTGCCTATGCCTGTTTTGGCTTGCAAGAGCGTGGAACGCTATTTGTCACCCCGACAACCGAGGTTTATGAAGGCATGGTTGTCGGCGAAAATGCCAGATCTGATGACATGGATGTAAATGTTGTGCGCGAAAAGAAGTTAACCAACGTACGTTCATCTACCGGAGATGAATTAGAAAGACTAATTCCAGCCAAGCAGTTAAGTCTGGAACAAGCTTTAGAGTTTTGTCGCGAAGACGAATGTGTAGAAGTCACCCCAAGTCACGTGCGCATCAGAAAAGTTCTGCTCACTAAGACTGATCGTGATCGGGCTCGGGCGAAGGCGAAGACACAAAATTCGTGAGGCTAAAAGTGTCGCCCAATCGTGGCCTCGGCATATTGGTCGTGGTGATACTTGGCATTGTGCTCCTAGCTGGCTCAATTCCGACAAGTGTGGTTGAACCCAAACAGAATTCAGCTTTGGTAACTATTGTGGGCAAGGTAGCCGAGGATGGTGGCAATTTAGTCCTAGGCTCTAGTCAACTCTGTGATTCTTTTGATCCCGCCGAGAGCTTTGATGCCTGGTGTGCAGTTGTTTTTCGACTCTATTCCCGAAATGTAATGTCATTCAGCAGCAAGCCTGGGTTGGCCGGGTTTGAAACTCAGCCCGACTTGGCGGCAGCCACCCCGAGAGTACATTCAAGTAAAGCAATATGGACTTTTCAGATTCGAAAGAATGCTTTTTGGAATAGTGGAAAGCCAGTGACTGTAGCTGACATTCGCTACTCAATAGAACGACTTTTTTCGCCAGAGCATATTGGCGCCGTTAACTTCAACTACTTGTGCTTGTTAAGTTCCTGTCCCAAAGGCGTGCCGTCCTATCAAGGGCCAGGAATGAGGGGTGAAAAGCATCTTTACTCGATTCGGACTACAACCAAAGACACAATAACGTTCAAGCTCACAAGCCCAAATCCGAACTTCGACCGAGTACTGGCCTTGCCCCAATTTTCCGTGGTTGAAATGTCAAGAGATTTATATTTGAAGCGGAAAAAGCAGGCGTATCGAAATTTGCCGAGCTCGAGCGGACCGTTTGTCTTAAAGCTAGATGCGAAGCGCCAGCGCGCAGCATTTACTCGCAATAAATATTGGACTCAGGCATCAGATGCCATCCGTGCCCCACATGTAAAGACCATTAAGTGGCGGGTGATTTCCGATTCAAAATTGTTGACTAAGGCAACGTTGCGAAATCAGATAGATGTACGAATCGGTGAAGATTTTCAATTTGCTAACGCAGATTTGGCGGCCGCCAGCAAAAAATATGGAGCGCAAATTGACCAGCCATACACCGGGTTTACGAGCTTTCTCGCAGTTAGATCAAAATCAGCCCCGCTAAATCGCATCTCCTGCCGTCAAGCAATCTTTTATGCAATAGATAAGGAAGCAATTCAGCGCGTTAAAGGTGGAGAAACTAAGGCACAGATCGCCACTTCGCTATTACCGCCGCTAGTAGCTGGTTATGATGCCAGTTCTGACTCATACAACAGCGGTAGCAAGCCGACAGGCGACCTGATTGCAGCGGAGGCGGCACTAAAAAAGTGTGGTTATCCCGAGGGCTTCGAAGTATCGATGGCGTATCTGAATATCGGGATTGGGACCGAGATTTTTCGAAAAGTGCAATCAAGTTTGGCGCGTGTTGGGATAGTCCTGGCGCCGAAGAAATTTGATAATTACTCGAAATTTGTTTCGGTGACCCGAAGCGACGAGCAGTTGACCAATGAGGGCATTGCACTTGTTATTAGTGGAGCGCAGTCAATGATAAACAGCCCACTTGATTACTGGTCCAGTTTTGTAGATGGTCGATTTACAAAGCCTTACGACAATGAAAATTTGGCTGGACTTAGCGATGAGCAGATTAATGCTGCACTAGATGACATAGCAACAGGAAATAAGGATGCCAGAACATTAAGTGGACAGATAAATGATCAAGTCATGGAAAATGCCACTTATTTGCCAATCACTTACGACAAATTCCTGCTCTATCGCAGTCCACAGATTGCCGGGGTTTATGTGCAGCAAGCACTTGGGGGTCAGTACGACATTGTGAATGTCGGTTTAGTCAAGACAGCAAAAAAGTAATTCTGCCCAGACTGACACGACTTACTGAAGCAAAATAGCCAACCGCTAGGCTATTTATTGGAGGTAATCATGAAAGTAGCTATCTCTAAAAGATTCTGTGCGATTCTGGCATTTTTAATTGCTGTTAGTGTGCTGAGCTCTTGTGGACGCAGTCAACAATTGGTCCAAGGCACAAAAGGCGGCACATTACGAATCCTTTCCAGCACAAGCCACATCAATCACCTCGATCCCCAGCGCAACTATTCTCGCGAAGACCTGGCTTTTGCCAGTGGATTTTTGACTCGTACGCTCACTCAATATCGGGTAACTCCAGATGCGGCCAAAGCAGGTGAGTTGGTAGCAGACCTAGGAACAGATTTAGGTGTTCATTCTCAGGATGCAAAGAGTTGGACTTTCACGATCCGCGACGGCATCAAATGGCAGGACGGTTCAGTAGTCACCTGTGCTGATGTGAAATATGGGGTATCTCGTTCGTTTGCCACCAATGTCATTACTGGCGGTCCGTATTATGCAGTCGCAATGTTGGATATTCCGATCACCAAGGAAGGTACCTCCAAGTATCGCGGACCCTATGTGAAAGATGCCGCTGGCCAGCGACTATTCGATAAAGCTGTTGCCTGCGATGGAAATAAAATTACTTTTAATCTTGCGAACCCTTCACTTGATTTCAACTACATTGTTAGCCTGAGTGCATTTGCTCCTGTTCCCAAAGCGCGGGACAAGCGCGCTAAATATGATTTTGCCGTTCAGTCAACTGGGCCATACCAGATTAAGTCCTATGTGAAAAAATCAAAGCTAGTCCTGGTGCGTAATCCAAATTGGGACCCGCTTACCGATAGCATCCGCAGCGCATTTCCAGACCGCATCGAATATGAATTTTCAGTGCCACGCAATGTGATTGCAACTCGATTGATGAAATCAGCAGGTGCAGATGCATATGCAGTTTCCGCGGAGCCAATTTTGTCTTCAAAAGTTGGTGAGATCTTCAGTGACCAGCAGTTTGCGAAGCGCAGATTCAATGGACCATCTGGCTCCGTTAGTTACTATGCGATAAACACACTAAAAGTGCCAAACGAGTTACATCGAAAGGCGATTCAGGCTGCTTTCCCCCGAGAAGGAATTCGTAAAAATGCTGGCGGGTTATATTCGGGAGATTACGCTGATGGATTACTTAGCCCTTCGCTAGCGAAGGATTTCGCATCAACAAATCTATGGACTGGACTTCTTGGCGAAGCGATTGCTCCAACTGGAAATCCAGCACTGGCCAAGCAACTAATCACGAAATCTAGAGTTAAGTTTCCGAACCCGCTGATCTTGGACTATGTGAAATCGCCAGCCGCTGACCGAAATGTTGCAGCTGTAGTCTCGGCCTTGGCTAAAGCAGGAATCGTAGTTAAGCCGCGCGGTGTTTCAGCAACTGGCTATTACCAAAATGTATTGAATCTGAAGATTCAAGGCGGAATCACGCCCTTTGAGTGGACCGCAGATTGGCCAAATGCTTCAACAGTTTTACCTGATTTAGTTGGCGGCGGCGGCTTTGATTTGTCCCATTACACGGAAAAATCGTGGCTTGAAACTTTCGCTAACGTAGCCGCTAGTTCAGACCGTGGAGATCAAGCAAAGGGCTGGAAGTCGCTCAATAGCAAAGCGGTTGATTTAGGCCTAGTGGTTCCGGTTACTTTAAATTTGCAACAAAGATTGGTTGGTGCAAAAGTCCAAGGGGCATACCTATGGGCAGCCTATGACTCTTGGCCGTATGCAACTCTCTCAACTCAGTAATGCCCTTAGCCACCGCTGGCTTGGTTTGCTAGGTGGGCGTTAAAAAATTTGACCGAAGTAAGTGCGATGTTTTCGGAAACAACTTCTTGTGGCGTCATGTGCGTTACTCCAGATAGCGGTAATACGCTGTGCTCTCCTTTATTGGCGAGCAGGTGGCTGGAAAGTTGCAGAGTATGTGCAAAAACCACGTTATCGTCGGCCGTGCCGTGAACTAGAAGTAGCGGTCTGCGCAAATCCCTGGCCAACTCTAAAAGTGAGTTGCGTTGATAAACCTCGGGAACTTCGGTGGGGTTTCCTAGATATCGTTCGGTGTAGGCCGTGTCGTACAGTTGCCAGTCGGTAACTGGCGCGCCAGCCACAGCCGCATGGAATACCTCAGGACGAGCGAGCACGGCAAGTGCCGCCAGGTAGCCACCAAAGGACCAGCCAGTTATGCCGACTCGACTTGGATCTACATCGTTTGGAAATTTCATCACTAAGTCGGCAATCGCAGACTCTTGGTCGTCTAGGACCGGATTAATGAAATCGTGGAAAATTGCATGGTCCCACAGCGGACCGCGAGCAGGAGTACCACGATTATCGGCAATGACTACGCAGAATCCCTGATTAGCAAACCATTGGTCTTCAGCATAAACATTTGCCGCATCAAGAACTTGCGCTCCGTGTGGTCCACCGTATGGACGCAACAAGATTGGCAGCTTTTCGCTACCAAAGGTGTGATTCTCGGGGAACAGCACGGCAGTCTTGACTTTGTGCACTCCGGTTTCAAATATTTGAACCACTGGAGTCACAATTGGCTTTTCGGCAAGTGACTCAAATTGGTGAATCAATTCGTCATTGCGCCGTAACGTATAAGTTCGCTCATGTGTTGCAAGTCTGGATTGAGTAACTACTTGCCAAGTATCTGAGCCAACCAAAGTTTTTGGGGTTGCTGAAGCAACTCCATCGTTAGTTAGTTCAATTAACTCGCCTGACGGCTTTACTCGAACGAGTTTTCGTTGAGTCGAATTGTCGGTGGCAATTACATCTATAGCATCATCATTGACGGAAACAACGGACATAACCTGAAGGCCAGGGGGAGTAAGAGTTCGACTACCGACTTGCAGTTCACGAGTGTCCGTAATGCGACTGTCAATAACGGATACTATTTCTTCGCCGAGCCATTTCGGCTGACCGGGGATTACTTCAATAAACTCAGGATCGGAAACCACGTGCACCGTTTCAAGCCTGGTCCCAACTAGCGCATTAGAAACAAATTCAGTCTGCGCGCGATTTGCCACCGTAATTAGCGCAGGCTGGTTCTCTTGCCAACTCAGACTAATCAGATATTCGTAGGCCAACTTGTCCCAAGTAATCTCAAATTTGGTACCAGATAGTTCAAAGTAATGCAGTGAAATCTCAGCATTGTTCGAGCCAGCTTGTGGGTACCTTTGTTCACGCGGCGCAGATTCTGGATTGGCAGGATCGCTAATCCACCACGAGTTCACCGCTGAGTCATCAGTGCATTGGGCGATGACCGCATCGCTGGTCGGCGACCACCAGAGCCCCCGCATTCGTCCAAACTCTTCGGCAGCAATAAAGTCCGCCAAACCCCAGATGCGATTAGTGGATGTTTCCGCAGTGAGCGCCATTTCATCTGCTCCGGAAAAATCACAGAGCCGGATGTTTTGCCCATCTGACCAAATGATTCGAGTACCGTCAGGCGATACCTGCGGGTCAATGATTGGCCCTGTTACTTCAAGCTCAGTTAATTCCTCAGTTCCTACTAGACAGGTGAAGAGTTTGCCCGCCAATGCAAATGCTATTCGGCCCCCGCTGCTATCTGATGAGTAGCTCGTAATGCCACCAGTTGTCTCGCGCATCCGCTCACGCCTTGCACGCTCGGCTGCTGGAATATCCTCGGTATCGGCGAGAAGTTTTCTTGGGTCGGCGATTTTACGCTCTAGGTTCTTGTCTGTGTCGAATACCCACAAGGAGTTAACTGAGTCTCTGCCATGATCACTTCGCAAGAAAGTCACAAGTGAGGCATCGGAAAGAACATTAAAGAGTCTCGGGGTGCCTAATTGAAAATGTCTGGTGGCAGCCATTTGGCGTGGGAATGTTTCGGTCATCCTTAGATTTTGGCATGCGAAGCAATTAGGTGCATGTGATTGGGAAATTATTCTCGTAAAGTGGAGGGGTGTCTGCAAACCAACGACTCCTTTTGGTCCATGCTCATCCTGACGATGAATCAATTGGTACAGGAGCAACAATGGCCAAGTATGTGGCAGCTGGAGCTCAAGTAACCCTCGTCACTTGTACTTTGGGCGATGAGGGTGAAATTCTGATTCCTGAACTAGCCCACCTTGCCGCACACGATCAAGACCAATTAGCCGGCCACCGGTTAGCGGAGCTGGCTGAAGCCATGGCATTTTTGGGCGTGACTGATTATCGAATTCTTGGCGGGATTGGTACCTATCGAGATAGCGGAATGATTGGTACCGAGCCAAATTCCCGGCCTGACTCATTTTGGCAAGCAGATTTGCTGGATGCAGCCAAGCACTTAGTTAAAGTAATCCGGGAAGTTAAGCCACAGGTGGTCGTTACCTACGACGATTTTGGCGGCTATGGACACCCTGATCATATTCAGGCTCATCGGGTTACGACGTATGCCGTTGCGTTAGCAGGAGTTGCAAGTTTTGCACCAGAACTTGGCTTACCCTGGCACATTTCAAAACTTTATTGGACCGCATTTCCAGTCAGTGTCATGAGAGCCGGGATTGAGGCACTGCGAGCCGCTGGTGAAGACACCGGCTTTGCCGCTCAGGATCCAGACGATGTGCCCTTCGCCTGCCCAGACGAATTCATCACAACCGTTATTGATGCCACTGAACATATTGAGCAAAAGTTTTCAGCACTGCGTGCACATGCGACTCAGATTAACGCCGAGTCTGGTTTCTTTGCACTCTCAAATAACTTGGGATCACAGGTTATGGGCTATGAGTATTATCGGCTGGCATTTGGCGAAATTGGTCCTATTGACGCAAGTGGCCATGAGACGGACTTGTTTTCGGGAATATTCGACGCATGAGGAAATTACTGATTTTTCTGGTTTGCGTGCCCCTTGGCTTCTTACTAGGAACTGTTGGCGCTTTCGTTCATGCCGACCGCATCAAGTTTGGACAGCACACCATTGCATACGGCGTGCTATTGGCCGTAGCGTTTATCGCAGTGAGTCAGCTTTGGGTTACTAGAGCATTCCAGAGTCGAATTGCGGCCGTGGCGATTGGCTTTGGCTGGATACTAGCCACTGCAGTTCTCGGTGCTGACCGGAGTGTGAATGAGGCGATCATTCTTGACTCTTGGTGGTCAAAAATCTACGTGCCAGGGATGGCGGTTGTGATCGGTATTATCTGTGCACTGCCACCCCTGCGTGGGCTTCCAGATTTGGAAGGTCTGCCTGAGCCATTTACCGAAGTGATGGAACGACAAGACTCACAAACAAAATCGGAGTCAGATTGATGAGTGAAATAGAACCGACCAAGTCCGGCAAATTTAAGTTTGTTGCCCTGGGTATGTTACTCGGCTTAGCCCTACTTTATGCCCTAGCTGTTGTCCATTTCACAGATCGAACTCCTTCGAAAACAACTGTTGCCGGCATCGACGTTAGCAAGATGTCAATCAAAGAGGCGCAGGCCAAACTCGCTCACGACATTGTTCCACTCCAAACTAAGGCGATAACAGTGGCCGTGAAAGCGCGTAAGTTCGACATCGATCCAGACAGTGCGGGCTTATCCGTGGATGTCCCAGCCACTATCTCGCAATTGGCTGGTCAGCCTTGGAATCCGCTTGAACTTTGGGCCAGAGTAGGCGGCTCAGTCGAAGCAACCCCAGTAGTTAAAGTTGATGATGAAAAATTGACTACCGCAGTAGCCGCCATTGCGGCGAAAGTAGACAATCCGCCGCGGGAACCAAAGATCATTTTTTATCAGGGCCGCGGGCAATTGGTTACCAGTAAGTCTGGTGAATTGCTGAATAAAGATTCAACTAAGCGTCTGCTGGTGAAAACATTTCCAACTTCACCAAACCCTTTGGTTTTACAGTTTGAGTTAGTCCAGCCGAAGGTTGCCGACATGGCCGCACAGGCGTATGTACCGAGAGCCGAAAATGAAGCCGCAAGTCCAATAACGGTGACAGTAGGCAAGCAAAAAGGGACTGTCTCGCCAAGCGATCTACGTCAAGCACTCACATATGAAGTTGTAAATGGAAAACTTATTCCGCAAATCGACGGATCGGTGTTAGTTGATTCGCTCGAATCGCAAATTACAGGTATCGGTGATACTGCAGTTGATGCCTACTTCAAAATCGTTGATGGCAAACCTGTTGTAGTGCCAGGCAAGTCCGGAACTGGAATTAATCCGGACAAAATTTCTCAGGCGGTGCTCTCAGTTATTGATAAGCCAGCACCAAGGAGTGTTGAACTTGAATTAGGGACTACCCAGCCTAAGTTCACAACGCAAGACGCAAAGGCACTAGGGATAAAGGAAAAGATCAGCAGCTTTACCCAGAATTTTCCTTACGCACAATATCGGGTGCAAAACATCGGCCAAGCTGCCAGGTACATGAACAACAAGATTGTGATGCCCGGAGAAATTTATTCAATGAACGAGACTGTTCTAGAGCGCACGCCGGAAAATGGATACACGATTGGCTACATCATCGGCCCCGGTGGTCAATTCCTCAAGGATTATGGTGGCGGGGTTTCGACGGCGACCACTGCTATGTGGACCGCTGCATTCTTTGGCAACATGGAGCGCATTGAGCAGCGAGCGCACTCAATTTGGATTCCCCGATATCGTGCTGGCTTGGAGGCAACAGTCTCATGGGGCTCACTAGATATGCGTTGGCGCAATACATCCGGCCACCCTGTCTTAATCAAAGCATCGATTACTAACTCTTCCGTGACGGTATCACTTTATGGCACAAAGACTTTTGACAAAGTTGAGGCGGTATCTGGCCCTTGGCGGAACGTGACCGGTTTTGGCACTATTAATAGCACCATTTCCGGCTGTGAATACCAAGGGGGACAATCGGGCTTCGACATCACCGTTACCCGAGTAGTAACTGTTGCTGGCAAGGTAACTAAGCGGGAACCGTTTACTACTCACTATTCCCCAGAACCTCGAGTAATCTGCGGCAAGCCGGCAACACCTACGCCCAAACCTTCACCGACTAATTCCTGACACTTGGGGGATGTCGGGCGTAAATGCTAATGCTTCGGTAGGTTATTACTAGCGAAAACTTCGTCCCAAACCGCCCTGGAGGATCATCATGACCTACGTCATCACACTACCTTGTGTCGATGTTAAAGATAAGGCCTGCATTGAAGAATGCCCTGTCGATTGCATTTACGAAGGCGATCGGATGATGTACATTCACCCCGACGAATGTGTCGACTGTGGAGCCTGCGAGCCTGTTTGTCCGACTGATGCGATTTACTATGAAGACGACGTTCCAGACGAGATGACCAAGTTCAAGCAGTTAAATGCTGATTTCTTTACAGTTCTTGGATCTCCTGGCGGTGCTGCCAAAACTGGTAAGACCAGCAATGATCCAGAATTTGTAGCAGAGCTCCCACCACAGGGATAAGTCAACTGTTAACTCCGCTTGCAAAAGGCTTACCAGATTTTCCCTGGGATCGAATTTCTGCTGCTGCCGCAATCGCGCGAAATCATCCGGATGGAATTATTGATCTCTCTATCGGCACGCCTGTTGACCCAACTCCCGAAGTAGTTATCAAGGCATTACAAGATCATGCAAATGCGCCCGGTTACCCAACGGCAGCAGGCAGTTTTGAACTTCGACAAGCGTGGACGGACTGGGCGCAGCGAGCGTTAGCGGTAACGGTTAGCCCTGCCGAAGTTTGTCCAACTATCGGCTCCAAGGAGATTGTTGCCTGGCTTCCAACAATTTTGGGCTTAGCGAAGTCACATACGGTAGCCATCCCACATTTGGCGTACCCAACTTATGCAGTTGGAGCACAAATTGCCGGGGCAAAGTACGTAACCTACGAATACCCGGAGCAGATACCAAATGATGTATCGCTAATTTGGATAAACTCTCCGGCAAACCCCACCGGCGAAGTGAAAACTGTAGAACACCTCAGGGCGGTTGTCGCACGAGCCCGCGAGATTGGGGCAGTTGTTATTAGTGACGAGTGTTACATCGAACTCGGTTGGGATGTTACCCCGATTTCAGTTTTGCATCCAGAAGTGATTGGCACTTCCAATGAATCTGTTTTGGCTGTTCACTCACTTTCCAAGCGGTCAAATTTAGCGGGGTATCGATCTGGTGCGGTACTAGGTGATAAATCGCTAATCGCGGACATCCTTGCATTGCGAAAACATGCTGGCATGTTGTTACCAAGCCCAATCCAAGCTGCCTCAATTGCCGCACTCTTAGATACCCAGCATGTACAGGCGCAGCGTGATGTCTATCACAATAGAAGAGAAGCATTGCGCGAAGCGGTAACCCCAGCTGGGCTCACGATTGAGCATTCAGAGGCCGGACTTTACCTCTGGGTGAGCGCCGGTAGACCATGTTTAGCGACTATTAATTCGCTTGCAGATGTTGGAATTTTGTGTGCGCCAGGAGACTTTTATGGCCCAGCGGGTGCAAATCATGTGCGGATGGCACTAACCGCAACTGATGAGCGAGTTGGCCAAGTAGCCCTGAGACTTAGTGGCTGGAAAAACTGACCTGCCGTTGGTAATCCACCTGCCGATGCTAGTAAGTTTGGGCGTATGCCTGACGCAATTTTGAATTTTGGCGACGCTCGGATTGAACTTCCAGAGGTCAAAGCTTCCGTTGGTTCAAACGGTTTAAATGTTAACAACTTGCTCAAGGAAACGGGCGATGTCGCCCTTGACTATGGGTTCATGAATACCGCCTCTTGCTCTTCAAGCATTACCTACATTGATGGCGATGAAGGAATCTTGCGCTATCGCGGATACCCCATTGAGCAGTTAGCCGAGCACAGCACTTTTATTGAGGTTTCTTATCTACTAATTTATGGCGAACTGCCAACCCCCGCCGAGCTAGCGGAATTTGAGTCGCAGATTTCCCGCCACACAATGGTGCACGAAGACTTGCGCAGGTTTTTTGGCGGGTTCCCGCGTGATGCCCATCCAATGCCAGTGCTCTCTAGTGCAGTGAGCGCATTGTCTACTTTTTATCAGGATTCTCTTGATCCATTTGATGCTCGCCAGGTCGAAATTTCAACTATTCGCCTGATGGCGAAGATGCCAACTCTTGCTGCATATGCACACAAGAAAACTGTCGGCCAGCCATTTGTTTACCCAGATAACAATTTGGGCTATGTACAAAATTTAATGAAGATGACTTTTGGTGTCCCGGCTGAAGAGTACGTGGTTGACGATGCCGTAGTAAAAGCGCTGGACATGCTCTTTATTCTCCACGCAGATCACGAGCAAAACTGCTCGACTTCTACGGTTCGGATGGTTGGCTCTTCCCAAGCAAACCTATTCGCTTCAGTTTCTGCCGGGATCAATGCACTATTCGGCCCTTTGCATGGTGGCGCTAATCAAGCTGTACTCGAAATGCTTCAGGAGATTAAAGACTCTGGTGAAAGTGTGCAGACATTCATCAAGAAAGTTAAGGATAAAGAGGCGGGTTCGCGACTGATGGGCTTTGGTCACCGCGTCTATAAGAATTATGACCCGCGCGCAGCAATCGTAAAGCGACATGCACACGAAATTTTGAATCGCCTTGGCGTCTCCGATCCACTTTTTGATATCGCTCGCGAACTTGAAGAGGCTGCGTTGGCAGATGAATTCTTCATTAGTCGCAGACTGTACCCGAATGTTGATTTCTACACTGGCCTCATTTACCGAGCCGTAGGTTTCCCAACTCGAATGTTTACTGTGTTATTTGCCCTGGGCCGATTGCCAGGTTGGATTGCGCAGTGGCATGAAATGATTAACGATCCAGCCACCAAGATTGGTCGACCAAGGCAAGTTTATGTTGGCTATGACGCTCGCGATTACCAGGAAATATCTAAGCGCTAGTTCGAATGTAGGGCAGAATTTAATCCGCCCCAAGAGCCTTCTTTTGCCACTGCTTCGAGGGCGCCAGTAATCGAATTTCGCCGGTACAGCAGGCCATTTGCACCCGAGAGTTCGCGTCCTTTGACTACTTGGCCGTCTGGCAAAGTGATTTTCGAGCCAGCTGTGATGTAGCAGCCAGATTCAATCAAGCAGTTATCACCAAGCGAAATCCCAACTCCAGCATTAGCGCCAACTAGGCAGTCCTTGCCGATTGTTATCATTTCTTTGCCACCACCAGAGAGCGTTCCCATGATGCTCGCACCACCGCCAATGTCTGAGCCATCTCCAACAACGACTCCTGCAGAAATACGACCTTCAACCATGCTCACGCCGAGTGTGCCTGCATTGAAATTAACAAAACCTTCGTGCATCACTGTTGTGCCTTCTGCCAGATGTGCTCCAAGTCGAACTCGGTCTGCATCCGCAATGCGAACTCCACTTGGGACCACATAATCAACCATCCTTGGAAATTTATCAACACTGAACACGGTTAAATGCAGACCTTTAGTGCGAGCGATGAACTGAGCTTCGGTTAACCGATCTATTGCCACTGGACCCAGCGATGTCCAAGCAACATTAGTTAACAAACCGAAAATTCCCTCAAGATTAATAGTGCGTGGGGCTTTGAGCCGATGCGAGAGTAAATGCAGGCGCAAATAGGCATCTGCTGCATCCACTGGCGCATTGTTCAGGTCGGAGATGATGGTGGTAATAACTTCACTGCGCACGCCACGCAACTGGTCTGTATCAATCGCTCGTTCCAAGCCAGTTACTGCAACCGGCAACGCACCAAGGGTGGGGTTTGGATACCAAACATCAAGTAATGTGCCACCCGAATATGTGGCAATTCCTACTGCGGCTGCACTTTCTTGCCCTGACATGCGACTCCTTTACGGTTGGCTATTAGCCAATAAAACCTCTACACCACTACGGTAGTCGTGTGGACACTTTGTTGCTAAACCTGCGTGCAGATGTCGCAGATATCACCGAGCAATTGGTCAATGTGCCGAGTATCTCAGGTGATGAGGCAACTTTGGCCGATGCTATCCAGGTCGAACTGGCAAATTGCGATTGGCTTGAAGTCAACCGAATCGCCAATACCGTTATCGCCAAGACAAATTTCGGTTTGCCTATGCGCGTTGTGTTAGCTGGTCATCTCGATACGGTCCCTGGCGCAAACAATACAACAGCAATGCGAATTTCTGCTGGCGGCGAATTGCCGACCGGCGAGGTTGTAGCCGAAGAAGTCATCTTTGGCCTAGGCAGCTGTGACATGAAAGCCGGCGTTGCCGTTGTACTTAAAACTGCGGTAACACTTCGCGATCCAAATGTTGACGTGACCTACATCTTTTACGAATGTGAAGAAGTTGAAGGTACCCGAAATGGACTTACGCTAGTTAGCAACACGGCACCTGAGTTGCTTGCTGCTGATGTTGCAGTTCTGCTTGAGCCATCGAATGCAGTTATTGAAGCTGGCTGCCAAGGGACACTTCGTGCCGAAATCACCACAAAAGGAATTCGTGCACATAGCGCTCGGTCATGGCATGGAAAAAATGCAATCCATGCCCTAGCCCCGGCACTTGAGATTTTGGCCAACTTTTCACCCGATCGCGTACTCATTGATGGACTTGAGTATCGCGAAGGGTTAAATGCGGTAGGTATCTGCGGTGGAGTTGCCGGTAATGTAATCCCAGACTCAGCTTCACTAACCGTTAACTACCGTTATGCACCGAGTGTTAGTGCTGAACAGGCCCAAGCCAGAATCACTAGTATTTTTGCCGGCTTTGATGTTGAAATCGTTGACAATGTGCCTGGTGCATTACCAGGACTGCGGGAACCAGCGCTGGCAAATTTACTTGCACAGGTTGGTGAAGATGTTTTGCCAAAGTTTGGTTGGACTGATGTTTCTAGATTCTCGCGCTTAGGGATTCCCGCAGTAAATTTAGGACCAGGTAACCCTAACTTGGCCCATAGTGCCAGTGAACATGTTCCAGTTAGCCAGATTCACCGCACTGCCGATTTGATTACTCAGTGGCTAACTAAATAACAGACTCAACTAGTCATTTACCACTAGCGTGGAACCATGAGTTCTAAAACTGGTAATAACGATGCACAACGCCAAGGTCCAGTCACTAGGCGCGGACATGCAAAACGCCGTGGCACGACAGATCAACGACTACTTGATAGTCATGGTCCCTCAGAATGGGTGCACGAGGATCCTTGGCGGGTAATGCGCATTCAATCTGAGTTTGTGAACGGGTTTGGTGCATTGGCAGATCTTGGACCAGCGTTCAGCATATTTGGCAGTGCTCGCACTCCTGCAAGTCATCCCGAGTATCAGCAAGCCGAAGAGTTGGCGCACAAACTTTCTAAAAAGGGCTATAGCGTTATTACTGGTGGAGGCCCTGGAATCATGGAAGCTGCCAATAAAGGTTGTATGGCCGGACCAGGCATTTCAGTTGGACTAGGAATCGAACTGCCGTTTGAGCAGGGCATGAACGAATATATTGAGCTGGGAATTGATTTCCGCTACTTCTTTGCCCGTAAAACAATGTTTATTAAATATGCACAAGGCTTCGTCGTTTTTCCTGGCGGATATGGAACTTTCGATGAATTGTTTGAAGCACTCACACTCGTACAAACTAAGAAAGTAACTTCCTTTCCAATTGTGTTGATGGGAACAAAGTACTGGGGTGCGATGGTGGATTGGCTGAAAGCCACTGTGGCCGCAGACAATAAAATTTCACCAGAAGATGTAGACATGTTGCACATCACCGATGACGTTGATGAGGCAATTAAGATTTTGGTTCAGGCCGAAGCCCGTCGTAAGGCTCTGGTTGACGAGTGGGGCGTTATCCGTGGCATTAGCGATGACGCACCTCCCGGAATTTTATAGACATGACACATCTTGAACTTCGGGTCGACATTCAAGCACCAGTAGATGAAGTATGGCGTGCCATAACAGAATGGAACCAACAAGGTAAGTGGATGCTGGCGACAAAAGTCGAATCACTAGATGGACAGGGTAGACATGTTGGCGCTCGGATCAAGGCGGTTACTGGTTTTGGGCCGCTTGGGATTCTGGACACTATGACTATCACCCATTGGGATCCACCTAATTACTGCGCCGTGCTGCATACTGGCAAAATTGTCCGTGGAACGGGCGAATTCCAGGTTAAACCAATCCATGATCAGGCTGCGACCTTCATTTGGGCTGAGGATCTGGATATTCCGCTTGGTTTATTGGGAAAAGTGGGATTTTTGCTAATTCGCCCGTTATTTCTGTTGGGAATAAAGCATTCTTTGGTTAAGTTTGCCAATTTGGTTGAACAGGGCAAAATTTAGGGATTTCTTTAGAGTCCAAATGTTTGGGATAATAAAGCATCACAAACTGTGCAATTTGAAAGAGGTCCTCTTATGGCCGCAATGAAACCTCGTACCGGCGACGGTCCGATGGAATGCCCTAAAGAAGGACGCAGCTACGTACTTCGCGTTCCACTTGAAGGTGGAGGGCGACTGGTCGTCGAACTAAATGCGCAAGAAGTTAAAGACTTAAGTGTTGTATTGGCAGACACTGTTTCTGGAATGCCAAAAACTCCAGCCAAAAAGAAGTAGATTCTATCGTCGCACCGCGACTAGCAAGCCATCACCCATTGGAATTAAAGATCCAACTAGTTCTTCATGCTTAGCCAACGAGTTAACTGCTGAGCGCACTGCCACGGTGTCAGCATCGCGTTGTGCCGGATCAGCGACTCGGTCGGACCAAAGCGCTCGGTCAACGATTAGCAATCCGCCTTGACGAAGCAAAGTCATAGCACTTTCGATGTTGGATTCTAATTCAGCTGGCTTTCCGGATATCAGTACGATGTCGTAAGCATATTCAGTTAATCGGTCAAGTACCTCACTAGCCCGACCGTTAATTAATCGAACTCGCTTTGCTGGAACTCCAGATTCTGCCAGCGCATCTTTAGCTATTAATTGATGTTCTGCTTCGCTGTCCACACTTGTCAATACTCCGTAGGGGTTCATTCCTTCGAGTAGCCACAAGGCAGATATACCTGCACCTGTTCCAATTTCAACCACATTTCGGGCATCTATTGCAGCGGCTAGCAGCCGAAGAACTGATCCAGCGCCGGAGCTAACTGCAGGGCACCCTATTTCGCTGGCTCGGACTCGGGCCTTGGAGCGCGGTTCATCTTCGCCAGCCCAGGCCTCTGCGAAGTCCCAAGATGCTTTATGAAGGGCTAGTACTCGTGGATCTGTTGGTGCCATGTAAGTAAGCGTACGACTCAGGTTTGAATTATGTGAAGATTGACCCACCAGTTACCGAACCCGTGTTGTCATGGGTAACAATTAGATAAGCAATGTGTTCGTTTTGAATTCAAGTAAGGACTTGCCCACATGACCGACAGTCATTCCGAGCCCGGTAACAGCCCAATTCCAGAAACTTCTGAATCAGGTGGTCAGCCAGTTGAGCAAAATGTTCAAGTTTTTGACCCAGTGAGCGATTCGTTACTGCGTTCAACGCCTACTCCTGCTGTACCTGGACCGACTTGGGTTTACCAGCCACCTGAAGTCAGCAGGCCAAAACGTTTTGGCCCACTATTAACTGCGGTAATTGTGGCGCTTGTTGCCGGCTTTTTAGCTGGAGCTGTTGGTTATGGATTTGCTAACAAGGTTTCCGGCAGTGCTGGCACAAGTTTGCAATTAACAACTGCACCAGGGGACACTTCACCGCGACCTAATGGCTCGATAGCAAAAATCGCCAGCGGAGTTTTGCCAGTTGTTGTCTCGATTGAAGTTACATCTTCGCAAGGAGGTGGAACGGGTTCGGGAATTATCATTGCCAGCACTGCCAGCTTGTCATATGTACTCACCAACAATCACGTCGTTGCTGGTGCTGGCACAGGTGCCGAAATCACCGTACAGTTGCAAAACCAAAAGTCGCTTCGCGCCAAGATTGTTGGCCGCGACCCATCCTATGATTTAGCGGTACTGAAACTTTCAGTCGGAAATTTGCCAATTGCAAGTTTGGGTAATTCTAATGATGTAGTAGTCGGCGACACCGCAATTGCAATTGGATCGCCACTAGGTCTGTCTGGAACGGTAACAAGTGGAATTATTTCTGCACTAGAACGCCCAGTAACTGCAGGTTCTAGCGGCGAATCCTCATTTATCAATGCAATCCAGACTGATGCGGCGATCAACCCAGGTAATTCGGGCGGACCATTGGTGAACGCTCGAGGTCAAGTAATTGGCGTTAACTCCGCAATTGCCACACTGGGAAGTGGCCTTGGGGGTGAATCTGGAAGTATCGGACTTGGCTTTGCTATTCCGATAAATGAGGCAAGACGGGTAGCAAATGAATTGATGCGAACTGGCACCTCAACTCATCCAGTTGTTGGAATCTCTGTAGATATGCGGTACTCAGGTGTTGGTGCTCGGGTCAGTGAAATTACCGCAGGCGGACCGGCTGAAAATACCGATTTAAAGCCTGGTGATGTGATCACTGCTATTGATGGCCAGAAGGTTAATGATGGCACCGAATTGATCGTAAAGATCCGCGCCCGTAATGCAGGCGATAAAGTGGTACTTAGCCGCCTAAACGATTCGGATGTCAGTGTAGTTTTAGGCTCACGTCGCTCAAATTAAGTTAAGAGGGCCTAAATGTTAGGTATCGGTTTTCCTGAATTACTTACTATCGCCATGATTGGTTTGATTATTTTCGGTCCTAATCGGTTACCGGAAATTGCGCGTAGTGCCGGGAAGGGAATTCGACTAACTCGCGAGTTCTTAGCCAAAGCTTTTGACTCTTTAGATGAAGAAGCCAAAACTATCACCAACTTTGCTAGTGAACTACAGAGCCTAACTCCACGCGGAATTGTTAGTCAGGTGTTTGCCCCAGAGCCAACCGCTCAGAAGGATTCGAAATCACCTAATCAGAATTTGCGTGCCGACTTTGACTCAGACGCAACTTAGGAAATTACATTCAGCTTGACGCCACTTAAGGTGCGAGGTCGGTCTGTTAACTTGCTGGCAATCTCAGCAAACTGCAATGCAACAGGTGAATCCGGCTTCTCAACAACTAGTGGTTGGCCAGCGTCGCCACCTTCACGAAGGCGCGGGTCGAAACTAACTTTGGCCAGTAACGGAACTTCGTAACCCAGATTTTCGGTTAAAGTTTTGGCTACAGTTTCTCCACCGCCACTTCCGAACAGTTCCATCGGCTCGTTGCAATGAGGGCAGATTATTGCCGACATATTCTCAATAACCCCAAAAACCTTTTGCTCAAAAGCAGGTGCGAGCATCCCCGAGCGAATAGCAACATCGGCGGCAGCAATTTGTGGCGTGGTCACCACGATTAACTCTGCGTGCGGTAAGAGTCGTGCCACGCTCATGGGTACGTCGCCAGTTCCTGGCGGCATGTCAAAAAGCAGCACATCTAATTCGCCCCAGTAGACGTCGGTTAAGAAAGCCTCTACATACTTGTGCAACATTGGTCCACGCGCCGCAATTGGTTCATGTCGGCCACCTGGCTTGAATGCCAACATAGACATAACGCTGATACCGTGTGCAGTTTGTGGCAGCATCATGCCATCAATCGGGGTAGGTCCACCAATTAGGCCCAGCATGTCTGGAATTGAGTGCCCGTAAATGTCGGCATCCAAAATCCCGACTGATTTACCCTGGGCAGCAAGGGCGGCGGCCAAGTTGACCGTCACCGAAGATTTGCCAACGCCTCCTTTACCCGAAGCGATGGCATAAATTCGAGTCAGTGAATCTGGCCCAATAAATGGAATCACCTTTTTTGGACCTTGTAACAGAGTTCGCAATGCTTCGCGCTGTTCATCGCTCATGGGCTCCAAGGAAACCGAAACTTCGGATACCTCTGGGATTGCGCCAACCGCAGCTTGCACCGAACTAGTAATAGTTTCCTTCATCGGACAGGCAGCAATAGTTAGAAATACATCGACCTGAACTGATGAGCCCGTGATCTCAAATCCCTTTAGCATGCCGATTTCAGTAATTGGTCGACGAATTTCTGGATCAACAACGGTAGCTAGTGCAGCCTGCACCGCATCGCGCGAAATAGTCACAAAGTCATCCTTAGTGATTAGTTACTTGAAGGTGAGTCTTTGTCATGACCTCGAGCAAGGTCTTCCAACTCTTCTACAAGCGACTTTATCTCGCCGCGAAGGTAATCGCGAGTCGCGAGTTCGCCGATTGCCATGCGCAGAGCGGCCACTTCACGAGTTAAGTAATCAGCATCAGCAAGTAGCCGCTCTGTTTGATCGCGGTCTTCTTGGAACTGCACTCGATCTCGATCCGCTTGGCGATTTTGGGCAAGCAAAATTAGGGGAGCAGCATATGAGGCCTGGAGTGAAAGTGCCAAGGTCAAAAATAGAAAAGGGAAAGGGTCAACCTGGAGTTCTTTTGGCGCAAAAATATTCCAAAGTAACCAAGCAGCAATTACTACAGTCATCCAGCCCAGGAATCGCCAAGAACCTAGAAACCGTGCCACTCGTTCACTTAGTCGGCCAGCAACCTCAGAATCAAGGCTGGGGCGAAGTGAACGAGAACGTTCTAATGGCTGATCTAGACGTGGTCCACGTCGTTCTTCGCGTGCCATAATCAGCCCTCCTCATCGTTCTCGTTTTCCCGCCAATCGTCAGGCAGCATGTGGTCAATTACGTCGTCAATGGTGACGGCACCTAACAAGTGTCCATTTTCGTCTACAACAGGCAGTGCAACCAAATTGTAAGTGGCAAAATAGCGAGCAACCTGGCCCAATGGGGCCTGTGGGCCAATAGGGACAAGGGAAGTATCCAAAATTGCAGAAACAAGTGTTGACGGTGCTTCGCGCAGTAAGCGTTGGACATGTGCCACGCCAATGTAGCGACCAGTAGGCGTTTCAATAGGTGGTCGCACCACATAAACCTGTGAGGCCACGGCAGGTGAAAGTTCTGGAGCACGAACCCGAGCTAAAGCCTCGGCTACGGTTGCATCGGCTGATAGCAATATTGGTTCGGTTGTCATCATGCCACCAGCACTGAAGTCATCGTAAGCAAGGAGGCGACGAAGGTCTTCGGCGTCTTCGGGCTCCATGGCTTCCAAAAATTCTTCGGCTCGCTCAGGTGGCAGTTCACTGAGCAAGTCGGCAGCATCGTCTGGATCCATTTCTTCCAAAACGTCAGTAGCTCGCTCCAAACCAAGTTCAGACATGATTTCCACTCGGTCATCCTCGGGGAGTTCCTCGACGACATCAGCAAGTAATTCCAGATCAAGTTTTGCAATTAACTCAAGTCGACGCTTCGGAGTTAAACCTTGAAGTATGTTTGCAATGTCAGCAGCGCGCATTTCGCCGATTGACTTTAGAAGTGAGTCCACACCCTGTTCAGCAACTTCAGCAAACAGACCAGTTACTTCATTCCAGTCCAGTGTGACGGTTGGTCCACGTCGGCCAAAGCCGCTTGCGCTTTTTCGAATAAAGAGACGGGATACGTGCCACTCATGTAGTCGATCAGAACTCATGGCAATGTCTTCGACTGTGACTTTTTCGCCAGAGCTTTTTAGTACAACTTTTTGATCTAGTAATTCGGCAATGACCAACTTCTCTTCATTGCGACGTTCAAACCTGCGCAAGTTAACCATGCCGCTGGTGACTACTGAGCCAGGATCCATGGCGGTGACGCGCGACATGGGCAAAAAGATTCGACGCCGTGGTGCGACCTCTACTACTAGTCCTAGGACATGCGGTGCCTTACCGTTATCGCGAGCGAGTACGACAATATCGCGGATTTTGCCCACCCGGTCACCGGCTGGATCAAAAACCGCTGTGCCAGCCAATCTGGCCAGATATACGCGGGTCTGAGTAATGGTCACCTGTGAAGATTACCTCAAAAATGGACTGCACTAGACTTTCCCTAGTAAACACAAGGGAGTTCGCGTGATTAGTGCGGGATCAGTGCTAGGCCGGTTAGTGCGCTCCTTGTGCCGAGTTTCGGTCTATGGCCGAGCCAATTTGGATGCATTAGAGCAGCCAGGCCCAGCACTCATTGTGGTAAACCACACCACCGTGGTAGACGTCATCGTAGTTTTGGGCACTTTGCACAACATGGGATTCACTTGTGATCTGCCGTGCGAAGACCAGTGCACACATCGGCGGCACATTAGACCAATTGGCACGTCGGATCTTTGGGAATATCCAGTTACGAAGCAGGCCTGCACCAATAGTGGAATTATCCCAGTTGACCAGCACGATGGTAGGGCTGCGTATCGCGCAGCACTGGAAGCCCTACGAAATGGCGAATGTGTACTCATTTATCCTGAGGGCGATGTAAAAGTTAATGAAGATGGTTCGCCGCGTGAATGGCGCCCAGGCGCAGCTGGTCTAGCCCGTTCAGCAGGAGTGACCGTATTGCCAATAGCGCACCACGATAGTCGCACTCTAGGTTCGGGCTCAGTCGCAAAAAGCATTTTATGGAGCTTCACTGGCGCACTTCGTGTGCCAATCATCCGAATGCGCGTCGGTAAGCCCATATTGCCGTTCACTTTGTCGCAGAAAAATCCGAAGGAAGTTAATGACCTGCTAGAAGCAGCCTTAAATAAGGCATGGCGGGAAGCAAGTTCGGGCGTCGTCTTTAATTAAGCAGAGTCAGCTGGTGGATTTGGCCGGCGGGTCCGCTTACGCTCTGGTCGCGGTTTGCGCTCTGTCGATTTTTCTTTTGACGATTCAGATTTGTGCCCGGCTGACTTTGGCTCCCTGATACCCGAATGCCTTTGCGAATTAGCAGCGGTGCGCTTGCTACCACTTTTCTTCTTGCCGGTTTCTCCGAGCTCTTCAATTCGTTCGGCAGCTAATCCAGCGCGACTTTGGCTTGCTGTTGGTAGTTGTCCGGTAATTCCCTCAGGAATTCCAAGACCCGTGTAGACGTGGGCACTTGATGAGTATGTTTCTAAGGGATCATTAAACGGTAGCCCGAGAGTGCGATTAATCATCTGCCAGCGAGCGGTATCTTGCCAATCCACCAAAGTGATTGCAACACCAGCATTACCAGCTCGACCTGTACGGCCAATGCGGTGAACGTAGGTTTTGTCATCTTCAGGGCATTCGTAGTTAATTACATGGGTTACGTCAGAGACATCGATGCCTCGCGCGGCTACATCAGTGGCCACCAAGACATCAACCTTGCCATTACGAAAAGCTCGGAGTGCTTGCTCGCGTGCACCTTGTCCAAGATCGCCATGGACTGAACCGACAGCAAATCCACGATTCGATAAATCTTCAGTTAGCGAACTAGCAACGCGCTTCGTTCGGCAAAAAATTATCGTCAATCCACGACCGGTTGCCTGCAGAACTCGGGCGACGAGCTCTGGCTTGTCCATTTGATGTGCCCGCCAAACATGTTGTTCAATTGCGTCAACAACTGATGATTCACTGGTGGGGTCTGTTGCCCTGATATGTGTGGGCTGTGACATGTACCTTCTGGCCAGAGAAACAATTTGACCGGGCATCGTTGCGGAGAACAACATCGTATGTCTAGTCGCTGGAATATTGCTCACCAAGTTTTCAACGTCTGGCAAAAATCCCATGTCCAACATTTCGTCGGCTTCGTCCAGAACCAGGACTCGTACCGACTTCAAATTTAAATGACGTTGTTTCATCAAATCAATTAAGCGTCCAGGGGTGCCAACAATGACATCAACCCCTTTTTCTAAGGCCGCAATTTGTGGTTCATACGCTTTGCCACCGTAGACACTCAAAATGTCGACATCAGAATTTGCTCCCGCTTGGGTTAGGTCGTCAGCAACTTGGATAGCCAGCTCGCGGGTGGGCACGATAACGAGTGCCAAAGGTGGTCGGCCAACATCAGCGGTCTTTTTAGCAATTACTTGGGTGAGAAGTGGAATGCCAAAGCCCAGAGTTTTGCCCGTTCCCGTCTTAGCCTGCCCAATCAGATCTTGACCAGCCAGGGCAATCGGAAGCGTCATTTCTTGGATCGGAAATGCCTCGATGATTCCGTGTTGGCCAAGTGCGGCACAGATTTCTGCTGGTACACCCAGCTGTGCGAAAGTTGAGATGGTAACTCCAAAGAAAATAATTGACCCGGAAATACCAGGGCTGACTCCAGCCTACCGCCGATTTAGCGTAACCTTGAGTTTCGTGAGCAATCCTGCACTTATTGATCTGCTAGGCGCCCTGGCTTATGGCGAGTTAGTCGCATTTGAACGCACCGCCAATGATGCAAAGTTTGCCCCAACCACTAGCGACAAGATTGCCCTCGGTCGGATGGCGGCCAGTGAGTATCGGCATTACGAAACAGTTTCTGCGCGGTTAATTGAATTAGGCGCTGACCCGATCGCTGCCATGGCACCATTTGTGCAACCTCTGACTGAATTTCACAACACGATGCAAACCAATAGTTGGCTTGAGGGACTCTTAAAGGCATACGTTACCGATGGAATTACTGCGGACTTCTATCGTGAGATCTCACCGTTTTTGGATGACCAGACCGTTCAAGTTGTCAATGAAGTGCTAACCGACATTGGTATTGCCGAATTTGCAGTCGATCACATTAAGCAAGCAATTTCCAAGGACCCGAAAGTTGCTGGAAAGTTAGCACTTTGGGGACGAAGATTAATGGGCGAAATGATTTCGCAAGGCGCATTGGTAGCTAATTCGCGCCCTGCGCTAGCCCAACTTTTTCAAGATCCACCAAACGATGTTGAGTTAGAGGTCGACAGCGTTTCTGCTTTACTGAGCCGACTCACTGTTGGTCACTCGCGTCGAATGGATGCGGTGGGTCTGGCTGCTTAATTAAGCAGTAGCAAAGCCAACCCGACCAGAACTTTGCGCGCCGATTTCAACAAAAGCAACCTTGTCGCCTGGAACGATAATGCGTCGACCTTTTTCGTCCACCAAAGTGAGTAATTCGCCGCTGTCAACTGCTTGGCTAACTAACTTGGCTACATCTTCAGGAGTTTGGTTGCTTTCCAAAACAACTTCTCGGCTTGCATTTTGTACATTGATTCGAATTTCCACAGCTATGCCAATCTCTCTAATGTCCTATGCCTTTATTATCGCCTGAAGACTGACCCAAACACTACATCTGGGTTCATTTGGCTGGGAACATAGTTATGCGAGAAACTGTTACCACTAGTAGTGCACAGCCAAGGGAGCATTCATGTCATTGCCACCGTTAGTTCAGCCAGCGGCCGAACTATCCGTTGACGAAGTTCGTCGATACAGTCGGCACATAATCATTCCGGATGTCGGAATGGATGGCCAAAAGCGTCTAAAGAACGCACGGGTTTTATGTATTGGAGCAGGGGGACTTGGTAGCCCAGCATTGATGTACTTGGCGGCAGCGGGTGTTGGCACAATCGGAATTGTCGAGTTCGATGTGGTTGATGAATCAAATTTGCAGCGTCAAATTATTCACGGCCAAAGTGATATCGGTCGCCCGAAGGCACAAAGTGCTGCAGCTAGTGTGCGAGAGATCAATCCACATGTTCAGGTGAACATTCATGAACTTCGGTTAGATTCGACAAATGTGCTCGATCTATTCAGTCAGTACGACTTGATTGTTGATGGCACAGACAATTTTGCTACCCGTTACCTGGTAAACGATGCCTGCGTATTACTAGGCAAACCATATGTTTGGGGTTCGATTTACCGATTTGATGGTCAAGCCAGCGTCTTTTGGGCTGACCATGGACCTTGTTACCGATGCTTGTATCCAGAGCCGCCACCCCCTGGCATGGTGCCATCTTGTGCCGAGGGTGGAGTGCTGGGAGTTCTTTGCGCGGCAATCGGATCTATTCAGGTTAATGAGGCCATTAAATTACTTGCAGGCATTGGTGAACCACTCGTTGGTTCGTTAATGGTTTATGACGCACTTGAAATGACATATCGGAAAATCAAGATGCGCAAGGATCCCGATTGTGCGATTTGTGGTACAAATCCAACTGTCACTGAATTGATTGACTACGAAGCATTTTGTGGGGCAGTTTCCGATGAAGCCGCGGCCGCGGTTGTAGATTCCACAATTAATGTAAAGCAGTTGGCTGAAATGCTTGGCGCACGCGAGCGTGGTGAACGTGATTTTGTTCTTATTGATGTGCGTGAGCCAAATGAATATGAGATTGTCAATATTCCTGGGGCAGTGCTCATTCCCAAGAATGAATTCCTGCTTGGCAACGCTCTAGCTGATTTGCCCCAAGACAAGCAAGTCGTGCTGCATTGCAAAGTTGGTGGTCGATCGGCCGAAGTGCTAGCCGTGGTTAAGGGTGCAGGTTTCGCTGACGCCATTCATGTTGGCGGCGGAATTTTGGCGTGGGTTAATCAGATCGAACCTGATAAGCCAACTTACTAATTTAGAGATCGCCTGATTTCTGCAGGCGGCCAAATGCTATCCAGCCAGGGATGGTTGGTAGCCAGAATGTCCATAGTCGAAACAGCAGTGTTGCCGATACGGCAATTTCTCCTTGGATGCCAGTGGCCGTTAATCCAGCCGCTATTGCGGCTTCAACTGCACCTAAGCCACCGGGTGTTGGCGCAGCCTGGGCGACCACGCTACTGCCTAAGTAAACAAGCGCCACCCCAGCAAATGAAACATTGGGCGAAAATGCATGTACACAAGCAACTAGGCACAAACAGTAACTCAGGTTTAGTAACAGAACACCACCAATACCTTGACCTAACTTTCTTGGGTGGTTTATCAATGAGGCAAGTCGCGGAACAACTTGGGCAATAATCGGCTTAACGCGACTGATGATTATCTTGCGAACCGAAGCCAGACTTAGTGCAACTGCAATTATTAGTACCAGGAATATAAACACGATGACTGCGGCCTTTGGTGGGGCAAATGACAAATCATTTGCCGTGCCCGCAGCAATTGCGGCTATCAGTAAGAGTCCGATGTGACTGAAAAAGGCCAGCACCTGTGCCACCGCAACACTGGCGCCGGCAAGTGCACTATTTATTCCCTGCTTGGTTAAGAATCTGACATTTACTGCAACAGACCCCAAAGTTGGTGGGGCCATTAGGGTGGCAAATGAAGCGGCCCATTGCGCTTGAAAAGTTTTCCAAAAGGATAACTTTTCTGGCGTAACTCCTGTTAATGAAAGTGTTGCAGCAAAATAAGTGGATACCGAAAGTCCAAGTCCAATTAAGAGCCATATCGGATTGGCATTGGCGACTAACTGATTTAAGTTCACCTGTGCCAATTGGGTTAGCAGAATATAACCAGCAATGGTGCCACCAGCAATTGTTAGCAAGCTCTTTGGCTTTATCCGCTCAATTTCGATTTGCTCGGACTTTGCCTCCGGAAACAAAGTTATTAATTGTTCGCGAATCTCAACAAGCAACTCGGCGTGATCTTTTAATTCATTACGAGTTTCAGTGGAAAAGGCCACCGCTTGAAGCGCGGGTAGTGCTCGGGCTAATTGCACATCACCCAGTACCATCCGACCAGCAGCCATAGCTCGCTGCGCACTCGAGCCCATGGCAAGTGTGCAAAAAGCTTCTGCTAAATCGATCCGCAGCAGCACATCGGAAGCAGCGATGACTCCATCCTCAAGACCGATTAGGTAAACCTTGCCGTCAGAGCCGAGCAAAAGATTGTCAGCGATTAAATTTCGATGAGCAATCCTGGCGGCCTGCAAATCGCGCACAATCTCCCATGCACCAACTAGTTCGGCATCTCCCATTGGCTTTGGTAAATCAGAAAAAGTACGACCTGGTATGTGATGAAAGGCCAAAACTGCTGCATCTGGTCCCACTTCGGCAACCGAAATCAAGTGCGGTGTATTAATGCCCGCAGTCGAAATTGCCCAACTATTCAAAGCGGTACGCTCTAGGCGCCTTCGCATCGAAGTGCTTGCACTGCCAACATCATCGCGCAATCGCAATGATCGATATGCGGCTGTAGCTAACCCTGCACCTTCTAAGTCGCGATCAAGGACAACCAAATCCAGCCGCTGGCCATCAGAAGTTGTTGCGTCATAGCGTCGGCCAGCATTTAGCACTTTGGCCGCGCGCAACAAAGTTAGCGGATGGCCAATTGTGCCCATTGTGGCCGCAATCTCATTGCCAGAAGGTCGGGTGGTATCCGTGCCGAGTATGTAACGAATTAATAGACCCACCGCCCAGCCAGTTAAAACTGAAACTGCTAATCCGGCGGCAGTTACACCACCGCTAATGATGTCACCAAGTCCGACTGAGAAAAGTACAATCAAACAAACAATCGACCATCTTGGTCGCGACATTAATCGCGAGACAGTGACCAAGGCTGCAAGTCCGCCGAGCAATGCGTTGAACGGAGTAGCGGTATTACGATTACCAAATCCGGCAAAAGCGGTAATTAACCGCATAGAACCAAATCGAGTTAGTGCCCAGGTACTTAGTGCCAATAAAAATATGGCAATCAACATGCCAGCTAGCGACTCCACGAGTTGGCGTCCGCGTTTGCGCAACATCAGATCAAGGGAAATGGCTGCTGGAAAAACAATTGCGCCAAAGCCACTAACGATGTTTGCTACCAAAATTATTGCGCCCGGCAGTTTGTTCGCGCCCTGGGTTATGTCTTGATCAATTCCGTTTGTAGTTTGGTGAGCGACATAGGCGAGTAGGCCAACACCAAAAATGGTCAGAACTACTGAGGCAAAGCGAGCTAGATCTGTGGGTCGACGCAACCGCCGATTGAGGACAGCTTCCTCAATCACCAGAGTCTGGCGCACTTTGCTAGACATCCCAATCCTCTTACTCGAATCCTTGTTCTCCAATCTTGCCCTGAATTAGCAACTATGTGAAAACATCCACGAATCCGAAGGAAAATTAACCAATTCTGAAAATTACAGGATAGGCACAAAAGTGTCAGTAACTCATGGTGAAATAGGGAGCAATGACTGACTTAATCCTTGACCGAACTAAACCTGAGCCATACCAAGCTAAACCACTAGACCCTGAACAATTGAAGGTGGTCGAACATCGTAAGGGTGCGATGCGAGTGCTGGCTGGCCCCGGCACTGGAAAAACGACAACCTTGGTTTCAGCAATGGCGGCTCGATTGACTGGTCCCGAAAAGTTAAATCCAGACAACGTACTAGGCCTAACTTTTGGCCGGCGAGCTGCGCTTGATTGGCGAGCAAAAGTAACTCTAGCTGTTGGTGGGGGCCTCATTCCGCAAGTGAGTACATTCCACTCATTTTGCTACGGTTTATTGCGAAAGTACCAACCTGAAGAAGCGGCTGACTCTGCACTACGATTACTTTCAGGTCCCAAACAGCAA
>Ga0214917_10000057_pt1 | contig 124941 bp, 160 predicted proteins | sample LL_1208_BB_MetaG_FD_177983 | JGI IMG/M metagenome (GOLD analysis project Ga0214917, IMG submission 177983) | Freshwater microbial communities from Lake Lanier, Atlanta, Georgia, United States - LL_1208_BB | ecosystem: Environmental > Aquatic > Freshwater > Lake | place: USA: Georgia...
CTAAATCCTTCTGGCAATCCCTCAATAGGGTTTTCTTTTGTTGATTCACGCCATGACTCAAAAGGCTTCTCATCTAGTTGAGCATATCCATCTGGAACATCTTCAATTGTTTTGTTCTCAGGTAGGTGTGGAGTGTGGTCTTTGCTTTCAACAAAGCGAGCAAGTTCGTTCTCGTCTAAACCTTCTAGAAGTGGAGGTAGCGGAGTCTCGTCGCGCTTCTCTTCAATAAATGCAGGTTCTTCTGCTGGAGTTTCTTCATCTGGAGAAATCTCTGTTTCTCTCTTGAAAGACTCAGCAACATCTGGAGTTGATTGTCCAACACTCTCGTCTCCCTTTCGGGCATCGTTGAGAGCAGTCTCGTTATCATTTCCACCAAGTTGCTTGTCATAAATTCTGGCAAGTTCCATCTCGTTATCTTCGCCAGCCTCTTTGAGGGCAAGATAAAGAGCATCTGCTGGAACATATTCGTTTCCACGACCAAATGGAAGAACTCCATAGCCCAGCGCTGGTTGTCCATCTTCTTGTGGAAGAACGCCTTCTTCTAGAGCATCACGCAAATCTTCAACATCGTAACGCTGCGCAAGTTCAGCAGGGTCGTCAGTGAAATCTGGGCTGTTCTCATCAACTCTTCCTTCTGGAGAGTAGTCAGCATCTGGACGCAACTTATATGCGTTCTCTGGATAGTTGAACTCAAACTTTTTAGCAGGAGCCTTTGCCTTTTCTTCTTTTTGTTCTGGCTTAGCCTCTGGCTGCTTATCTGCTATTTGTTCGTGGTCATCAATTCCATCTAATACATCTGCCCATGAGGACTTATCATCAAATACTTTTTCGCCATCTTTAGTGACAGCATAGTTACGATTTCCAGCGTCATCTTTCTGGACTTCAACTTTCCAGTTTTCATTTGACCAGATGTTTGGATTGTCCGCGTCTTTTTCCCAGCCATTTGGTGCTTCAAAAAATTCCAAATCTTTTTCATCCATTGGCTTATCAAAGATAGAAACATTTCTTACTGGCTTTGGAGAGAATCCATCTTTGCTTTGTCCAGGAAGAACTGCCTTTGTATATTCTCCAACCTCTGGATTTACGGCAACAATTCTTCCGTCAGCAAGTTCAATCTGCACTCTTCCATCTGGCAAATCTGCAAGTGTGCGTCCAGTGAGACTGAAGATTCCACTAGCACGCTTAATAAGGTTTTTGATACCTCCACCTTGGAAAGCAAATCGTCCTAAGCGGTCACGGCGCTGTAGTTGCGCACGGAGCGAACGATTCATTGGAGAGTTTCCGTCACCAAATGCTGCAAGGAGTGCTTGTAGTGGAACCTCACCTTGTGGAAGTGAAGATAAAAGAGCGTTGTAGTAAGTAAACTCTGGAGAATCAATCTCTGCTATCAAAGCAGAAGCCAAAACAGTTCTTGCGTAGTCATCTTTGATTGCTGGGTCATCTACATACCAACGAACTCGTGCTTCACGAAGAGCAGAAGCGGTCATTGAGTGATTACGAGTAGAGCGTGGGTGCGCAACTGGTAGTAAATCAGTATTTGCTAGTGTCAAAGAGTTTGATTTATTGCTTTGGGCAAGATTGATAAATGTAGATAGTTCCTTGAGAGCCATATGTTGGCGCAAAGAGAAAGGAAGATTTCTTGTCTTCTCTAGGGAACGAAGAACTACAGTAAAAGCAGACTTTTTAGTAATACGACGTGTGGGAGTGATGCTTAGGTTTGCTTCCTCAACCATAGACAAAGCAGCATCTCTAATGCGACGTGCTTGGTCAATTGATTGCGCACGGCGACCCTCTTCAGAGATTGCGTAACTTAGGCGACGAACTCTGCTCACTCTTCTTCCTCTTCCTGCTCAGGTAACAAATCAGCATCAAGACTTTCATATCCAAGAGAAGCCAATAAAGAAGCACGGATAAATGGGTCATCACCATTTCTAACACCGCGTAGCCATGCAGCACGAATTGCTGGCTCTGCTTCATAGCCAAATCCAGAATATTCAGTCATAGCCAAAATAGCATCCTCTGGATATTCGTAATCTTCTTCTGACCTAAGAGATACTTCTAGTTCTTTTCTTAGTGCATACTCTTCAAGTTCCTCTTCTGTCTCTGTGAAGTCTTTTTTGATTACCCCATCTGGCAACACAGCGAATCGGCATACTCCCATTGGCTCAACTGGAAGTGAAATAATTTTGCACTCTGTTCCGCCAGCATAGAGAACGCAGTTTGCGCAATGGACGCCAATTTCTTGGTCTTTGTTCTCAGCGGCTGGTGTATATCCAGCCCAGATGCCAGAAGCATCTTCATTGAACTTTCCATACTTGTTTGCTATCTCTAATAGAGCATCTGCTAAATCTTTTTCTTCTGGAACTAATCCTGTAGCAGTAATTGATGCTGCTTTTCTATGACTCTTTGGTAGTAAATCGTTATCTGATTTATACGCAGGGTTATTTGGCTTTCCAGACTTTACAAGTTTCAAGAAAGCATTGACACGACCCATTGCCCATTGATTGCGAGTCATTCCTGGGCGATGTGAAACAGAATATGCCCCTGCGCCACGACGATAAACTGCTTTTAACTTAGCCAAAGTAACTTTATGCTTTGACTTTGCATTGTGGTTTGCTACTTTTTCTTTCAAAGACTTCTCAACGGATGCAGAGAACTTTACTTCTCGTGCAGCCTTCTGACTTCCAGCAGAACCCTTTTTATTTTTGCTAGAACCCTTAATTCTGTCCTTTTTAGGTGCTGGTGTTTGAGCAATAGTTCTTTTGTCTGACACTTTATTGCTCCTGAGCAGGTGGTGCTGGTTGTTCTGGTTTAGCAAGTGCTTGGTCTAGTTGCTGTTGTAACGCTGGGTCCATAGGAGCAACTGATTGTGCTTGCGCTGCATCACGAACAGCGTTCATTGCCTCTGGAGCAAACGCTGCAAGCATTGCTTCTGTAAGTTCTGGAGTAATTGTTCCGCGTTCGTTGAGTAAACGAAGCGCAATCTCTGTTGGAGTAGGCGCATCGGATTGTGAGAAGCCATGAGCACGACGCCATGCCTCTTGTGAGATAACTCCGCGGTCAAATCCTGAGTCAGCATCTTGAGCACGGTCATTACGAGTTGAAACTGCTGATGGGTCATACCAAACAACAATCTTTTCAACATCTGCTGGGCTATAACCTTGTGCTTCAAGGTATGGACGAAGATAAACAATAGTGAGAGCATCAGCAATGAGCAACATAAGTGGTTCAATGTGTGCTTTGTAGAGCGCTTCATCAATTTGAAGTGCGTTTGAATACTTTACGTTCGCAAGACCAGTAACAATGTCCTTTGGAACATCAAGTCCCTGCAAGATACGCTCTAGAACTCGGTCAGAACGCTCAGCAAGTGCTGGGTCAAACGAACGCTCAAACTTGAATTGCTTAATCTTGTCGCCAAGTTCTGCTGGACCACGAATAATAAGTGGAACAACTGCTGATGCAGACTCCTCATCACGAATTGGAGTTGTCATAGCATCAATAAGTTGCTCTTCAAACTCATCTTCTGCTTCTTCAGCAACAAACTGTGGATTTAGTTCGTTATCGGTGTCATATGGATAGTCTGGGTCGCCTTGTGCAGCAACAGAAAGTCCGTCTGGCAAATACAACGCACCAGCATTGAGGCGAGAGCGTGCAGTAGCACGGAATGTTCTGTTGAGGAGAAGAAGTTCAGCGCAAAGGTCAAGCAAACCGCGTAAAGATGAATCTGCTTCATCAGAGAAGCGAGGATGAGAACGCCAAATGCGTCCTACAAATGCTTTGTTTGAAAGTTTCTTTGCTCCAGGTGCATTTCCACCTGTTCCCATCTCACGACGAGAGATGACGTTGTATCCACCACGATTATCAGCAAGAACTTCATCAACAGAGCGGACATCCCAAGACTCTGGAACTCCGTGTCCTTTTTGTTCTGGCATTTGAACTAAATAACATTCACCAGCAACAGAAAGATTAAGTGCAGCATCACGAAGAAGACCTGCTTGTCCTCCGTATGCAGAATTAAGTCTATTGAGAGCACGCTCTGATGCTGCTGCAAGACGTGGGTCAATTTTTGATGAAGAGCGAACTGATACTGGAGTCTCTGAAGGATTATCAACTACTGCTGCATAAATGCGAATACGAGATACAACAGATGCAACTAGATTGAAAGCATATTTAATTTCACCAATAGCATCGTAATACTCCCACGCTTCTGCTTGCCATGCTGATGATGCTGCTGAACGACGAGATTTGAATTGCTCAAACTCCCCTTTGTCGTTTACCTTTACTTGAACAGCGGCGGCAGTCAAAGTTCTTGGTGTTGAATATGTTGCAGACTTTGCTGGATTAGAAAGAAAGATTGATGCTGGACCAGTAACTACTGGAGATGCTGTAACAATTTGTGTTGAGCGACTGCTACTACGACGAGTAGTGCGCTTCCTGCTGTTTGGGGATGGGGTTGGCTTTTTTGGCTCACTAGCGCCAGCGCCGTCACGCCGAAATACACCCACAGAATTACTCCTTGTCTTTTTCACGGAATACGAATCAATCTCTGTTTTCGTATGCGGTTAGAAGACCAACTATGGCTGACAGGGCAAGCACTAGGCAGACATAGAAAGTTATCGTAGGCATAATGATACTTGATAGAACAAACAATGATGCTGTCCAAATGCTCATACACCACATACATGTGAAGAGATAGCCAAACTTATTAGTCTCTGGGGGAAACTTTTTCCACAATCGGTTTCGCAGCGGGGAGACAAGTTCATCTTGAATTACGAATCTAGTAGCACGGTATACGGCTAGGGCAGTAATAATAAAAACTAGAGGCTCTTTCATTCCACAATGCTCCCATACGGCTGCCAAGAACGAAGACGCGACCCGCAGCCACAGTTGTCATCTTTTCTAAAGACCATTATCTTTCCCTCAATTGTTTGAACCATATGAAGTTTGTCCTGCTTATCGTAGGAAACATACTTTTCTTGGAAAACAAGTTGCGGACCTTCTGGAGAGTCAAGACCAATCATCACTCTGTCATTGACGACAATGATTCTGCATCTATCAAGCCTTCTAGTGCCTTGTGGACCACCCCCGCGAGGACCGAAGTTCTCAAAATCAACTTCTGAACCTGGAGGGGCAATCGCAACGGCTGCTGGGAAGACATCAGCATGCACTTTCATTTCAAATCCTTATATTCCGATGGGACATAGAACTCTTCCCAGCCTAGGTAGTGCTTTGCAAGGGTTACTGGAACCAAAAGCGGCTTCTCTCTTGTTGCTTTTCCTTTGAAAAGAACATCATCAATATCTTCTTGGCTTCTTGCTACTTGACAATACATCCAAGATTGTATTTTTTGAAGCATCTCTAAAGGAAACGCAATTGGATAAGGGTTTTTATCTGCTGTAAGTGTCTCAAGGGGCCTTGCGTTAGGTCTAGCCTTTTGCTTTTTAGGATTTGTCCATATAGCAATCACTAAATCATTCTCAGAAAAGGTTCCAGAGGCTGTTTTGTATGTTCTAGCCATTAGCCAACCGCCTTGCGATGGCTCGGTAAGTAATCCCAGCGGCTTCAGCGATGTCTGCGGCAGGAACTCCGCGGTTGTAGAGCATACGAGCGACATGGGTAAGTTCTTGGTTGGCTTTTGCAAACGGACTATCTGGAGGAGTCTTGGCTCTGTAGCGACTAGCAAGAAGGGCTAACTCTTGTAGGTGAGGTTTGATTTCTGGTGGAACGCTAGGAGAGATACTACGAAGTCTTGGAGAGTTCAGTAGCGGTGCTGTAGTAGTCAAAGACTTAGGTGGAGTCGCAGGGAGCGGTCTGCGTTGTTCCTCATCGGCTGCGTTCTTGACCCAGAAGTGAACTGTTGATTTTGGTCTAGGTGGTTGTAAAGAATCAGCGATTATTTTGAGAGACCAACCCGCTTTCCACAACGCCCTGATTCGGTTGTTGAGTGCTGGTGGCTCTAGAGAAGAAAGAAATCTCACTTCATCTGATGGTAGGCGGACTTTTTTCTTCATTGTTCTATTCTACAGCAATTTTATTGAGGCGTACAGGCTAAGGCACTACAGCACCTTAGAATGGACGATTTGTAAAATATATGAAGGTTTACGATTTTTGGTTTTGGCCTGTGAGACGGCTCTGCATGGTGCGAGCCCTTTCCTAAATCGTTTCCGGAAATGTTTTTGATGTATTGGCAAAATTGTTTTTAGTTTTATTTTTTCTTCAGAAAGTTGAGTCGTGTTGGCTCATGTTTTACTTTTTGGTTCTGGTTTTGTATTGCTGACAAAGACCTGCCTATGTCTAGTCAAATAAAAATGTTTTTAGTTGTTTGTAGTTGGTCTGGCTAAACATCTTGGTTGCTTATGTCATTGTCTAAAGTTCTAGTCAAGAGTTAGGAGATGGCTAGGTTACTGACGAGTAACTTACTGGGCTGGCTAAGTTACTAGCGAGTAACTTACTAGGCTGGCTGACAACGCTGACAAAATGTGTGAGACAACTAACAAATAAATGTATGTGTTATGGCTTGACATTGGGGGCTATGTGTCTTACTATTACTTCATTGCTACAAGGTGTAGCAATAAGAAAGGGAAAACAAATGGCACAGTATGGAGTAAGTATCTTGGTAGATGAGGGCAAGTCTTATGGCTCAACTCCCTACTCTTTCGTAGTAGATACAAAGGAAAATGTAAGAGACCTACTACTAAAGACCACCGCACCTATCACAGAGGTAATCGTGATGGAAGAGGCTTACGGCAAGGAAGCCCGTATGATGAGCGCAGAGGAAGTGCTGGGTATTGTTCTCAACCACCCACGAATGGCACTATCACTAGCCTAAAAGTCTTAGCAGAGAAGCCCCCGCATGGGGGCTTTTTTGTTGCCTAAAGTATGACTGGTCATCTACCCTTTATGGCTTGACAAGTCTAAAGTGTTTGATAGTCTTTAGGTGTTAGGAAAAAGTAAAACCTAACAAAGGGGGAAAGAAATGGAAATCAGAATAACGGCAAACCTAACAACTAAAGAAAAGGAAACCTTACAAAAGGTAGGAGATACTTTAGAGGGTGTGGCTAATGTAGTAGTCAAGGCTCTACAAGTAGCAGAGAAGCCGATTAGGTTATGGTCTAAGTTCTGGTAAAAGGCTCGCAAGAAGCCCCCCGCAAGGGGGGTTTTTTGTTATCAAAATGTTATCTAAATCACCTAAAATAAACTTGACACGCTTACCCGCATAGCATAGTATTTACTCACAAGCACAAACAAAGGGGGAAACAAAATGCTAGACACAATCACACAGGACACAGAGTTTGATTACGGTATGGGTCTAAAGTTAGAGGGCTCAAATGTTCAACCACTAAAGGTCAATAAAAATGCTCGCTATTGCGAGTGTGGCACTAAACTCTCAATGTATAACCTAGAGAGCAAGTGCTACCGCCACCTAGCGGGCATAGCGTTCTAAGGCGAGAAGCCCCCCGCAAGGGGGGCTTTTCTATGCCCGCAACTATGTGCTATAAAACACACCTTTATAGTTTGACAAATCTACCCCTATGTAATACTATTAGGTCATAACAAAGAGAAAGGGATAGGAAATGAAAGGACTACCTGATAGCGCAGTAGTAGGCACATACAAACGCCTACACCGCAAGCCAAAGCGTAGTGCTAAGAGCAGAGAGCATTACCAAAAGGAAGCAGACTTTTGGAACGCTATCGTGTTCTCGGTTGTAGATGTCTTGAAGCCAAAGCGCAAAAGATAACCGCAACTTGACAAATCCTATCCTCTTGTCTAAGGTTATGACAAAGAAAGGATAAAAGGATAAAATGACAAAGATAAACTTCAGGACAAATCCTGAACAACTAAAGAAAGCGCACTCCGCTAGGGAAATCAACAGATACCCGCGAGTGAAAACAAACCCGCGACTAGCGGGCGAAATCAACAAAATTGGACAAGTGCTACCGCAGGAAATGGCTGACTTGCTAAAGTCGCTCAACACCGAAAGTAGAAATGGACTTGTTCATGCCCTCACTAAGAAAGGCTGGACACAGGCGAGTATTGGTAAAGCGTTAGACCTATCACGAGAAAGTATTAGACAAATCGTGAGAGGAACTACCGCGACACCCGTATCACCTGAAATCGTGATACCTGAACCACCACGCTATCCAATGCCTACACAGGTTCAATACACAATGCCAAACCCTGAACTCCTAGCGAGGCTAAAGGAACTTCAACCTTTCGCTCAACAGGTTCGCTCATCAAGTAAAAAGTTTAGGGCAGAGGCAGAGGAATACTCATACCTGCTCAATCAGGCAACAGAGCAAGGCGTAACAGTTTATCGTCTAGCAAAGTTACTAGGCGTTACTCCGTCCGCTATTCAATTCCGACTTGTTCGCTATGGCTACCGCAATAGTGCTGGCGAAAGCAAGTCATACCAAACAATCAAGAAAGAGAACAGATAACTAGATGAAGCCAAGAGCGTGTTCCCAATGCGGGGACTGGTATAACCCTAAGTTTCAGGGAACTGAAAGCCTATGTGGGAAGTGCCATCTCAAAGAAGTCATCAAAGAAAAACAAAACGAGGCGGAGGGGAGTGATTACCAAAAAGTAAAAACTCCCCGTCCGGCAACCCAAACACAAACAACTCATCAACCTGAACCAAGACTCAGGCGTGGAGAGTCAGAGTTCAGAGGCGAGTGCGCTAAATGTGGATTATGGCTTGAAGGCTCGGAGGTCTATAACAGAGAACGAGGCTGGATTTACAAATGGGTTCATGTTGATTATGACCGCACACGCAGGGACTACTGCTTAGTAGCATAGTCAAATAAACGCCAACGAAGAAGCCCCTGATTTCTCAGGGGCTTTTCGCTGTTCTAAGTTGTTGTCCTTCCTAAACCTAACAACTCGTGTGTCAAGTTTAGTTCACAACGAGTGCGACTATTTAGTCAGTTACCTTTACTGAAGTTCCTGCGAAGAGACGCTTGATTAGTTCCGCGTCATCAACCCGCACAGAAGTTTCATCGCAAGGGCAGAATTCTGCGAGCGCCCTGCGTGTTCCATGACTCAACCAACCCGGCTGGTCTTCATAACCACCATCAAACCCAAGTTGATAAAGTCTTTCTTGTACCAAATAAACAGAACGAGAGTTTCGTGAAATTGCCTCAAACTTCAGACTAGACAACAAAACAACTTCGTCATCTGCAAAAGTATCTGGCGCTGCCGCTGCAAACTTTTTACTTTTTGCTGGCTTTTCTTCCGGCACAACAACCGGCACATCTGCAACAACTTCTGGAGTTGTGAAGATTGCTGGTTCTGGTTCTGGCTCAACTACGATTGACTCCACCGCAACAGGCTCAATTACTGGTTCGTAATAAGGCTGTGGGTCTGGAGTTACGACATCATCATTGTTCATTGTGAAAATCCTTCTGGGAAGAGTTGATACCAATGCTGAAATCTTACCTCATCACGATTAGTGTAAGGGGCTGAAATCTTCCAAGAAGTCCAATCCTCCCCACCATTACTCATGTGATACGCAATCTCAGCGTTGATTACTGGGTCAAACAAATCTTTGTTTGAGTCTAGGTCATACTTGTCTCGGCGCACTACACCAAGACCACCAATCATGTTGATTTGGAAGATGCCATAGGAAGAGTCGCCTGTCCGTGTGTTGCCATTGAAAGCAAGGGGGCGACCATTGGATTCTTTCTTCACGACAGCCCACGCAGTTCTGAGAGCCTTGCCCTCAAAGCCAACCGCAGAGAGCAGTTGTGCGAGTTCTACATCGGAGAACGGGGTTTTCTTTACTGAGAACTTCTTTAGTTGAAGTTCGGCTAGTTTTGCTTTTTGTGCTTCTATTTCTGCCTCTACAGCCTTTTGAGTTATAGCCTCTTTAGCCTGAAGTTTGGCAACATTTTCTATTCCTGAAGTTTGGGCAAAAGCCGAGACGACAGACAGAAAAGTTACTGACAATGCCACCGCAGTTATTTTTTCAATGGCTTTGTTAGTAGGTTTTAGCATTGATTTTCCTTTGTTAGGGGACAGGGACAGGTGCTGTGGGAGCCACCTTTATCGGCGTCAAATACCCGCCTTATTCCCCCCGCTGTGGGGAGATGGTTGTGTTACAACCTTTCTTTCTAATGCTTCCTTATGTCTAGGTCGCTATGTCTTACTGGATTACCTTAGCACAGAAAAGTCAGACAAGTGGCGATTTCGGGGGTGAAAGTCGCCACTTTGTCTAACCCGCGTCTTACTTCCCGAAAGCCTGTCGGCAGACCGGACCAAGACCTAACTCACGACTTGTTTCGTCTGTGAGTTCAGCACCACACTTGGCACAGCAAGAGTAGTGAACAGCGAACAACTTGGCATACTTGTATGGGTCGCCAAGCAAAACACGCACAAAAGCGAGCGTATCTTCGGGTGCTGGCTTGATACGAGAGAAGCCTCCGTATGCGCCAAGCAGACGGCGAAGGTATGTGGTCTTCTTGAACTCACGAATTTCAACGAAGACAAGGTCATTATCAACAGGTTGAACCATGTAATCACCCATAAGTTCATTTGTTGGTATGGCGTATTTAGATTTAGGAAGTTTAGAAAGTGCCTCATAAAGTTCCTTCCAATTGAACTTTAGGGCTGGATTTGCGACAGGCGCAACAACCGCAGGTGCGGGAGCAGGGTTCTCACCAAAGAGAACCAATTGTTGTGTGGTCATTGTGTGACCCCCTTTCAAGACAGAACAATACTACAATCCAAAATAAAAGTCAAGACGACACGCAGTAAGAAGCCCCCCACAAGAGGAAGGTATGTGGAGGGCTTTGCCTTGAACTTTGTCTAGCGTTCCCTGCTTGCGAGCGTCGCGCTCGTCAAAGCCGAGAATCCTAGGGCGATAGTCCAAGGAACTGAATTCTGCCATGCCGCGAGAAAAGACGCAAGTCCGAAGACTAACGCTCCTACCGCAGTCCAAACTACATTGAGGTTATTCATTGAGTCGTCTTCTTCCTTTTGGGGCTTGTGCGTCCTTTGACGCGGGCTGATGGGTCTCGCAGAGGTGTTCCGCGACTTTTGATTGCCTTGCGAGCGCAACGATACGAAACCTTTAGTTCGCTTGCCACACTCTCAATAGACAACCCCTCCGCATAAAGGCGGGAGGCGTCATCAGCAATTCTTTTACTTTTTGTTGAACTCACGACTTTTACTCCTCGTCATAAGGTCTTTGTTTTGCTCCCATGATTACTTCAGGGTCTAAACCTTTTGACCGCAACCACTCCTTGTTCTCAGGGTCTTGGGGGTCATTGACTACATGACGACCCTCGTTCCATGTGAAGAAAGATGTCGTGCCCTCAGGAAGAACCCAGAGGTGATACTGATTTGAGGTATCAACAAGTTGGCTTTCGGGTGGGAAGATTTCTACTGCCTCTCGTTCCGCGCCCGCGAGTTCGTTCTTGATACGCTGGAAGTGTCTCCAGTCTCTAATCGCCTTTCGTTCGTTGTGGCGAATAGAAAGATGGATACCACTCTTGTCCCCTAGTTCGGGTTCAAGTATGTGCTTGATGACTGTATAGAACTTGTTTTTCCAGATAGTTTGATTAGGGTCAAGTGTTACCTCGTGCCCATTTACAACCGCAGTTGCTTCTACAAACTTATCCCATGTTGGCTTGTTCGTCATACTTTTGGATTGTCCTTTATCTTTTTCACAATGCGATACACCGCATAAGCCACAACACCTGCGATTAGTGCTGGTGTATAGACGGATACATTGAAGAAGTTAGATGAAACCTCAATCCACTCAAACTGGCACTTGAAGTCGCAATTTGCCTCCGCAATAACTTGTGTAGTTTCCATTAGTTCACCTCCTCTGCTATTTGGTTATACATCTCTGTGGCAGAAACATTTGACGGGAATTCAATAAGACTCATACCTTCTCCGGCAACTAAGAAAAGTGCCGACTCAACCGCATCATAGAGTTCTCTTTTTGCTTCAGGGTCTAATTCGTTGGAAACACTATCATCATCAAGACCTAAACTGTAGAACTCGTTGGTAAGTGCTTCTCTTAGTTGGAATTGCTTTTCTGGGCTATCTGTTTCTTGCGCCCAACTAAGAGTTAGACCGCAGGAAGCGAGCGCATCTAAAACTAAAAAGGTAGATACTGGCTCCTTCAACTCGTTAGATAACGAGTCAGTAAACTCTTCAACTAAATCCGCATAGACATTTGTCTCTCTGTCTGTCATTTTCTTTCTCCAACTACTTTTTCCCATTCCAACTCAACCAACTCTTGGCGTAGTTGTTTGTTCTCCCGCATCAACTTCCCGTAGGCGTTGATGGAAACTACCATCACGAAGCATGAACCTGCGAGCGCGATAATGATTGCGAATAATGTTCCTGTGTCTAAAACCATTTTTACTTTTTCCCTCCTAGTGATGGAAGCGGAAGATTTCTAACATACTCCCTCCGCGCTTCTCTTGTTGGCAAAGCGTCTCGTTCTGCTAACTGCTCCTGCGTCATGTATGTGAACTTCAATAAGAAATCCGCAAAGTCGTTATCTGAAATGACCGCAAGGTCTTGTCCAAACTTTCCTTTGTTCATTACTTCCCCTCTCCAAAATAACAAGTAATCATGTCTCCCCAGCAATAACCCTCTTCGCCACCGACCCACCATAGGTTTCCTGAAACCTGAAGCAAGCCCCACACAAGCGCACCTGCGAGCGCGAGAGCGATAACAAACGCAACTCGTCTGCGTTGTATGTATTTCTTTTCCATCTTCATTACTATTGCCATCTTCTTAGCCCTTTCTCTAAGTTTGACTCCTTTGAGCCAATAAGATAATAATACCAACTTCCCTGACTTTTTTCAACTTACCTGACTTTCGGCGTGTCGCCCGCAGAAAGATAGATGGGGGTGCTTTTTACTTTTTGGTTAGCACTTTCTTCCTCCACGCAACCCCACTCCACATAAGCGCACTTGTCCCAATAACAACGGGTAGCAAAGCACATCTCATCACCGCAGGGGCAATCTATCCACTTAGCGTCCGCATCACACTTGGAGCAAGTGGTCGCTTCCATTACTCGCCCTTAGCGGGTAGGGATAGCAACCACTTCTCAAAGGTTGAGTTGAACAAAGCGTAGTCGCTTCGCTTGTCTCGGATTAGGCAGATTGCTTCTTCCGCAGAGTAGCCCTCTTTCATAAGAACCAATGCCATGATTAGCCCTGAACGATTGAGACCTGCTTGGCAACGAATAAGAACTTTCTTACCCGACTTCCAATCTTCGTGAGCAATCCGCACAATTTGGAATAACTCCTTGAAGTCAATCCCACTCATGTTCGGGCTATCGTAAAACGGATAGCGTATTTCTTTTACTAGCCAATCCGCAGGGTTTGCGTATTGGTAGGCAGTAATTACTGTATCAAAGTCTTCTTTAGTAATCTGCGCTCCCTCACGCTTGCTCTCCCAAATTGTGTCGTCATCATCTGTTCCACCTTGAAAAAGGTTTGGTAAGACTTCACTCCACAATTCATTAGGGTAGTCAATCGCTTCGTATTGAGGCGCGATACCTAAGTCGTCAATGTCGTCTATCTCTGTCCATGTTGTCTTCGTCATTTTTTCCTCCATTTCCTTATTTTATCATTTTGTTTTTGTTTTGGCAAATCCTAATACCGCATTAGCAATAGCGTTCCAGAAATCTGCTTCTCTCTGATACTGCGCCCTTGACTTGTAAGTAGCCTTAGGCTTACGGCGCATACGCTTGTATGTTCCGACTATTGCGCTATCTGGTAAATACTTCATAACTGAAGTATAGCACTTTCTTTTAGAAAAGTCAAATCAAGCCTTAGGCTTGCGTGGCTTGCGTTTCTTGGGCTGACGCTTGGCATACTCTTTTTGGGCATACCAACCCGCACCAAAGAACAACAAGAAACTTAGAGCGTTGGCTGAAATAAGCGCAGTAATAACTATGACCGCAAGCGCGACCCATAGCAACTTCTTATAGATAGCCCACTCTTTAGGGTATGGCTTGAATACATACTTGAACATAATTTCCCCTTTCTTGACCTAAGGATAACATCTATCCGCATAAAAGTCAAATTATAAAAAAGAGACATAACTCACAGAAAAAATGTCCGATTTGTCTTTACATGTTTTGAGCCAAGGTTTTTGGCATCTACGAACAAATTAAGTTGTTCTTACCTGGAACCAGGCATTTGGTGATTTTTACTTTTTGCCTATGCGCTTTCCGGCAAAAAGAAAACCCCCGCTTACGCGAGGGCTTCCTAAAATCTATTTAGTTTTTTACGAGAACCGCAGGGTCAAACCCTTTAGCGCACTCTCGCCCTACTGCCCATAAACCTTGGGACTCCTGTGAGTCGCTGGCTGGGTGGAGTATGAACCCCGCATTAGATAGGTGGACGAACCATGGGTTCTTACCTACTGTGCGTCCGCATTGGCAACACGCATTATCGTTGAGACCATTTACCGCATCTCCGAAACTTAGCATTTATAACACCCCCTTTCTGCTAATACCCTAAGTATAACATAGCAGGGTTGAAAAGTCAAATCATGGCGTGTCGCATTGGAAGCAAACGGGTTCTCCATTTACTTCGTTCATACAACCACTATCAAAGTTCTCCTCGCACTTTACGCAGTAGCAAGGGTCGTCCTCTACCACATGAGTATTCAAGCAAGACTTACAAAACTTCGCAGTCGTGTCCATACGCCCACTCCTCTGCGTCTATCTCATTGAGTAGGTTGAATACTCGTCCGCACTCAACACACTTGGCTTTAGTTGTTATTTCCATGGTGAGTGAACCACCTCGTTGTCGTATCCGCACTTTACGCAAGTGAACCAATAAGTTGAACCATCATCTTGAAAATCTTCGTTCTCTGCCTCGCACTCATCTGCCTCACATAGAACCACATACTTAGCCATGTCTTTCCCCTTTCGTTGGCTTGTTGGTGTAATTATAACAAACGCTTTTTAGAAATGCAAGTCGTGTCGCAAAGTTGTTTTTATGTCCAGCACCGCCGCCGCAGCAAGCGAGCGCGAAGATGCAGGTTTTTACTTTTTGCTAATGCAGTGGGTCCGGCAAACTTCCGAACAACAAAAAAGACGCGGGGGTTAGTCCGCGCCTTTCTTGTGGGAAATCTATTTAGTTGTATAGCGCACCGAATAGGTAGGCAGTTGGAATTACTTGTGAGTTATACGCCAACCACTTCTCTACCTGCTCGTCAGTCAGTCCTAGCGTGTAGCCCTCTTCATCGCTTCCGCCAGTAATGATTACATTGCCGAGAATAGGATTACCTGCTTTCCATGTCTCCGCATAGATAGCCGACCCGTGTAGGTTTAGTGGCAAGCCCTCTGCTATGCCATTTTCATTTACCCACATGTCTGTGTTCTCGTCAATTCCAACGCACTCTATCATTCCGCCAACCGCGTCAGATAAAGTCTTGTAAGAAGTTTCGTTAGTAAATTCAACAACGGACTTCTCACCACTTGTTGTGATTATGACTGCTTTCATAGTGTCCCCCCTTTCTTTCTCTAAGTATAACACCGCAGTAAATAAAAGTCAAGTATCTATAAAAAGAAAACTCCCCCGCGCCAAACCAAACGCGAGGGAGTCTCCCACCCGACCCGATTAGGCTACGAGCACCACTTCGTAGCCTCTTGTAAGTTTAGAACTCACCTTGTCGTTAGCGTATGACTTGGCGAGGAATGGATAAGCAAAAGTCTTGACTTGCTTTGCTTGTGGAGCGACTTCTTCAGCCTTTCCCCACATTGTAATAACCTTGTTATCTTCAACGATAACCTGATAAATCTTCTTGAGACCGGCATTTCCGCGTTCTCCGTCAGACTTCTTGACGAGTATCCACTTCATTGTTTTCCCCTTTCTGAAGTTGATAGGAGTATTTTACCAGTTTGCTAGGGGAAGTCAAGTCCAAATAGGTATTTCCGTAGTGTGTTCTCTATCACATTTTTTTACCCTATCACAAGAAGAACCCTTTGGCACTTCTTCCGCAAGTTGTTCGTTCTCTCCAGACAGCCGGGTCCAGAGCCGGTGGCAAAAAGTAAAAACTCGCTCTTCTGAGCCGGACATCAGAATAACTTGTACATGAAAAAACCCCGGCTCTTCAGCCGGGGCTTCTCCAGATAACTTATCTATCTAGGCGAAGTATCCGCACTAGGTCGCCGGCAGATAACTCCCAGCCGGAATCAGTCTTGCGAGCGCAAGCGGGGTGTGGCTCTATGTCCGCAGGTAAAGTAATTACTGCGTCATAGTCTTCCTCTAGATACGCTTCCCATGCTTGGATTGCGGGCTTAGCGTAGTCAAGTGGCAGAGGTGGGTAGAAATTACCGCGTAGGTGCATTTCCATTTGGATTTCTTTAGATAGTGTGTCCATGCGTTCCCTTTCTTTAGGTTCAGTAGGGGAGTCGTATTGTTTCCGACCCCCTAGGTTTCAGGTCGTTCAGGTGTCCAGCGACTTGCCCCCTACTGAATAACTGAAGTATAGCAACCCTAGAAAGAAAAGTCAAGTAGTGTCGTTCAGGAAATAGCGTACGCATAAATACTTGCGAACAACTTTTTGATTTGCAGTGGGTCCGGCTCCAGAAGATTGCGTGCCGGAGATTTTTACTTTTTGCTAATGCGTCCCGAAGTGTTGAACCATCACATAGACCGGTGGTGAAGTGTTAGGGTCAAGGCGAGAAGCAATAGTTACTGCTTGCCTTGCTAATGTCTTGGCAGTTCCCAGAGTCCGCTTGCGTGTTTCCAGCGTAGCAAGTAACGCTCCTTGTGCGTAACCTCCGCCAGACCCGATTGTATAAACTCCCGACTCATCTCTAGCCCAAGAGAAATCCTCGCCTATCTCGTAGATAGTACCGTTGATAGCAACAATGATTTGGCTCTCATGCTCGCCATCTTTAGAGTATGAGTTGTCCTCAAAACACTTTTTCATTTCAGGTATGAAGTTCATGGTCATAAACTTATCCAGCCTCACGCCATAAGCGGTTGGAGCAATAGTAGGTGGCTTGAATACATACGCCATCAGATTGACGGCTCTCATGTCTCCTGCTACACCAATGAGATACTCGCCATTTTTTATTACCTTGCCGTTGTCTTTCGGTAAAGAATAAATCTTATTGTCTTCAGTAACACGACTATCGTATGCCAGTACAGCCCAGTTCTCGCCCTGAACGGCGGCGATTGTAGTCATCGTACTGCTCCCTGTCGGTTTTTACTTTTTGCCTAGCCTACGAAATCTTCCCAGAGTTCTTCTCTAAGTTGTTCGTATTTCTCTCCGTTATGCCCGTTGAAACGATTTGAGATGTCCTCGTCTCGGAGAAGATAGTCTAACGAAAGGACGGCAACGCACCCCTCCTCGCCAAACATAATCACAAGTTTCGTGTCGCCATCATCAGGGTTATCCACAATGGAAGCAATAAAGGGTGAAGCCCCTCCGTTAGGGTGGTAGTCCTTAGACACTATTCGCATGGCAAAAAGAGTAGCGTGCCGAAATAGTATCAGTAGTTAGTAGAAAGTCAAGAAAAAAGAGACACCACTCCCTTTGGACAGGAGCAAAGGAGAGTGGCGGAGCGACAGGGGAAAGGGTATTACCCGTGCTCTATGTCGCCACCCGAAAGGGGGGGAGGTAGCGACAATACTGTTTTTACAGGATTAGATTTTATCAACAATCTCAATGGGCACTACGACTTCGGCAGATAAAATCTCGCCAGCAGAAGTCTTACGAACAAACCGCCCTTTGGGATTATCAAGGTTGAGAACAATCTTTGTGCGCCTCTTACCGACAACGGAAGCAGTCTCACCGCGTAGATAAGAAGTTCCGCACCTGTCGTTTAGCCGAACCCTATCTCCTACGGAAAAGTCTTCAACCTTTTTGTTAGCACCAATGACCATCAGCCTTGCGTCAATAAGTTTTCTTAGGTCGTGAAGTTGTCTGTCCATGTCGCCATTTTCAACTTTGTCCGAGATGGCAACATACAAGTCTAAGTTGTTAGTCGTTATCATCTTCTTCTCCATCTACAATGCCAATGTCGTTTGATACAGACGCAACATCAAATCCATAGTATTCGTTGATAAATACACTAGCAACGCGAACCGCAAAGTCCTCATCACTCTCACCATCTTGTCTCAACTTCTCGTCAAGAACAACTGTGGTCATAAGCGTGAAGTAATCACCAACGAACATTACTGTTCGTGAAAGATTTATCTCGTCCATTTTTACTTTTTCCTTAGCAACTCATGGTGGAGACAACATGGGACAAGTAATCATCATAGGCGTCAGCGTTGCGATAAAACTCGCCATCACCTTGATAGGGATTTACCCACTCTTGCTTGGCTTCGTCCCAAATAGTTCCATCAGGAAACCGCGCCTCTTCGCTATCAACATCATGCGACCATACGCCTGTCTCATCATCAAACTTTAGTATGTAGTGGTGTTCAGCCATTAGAGTCCCTCCTCCTCTGTTGCTTTTTGTATGTGTTCAGCAATCATGTCGGGGTCGCACCCAGCAGACACCAACATCTTGCGCCACAAGGTCATAGCACCAAACTTTTTATCCATAAGGAAGAACAACTCTTCCATGTCCAACTCTTGACCGCGTTCGTTCCTGTTATGTCTGCGTTCAATCTTTTCGTCCAGCATAGTAATAAAAATGCCGAGCGACATAGTGAGCATGGATACTTCTTCTTCAGTTACTTGTACTTCTACTAAATCGTTAGCCATTTGCTAACCCCTTTCTTTACCCTTGTCTTTATTATACAGGACTTGACCCCCAAAGTCAAATCCTTTTTTACTTCGCCAACACGAACACCTTGCTCTTAGCAACAAGTGGCTTATCTTCCGGACCTTTCACATAAGGACTAATCCAAATGCGTTTCTTGATTACGCCTTTGCTTACAGGGTCTTTGTAAGGTTGCCAACGCCAATGACCACCAACAATCCATCTATGCGACCACTCAACCGCGCTCTCTTCCTGTGTCTCGTCTGTGTCCGCACTTATGTATCTGCGCTTACGGAACTGAACAACTACAAACTCTGATGGCAGGTTCTCTCGCTCAATGCGTTTGCGTTGCGCTCTGTTTTCAGGCTTGTGCTTTGTTACTTCTGTAAGTGTCTGCGACATGATAAGAAAGTATGACCAAAGAAGTCTTGTTATGTTTGTAGCAGGAACTAACTTAGTTGCTTTGTATTCTTCCCACTCTTCATCAGAAAGTAGTTCTTTGCCACCCTGCTTGAAAGTAAGTTTTCTTATGGCTTCCATGTCGTTGTCTGATGGCATAACATCTTCGCCACCAATGATTTCATCTTGAAAAACACTTCCGCACCTTACCCAATGGAAACGACCAAGTAATTGGGTTATGGGGTCTTTTTTGTTTTGGTCAAAGATTTGTTTTGCTACATCATCAGGTTGCGTGTATGCGTCATTCCAATAAGAAAGTGAAAGACCCATCTGTCCTTTTTCACCGAATACTTTTTTCCATGTAATCAAATGAATTAGCATTGTTCTTCCACGAACATCTTGTAGTTCTAGTGGCTTCTCAAAGTAAGCAAATCCTCTGTCCGCAGGGACTAAAGCCAAATCAAGTCTATCTGTCGGGTCTAGTTTTCCTGAAGCAAATGAAATGAGGTCAGTCATTTCACTTTTTACGAAGAAGCACTCCGCATTGTTTCCTACTTCAACAATGTCGTTTTTGTAGATACCAATGACTTTCTTTTCGTCAGAGGCTTCCCAATCTGCTTCGTTCTCAAAGACATACTTCTTTCCTACTGAAATCTCAATGTAGGTTTGTAGTAAGTCTGTCCAGCGTTTATCGCCACACTTCCCCTTGAAGTATGCCTGTATGTCTAGTGCGTCTGTTGGTTTCACACTACCCCTTTCCCTCTACCCCGAATTGTAGTTGATAGATTACTCAAAGTCAAATCCATCTTCACTATCTTCTTCAGCGTCTTCTTTTGGAAACAACTCCCTAAGGGGCATTATGTCCAGCATTTCTAGGTGTTCTCTGAAACAAAGAACTAGACACTCGTGGCACTCTTTAGTCGCCATGAATTGTTTGGCTATGCCCTTTTGGTAGAACGCCTCAACCATGTCGCTTATGGCTCTGATTTCCCACTCAAAGAGAACAAGTTTTGTATCGCGTTCATTTTTACTTTTTGCTGACTCACACATTGGTATCCAGCGAGTTGCTCTAGTTATTTTGATTTCGCCATCTTCAGTTGTGTTCTGTTCTGTGGCGATTGGCTCGTATTGGTGTAGCCCTGTCTTTAGGACTTTATCTACTTTCGTAAAAGAGATTGCTCTGTCTTTATCTTCCATAGTCTCTCTGTAAGTAAGAGAGAAGCCCCTACCACTTTGGATAGGGGCTTCCCAACTTTTCACTTATTTGCTCCTGTTAGAGCAAGGAGAGTAGCAACTGCCTCGTCAAGGCTTGCTTCGTTCTTGTGTTGTGGAGTTTTCATCACTTGAACGATTTTGTCTGTGGTGTGTTCAGCGAACACATCAACAAGGTGTGGATTTGCTTTTAGGAGTTCCTCTTTGTTGAGGTTCTCGCGTGTCTGTGTTCCAATAACTACAACTGGAACTCCAGCGATTGTTCCCTCTGTGGCAATACCAATCCAAGAAGAGCCAACCTTTTTGTAGCCGAGAAGTGTGTAGAGTTCTGCTTGCGCTTCTTCATACGCCTTTTCTGCTAGTGCTTTTGTGCGTTTTGCGCTTGCTAGAAGTTCAAGGGCTTGCTTAGCCTTTTTCGCTTCCGCAGGTGTCTTGTCTAGAACCTGTGTAGTTGAAACTTCAACTACTACTGTCTTTTTAGACATTTGCGTCCTTTCATCTTTTAGGAGAGAAACCTTTTCACTCCTTTGCGTAAGAGAGTTACACTCACTTACAACTCCAAAGATACTCGCATTATTCCGCCAAGTCAAGTCCAAACAAGGATTTGCTTATGTGTTTTACATCACATAGTATTAGCCCTCGTCAGATACAACCTGCTGGGCTATCTCAACGAAATCTTCGGCTGCCGAACCCTGAAAGTGCCACTCGCCATTTTCGTAGGTCTCAACAACTTCAGACCATTGTTCGTCTGTAATGAACAATCCGTTTTGGTATCCCTCAACTGTTGCTTTGTCCCAATAGGCGACAATCAACTCGGTATCAGGTTCGTATGCTTCCAACTGCTCTAGTAGTTCTTTGACTTTCATTTTTACTTTTTGCTTCCTCTCTTAGGCTACTGCGAGTTCCGAGTTGTTCGGAGTTCGCACTTCTCTTCGCGGTTTGTGTGGGCGTGGAACATCTCCAACCCAATCGCAAACCAATCCGTCATACATGTCCTGCCATAAACCAAAGTCTTCTTTTATTTCCCACCCGCATTTCTTACACACAATCATTTTTACTTTTTCCTTTCCTTGCCGTTAGAAGTGAAAATCAACGGGAACTAGATACTGCTTATTTGGTTCAAGGGCGAGCCGATTTCTAAAGAACTCTAGGTTTGCCGAACCCTCTTTCAAGTCATAGACGCCCGTATCCGAACACCAATCGTTTGATAAAAGTTTCCCTAGTCGTGCCAATGTCCAAGCACTCATACCTGTGCCGTAGTCAAACTTTTCGGGGTTGTAGTTCTCAATCATCTTGCCAATGTCAAACCCGTCTTTTGTTATCTCCGCTAAGTATTTTTCCATTTCCTTTTTACGATACCCAGCGAACTCTCTGATTATGTCGTCAGCAAGAAGTGGGTTCTCCGCATAGCAGAGAGCGTTCCGTTCTTCTTCCCAGCCCTCAAACAATCCGTCCCACCTGCCACCGACCTCATGCCAATCAGACCAAGTTGGATACGGGTCTTCTGAATAAGTTATTTGGCTTTTGACTTCGCCAATAGCGTCCTCGCCACTTTCTGCTTCTACCAACATTATTTGGCAAACGTGCATTTTGTTCCTCCCTCTCTTACCCCTATTGTAATCATTTATTCTGAAAAGTCAAGTTCCCCATTTATGATTTTTTCAGAGTGCGCTCTGTCTCTTAGATAGACCTCTGCGACTTTCAATGCCTCGTCTAGTTCATGCTCTACCGCGTCTAAGTGTTCGCCAAAGCAATACAAATCAAACCAAGAGTTATTTATCCAATCAAGAAGTTCTTGGTCGTTCGCCAATTTCAATGCGTCATCTGTGTCTATGCCCGCGTCAATGAAATCTGTTGGCGAGAACAAACTAGAAACAATTTCTCCTTGTGGTGCGTCCAAGAGATTTGCTCTTGTCTCTCCATCACAATAAACATCTACTTGAAATCCTTTGTATTCAACTGTTGCTATACAACCCATACCTGTATAGAAAATAGCGTCCTGTTGTGATGGGTGTGGGTCAAAGCCTAAGTGATACTTTATTTTTATTTCATCATCTGTCATTGTTGTCATTTGTTTTCCCCTTTTACTTTTTAGATGTGTTGGCTCGGCTCTGTGGTGAGAGACGAAAGAGCAGGTTGTCTATTTTCGGAAGGACACTCCTGTCTATCACCGAGCCAACACCTGTTAGAACATTAGGCAACTGCCCTCTGTCCAACTCTTGTCATTACTTCCATAGCAGAGCGACCAATAACTTCGCTTGCTTGAACAGGGTCAGTAATCTCTGAAACAACTTTGGCATAGCCTTGACCGAGTTCTCGCGCTCTGTATCCATTATCAAATGGCAACCATAGAACGCCAACACCTGCTTTTTCGCACTTCTTGATAATCTCTTTTGCTAATCGTGTTTCGTCTGAAGTGTATTCTCCATCTGAAACAATAACTAACAATCGTGCGCCATTTCCATGAAGTAGATTTAGTGCGCCATCTATTGCTTGAAATGCTTTGTAGAACTTTTCAGTTCCATCACTAGCAGTATAAACACTTACCTGCTCTAGTTTCTGTCCAACCTTTAGTGTTGGGAATACATCATTTCCGTAATAGACCATAGCGCACTTACCTTGTATGCGCCGAGTTGCTTCGGACATAACCCACGCAGTTGTCGCCATTGGCTTCATAGCAGAACCCATTGAACCTGAAATGTCGCACATGATACCTACTGAAAGAGTTGGTTCGTCTGTGTGCTTGCGAACTCTTTTACGGAAAGGATTTTCGTCCTTATACACACCGCGAGCGCGGAGTGCTTTGTTCTGAATAATCGCTTTCGTGCGAAGTTTTCCCGGAGGAGTTGCGCTCGCAATAATCATTTCATCTCTCTCACGATACTTTGCTTTTTCAAGGAGACGAGAAATGATTACGGAAGCAGAACGCTCTTGTGGAGTTGCGTCTCTCTGTTCTACTAATCTGCTATTTGTTTTTGTAGTTCCGGGACCTGTTGATTTGCTAAATACTTGTCCAGCAACTTCTTTGTTGTCTGCTTGTTCCTTAGCCTCATTGTGCTTGGCTTCTGCTCGTTCCTTGAAGTCCTCACCGAGTTCTTGGTCTGCTAAATCATCATAGTTAGCAATCTCAACTGCTTCCCCTGCTTCTCCAAGTTTTTCTAGGATTTCCTCTACTAACTCTTTTGGCATAGGAAAACCGCAACCGCCTGTTTCAGGATTTTCGTTCTCACCGCGTTCTTTCATAAGATTGCGAACTAACTCTGCCCATGCTTTTGCTAATGGGTAAAGGTCTGTTGCGTCTTTATGATTTGCGTGAAGTTGGAAAGGACGAATAATGTCGCAGAACTTTTCAACATTGTCTGCGCCAATCTGTTCCTCAACCCACTTGTAAATGTCTGCTACTTCGCGTTGGTCTAACACGCCAGCGATAACGCGACCATGAACAAGACCAATCAACTGTGCGATTGCTTTTGTAGGTGCTTCTTTATCAAATGCTTCTCTAGCGTCTCCAATCGCTAACTCCAACGCACTAGAGCGTAGGAATACGCGAGAGCGAGAGTTTGCTTGAACTCCTTGATACTCAATGCGACTTTCTTCCAACAAGTTCAATGCTTCATACTCGTCTCGCTTTAGTTCTCTGTGTGCGTCAGGCATAGACCACAATGAGAAACGAGCGTGATAGGCTTCGTGCGAAATAGCACCTGTCGCCAATGGAAACTCGTATTGTGTTTTGCGAAGTGTTATGTCGCCAATCTTTTCAGGATTGACACCTGTTCCGAAAACTTTTTCTACAACGACTTCAACTTCTGCGAGCGCAGGATTGAAACGAGCAGGTGCTTCTCCACCGCCAGCGTTTGTTCCTACATACGCAATAATGTCGTCTCGCAAAGCCAAACGATTTGTTAGCGTTGCGATTTCTCTACCAACTTTCAACCACTCTCTTGGAGTGTCTTGAAACTTAGTCTCACCACTTACTAAATGTTTCATTTCTTTTTCCCTTTTCTGTTAGTGGCTTCCGAACCACTAATAACCAAAGTATCCCATTTTGTATCCTTTTTGTCAAGTTGGGGGAAAGGGGGTGGGGCAAGGACACTCAACCCACCCCCCGCGTAGCCCGCGTATCTAAGGGGGTTAGATTTTCGCGGGCTTTACTTCCTCACCGAAAGCGCGAGATAGAACATCAGAGATACTCGCCCTGTCGCTTTCAGGTGCGGAAGAGATTAGATTTTCTAGCGCAAACTTAGTTCCGAAAGTTGTTGCTATGTCGCGGAACGCAAGGAGTTCTCGCATTTGTGGCGACCAAGAAACTTCGTTCGCAAGTTGCTTGCGATAGAGATTTTGTGCCGAAGTGATTAGCAGACTTGGAACACCCAACTTCTTAGCGAGTGTGTAGTCAGTAGTCATTTCTGCTTGAAGTGTGAAGCGAGAAAGTAATGCTTCCGACAAACGAACTCCGGGAGCATTTGGATTTGTCGCACTCACTACAAAGAAGTCAGGGTGTGCTTTTACTACACCGCGTTCAGGATTTGTAGAGACAACAACTTCTCTGCGTCCGTCCATAGCACCATAAAGGATTGCTAGAACCTTTGGGTCAATCAAACCAATCTCATCTACGAAATAGATTTTGCCCTGTTCCATAGCGCGAATAAGACCGCCATCAACCCACTCAAAGTTTCCACTTGGAGTTTGGACATAAGAACCAATCAAGTCAGACGCTTCAATGTCGCCATGTCCAATCAAGGTTTCCATGTTGTCTCCGAAAGTTGCTTCAACGAGCGCAGTTTTTCCTGTACCTGGCGCACCGAACAACAATGGGAACATAGGTGCGATTTCTTCACCTGCGAAACTTCTCTTTGTAGTTGCGTAAGCAAGTTTTAGAACTTCAACATCTTTATGCTCTCCCCATAGGCGAGCATGATAGATAGAACCATTTGGTCGCTTGAAAGTATCAGCACCACCAACGATTGCTTCTACCATTGGAAGTTCCTTTCTAACTTTAGAACCGCGTGGGGCGCGTTCTGCGCCAACTGCTCTCTCAACATAACGACCTGTTGGTAGAACTTTAGAAGCAAGTTCCTTACTTGCTTTTTCATTTAGACCTTGACTTGCTACCTGCTCAATGATTTCCCATAGAGTAGGTGAAGCGTTAGGTGTTAGAACGCCATAGCGTTCTTTTGCTTTTACATCATACATAAGTTTAGCCCCCCTTAGACTAACTCTTTAGGAAAGCCAAGTGCTTTCCGCGAAATACCTACACGATAGAGAACACGACTTGGAGTAGTTCCCTTTGCTAAATCGTCAGCGTCAAACTTTGATACTTCAACCAAGATAGGTTCTTGGCGAATAATCCAGCCATGCTTTGTCATTTCATCAAAGAAAGAGAACGCATAACGCATACGATTTTCTGTGAAGTCAGAGATTTTTTCGTCCTCAAGTTTTACCCCTACTGCGACATACTCTTTGACTTGTTCGTGGCGAAGCGAAGTGCTACGCCATTGTTTCTTTAGTGAAGCAGGAGTAACTACTCGTCTATGGATTGCCATAGGAGTAAGTGTTCCTACATTTGTATAACAATCAGGTGTGATTAGCATTTGCGTTGTTTCGCCAGCCCTTACGAACTCGGCATAAACCGCAACCCCCTGAACTTTTGCTTCTTTGTCTAACATGGTGTCCTTTCGTATTTGTGTCCTTGTATTCAGTTGTATCCCCAAGTATAACTATTTTTAGCAGATTGTCAAATCGTAGAACAAGTGTGTCGGGTAGGGGGTTTCCCCCCTAACCAACCAATACTACTCTTTTTCTACTGCTTTGTCAAATTGAGCGTCAAGGTCGTCTTCCATTACTGATTGGTAGATTTCAGCCCTCTGTTGCTCATCTGATTTAGCGAGCGCATAGGCAACCGAAGCCCTATCCGCGTCCCCTGCCATCTCAACCGCACTCCAATCGTCTTCCGACCAATCGGAAGTTTCCACAATCACAATGCCATCTGCGTTGCCATAGTTTCCATCTATGGCGAAGTATGAAGTTGCCACTTTTACTTTTTCCTTTCTTTACTTGATTTCGTAGTCAGAGCAGATTTGCTCAACCGCATCATTGAGAGAGTTTATTAGCAAACTAACTTCGTGGTCGTTGAGATGAGCAATCATCTCATCTGTGATAGATGAACTCCACGCAACCCCTCTTATAGATAAACGAGACATAACCTTATCCTTTCACTAGTTCTACATCTTTGACCGCAGAAACTTCAATGACTTTTTTAGCCCCCGGACAATCCGAATACCAATCATCAACATCTTCAGAGTTAGCGCAAGCGCACCCATCTACATTGTCTCGTTCTTCGTAGTCAGCGTGAGAGTCAGGTATGTCCCACTCTTTTTCTATGGAGTGTTCCCCATCTTGGAAAACATACACGCCACCGAAACCTTGTTCTTCTTCCCAATCTAAAGTTATTTCTAACTCTGGGTATTGAGAAGAAAGATTTTCAAGGGCTTCAATAGGTGGAGACCACGCAGTTTGAAATCTGTAACCAAGATTAGTTTCAGAGTCATTAGTCATTTCAGTATCAGAATACTTGTTGCTATCTGCTACACCAATGTCCCACTTAGTTCCCCACTCACGATTATTGAAGTTATACCAGTTGAACGCACCATCACCTTGTCGTTCTCCATCTGCGTAACCATGAACACCCTCATACTCTTCCATCTTGTCTTCAGGTGGGCGAACTATGTTCCAGAACGCAATAATCGGATTTGAGTAAGTCTGCGCCCCATCTTCAAAGTTGCGTTGGTATGGCGCATTGAGTTGTGCTTTTACTTTTTGGATTTGCTCTTTGTCGCCATCTATGGACAAAGAGTTGAATACCCAGTTTGGCATTAGTTCTCCTCCCCAAATGGTTCTGTGTCCCACTCGTAACTAATAAGGTTCTTTCCATCAACAAGTGGCTTTACTTTTTCTTTCATAAACTTGTATGCGAAGTAGTCATACGCAACTCCATCAGCAAGTTCTAACTTTAGATAAATGGCGTTTGCCATCTTTGTCCCCTTTCTATAAAGACAATGCTAAGTATAAGGATTTTTATTGTTTTGTCAAGTCTTGTTCCAACAATGCTTTTCGTTTTTGTTCAGCACGGCTTTTGTTGCGCTTTGTTCTCTTGTCTGCGAATACGGCTATCCGTTGGTTCAGGACAAAGCGACCACGCCCCCGAACCAATCCGTCTAACTCGTTTTGCTTTTTCATGCTCTCATTTTACAAGATGCGGTTCTCTTTGTCAAGATGGTGTAGTTGGACTTCCAGCAAATCCCGTTGAGCACATCACAACAACTCGCGGTTCTAGCCAGTAACCTTCCCTGTTTTTACTTTTTGGTAAGGGCACGCCGTTTGCGTTTTTACTTTTTGGTGCGTACGCCTTCGCTGTGGCGACATCGCAACAACTTGCGGTTCTACACCAGCAGCGGGCTGCATCGCGTTATGTAAGAGCGAGCCGTTATGTGCGTACAGCAAAAACGACTTGCCGTTATTACGACAAGCCGTTCTTGGTCTTAGAGAAAGGGATTACGCAGACTCTAGCGACACACGCCGTTTCCAGCCCTCGCCACTAATGCGAATTCGGAAAACTTCCTCAAACGCTTTAGCAACCATGTCGGTTATGTCTGTGTAATTTTCATCGGCTTCTCTATTGAGCGAGCCGACATTTGGGATAGACGGCACATCGGAGTCCTCTGTGTAGTCGCCCAATACTAGAACTCTGTCGCCTGTCCAGCGACCAGAGATGTCGGTTTGTGGAAAGTCTCCACCACCGCGAGCAGGACTTGTCATCATCAAGATGTACATAGCGTCTGCTAAAGACCCGCCGCCATTGACGGCAGTATGTTCATACTGCTTTAGACCTAAGCCCAAGCCGTGTGGATTTACTACTTCTCTCTTATCAACATTGACAAGAACATGATACTGACCCAATCTATTTACCCCTTTATCTCTACACGAACCGCCTCGTGCAATTCGTTGTATTTCATCATAGTATACGCGTCATCAACAAAATTGTCAATAGCGTGGTCTACTAATTCCTCATCTGTAAGACGGGTGTCTAAGTTTTCGTTGACTAAGTCCTCGTCAAATTCAAATTCAATCTTGGCAATAATTTTGCGACCCACAATTATCCCTTTCTCGTATTTGGTGTTTGTTTCTACTCTGTGAGTGATAGATGTTTTTCTCATAGCGCAAGGCTATCGTCATACTCATCCTCATCATCAAATTGACCTATGAGTGTTTCAAAACCCTCGTTAGGGTCGTCTACATTAGTAGTAACCGCGTTGATAAAACGTAGAGAGCACGAGTCATCAAACCACTCTTGTAAAGTTTCAAACATTTTGTCAGGCGACATTTCGTCTGAAGTAATCAACGGGTCATAACCATAAGTCCGCATTAGTTCTACTTGCTCATCATCCATGAGCAAATAAATTTTGTGGCAGGTGTCCCACGCAATTGCTTTAGCGTCAACTACTCGCTCTTTGACTAAGTCAAAAGTAATAGGCATTACGCCACCTCCAACTTCTGACCAAACCCTAAACCGAGTTTGTTAGTTGAGTAAGTCTGATAATCAGACTCGCACATAAAAGCCCATGGTCCCATTTTTGTTTGTGCGTCATACAGCGCAGGGGCGCCGCAGAAATCGCAGTTAGGAATCTCCGATACTTTCGCAGTATTCACTTTGTCTCCTTTCTCTAAAGACAAAGCGCACTTTACACCACTAAAACAAACTTGTCAACTATTGATTTTGGTTCAGGCCAGACATACTCCAGATTGTTTGGAACATCAGGCCAGAGATGTTGATAGTGTTCAGGGAACTTACGAATCAGGTTTGACTGATGGGACTCGTGAAAGGCTGCATCACCAAGCCAAGATGGATAAGTTGTTTGTTCTTGCAGGGCCGCCAGGTCTTCCAGGATTTTCTGGAACCTCGGTTTCATTGTGTCTTTATATCCTCGTGCTATCCATTCATCGCAGATGGCGATAGCGTATAGAGCGAGTGCGGTTTCGTATCCGTTCCACATCAGAACAGCAGGATGGTTCCTCCATCCCTTAGTCTCACCGTTGAGTGCACGGAAAATCTGAAAGGCTTCTACCCGTTGCTTACCTAGTCTGCGATAGTCCAGCACACTAGCGGTTTCACGGAAATCTGCGCATGGCAGGAACGTCTGCATAATTCGTCTCTCTATCTCTTGCCGCTTTTACTTTTTAGCGGTTAAGCAAAAACAGTAACGGTTAGCGCACGCCGCGTCAATAGTCATGCCGCTATTTTTTGTTTTTGCTTTTTGGCTTGGATTCTTTCTTCCCTCGCCGCGATTGCAAATAGCGCACGCCATAAAAACTTATTTAGTCTTGTTCTCACGGTTGACCTCCCTCCTACCGGTTATTGCGTCCCATACAAAGTATGTAACGGTATTCCAGAAATCGGCAGACCTTTGAGCACGGTTCATATTTACTTCGTAGTCGCGTTGACTACGGTCAATGTTGAGTAACACTTTTGCAATGATTGCTTCAAATATCATAAACAGTATTTTACTTAGCGCTCGCCGTTATGTCAATAGGGGCACGCCGCTCTTGCCGCTGCTGCCTGGCCGCTGTGAGAAGTTGTTGAATTGTTTGTAGTTGACTTTGCGGCGGAGCCGCAAAGCGGAGTCTAGTGATAGAAAATATAAAAGTCAAATCCACACGCTCGCCACTCAGAAGACCGGCCGCCAGGTAGAACTACAAACAACTTACGGACATCGTTAAGACATCCCTCGTGGTGCAGCCTCCCAGATTCAGACACCTGTGTTTTTACTTTTTACTTATCAGGTGGAGGAGATGGTGGTTACGGCGGAGGTGGCGTGCCGGCCCCTGCACATCAAAACAAGTTGTTGGTTTCTTTACCTGGTCCGGTCATGCCTGAACAACCTGCGCAACGATGCTTGTTCTGGAAGGCGGGCCCTGCAACTACAAACAATTTGCTGGCTGTGGATAACCAGGTAAACACTCTGGCGCATACAGGATTACAACTAACGGTTTACTAAAAGTAGCACTTGCCGGCTTCTGGCTGCAAGCAACTACGAACAATTGCGGTTACTGGTCAGTAACTTGTTCTTCGGACGCAGGAGGCACGGTTATGTTAAGAACACCCATCTCTGTTGTGGTTGAGCAACCAGGGCACCGTTGATACGCACCCTTCTCATACAGCGTCCCACACCAGAAGCAATCGGTTAATACTTGTTCATTGTCCATTCCCAGGCCGCTCCTTTCATTTTTACTTTTTGGCTAAGCGCAAGCCGTTAGTTACCTTTTGGCACCTAAAGTTACCTTTTGACACCTTAAGGTACATTTGCGCTCGCCGTTGATTTGACTTTTTACTTTTTACTAACTAGACTGTGCTTCAGCACGGTCTAGTTTGTAAAGTTCAAGAAGTTGCTGTGCTTCGTTAGCGCGAGCCGTTGAGCGAATGTGCGCTTGCCGGTCTAGCGCTTCTGGGATGTCTGCGGCGCAGCGGTCAGCGTGCTCCTGGAGTAACTCTAGGAAATTGTTTGTAGTCATCAGTCTTCAGCCTCCTCAGGCACGCCGTTAGTTGAAATTTCAATAACTGGTTCAGCATCAATAATTTTTGTCTCTGGTTTTGCGTCCGCGATGGCACTGAGCGCAGCAATCCTAAGTTGTTCCATTCTTGCAGCGATGACCTCGTGTGGCGCTGGCCCGTTACTCTCAACCTCTACATTAAGTTCAATCCCACCTCGCACGCCGGCGCGGTCAAGGATTTCTGTGGCGGCTTTGAGTTGGACTGGCTCTGACTGTGCATCTAGAAGTTCTTCAAGTTTGTCTACAGCGTAGGGGGCAGACTGAACAATTTTCTGACGTGCCCGTTCAATGTCTCCTCCTGGACGACGGTTGAACTTAAGATGGTAGCGACACAAGCCGTCATCCTTGAGACGACCCGATGCCCACATCAAACAACGCAAGCCGTCAGACTTGACAGTTTTGCAGCGATGTGGTAGACCTTTAGGTGCACGCCGTTCAGATTTGGGTCCCCCTTGTTCCTGTTCTTCAAGGTAGGCACGGGTAGCAGCAACTACCCACGGTGGAGTGATTTTGCAAGCGTCACGGTCAATGATGAGGTCCAGGCCCGTTAAGAAGTCTGAGTTGTTATTAGTTGGGTCCGTTAGGAGCGGACGACGTTCGGAGAAGTTGACGAGTCGGCGCTCGCGGAGTTGTTCTTTAGAGCGTGCCGCAATCAAACCCGTTGTGTGTCCTAGTTGGTCGTAGACGTAATCCCAAGTGAAGTTGGCGGCTCTGAGTATCTGACGGTTCTCAAAGGTGTCCTCACAGACACCACGGTCATATTCAATAATTCCGAACTCGGTTAAGTCAGGCCGAAGGTCAACGGGGGTTGATATATCAGGGAGGCCGCTAGCCTCATCCTCGTTGTTCGTAGTTGGTTCCAGGTCACTGGTCATTTTTACTTTTTGGTCCCTTTACGGACTTGGCCCCCCTACGGGATTATTTTATAAATTATTTTTACCGTAGGGCGGGACAAGCCACTTATTTAGTTTTTATTATTTCTTCTTGGCGGTTTTCTTTGGGGCAGCCTTTGGTGCCTTTGCTGTAGCCTCAGAAAGTTTCTTTGTTGCTTCCTTTGCTACAACTTCAGCGACACGTCCAAATGCTGGGTCTTTCTTGTTGATATAGCGAAGCGCTACTGGGACAAGAGATGCCCAAAGGGAATTAGCAACCAAGAGCCACTCTCCCTGTCCGAAATCCAATGGACTGGAAATTCCGCTGGTGCTTGCCACAATTGTGACTGCGCCAAATACCTGACCGAGCAGGTTGCGGAGGTAGGACTCAATCATTGCCTTGTTCATGTTGTTACTCGTTTCTGTGGAAAGGAAGGTTCCCACGTCATAACAGACATTAGCAGATATGATGGGAAAAGATTTTTGTGAAAACGCGGATACATAAAGAGTTTTTACTTAACAAGGACTAATTTGAGCGTGTAGAACAGCACGAATCTACTGTCTATTGTATAGAAAAAATATTAAGAAAAATTAGGACAAAGTGCTTTTGAGATTTGTTTTTGGACTGTCGTTTCTATCATTCCAACACGGTTTACATAACCAACCGTTGAGTTCTTTTTCGTAGAGATAAGTAACTCTGACTGGAATCTTGGCATCGCAAAGGACGCAATAAGATTTTCTGACATGACTACTCATGGTGGTCAAATGGCCTCTGGAAGTTTCTAACATCATCGCCATTGATTGGCTTGTAATCACTTTCACGAATCAGGTCAATGGCTCGTCTTAGTCCTAAGGTGTAAAGACTTTTATCGTCTTCACCCATGCTGGCTTCCCATGCTCTAACTAGTTCTGCAAGTCCACTAATCAAATACTGTTCTCTGCTATCTATTGCTTCATCTATAAAAGAAATCAAGTCAGGGGCAGAGTCTGGTTTTAGACTTCCATCCATAATCTTTTCAGTCATATGCCCAGAGATGACTCTTTTCAGTTCTGCTCTATTCATTCTTTGGCAACCTTCCTGTTGTCTGCAAGGTAGCATCACATTGTTGGCATAGCAAAATGTCGTAGCGGTCAAAGAGAATATCTTTGTTCGGTTCGGCTGGTCTACCTTCTCCATCTATAATAACTGGATAGACAGCATCAGTAACTCCACATGAAGCACAGATGTATGCGCCATCAATCCAATTGAAAGTTCCACCACTTTCCATCAATGCAACTATCCCTCGGATAAGAGCATGTTGGTTTGCGTTTCCATCAGAGACTCTTGCAAATGGGTTCAAAGTGCTAGCGGTTATCACTCCACGGAACTTATGGCAATGGCAGTAGCGAATATTGACTTGGCAAATAATCTGACCTTGAGTATTTCTTTTATGTCTATTAGCGCCGTGTCCACAGATACAGATACCTTTTGAAAGTCTGCGCTGTTTTCTAGTTCCAGACAAATCCTCTACAATGCTGTCTGCTGTTGTAGCATCAATGCCCATCTTGGCAAGAACCTCAAGTTGTTCTTTACTCCATCTGCTAGTTGTTTCCTGGTTGTTGTCCACCACCAAAGTCCCTCCGCATCTGTTCTATTATTTCTTGAAACTCTTCCTCTGTTTGAATCTTTTGTTGAATGTGAGATAGGAAGTCTTCCATCATCCTTCTCTTCAAAACTCTCTGCCACCAGTTCATAGTGCCAATTGCAAACATTGAAGCAAAGTAGCAAATTACCCAGAGCCCGACAACTTCTATCAGGCTAAACTGCCAATCCATTATATTTTCATTCATGTTCTTGAATAACTCCAATTTCTTTTAGATGTTCGTAAATCGCATTGGAGTCACCAAGAGCAATCTCAGTCCACCTCTCCAAATCATCACCAGTTGGTTTCTTTTTGGGGAACCACCATTTCATCAGAGCAAAAGCCATCTCATCAATCAGGTCGTTGCCTTCCATCTCCCTGCCTTGCTCACTCATAGTCTTCTCCTTCCAAACCAGTTCCCCAATCGTTAGGGAAATCTTTTGGGGTGCAAGCGGTTACTTCAGATTTACAGTTATAGCAATGTCCGTTGACTCCCCACATTCCAATCATGTAACTGTCTTTACAGAACTTGACTGGAACTACTAACCACTCACTTCCACACACTGGACATACAGGGGTAGGAATCCCACTGGCATCAATGCTTGGGAACTCATTGCTTCCATTTACTGCCATGTCATTACCGTCCTTTGTCAAGCAAAACAATACACCCTCTGTCAAGTATCTGTCTATTCAACATTCCAACAATCCCATCAATAATAAAATCTAAAAAGAACTATAACACTATTGTAATCTCTAAACTGTCAAATTACATTTTTTCTTCCCTAATACTATCACATAAAAGTATTGTCATGTAATTCAAGTATTACCAAGTATTTTTCCTTAACGTACGCGTGGGGGCCCTTAAGGACCTCTGGAAAATATACTTAGCAATATATGAATATCTTAGCAATACTTGAATACATGTATACATGAATTACGCACAAATCCACCCAAAAGGTTCACCATGTATTCAACTATCAAAGTATCGCTAATTTTTCACCTAAAATATATTTAGAGCCGAAACAAAAATTTTTTTATATAAAACATACAAATAACTTGTTCAAGATGTCAAAATTTTCAAAAATCCTTGACAAAAACTTGACAACCACATTCTAGATTAACAGATATATTTTTGTTGTCAGTTACTTTTTTACATGTTTTTTGATGTATCGCAAAGTAAAACCAAGTATCAAAGCATCATCCATTTGACCCAATACAGGGATAAAGTCAGGAATCAAATCTATTGGAGATGCCAAGTAGAGAACTAGCAGACCAACTACAACCTTTACATGAAGAGGACAACTACGGACATCTTCTATAATGGATTTATACTTCTCAGACTTCATAAACAATTTCTTTATGGTGCTTTACTTTGACTAGAGGGTCCACAAAAATCTTGAACCCAGCCCTAGTAGCGTTGGCACACCAAGAATAATCCTCACCAACATTGACTCTCATCTCTCGGCCCTCTTCCCATTGGACACGATTTATCAAGAACCATGGTCGCTCCATCTTCTCAAAGACACCATGCTTGATAGCCACAAAGCCAAAACCAACTCCACCAACCTCTACTGGCAAATCATGTAGCAAGAACTCAACCTTGTTGACCCTTGTTGGAACCCCTCGTTCATTCGGGTAGTTCACAGCCACAGTTCCAGCAGAGTCCAGTTGATAGAGACCAGAAACAATATCTAGTTCTGAATAGAACAACTTTAGGAAGTCATCAGGCTCCCACTCAATATCCGAATCAATCCAAAATATCTTTTTATACTCAATTCCCCCAGCAACCCCTACCCCCTCAGAGTAGTCATGTTGAGTCTTATTGAGAGCGGTTAGTTCTCTAGCGGTTGGCACAAAAGAGGAGTATTGTGATAGAAAGTCGTATTTGATACCATTTGCGCTCAATTCACGCAAAGTCTTGGTCAAACTCTTTACATACTCCATTTTTGCCGAATGACCGGGGGTAGCAATCAAAACTCTATTGTCTCCAACTACAGGACTCATAATCTAAACCCAATCTCTTTATGGTGTTGAACCAATACCGACCTATCAACCTTTATTTCAAATCCAGCCCTTTTAGCCTTAAGACACCATGAAAAGTCTTCGCCTACAGAGGTAGCCCCATCTTCCCAAACAACACTCTCAATGCTAAAGTATGGCCTTTCAAGTTTTTCAAAGACCCCCGCTGCCACACATAGAAATCCAAATCCAACTGTATAAACACCAACAACTTCTTCACCTTCAGGGATAAATCCCAAAAAGTTGCTCTTCTTATGCCAGACCGGCATTCCGTCCTCTCCACGATAAAAGACGCACAAATCTCCGTCAAGGCTAGAGGCATAGACCCCAGAGATGATACTTTCCTGACTTTTATACAACTTCATAAAATCATCAGGGGTCCACGAAATATCTGAATCAATCCAAAAGATTTTGTTGTAAGTAATGCCCTGCAAAATTGGAGCATCTAGAAACTCTGACTTTTTCTCTCCTGCTCTAGGGTTGGCAAGAATTGTTATCTCCCTAGCATGAGCAACAAAAGAAGAATATTCGCTGACAAAGGTATAACTAATACCCTCTTCTTCTAAGCGTTTTATAGTGTGAATTAGGCTCTTTACATAAGGAGCCTTCATTGAATGTCCAGGGGTGCAGATAACTACATCGCGGTGTGTTGTCACGGGTTTACTCTACTCCTTCTGTTAATATTTTCCTATGCCTTTTGAAGACGATTTGGATGTTTTAGATTTTACTTGCGACTTTGTAAATTGTCCAACTCACTACATACGAGGCGCAAAGGGCTCAGAGTTCGTCACCGTCATCACCAATACAGGGATGCTCTATTTCTATTCAATGGACTGCCTTGCTTTATGGGCAGGGTCTTTTCCTATCGGTCACTTAGTTACAGGCACAGATGCGGCAGAAGAATAATGGCAAGACCAAAAGTAAGTAAGAAAATCCTTTGGGAGATAGCCGAAAAGATTATGTCTGATAGGGGTTGGACTCCAGAGCAATCTCCAATAGAGTTTGATAGGAACAGAGACGATAGCCAAATTGTTCTTATCAAAGAGGACCTAGAAGATATGCTTACATACTTTAGTTATAGCGAAGTTTATTGCGAACACATTGGTTGTAAGAAAAAAGACATGATTATTTTTACTCACACACATGAACACTAAAACTGTAATGAAATCAAAGATTTATCTTTCTGGTCCAATGACTGGTTATCCAGAATATAACTATCCGTTATTCAATAAAACTGCCGAATATATTCGTTCCTGCGGCTATCCAGTATTCAATCCAGCAGAATGTTTTGATGGAGATACTTCTCTTCCTAAAGAAACATATATGCGTGAAGACATCAAAGCAGTCTTAGAGTGTGAGATGGTCGTGACTCTTCCTGGATGGCAGGAATCGTCTGGGGCTTTACTTGAGGTTGAGGTTGCTCGCGCTTGCGGAATACCTGTTATAGACTTACAAGAGTTCATGTGGCTAGAAGAAAACGAGAGGGATTAATAATGTCTGATGATGTAGCAGTTCGTTGGAGCAATTATGATGAATTTCGTTCTAGAATTGAATATGAAACAAGACATAAAATATCAGCACAACTTCAACTTAAAATTGCAGTTGTCAAAGAAGCAGGTCTGTCAACAGAATTTCTTGCTGGTTTATCGTTAGCCAACGCTATTATTCTTAATCAGATACCAGAAGAAAATAATAAAAAATTGGACGAGTCCTCACAACTACGTCTCATTTAGTCTTTGCTAGTATTTCCGTCCAAGGCAGTCGCTAAGGGTTATAAATCATTCGTTTTCCGTTGAGAGGGGCCTAAGTGTCTATTAATTTTTCCTTCAAGTTGTCAGAGGATTTTGTCGGCTCCTATAAGGATAAGAAAGCACCTTTTGGTTATAGGGATGCTGCTGGCAACTCTGTTGGAGAAATTACTTTCCTACGCACATATTCACGACTCAAAGAAGACGGCACAAAAGAAACTTGGGCAGATGTTTGCGAGCGCGTAATCAATGGAATGTATTCAATCCAAAAAGACCACGCTAAAACACAGCGTCTTCCTTGGTCTGATACTCGTGCTGCTGCTAGTGCAAAAGAAGCGTTTGACCGTTTATTTAATTTGAAGTGGACTCCTCCAGGACGCGGTCTTTGGGTTATGGGAACAAACATTGTCAATGTCCAAAGAAACTCAGCGGCGTTACAAAACTGCGCATTTGTTTCAACAAAAGAAATGACAAAAAACGACCCTGCTAAACCGTTTGCGTTTCTTATGGAAGCATCAATGCTCGGCGTTGGAGTTGGTTTTGATGACAAAGGCGCAGATAAAGATTTCACAATTTATGAGCCAAAGGGAGAAGAGACATATGTCGTTCCAGATACCAGAGAAGGATGGGTTGACTCGCTCGTCCTCATCCTCAACTCTTACCTCCGACCAGATACGAAGGCTCCACTATTTGATTACAAAGAAATCCGCCCTGCGGGAACTCCAATTAAAACATTCGGAGGAACAGCAGCAGGACACGAACCACTAGAAAAACTTCACAACCATATTCATAAACTATTCAAAGGACGCGCTGGTGAAAAAGTTACTCGTAAAGATATTGCTGATATTGGTAATCTTATCGGTGTCTGCGTCGTTTCTGGCAACGTTCGTCGCTCTGCTGAACTTCTAATTGGTCGCATTGACGACCAAAATTTCTTAAACCTAAAGAACGCTGAAGTTTATCCAGAACGCAATTCATATGACCCAGAAAATCCAGGTTGGGCATGGATGTCAAACAACTCTGTTGAAGCATCAGTTGGTGCTGACCTAACTCCAATTGTTGACGGTATTGCTCGTAACGGAGAACCTGGAGTTATTTGGCTTGATGTATCTCGTAAGTATGGTCGTCTTATTGACCCACCTAACGATAAAGATTGGCGTGTAGCAGGTTACAACCCATGCGCAGAACAATCACTTGAATCTTATGAGTGCTGCACACTTGTTGAAACATATCTAAATCGCCACGAATCATCTGAAGACTATAACCGCACATTGAAATTTGCTTATCTTTACGCAAAAACTGTAACTCTTCTTCCAACACATTGGGAAGAAACTAACGCAATCATGCAGCGCAACCGTCGCATTGGCACATCAATGTCAGGTGTCGCTAACTTTGCTGACCGCGTTGGTCTTCCCACTCTTCGTGAATGGATGGACTCAGGATACAAAACCATTCAAGCATACGATAAAACATATTCAGAATGGCTTGGAGTTCGTGAATCAATCAAGACAACTACAGTAAAGCCTAGTGGAACAGTTTCTATTCTTGCTGGAGAATCACCAGGAGTTCACTGGACTCCAGGCGGCGAATACTTCCTTCGTGCTATTCGTTTTGCTAACTCTGACCCAATGCTTCCTCTTTTCAAGATGGCTAACTATCGTGTAGAACCAGCATCAGAGTCACCAGACACAACCTCAGTTGTATTCTTCCCAATCAAGTCTGATGCTAAGCGAAGTGAAAAAGATGTTTCTATTTACGAAAAGATGTCACTTGCAGCCGTTGCTCAGCGTTATTGGTCTGACAACTCTGTCTCTGTAACAATTTCTTTTGACTCAGAGAAAGAAGCAGATGCTGTTGGAACAGTCCTACATATGTATGACGGACAACTAAAGACTGTCTCTTTCCTTCCACAAGGAAACTTTACCTACCCACAGATGCCCTACACCCAGATAACTGAAAAAGAATATGAAGAAGATGGAACTCTCAAACTCTTCCCAATTGACTTCTCAGGTGTCTACGCTGGAATGGGAGCAGAAGCGATTGGCGAGGCTTATTGCACCACAGACGCTTGTGAGATAAAATTGATTACCGAAAACCAGAAGGATAAATAATGAAGGTAACTGTTTACACAATGCCTCATTGCGCACAATGTGACATGACTAAAAAACTACTGACTAGAGATAATGTCGTATTTTCTGAAGTTGATGTAAGCATAGACACCGAGGCATACGACTACATAACCTCTCTAGGCTATAAACAGGCCCCAGTTGTTGTAGTCAACGATGACCTGCATTGGTCTGGGTTTAGGGTAGATAAGATTGCTTTTCTAAGAAGTCTTGACCTAGGCTCTAACTAAAACCTGTAGACTAAGGCTCCATTTCAATACCTAAGGAGTAGTCCCGTGTCAGTAGAACACAAACACATCCTCATCAACGCACGGGTCAATAACCCGCTCAATCGCTTTGAGGAAGCAATAGAGTTTTTGAATGATTTAGTAGACCGAGTTGGAATGAAGGTTCTTATGGGGCCTCATGCTACCTATGTCAGCACTCCAGGAAATCAGGGAGTTACAGCAATCGTTGGCATTGAGACCAGCCATATTGCTTTCCACGTCTGGGACGAAGAGATGCCAGCAAGACTTCAGTTTGACCTCTATACCTGTGGTTCTCTAGATAAGGACGTTGTCCTAGAAGCAGTTCATCGTAAATTTGACGTTGTTAGCGCCGACTACCGAATCTACGATAGAGAGACTGGTTTCGTGCTTCTAGAAGAGGGAACTCTTCCTTCTTAACCAAAATCACCATCTCCGTCCAACAGTAAAATTGTCTACTGGAGGACACGATGTCAAAACGATTTTTAGCACTAACCCTTGTCTGCCTGACTCTCACAGGTTGTGGCTACCAAGGGACATATCGCTACCCATGTCAGAACCCTGCCAACTGGGAAAAAGCGGAGTGTAAGCCACCTATCTGTGAAGTGGCTGGAACATGTCCAGAAGACATTGTTGGCGAAGACATTGTAAATCCACCGACAGATGCAACCACAACGGACGGGACAACAAACAATGGCTAAACAGCGCCTTACTCCATCAGAACTAGATGCTCGCTTAAAGTTTATTTTAGGTATCACTCTAGGAGCAATCCTTTTACTTACAGCAGTAGGAATTCTTTACGGACTTCTATTTGTCTCGCAGCCAATCAATGCGCAGTCAGAAAATGACAAGATGTTCTTCAATGTTCTTGGTTCCGTTGCCACGTTCATTACAGGAACTTTGGCTGGTCTTTTGATTGGTCAGTCTGGTGCTAAAGACATTATGTCGGCACAACTAGCAAACAAAGAGATGGACGCTAAAAACACTCAGGCAGATAAAAAACTTGAGTCAGAACTTGAAATTGCAGAAAAGAAAGTTGATGCTGAGATTGACGCTACTCGCGCTCGCTTAGCAGCAAAACCAGATGGCGCAATGCCACAAGAACAACCAGTAGACACTGACTGGGATAAGGAGTAATCATGGGAGCCCTAAGAGCAGCAGCAAAAGCAGCAGCAGAAGCAGCAGCAGCAAAAGCAGCAGAGACAGCAAAAGCAGAAGCAGAACGTGCTGCCCTTGCTGAAAAGGCTAAGTCAGAAAAGGCAAAAGAAAAAGCCAAGGACTCTTTTGATGATGAAGAGGATGAAGACTAATTATGGCTGTAGATGACTTTCCAGTTCCAGCACCTTCTGACGCTAAACCTCAAGGTAGCGTTGCTCGCTTTGTGCAGGTTGCTAAGTCTCAAGTTGGATACATTGAAGGTCCAAAAGATAACGAGACAAAGTATGGAGCATACACAAAAGCCAACTTTCAACCTTGGTGCGGTTCTTTCGTAAACTGGTGTGCAAACGAAGCAGGAGTAAAAATTCCTAATACTGTTTACACTCCAGGTGGAGCAGCAGCGTTCAAAAAGGCTGGACAGTGGATTGATGTAGATGTTGCTGACCCAGAAGCAGGAGATATTGCCTATTTTGATTTCCCATCAGATGGCGTTGATAGAATTTCACATGTCGGAATTGTTATTGAAGACAATGAAGATGGAACCGTTTGGTGCATTGAAGGCAATACAACTGGTGATGGCAAAAAAGGTAGCCAACGAAATGGCGGCGAGGCTTGCAAAAAACTTCGTGCTTATAAGAAAAACAAAGCAGGAGTAATGATTTCTATTGTTGGCTTTGGTCGTCCTAAGTTCAAAGCAGGTGGTTCAGCATCCGCTCCTTCTAGTTCTACAAAGGCAGCACCATCAACCGAGCAGAAAATAGCACCTAAAAAGAAGACATGCTCAGAATGTGGTCAGGAAATTAAGTAATGAAGACAAAAGATAGAGTTATTTATGTTCTTGCGTTATTTGTAGGTCTTGCTGTAATCCTTGCAATTGTTGGAGATTACTGGACTGCATACGAAGAAACAAAAGCAACTGGAGAGTCTGTAGAGGTTTCTTCAGAGGTTATGACTCTAGTTCAAACAGCACTTGGTGGTCTCATCGGAATCATCGGTGGGTATTTTGGTGCTAAAGGCTCTAAGAAAGATGACGAGGAATAATAAGAATGTATATCTATCGTGTAAGAAAAGTCCACAAAGTTGTTGATGGTGACACTATTGATGTAGACATTGACCTAGGTTTCAACGTCTCTTACTACCAACGTGTTCGTCTTGCTGGAATTGATACTCCAGAGTCTCGCACAACTGATGCTTACGAGAAAAAACTTGGTCTTGAAGTAAAAGAAAAACTAAAGCACCTTCTTGAGGGCTGCGAAGATATTGTTATCAAGACTCAAAAACCAGACTCAACTGAAAAGTATGGTCGCATCCTTGGATGGCTTTATCTCAACGGAGCAGAGCAATCTGTAAATGAAGCCCTTGTTGCTGGCGGTTATGCTTGGTCATATATGGGCGAAACAAAGATTAAAGACTTTGCTGCTCTAGAAGCCAAGCGAAAGGCTTCTGGAACGCTATAGTTCTCTAATGAGAGAACTTTTTCTTACACTTATTTTCCCTATCTACTGCTGGGTAGCGGGGATGGTTGTCATGTATATCTGGATGAAACACGGAAAGAAGTAAAGTGGCAATTTATGAATACCAGTGCGAGCACTGCCAAAAACTTGAAGAAACACAAATTCATTTTGAAGTTGGTCCAGATTGCCCTAATTGTTTTAGAACAATGAAAAGGGTGTGGAGTTCTCCCGCTGTGCACTTTAAGGGCAAGGGGTTTTACTCCACTGGAGGATAGTTACTTAGTTCCCGCTAATCTTGGGTTAGGAACTTTTTTCATTCTGTAGCGTCCGCGCTTTTCATTGAAGACAAGCGTCCAGATAGTTTTCTTATACGCTTTACCGCAGGGGCGATTAGCCCCACTCATTACTTTTGCGGGAGCCGAAGCGCCACCAGATTTTCCTTTAGCCATAAGAGAATTCTAGAGCATAATGTGTTAATGTATGTGAATAAAACACGCGGACGTTGCATATCGGTAGTGCCTCTGCCTTCCAAGCAGAAGGGGTGGGTTCAATTCCCATCGTCCGCTCCAATTTGACGTGTCGCACTAATAAGGTAGGAACTAAACAGTTAAAATTATGTTATGAGTGAGACAGTCTTTGATGTAGACACCGACACGTTACTTATAGATGACACGGGTGAACATGACCGTTTTGCTCACTATGTTGAAAAAGAGGCTGCTACTCGTTCCATGGTTTATGGAGAACCAGTAATCGCCCTCTGCGGAAAAATCTGGGTTCCTTCTCGTGACCCAGAGAAATACCCAATCTGTCCTACATGTAAAGACCTTTTCAAAATGATGTCAGACGGAGGCAACTAACATGATAGGAACAGAGGCTCCAGAGACTATGAAAGTTATTGGACCACTTGAGCGCTGTGACAGATGCATCGCTAAGGCTGTCTTTATGGTTGTTTTCAACAACGGTGATTTGTATTTCTGCGCCCATCATTTCAGAGAACACGAAGATAACTTTATAGAGTCTGCTCTAGATATTTATGATGAGCACGACGAAGTTCTAGTTAATCCTTCTGCTCTGGACGAGGAGTAGATTTCTTTTTAGGACTCTGCTCGTGGATGTATTCCCTCAACGAATGCATTCTAAAGTAGGCATCACCGCCACCATCAAGTATGGTCAAAATTTCTTCAATAACTTGCTTGCGTGCTTTAGCACATCCATTACAAGGACACTTCCACCGAGTCATATAGACATCCACCCCTCATATCCAGCATCGGGGTTTGCTTCTTTCCACTCTTTCATTTTTTGATTTTCTTCAGCCCAATTCATTCTATGACTTGGCGCTCCACAAAAATCACAAGGGTCGCACTTTACTTCTTCATAAACGTGACGACAGATAGGAAAATCCACCATCTCTTACACCTATTCTTTCACGAGCGATTGTTGCATAGTCGGGGTTCAGTTCTATACCCACAAAGTTTCTTTCGTGACGTAAAGAAACAACGCCCACTGTCCCAGAGCCAGCAAATGGGTCTAGAACTAAACCACCGACACGGCTTCCAGCAAGAACGCATGGTTCCACGAGTTCTTCTGGCATGACAGCAAAATGCGCTCCAGGAAACGGTTTAGTTTTTACAAACCAAACATCCCTTTTGTTTCTTTTGCCATCATAAATCTTATAAACAGGCGGTCTTGCATTTACTCCTGGAATTCCTTGGCGTTCAACAGAACCCTTAGCGCCTTTAGTTCCAGCAGGAATAACGCCATCTTCTTTTATTGCTTCGCTATCAAAATAGTATTTATTTGATTTACTAAGTAAAAACACATACTCATGTGACTTAGTGCATCGGTCTTTTACACTTTCAGGCATTGGATTTGGTTTTGCCCAGATAATGTCCTGTCTGAGATACCAACCATCTGCTCGTAAAGCAAAAGCAAGCATCCAAGGAATTCCAACTAAATCTTTTGGTTTAGTTCCTTCGGGGACAAGTCCACCAGTTTTATGCTCAAGGTGTCGCTCGTTGTGCTTCTTTCCTAGGTTTCCAGCAGGTCCTTTTCCAGAACCAGAATAACTATCCCCAATATTGAGCCACAAAGTTCCATCATCTTTGAGAACTCTTTTTACTTCTCTAAAGACTTCAACCATCTTGGCTACATACTCGTTTGGGTCTTCTTCTAGACCAATCTGTCCGTCATTGTTGTAATCACGCAAACCCCAATAAGGAGGAGAAGTAACGCAGGTATCTACTGTTCCGCTTTCAATTTCAGCAATCTTGGCAAGAACATCTCCTACTTTTATTTCATAGCCCATTGACAGCAGCCACCCTTCTCTTTGCTATCTCAACATACTCTTCATTTTGGTCAATTCCAATAAAGGAGTAACCATCAATAACTGCCGCTCTACCCGTTGAGCCAGAACCCATAAATGGGTCAAGCACAACTCCAGCAGAAGGAGTAATCAAGCGTACCAAGTAGCGCATCAATTCTGTGGGTTTGACAGTCGGGTGAGTGTTCTTTTCTTCTCCCATTCCGTCATTTCTTTCTTTAGTGTTTGCTTTAGCGCAGTAGAAGAATCTTGCGGCGCTACCGTCATCTCCCATTGCCCTGAATCCACCTTCAGTTTCTTGACCAGATGCAAAAGTTGTTGATACTGCTTTTCCACGCTTGGCTGGATACGCTCCGCCCTTCGCTCTTGGGAACAACTTAGTGACCTCGTCACTCCCGTCGTGAATAAGATTTGCTGGATAACGACCTTTGGTATTCATCTCCTGTGTGTATTCAGGATTTTTAAGTTGTCCGAATCCAGACCAATCTTCAAGTTTATTGATAGGAACAGGCTCACCTGGCACTCGTGATAGTTCTATGTTAAGAGCCCCAACTCCCCACTTCTTCAAGTTGTTCTCAACTGTTCCTTCTAACGGTTTTCTTGCTAACGCAATCGGTTCATGGGCAGGTTTCAAAGCAGTTCCAAGTCCATCACCAACACTCAAAGATTTAGGAAACCCCTGTGCGTAGACCCACATAATTTGGTCACGAATTTCAAAACCAGCATCTTCAATCGCACAGACCATGCGGTGATAAGTCCGAGACCCACTAAAAACTAAAATATGCCCACCAGGTTTGATAGCGGCGAGCGCTTTTTTCCACACATCAACATTGAAAGCAATTCCTGTGGAATCCCACTTCTTACCCATAAACCCAAGTTCGTATGGAGGGTCGGTGACTATTGCATCAATGCTGTTAGGTTCTAAAGAATCTAGAACATCCAAACAGTCGCCATGGAGAAACCGAATCACCCACAAACCTTAACACAAACACACAACTCACTTCCCCGTTTTCCCTCCGTTTCTTATAACGGAATGAAGGCGCGAAGAAATCAATCATCCATCATAGAGATGCCAAGTTTGTCTATCTGTAAAAGAAAACTAAAGTGTTGACCAATCAATTCAATACTTACATCATCAATACTCATAAATCTATCTGCTGGTTCAATCTCCCAAAATCGTTCCATCTCTGGTTCGGTATATGTTGGTCTTATGTAGTTGACAGAGTGATTAACAAAATATTGGGGGCGAAGGTTAAAGTCTCCACTTATCTCAGGGTTACTGGCTATTTTTACAGTTCCAGCGCAGATGATTGCCCATTTTTTGGTAGCGCCTCGGATATACATAAACAGGTTTTCACCACCGTCGTCCACCCCTTCAATAGAGTAAGAAACAATTTCTCCATGAAGTTGGTTCCAAATTCGGTCCGTGTCTGCTTTATCAGTCTTAATCATCTCTGAAGACTACACTAAAATATATACATGGAAGAGCGAAACGACGAGTATTACAACAAGGAATTCATAAAAATGGTCCTTGACTCTGGATACCGTACGGACAAAGAAGATTTTGTCATGGAAGTTCTCACAAGTCTTTATAACTATATGTCTGAAAAAACTAGCCTTGCTCCAGAACGACTCACAGACTACATTCAAGAAGTAACCAAGATAGTTGGAGCCCAACATGTTCAGACTCTTAGCGTTGACGAGATGGTTGACTGGATAAACTGGCTCTTAGAGCAGAGAAACGAAAAGTAACACATTTATCTTTTTTAGAGTAATTTGTCAGGGAAGTATGTTAAGACAAGTTGCAGTCTTTGCAAATCTCTACTAAACTATAAGCAAATGACTCAAACACGAAAGGATATTTCAATAATGTCTAGCCCATATACAAAAATTAATCACACTTTGCCAAAAGAGGTTTACAAGGCATTTGAAGAGATTGGCGACGACATTGAGAAGCGCAATGCCTACATTGCCGCTCTACGCAATGGTCAGTGGAGTCTTCAGTCAATTGCTGATGCTGTTGGCTTTACCCGCGAGCGCATTCGTCAAATCTGCGAAGTGACATCTGTTCCAACAAACATTTCATACTCAATTCCAACTCCTCCACTCAAGCCAGTCAAAGAAAAGCGTGTTCTTCCAGAACCAGACCAGAAGAGCATTGAGCGTCTACTCAAACTTCAGCCAATGGCTCAGCAAGTTCGTTCACACTCAACAAAGTTCCGTAAGGAAGCAGAGGAATACTCCGCGCTTGTTTACAAGGTTTACAAGGAAGATGGAGTTTCATTGTTCCGTCTTGCTAAGTATCTTGGAGTAACTCATGGTGCTCTTCGTTTCCGAATGGCTCGCTATGGATACATCAAGACTAAGAATCCAAAAAGCAGTTGCTACCAACCAATCCTTGAGAAGAATCGCTATGTCCTCAAATCATAGTTTGGAGCCTAAGTTCGGCTGGGGACACCAGCAAGCACTTGAAGACTATAAAGAAGAACTTGCTAAGAAAGTTGAGTCTTTATATGTTGATAGTAGTTGGCGTCCCCAGGAAGTTATCAATGCTGTTGTAAGGATGATTAGGCAGTCATAATAGAAGGACGGGGTAGAATACTCTAATGCGAGATAAAACCCCGAATGTAAAAGCCAACGGCTATGGCTCGTTCCGAACCGATATGTTCGGACGTATCAAAATTTCAGAGGGTTTTACAATCTTTGACTCTAGTCATCGTTACAGTCAAAATGGAGACTTTAGCGATGTAACTGAAGTTGGTGGAACTGTATCCCATGCTACATATGAAAGTACGGCTCTTTTAAGTGTCACTGGTCAAAGCGGTTCTTATGTTTACAGAGAATCTAAAAAAGTTTTTCCTTATCAGCCAGGAAAAGCACTTCAAGTTCTTCAGACTTTTTGCTTTGCTCCTTCCCACTCAAATCTTAGACAAAGAGTTGGCTACTATGGAAGACAGAATGGCTTTTATCTAGAGCAAGATGGAACTAATGTTTATTTTGTAAGACGTTCTTATGTTACTGGCTCAATTGTAGAAACTAGGGTTGCTCAGGCTGACTGGAATGTTGACCCACTTAATGGTTCTGGTCCTAGCGACTTGCTTCTTGATTTATCTAAAGTTCAAATTTTATGGTCAGAATATGAATGGTTGGGCGCTGGCTCAGTTCGTTTAGGTTTTGTTATTGACGGATACTTTATTATTTGTCACCAATTTAACCACGCAAATGTAGAGACAGGTGTTTACATGACAACTGCTTCTCTTCCCGTTTCATACGAAATTTATAATAAGGCTGCAACAGGAATTTCTTCTACAATGAAACAAATATGTGTGTCTATTACTTCTAATGGAGGATTTTTACGACATACAGAGCGTTGGTCTGTAAAATCAAGTGCTAACGCTACAACAACATGGAAACCTCTTGTTTCTATAAGACTAGCACCAGGAAAAACAGACTCTGTAATCCTTCCAGCATCTGTTGGAATTATGGTTGGAACTTCGGCAAATACAGAGTGGGCAGTCTATAAAAACGCAACAGTAACTAACGGAACTTGGGTCACTCACGATGGAACTCCTAATGTTGAATATGACGCGTCATCTACAGCAATCACAGGGGGAACCATAATTCGTCAAGGATATTTTGCTGGGTCAAACCAAGGCTCTGGTTCAGTTGATATTAGTGATGGTTTTGGAACTTTTGATATGCAACTGGGGAGAACTAATGCTGATACCCCTGTAAGCGATATTTTGACACTAGCCATAAGAACAGTTTCTGGTTCTGGAACCGTCTATGGCTCGCTATCTTTCTACGATTTGCTTTAGTTTATTCTAGGTTGTATTATTCAGGAGATGAAGAAAAGAAAAATGAATTGTTCTCGCTGCCAAGTAGTTTTAGAAGAAACTGGTTTTGGTGGCTTTGACAACATTCTTCGCGTTCGTTTAGAAGGCGGATACGCCGAATTTGTTGACGATATTGTCTACAGTTCTAGAGATAAAGTCAACTACCCTCTGTATCATGTTCTATGTCATCAATGTGGACATGAACTGATGACGTGGCTAAAAGTGCCAGAAGACCAAATAAAACCTTGGCACCCTCTTGACGAGAACGAGCCTCTTTGTAAGGGTTGGGTTCATCAGAAAACTCTCTAAAATTAGTTGTCATAACCCATATCCTTGAAATATTTCATTCCCTCTTCTGTGGCACTAAAGTGAGCCGTTAGGTCTTCATCGTAATCTACTTTTACATAACCGTGCTCAAACAAGTTCATTAGGCCGTCATTTACTCCCTGCATGATTTCGTCATACATCTCTGGCATCAAAGATTTCATCAATGGAAAGTTATAGACATAAGTAACTTCACCATCTTCATCAAACCCATCTTCTTCTAAGATACCAATTTCTATCAAATAGTCAACAAAGGCATCTTCGTCGTCTGGGTCCATAGGCATGAAATCTTCCATTAACTCAACATACCACTGCTAGACTTATTCGTATGGCTTACGCACGGTTTCTTAAATCAGATATTTACGTCATCATGTCTTCAGGTGGGTTTCTTTATTGTGTCACTTGTAGCCTTATAGATGACATGAATGGCGCAGGATATTCTGCGCACAACACTCAAGACATGATTGACCACATCAAACAACATGAAAATTCTGGTCACAGAGTTCCAGAAAACATATACGAAGAACTGCTTAAAGATGACGCAGAAAACTTCCCAAACCAAAACACACAAAACACACAACCCTCCCCCACTCCTCCTCCTCCGTTAACGGAATGAAGGCGCGAAAAAACACACTTTTCATTGTATAAGTAAATAATAAGCACAAATCACTTTTTCTTTTTAGCCTTACTCTTATAGTTAATGGCTACTAAGAAAAAGAGTGCGTCAACACGACACACCAAATCAGTATCAAAAGCCAAGGGAATTGGTAAGGCCATACACCTGCTCGCTTCAGAGGGAAAGTCATATAGACAAATATCAAGCGAGTTAGGTGTCTCTAAAGGAACTATCTCTTATCACTTAGGAGATAATCAAAAAGACAAAACGATAGGACGAACAAGACATTATCGTTCTCAGATAGATGCCTACCTACAAAAAGAAAAGGCAGCAGTTAAGAATTGCCCAGACTGCGGAGAAGAAAAGCAGTGGTTTCAGATGGACTTTGACCACGTCCGCGGAGTCAAGAAATTCAGCCTCTCTCAGTATCACCGCCACACTCAGAGCCTAAAAGTTGTCCAGGCTGAGGTGGCTAAATGCGACATTGTGTGCGCTTGTTGCCATAGACTACGGACCTATATGAGGGCTTTGGAGGCAAAAATCGCTCGTGAAAATAAGGTGGACTAAAGAACGAGACCAGCGTTTTTGGGATAAAGTCTGGATAGACGAAGAAGAAGACGACTGTTGGTATTGGATTGCTGCCACAACAAGCAGAGGTTATGGAGCATTTGCTTATACTAAAACAAAGATTATTACTGCTCACAAACTTTCATACTCTCTTGCCAAAAACAAAGGAGTTTTAGTTTCCCCCAAACTACACGTTATGCATATGTGCGACAACAAGATATGCGTAAATCCAAGCCATCTACAACTAGGAACTGCTAAAGAAAACAACAGAGATGCCATAGAACGTGGACTTGCTACTTCTATAGAGCAGATAGTTGGTCGTCCTAGCCAAAGAAGATACTGTAGTCATGGACACCCAAGAACTAAGAAGAACACCATCATCAAGTCCAAGAACGGATACCAATATCCTCTCTGTCATATCTGCTACCTAGCAAACAACAGAGCATATAGAAAACGAGTTGCTAAGGCTAAAAAGTCTCAATACATGCGTGACTACAGAAAAAGAAAGGCTCAAAATGTCTGAGCGCTATGACTATAGAGAGGCTTTTACCCTTGGCCACGGCTACAACCAAAAGATGGCCAAAAGACTTCAAGACCGAGGAGTTGATTGTTACCCACCGTCCCTCAGATTTGCAGACGATACTCCTGAAGCACGTTTTGAGTTTACCCAAAACGAAAAAGACATTGTCCTTAATAATCCAAGTGGTTTGATAGAGGTCAAATCAAGCAGCACCTATTGGGAAGATGGAGACCCTTCTTCTATAAGAAGCAATTTCTCCAGCGTTTTTGTAGATACAGTTTCTTCCTACGAGGAAAAACTCATTAAGCCAATAGCCTATATTTTGGTATCTCAGCATACTGATGGTGTTTTGGTTGTTCCAGTCACAACAAAACCTCTGTGGCAAGTAAAGAAGAATCTTTATGACAAAAAGCAGGGAATCTTTGATGATTTCTACTTAGTTGAGTTTCAGCACCTCAAAACTTTTGATGAGTTGGTTTCTCACATTATGAAACAACAACAACTACAAACAACTACATAGTAGTAAAATAAGATTGCTGGGCCTTATCTTAGGATTGGCTTAGTTACCACTGGCCCCCCCTCGCAAATTGTCCACAATTGTCGGGGGGGAGCCAGCCCAGCAAAAAACACACAACACACACCCCTACCCGCCTTTCCCGCTTATAAAGGAACGAAGGCGCAAAGATTTGCACTTTTTATTGTATAGGTGTATCCTGTCTCCATGACACAAACCATAGACCAAAACGACTTCTACGAAATCATTGACGAGACATTTGTCTGCTGCGATGAACACCAATTTGTTTACTACTGCAAAGCCCACTCAGAGAGAATGGGTTGCCAGTTCTGCGCCTTTGACCCTTACAGTAAATGTGGTTGCGATGAGTAAGAAAGCATCAGTTGCTGCCAACAGGGTTGTTATCTGTCCTGAGTGTAAGAAAGAGATTGAAGTTCGCTCTGGCTTTGCGCACCACACACTAGTTCGTCATATAAAGGAGCATAAGAAATGAAACTCTTTGGATTAGAGATAAAGCGAAAAGTAAAACCACTCTCTAGTGGAATGATGGTTAATTGCTACGGCTGCGGTAAACAGTTCTTTCTGTACTCTACTAAAATTAGAGTAATGAATTACTGCTCTCAATGCTCACCTAGAGTTGTATAAAAGCCCACACAAAAAACACACACCTCTCCCCCGTTCTCCCTTTTCGGTTAACGGAATGAAAGCGCGAAGATTTGCATTTTCTATTGTATAGTGCTATAGTGTTCTTATGAAGACACCAGACAAGTTTGCACTAGAGCGTTACTTTCCTAAAGGAATAGTTCCATCTGATGTAAGCGCTGTTCTTGAGATAAAAGGAATCAAGACTCTCAAGAGCGGAGCAAAGTTCAAAGTAAAAGGCGAACGCGGAATGTGGACATTTCTTTATGTTCAAGGTGAAGCGGTTACTTGCTTTGACGGCCTAGGTCAGTTTAGAAGTATCTCAAAAGACAAAGTGAAAAAGGGAATCAATCGCTCTAAGCGCGAGATTGCTTTGGAGAAGGCTTAGTTTTTAGTCCAGTTGCCTCGTAAGCATCAATAGCGTCATCCATCGTGTAGGGATGTTCTGCCGAGCAGTTGCCACAATTACGACACATCGTCATCTCCATGGTCATCGCAGACAGAATAAAGTCTTTCTTTGATTGCCTTGATGCCAACAGACTTTTTTGCACAGAAGTAGCAAAAAGACCATTGATGCAAGTTCTTCTCACGAAGGTGGTCCAAATACTGAATCAGCCTTTGGTCCCTACTCCACTGAGTGTGTTGACTTGGCATAGTCTTATTATAGCGTTACAGTTACCCCATGAGAAAACTACTAGCAAGACCTTTTTGGTTTATCCACGACCAAGCAGATTGGTTCAACCGAGTTGGTTGTTATATTGCCTTTGGCAAGAAATGGAGGACGATGCATGACCCACAATGAAAAGAAAGTTATGAAAGAGCCTCCCATGGGGTCAGTAGTAGTTGATATAAGAGGAAGTGCGTGGCAACGACATCCTGTTGGCTGGGCAGTTGCTGGAAGCGATATGTCATGGTCCTACACTTGGAAGCAACTACTCAAAGAGTTATATAGTCCTATGGATTACCCTTCTCAGGAATGGGCACCAGTCTTGCATGACCCAAGGCTCCCTTTGATTGTTTATGTCCCCCACGAAGAACTACTACTAGAAGAGGAAGACAATGATGAGTAATGACGGCGAACTAACCCTAAGGGTCAAAAGAATCACCTTTGAAGGAGAACCTACCCACTGGGACGTTGAAGGAGAGATTGTTAGAGACGGAGAATCTAGTGGAAGTTATGGTGGCACTGGTCCGACCTTCTACGGGGTCGTAGATGCCTTCTTTGAGTATCTCCATGAACATCTCAAGGACGAAGAGGACAATAAATGGCTGATGTTCAATGCCAATGTCAAGGCTGAAAAGAATAATAATCCTGTTATTGACGTCCAATAACAATAAGTTGTTCGTAGTTGAAGCCTAGTATATTAACACACCATATATATCCAATGCCAAAAATCGTCCAATATGACACTTAGAAATAGGGGCTATTTTTTGTATACTTTTAGGTGTAAGAGTGTATAGTTATGCCTAAGAAACTCCATTTACGAGAGGAAAAGACGCATGGACTGGAAACAACCGTTTGAACTTGCCTTTGAGTTAGGTCTCTGGGCTATTGGCTGGACATTGGTAGCAATCATTGGATTGTTTATTCTTGCGATTGCTATTGCTGTAGTCAAAGGAACTATTGCCATGTTCAAGGGAAAGAAGCCCACTAAGGAAGTGACCAAGACTTTTAGATTGGTCAAGGGCGATGGCGCGGGGCAGTAAGCGCATCAACATCAACCTCGGCTGGGGGACTTGGGATAGTTGGGGGTTTGGTCTCAACTATTGTCCTTATGCTAATTCTGTAACTATTGAGTTTATCCATTGGTATTTTTATGTAGAGATGTGGAGCCCTAGTGACGACTAAAAAGGTTGCTTACTGTTATGCCCGCGTCTCTACCTCCATGCAAGCAGAAGAAGGCGTAAGTCTTGATGCTCAAGAAAAGCAACTTATTGGGGCAGCAGAGTTCAATGGATACGAAGATGTTCTTATCTTGCGTGAAGAAGGAAAATCTGGAAAAAGTATCAAGGGAAGACCTGTTCTAACTAAGGCTTTAGAAGACCTTGATAACGGAAAAGCGGAAGCACTTTTTGTAACTCGTTTAGACCGACTTGCTCGCTCTACAAGAGACTTTTTAGAGATTGTTGACCGTTCACACAAACATGGTTGGCGTCTAATGCTTCTTGATTTAGGTTTAGATACTGCAACTTATCAGGGCCGCTTTGTTGTAACCATTATGTCTGCAATGGCTGAAATGGAGCGCGGAATGATTTCTATGCGCCAAAAAGACATTCATCAAGATAGAAGAAGCAGTGGTAAGCGCTGGGGAGTTGATTTAGGACCACTACCACTTGTATCTAAAGACATTGAAGAAAGAATAAATAAAGAAAGAGATGCAGGACTTTCTTATAAAGAAATTTCTGATAATTTGAATAAAGATGCAATACCAACTCTTCTAAAAGGTAAAAAATGGTATGCATCAACTGTTCGTGACATATATTTACGTTATAAATCAACTAGTTAGACTTTCATTACTGTAAAATTATCTCCGTCATATTCTTCTGTGGTGGGAGATTTACTAAATGCGCCGTTCGGCTGCTCGCTTTTTATTATTACCTATTACTAAAAAAGCAATAATAGGTCTTTTTGGGTATTCATTTTTTGTAGTAATCTATTCAATACTTGCCCCGACTTCTGCTTATGCAGAAGAAGGCGTTCCACAAGATGGGGGTGCTGGCGGAAACAATAACCAGTCTAATTCCAGTGCGTCGTCGGGAGGTGGTCCAGAGGCTTCTTCACAGAGTTCAGCGCCAGAACCTATAACTGAAGCGGCAACTGCTGTAGCAACAGCAGAATCTAACGTAACAAGTCTTGAAACTAAAGTCACTCAAATTCAGGAGGTAGCATCATCAATACCCCAACCATCACAACAAGTTTCTCAATCAATTCAAACTGCGACTACATCATTACAGGAAGCATCTAGCGCAACGGAATCAGCAGCAACATCAGTTGCTACAGCACAAGCGGCAGTTACTGCGTCAGAGACTGCAAACACTAATCTGGCTCAAGCAACTGCCGCTGTGTCATCTCAAGAGACAGTAGTTGCTACGGCTCAGTCTGCGGCAACATCAGCAGCACAAGCGGTAACAACTCAAGAAGCAGTGGTTGCTTCAGCACAAACAACAGCAACAGCAGCCCAAGCAGCGGCAAATGCAGCAAATACAACTACAACAGTTACAGAGACTTTTACCAACAACACAACTTCCGTTGTAACAATTACAACTGGAGCAAGTGGAACTTCGCCTCTTCCAAACAGTAACGTATCTATTAGTGGACCTTGGAACACACCACAAACATCAGGCCCTGCGCTTGTTCTTATGAATCCAACCAATGATGTTATTATCAATGTAAATCCAACTGGTCAGGGAACTGTTACTTCTGTAACTATGGGTGTTTATGCCAAAAATGGCGACACAAATATGATTGCTACAAACTCAGATGGAACAACAACTACTGAAGTAATAAACAATAACGTATCTTCTCAGACACAAGCAGTCGGATATACCTCAACAGAGACTATAACTGGCTCAAACATTCAAACAGTAACTATTAAAAAAGATGCTGACTATTATGTTGTTGACAATATTGCTGTAACTAAAACAACTTCTGACCCAGCCCTTACAGCCGCTGCCCAACAAGCCAACGCCACCCTTGCGTCAGAGCAAACAACCTTAACTACTCTTCAGGCTACTAATGCAGAAGCACAAACAACTTTATCTTCTGCTCAATCAACTCTAACAACTCTTCAATCGTCAGAATCAACTGCTACCACTACGGCTCAGCAAGCAGAGACAACAGCAACTAACGCAACTACAACAGCAGTTACCGTTTCTGCAACGGCAACAGCAGAAGTAAAAGAAGCAACTGTTGACGTTGCTAAGGCTCAGATTGTTGTTTCATCAGCAGCAGTAGAAGTTTTATCTTCTACAGTCACCGCTCTTACACAGACTGCTAATACGCTTCAACCTACAACAGAAGTAACTACTGCTATAACAACAGCAACCACTGAAGTTGCTCAAGCACAAGCAGCAGTGACAGCAGCACAGACAGCAATGGCTACCGCAGAAACTTTAGCAGCGAACGCTCCAACAGTGGCAGCAGCAACTGCTGTAGTTGAGGACAAGACAGCAGTTCTCTTAACTGCTCAAAATGCTGTAGATGCTCAGGAAGTTGTTGTCGCTCAAGCAACCACCGCTGAGGCAACTGCTCAGGCTGTAGTAAATGCTGCTACATCACCAGGTCTTAAAGTAGAAGTATTCAATGTTCAAGGACAGAACAATGCTCCAGTTCTTCCAGCAGGTGCTACACCAATTCTTACAACTACTGATACAAATGGAATCAATGAGCAATGGGGTAACGGTAACGTCGCTGGTTCTAATCGTTCAGAAGATGTCATTGTTCGTTATAGCGGAGATATTACGTTTCCAGTGGGGGGAACTATTCGTTTTTATGCTCCTGGGGATGACGGAGTAAGGGTCACAATCGGCGGGCTTCGGGTAATCAATGATTGGTATGACAAGGGTGGCGGCGGCTCAACTGCTATGGAAAATTTTAATTCAAATACACCTTATTCTTTTGAACTTATGTATTATGAAAATGGTGGCGGAGCCTGGGTTCAGATGTATTGGCACATTGGTCAGGGATACACAATTATTCCTGGCTCAGCCTTTACTAATTCAACTGCAACAATTCAGCAATTACAAACTTTAGCAACAGCAGAGGCCACACTTGAGCAAGAGCAAAATGAACTTGAATTTTTAGAAGCAGAAGAAGACCAGGCTGCTACTAATTTGGCTAATGCTCAATCTAACTTAGTTTCTGCTCAGCAAGCAGTAACTGCTATGAATACAGCAGTTACTTTGGCTCAAACAGCAATTACCGAAACTGTTCAAGCAATACAAGCAGTTCAAACTGCTGATGTTGTTGTATCAACAACTCAAGACTCTCAGCAAGCAGCACAGGCTGCGGCACAAGCAGCAGCAGCACAATTAGCAGCAGAACAAGCAGCAGCACAGGCTTTAGCAGCACAACAAGCAGCGCAAGCGGCTGCTCAAGCGGCTGCTCAAGCGGCAGCGGCACAAGCGGCTCAATTAGCAGCACAACAAGCAGCGCAAGCAGCAGCAGCGCAAGCAGCAGCACAGGCAGCATCTGCTGCTCAAGCAGCGCAAGCAGCAGCAATAGCAGCAGCACAACAAGCAGCGCAAGCAGCAGCGCAAGCAGCGGCAGCAGAGGCAGCACGAATTGCTGCTGAAAAACAAGCAGCAGATGAGGCTCGTGCAGCAGCAGAAGCAGCAGCACAAGCAGCAGCACAACAACAAACAACTGCTGAAACTTCTGCATCATCAGCGCAATCATCAGCAACTACAGCACAAGAACAACAAACAACTGCTGAAGAACTTAGTCCTCCACCTCCACCTCCCCCAAGTGAACCAGAACCTCCAGTTGAACCTGAAGTCCCACCTACACCAGTAGAACCTGAAGAACCTCCTGCTGAAGAACCACCAGCAGAAGAACCTCCTGCTGAAGAACCACCAGCAGAAGAACCACCAGCAGAAGAACCTCCTGCTGAAGAACCACCAGCAGAAGAACCACCAGCAGAAGAACCTCCTGCTGAAGAACCACCAGCAGAAGAACCACCAGCAGAAGAACCACCAGCAGAAGAACCTCCTGCTGAAGAACCACCTGCTCCTGTTGAACCTGAAAAACCAACAACTCCAGAAGAAGCAGTAGCAGAGGTTGTAAAAGATGCTATGGCAGATGGAAAACTTACTGCTGAAGAAAAAGAAGCAGTAGTTACTGCAATATTAGCAACTGTTGCTCCAGGAGAAGCAGTCTCAGGCGATGCGATAAAAGAAGCAGGACTAACTTATTCAGATTTACCACCAGCAACACCTGTAGATGTTCGTACAGATGAAAATGGCAATGCTGTTGTTATTACTGCGGAAGTAGCAGCAGCCCTTGAGATACTTGACAATCCAGTACAATTGTTATCCGAAGTTTTCTCTGACCCTGGTAAAGTGCTTCTTGCTTTATCTAGTTTAGGTGCTGATATGAGCCCAGAAGAACGAGAAGAAGCAGAGAAAATGGTTGTGACAGTTGTTGTCGCTGGTCAAGCAGTGCAGACTGCTTTAGGTGCAGCGGCAGCAGCGACAGGTGCAGCCGGCGGTGGAGCATCATCTGGTGGAAGCGGTGGAAGTAAAACTCCTTCATCTCCTAGAGGAGGCGGGGATGCTGGCGCTCCTACTGGACGTGAAGATGGTACTCGTCGCAAACCAAAAACAAGAAGAGTAAGAAAAACAAAAATTAAGAAGGCAACTAGAACAAGGAGAGCAAAATAATGAAAGACTTCCTCAGAGATGTTTTAGACCAAGTCTGGACACTACTAGGCATGTTTATTGCTTGGCTTGTTCTTGACGGGTCTGCAAAAACAGTTGTAGGTTGGGCAATCATTTTCTCTATGGTCGTATGGTGGGCAACATACCCAATCAGACGCGATAGAGATGAGGACGAGTAAACCCAAATAACCCCTCAACTCTCCGTTATGATAGTGCTACCCACTATTTATAATGGAGTTGACAATGAGTGCAGAATTAGTAGAGCAATATAGAGTAATGATTGAACCACTCCTCCCTTTGGCTAAAAGGGCTTATGGTTCTAGATTTCAAAATACACCTGCACATAAAGCCAGCCGCGAATACACACGGTTGCTCTGCGAATTTTATGAACAAGGCGGAAGTCTTCCAGACTTAGCAAAAGTGCTAAAAGTTGCGTATCCAGGGGTAAGACGTCGTGTTGTCATGGAGAATGTCTCCATTCAACAGATAAAGCCTCATAAAAAAGCCCACAAGTCAGAGATTCCATCTGCTGTTGAAAGAATTAAGAATGCTAAACAAAATGGTGGAGTTGAGGCATACCACGCACAAATTGCCGAAGAGTATAAAAATGGATTTTCACTTCAAGATTTGGCGAAAGGGTTAGGGCTCAGTTCTGCTGCACCGCTTTATTATGGTGCCCAGAGAAGTTTGCAGAAAGGAAACTAGCCAGTGGGACAAAGTAAGATGGAATGGCTAGCAACCCTTCCATTAGATGAGCAAGAAAAAATTCTTGCCCTCATGGACCCAGAAAAACTTCAATGGGACTGGCGTGCTTGGGGTAGACCAGAACAAATACAACCAGATGGTGATTGGAATATTTGGGTCTATCTTGCTGGACGCGGTGCTGGAAAAACTCGCGCTGCATCTGAATGGATTCGTGAAGAAGCAAGATACACAAACACAGGGCAACGACGTTTTGCTTTAGTAGCAAGAACTGCTGCCGATGTGCGTGACGTTATTGTTGAAGGACAGTCTGGAATTATGAATGTTTCTCCTCCCAGCGAAAAACCTTTATACGAGCCATCAAAAAGACGTTTGACATGGCCAAATGGAAATGTTGCTACCTGCTTTACAGCAGATGAACCAGACTCTCTTCGTGGTCCTCAATTTACACACGCTTGGGGTGATGAGGTTGGCGCTTGGCGTCAAACTCCAGATGCTGCTGGTATGACCGCATTTGATAACTTGCGTGTTGGAACTCGTCTTGGGCAAAATCCAAAAATTATGCTGACTACTACTCCTAAAAGAATTCCTCTTTTATATCAACTTATGGATGAGGCAAAAAAGCCTGAAGGAAAAGTAATTATTACTAGAGGCTCAACTATGGATAACAGAGGAAATTTGAGCCAATCATACCTTGATGCAATCATGGGTGTTTATGAGGGAACCTCTCTTGCTCGTCAAGAACTCTATGGAGAGATGATTGATAACATAGAAGGAGCCTTATGGTCTCAGGACATGATTGATGGGGCTAGAGAAAAGTTATTTCCTCAGTCAACCCCTCTTCGTGTTATTGGAGTTGACCCTTCTGTTGCTGAAAATCCACGAGATATGTGTGGAATTGTTGTCTGCGCCTCAACAGGAGAGTCAGACTTATATAAGAGACACTCTTGGGTTTTAGAAGACGCAACAATTCATGGTTCTCCAGAAGTCTGGGCAAATAAAGTTGTTGAGATGGCTCGCCGCTGGGGTTGTCCAGTTGTTGCTGAAGTAAACCAAGGTGGAGCACTTGTTCGTAGTGCAATCAACTCTATTGACCCAAACATAAAAGTTTTTGAAGTTCACTCAAAACATGGAAAGGCTCTTCGTGCAGAACCTATTGTTCTTGCATACGAACAGCAGCGTGTTCATCATGTTGGGTATCTTGCAGAACTAGAAGACCAGATGACTTCCTGGATTCCAGGGGAAGGAAAATCTCCTGACAGAGTTGATGCTCTTGTTCACGCTATGACCGCATTGCTTATTAAGCCACCGCAGGGGTTTGTTGGAGGAAGACTAATTGCTAAGTCTCCAGCAGCAAGAAGAATTCCAGGAATTAATGGTGGAAATAGAGGAGCAAGAGTATTTCGTCCACGCTAAATTCCATAGCGTATAGAAGCAAGTCCAAGACCAGGAATAGTTTCATTTTGAACAATTCTTGGAGGAAGCATAATTCCTTTAACTACTGCACGAGTTCCAGTTCCTTCAATATCAAGTTGCTTATCTCTAAGTTTTCTATTGAAACCCATCTGACTCAAGCCAAGTTCTCCACGACGCTGACTCCAAAGTTTATAAGTCAAATACAAATCTGAAATAATAATTGAAGCATCTGGATTTGGCTTTGTCTCTTCTTCTAAGAATAGGCCAATTCTATCCTCTTCTTTTTGATAAATGTCTGATGCCTCTTTAACAACACTGCACCAACCTAAAGCATCCATTGAACTTGAATTCAAATATTTGATAGCGCCCTCAACTGCCCAAGCAAGAACTCCAGGCAATGCTCCTTCAGCATCAAAAATATAATCTTTTAGTCCAGGGTCTGGTTTTTCTGGAACCTGAGTAAATGGAACTGGACGGATACGACGCCACATAGCATCATCAGTAATAATCGGTCTGTGGTTAGTTGAAATCCAAAGTTTTGCATGAGACTGAAAAGAAAATGGTTTTTCTCCAGGAGAACGTCCAGTAATTTCAGATGAACCAGTAAGACGCTTCAACGAGTTTTCTTTGATGCGTTCAGAGTCTGGCAACTCGTCAACCCACACGACGCGACGACCACGCAACTGAGCCCAGTAGTAAGCATCCTGCTGGGAGTTTCCTTTTCCATCACCTAAAGAGATAACGCTTGTATCAAATGGCCAAGAATATTGTTGAGTTCCTAGTGCTTTAACTATGGCTTCAACAAATGTATTTTTACCAGAGCCCGGTGGTCCGTAGACCATAAACATTACATCTAAGTTTTTATACCCTGTAAGAGAGTATCCAGCAGCCCTCTGTAGCCATTCTTGAAATTCAACATCTCCACCAGTGGCGTAGTCCAAAAACTGTTTCCATCTCGTGTTTGTGTGACCAGGAATGTATCCAACAGGACAGGTTCTTGTTATGTATAAATTAGGGCTGTTCTTTATCAGTTTTCCAGTTTTTAGGTCAACCACACCATTGCGAACACCAAGTAATTCAGGGTTTTGGTCCCAATCTTCTACTTTCAAACGAATACGAGTATCTGACTGAGCCGAATCAATAGCAGAATTTATTCTGGCTACTGACTTAGAGTCATTGCCCCATCGCACAGTTTTTAGAATTTGGTCATCTTCCGTGTATTGCTTACTTTCAGAGACGATTATTGAACCTAACTTTTTAGTAAGTTCTTTAATATCAAGTTTTTCGTAATCTGGTTTCCAGTGAGAACCGTCCCAGTGGAACCACCCAAGACCTTCTGTGTAGCGAATCATTGGATTGAAAAGGTCTACTAAACGACGACCATTTCCAACGTCAGTGAGGCTTCGTTTTCCAGGAGTTCCACCATCTTCTTCATAGAGAGCATCTTGGTCAGGAGCAATATCTAAGTTTCTATTGAGAAGACTTTGTTCCATAGGAACACCAGCCTCTATAGATTCCCTAAGTCCGTTATACGCTTCTAATGGTGTCAGAGAATAGATTTCTGTTTTTGGACTAACAACTCCAGTCAATGGCTTCAAGTCCCCTGAGCCACGACTTTCTGCCTGAGATTTTTCAGCCCATGATGTTAGCGCTTGTTCCTCTTCAAAAGATGTTCCTGCTGGCCAAAACATATTTGATTTTGGATTATCTGCTACAAAATCTATTGCTCTTCTAGTGTGCATTAGAAGACTGTTTGTTCCTTCTAGCGGCATAGGAGGATTTACTTTTTCAGCATTGAACCGAATCATCGTGGTTTCAATTGCTGTCCTCTGCGCTTCTGTTTGGACTCCAATTTTATTAGCAAGAGATAAAGCAATCTTGTAAAGACCTACTGCTCTTTCTCCCTCAACCAAACCTTTATCAAGAAGTTTGTCAATATCAAGTCTTTCTCCGTTAAACTGAAGTTCATCAAATATGCTGTCCCAGTCTCCCGCAGCGTAACTTGTTCCCTTCTTTTTTCTGTTCTTTTTGCGTAAAAATTGAAGCAGTTCTTCTGGAGCATCTGCAATCTCAATTTGGTCAGGACGCTTCCCGTCAACCCACTCGTAGGTTGTTCCTGAATAGTGTTTTGATGGAGCAATAAGAACATAACCGTTATGCTTAATATCAACACCGCGAAGACCTACTTTTTCAAGGTTTCCAATCAAATCTTCGCTTGGGTCACATTTGTAATAAAGATGACGCCCACGGACACTCTGTGAATTCAATGTGTATGTTCCAGTAAGAGCCTCAATTGTTGGCGGTAAATTTCCATCAACAAGTTCTTCAAACTTAGAAAATGAATCAGTTCCATCAGAACGAGGGTCAATATCAATCACTAAAAACCCACTAGGACGACATACAACACCTACGTTGTAGTTTGGTTCTGTGTGCCACCAACGCCTAATTGTTTCTATATCTGAAGTTGCTGCTTGATTCCATGAAGTAACTGGATGCTTACCAATATCTTTTGGCTCAGCATGAGAACCCCTACATGTACACTTATTTCCTTCAGTAATTCCGTGACAGGGGACAATCTTCCAACCAAGATTTGCGTACCACTCGGCAGACGCCAGTAGCAAATTGTTGTTTTCCGATGTCACTATGCGTCACTCGCTTCCTCTTACTGGCCCAAAAAGACGGGACAAAGTTTTGCCTCTGGGTGTGGCTTAAGTCAATAGTGACTATACCCCTAATTTTTAATTTTTGCTGACAGACCCGCCGTAGGGGGCTAATACTAGCCAATACCTGTATAGAAAGTATGCCAAAATACTCTATAAGGCGACCCTGCCGAATACCATCGGGAATTGTATACAATGTTTTCACAAATGTCGCCTTTGTCTGAACTTTTGTTCTTAGTTGGAGCAGTAACTACTTTAGTTAGTTTTGCATTGGTTATTTATAAAATTGCAAAAAGAATTGATGCTGCTATTGGGGTAGACGGAGAAGGAAGAAGCCTAAGCGAAAGAATGGAAAAAGTTGAATATCAACTTTGGCCAAACAGTGGAAAATCTTTGATGGACAGAGTTAATCGTCTAGAGGAAACAAGTAACAAAGTATCAGCAGAAATTGCTATTGTCAAAAATTTAGTAACTATTTTAGTTGACTCTCATGTCACAAACAACACTCCTAAAAAACCACGCAGTCGCAGAAAGACGTCAGAATAGGCTAAAGCGACACGCCGAGTAGGTATCTTCCTATCGGTAAGACTTACTGTTACTCTACCGTTCACAAATCCGCCGGGGTTTGTTAGAAACGGAGCATAACTCTTATGAGTCTTGCAGAACGAATAAACAAACTAACACCAACAGGACCAGGCTTGCCATGTGGTGTTGGAAAGTTAGTGTCTCAACTTGGTGATGTTGATAGGGAAGCACTTATTGCTCTTTTTGATGCTAGCCCATACCCTAACGGTGTGTCAAATAGATTGATTTTTAGAATTCTAGAAGAAGAGGGCTACAACATAGCATTTGCCTCTATTAGATTACATAGGTCTAAAAATTGCAGATGCTTTATTGGAAAAAATAGTCCTTACCGCAATAACCCAGTAACGATTCCTGAAGTTCCTACAACATCAAAAAATGTCTCCATTGGGAAGAAAACAAAGTCGCGGGCGGGGGCTAAAAATAAATGAAAAAAGTTGCTGAGGAGAAAGACCCTAACTCACTCCTAAAAGCAATCCATGAAAAGTTATCTTCTCCTGGAGTCACTGGAAGCGACACAAAACAGTCTGCTCCAGCAGAAGAATGGCGACCACGAATTGAACTTGACGAAAATGGCGGGTTTTTAGTCTCTACTCCAAGAAAAGACAACAACGCTGATTCCGAGGAAATTCTAAAAGAATTTAATTTAGACCCGAAGCAGTGGGCGGTAGTTGGAGTTAGAACAAGTAGGTGGCAAAAGCATGATGAAGACTGGCTTACTTCATACAGACTAACATTAGTCCCTAAAGCAGTAGAAACTGCTCTCCAAGAAGATGTTGAAAAAATAAAGAAAAAATTAGAAACATGGAAGCCTCTATCTAAGCCAAAGAAAAAACAAAAAACTGGCTTGGCTTTTGTAGTTGCACCTAGCGACCAACAAATAGGAAAAAGAGCAAACAGCACTGGGACAGATGAAATAGTTTCAAGAATTCTTGATGTTACAGAGAAAGCAGTCCATAGGTATCAAGAGTTAGAAGCGGCAGGAAGACCTCTTTCAAAAGTAGTCATTGCTCTCCTTGGAGACCATGTAGAGGGAAATACCTCTCAAAATGGAAAACTACAAAGCACCTATGCTTCAGATTTAGGACTTACCGAACAAATTAGAGTTGCTAGACGAGTTTTACTTGCACAAATCAAAGCATTTTCTGAAGTATGTCCAAACATAGTTGTGGCTGTTGTAAACGGAAACCACGATGAAGTTACTAGACAAGTTAGTGTTGACCCAGCGGAAGGTTGGAATACAGAAATAGTAAGTTCAGTCTCAGATGTTTGCCGCGAAGTAAAAGAACTTTCTAAAGTAGAGTTTAGATTTCCTCAGAGTGGTCATCAAACTTTAGCCCTAGATGTGAACGGAACTATGCTTGGTCTATTCCACGGGCATCAAATGAAGAGTGGCGGAGCCTTGAAATATATTTCTGGGCAAGCCGCTGGAAATACCCCTATTGGCCGCTGTGATGTATGGCTTTCTGGGCACTACCATCACTTTAGGTCAGAGGACATTGGTCAAAGGTTTTGGGCACAATGTCCGACCCTAGACGGTGGCTCTGGCTGGTTTAGGGACAGAGTTGGCCTTGAGTCGGACCCAGGATTATTGACTATGGTTATAGGAGAAGGACACTCTCCTAAACAGGATATTAGTATAATTAGCACTAAGTGCTGATTGATTTTTGTCTCAGTTTCAAACTCGTGTGCTTAAAAACAACGTAAAATTAGAACAACAATAGGCGCATTGTATCTTGTCCGCTTTAGGGGTCATGGAGTGTAAATGAGTTTTTCAGGCGACGTGACTACACGGAGAATAGTTGGCCAGTTCAAGAAAGTAAACGGCCAACCTGCGTCTGGAACTGTCACATTTTCTGCATCCAGCAAGATAGAAGATGACAATGATGAAATTGTCTTGTCTGGTCCTATTCAACTAACTCTAGACAACACTGGGTCTTTTCAGGTTGACCTTCCAACAACTGATAATAGAGATTTATCTCCAATAGGCTGGCACTACACGGCAAGAATTCGTGTTTATGGTGCTAAAGCATATGACTTTGATTTCTACTTGCCTGTAGGAGATGGCAGTAACGTAGATATAACAAAAATTGACACAGTAAGCCAAACTGTTTCTTCTCAGGCTGCTGTAAATGTTCCAAGAGGCGCAGTTGGTCCACAAGGTTCAACTGGTCCTGCTGGTCCGACTGGTCCAACTGGTACTCAAGGTCCAACTGGTCCATCTGGAGGACCAACAGGTCCAACCGGTGCAACAGGACCTCAAGGACCAACAGGTGCAACGGGTCCACAAGGAATTCAAGGCGTAACAGGTCCGCAAGGTGTAGTTGGTCCGCAAGGTGCGCAAGGTGTTCAAGGTGTAACAGGTCCGCAAGGTGTTCAGGGTGGAGTTGGTCCGACTGGTGCAGTAGGTCCAACTGGTGCAACAGGCGCAACTGGTGCGCAAGGCGTTACTGGTCCAACTGGTGCGCAAGGTGTTCAAGGTATTCAAGGTGCTACAGGTGCCACTGGTGCAACAGGTGCTGCTGGTACATCAGTAACAATCATTGGAACTTTAGCAAGTGTTGGCAATTTACCTGCTACAGGAAATCCTGGTGATGGATATTTAATAAATGGAAATCTGTATGTATGGGACAACATAAATTCTGAATGGGACAATGTTGGAAACATTCAAGGACCAACTGGTGCGCAGGGTGCAACTGGTCCGACAGGTGCTACAGGTGCAACAGGTGCGCAAGGAATTCAGGGAGCAACTGGTGCGCAAGGACCTACTGGTGCGCAAGGAATTCAAGGAGCCACTGGTCCAACAGGTGCTACTGGTGGTACAGGACCAACAGGAGTACAAGGTCCGCAGGGTGAGCAAGGCATCCAAGGTATCCAAGGTATCCAAGGTGTTACCGGGCCAACTGGTGCTACTGGTGCAACAGGTTTGCAAGGTCCTACTGGTGCAACTGGTGAAGTCGGTCCTACTGGTGAACGTGGGTTTGGTGCACTTTCTTGGACATACAAAGTAAACACAACGACTTTAACAGACCTAGACCCTACTAATGATTACATAAGTTTTAATGCTGACCCCTATACCTCAGCAACACAAATCAAAGTAGACGATAATCCCTATGGAGTAAATACAACTCTTCACCAATTATTTTTAAGTATTCAAAGTGGTTATTTAACACTAACAGAACAAAGTAATCCTTCAACATACGTTACCTATCAAATTACGTCTTGCGTAAGTGGCACAAGCACAAATGAAGGTGCGTTTCCAAGTTATGTAATCTTCAACGTATCGTTAGTTAGCACTTACGGAGTAATAAATAACGAAGATTTTGTTACGTTATCTATTGGACTTGTTGGTCCTCAAGGTGATACAGGTCCTACTGGTGCTACAGGTGCTGCATCTAATGTTCCTGGACCTACTGGTCCAACTGGTGCGCAAGGACCCACTGGTGCTACAGGCGCTGCGTCAACAGTAACTGGACCAACAGGTGCAACTGGTCCTCAAGGTGTTCAGGGTGGAGTTGGTGCTACAGGACCAACTGGAACGCAAGGTCCTACTGGTGCAACGGGTGCAACAGGTGCGTCAGGAACATTCCCTAATTATGTTGGTGATTATGACCAGGGTGCTGGTTATGCTATTGGAAGTATTGTAAGCACTCCAGTTGGAAGTCCTTATGGTGAACCTGGTCAATTATTTATAAGAGTAAACAATCCAGGCAATCCTGGTTATCCACCAGGAACTTCCTCATGGGAACCTTATTACGCTGGTTCTACAGGACCAACTGGTGCAACAGGTGCGACTGGACCTACTGGTGCGACTGGAGATACTGGTCCAACAGGTGCAACAGGTGCTCAAGGGGTAACAGGACCAACTGGTGCAACAGGTGCAACAGGAAATACAGGTCCGACTGGTGCTACTGGTGCTACTGGTGCAACTGGTGCTCAAGGTACTGGTGTAACAATCCTTGGTTCTTATGCAACATATGCTGCTTTAATTGCCGCGCATCCAACAGGAACTGCTGGGGATGGTTATTTAGTTGCTGGTGATTTGTATGTTTGGGACGCTGTTGCTGGTGACTGGAACAACGTCGGAACAATTCAAGGACCTACGGGTGCGACAGGAGCGACTGGCGCAACTGGCGCTACTGGTGCTCAGGGAATTCAAGGTCCAACCGGTGCTCAAGGAAATGTCGGTCCAACCGGTGCTCAAGGAAATGTCGGTCCAACCGGTGCTCAAGGACCAACAGGTGCGACTGGCGCTGCTTCAACTGTACCTGGACCTACTGGTGCAGTGGGACCTACAGGTGCTACTGGTACACAAGGTGTTAAAGGAGATACAGGACCTACTGGTGCAACTGGTTCAGTAGGACCAACAGGTGCAACTGGTGCTCAGGGTATTCAAGGTGTAACAGGACCTACTGGTGCAGTGGGACCTACTGGTTCTCAAGGTATCGCTGGACCTACTGGTGCTACTGGTGCACAAGGTGTTGGTCTAAATATTCTTGGTTCATATCCAGACTACGCAACATTTATTGCTGCTCATCCTTCTGGCTCTGCTGGAGATGCTTACATTGTTGACGGAAATCTTTATGTATGGGATTCAATAAACAGTGAGTGGGACAATGTTGGTTATATTGAAGGACCAACTGGACCATCTGGTGCAACTGGTCCTACAGGAAACTTTTTAGTTGCTGGCAACACTGGACCTACAGGAACCATTGAGATTGGTGACGCTTGGTTTAATGCCGAGACAGGAAAAGTTTATGTTTACTATGACGGATATTGGATTGAAGTAGGAGCGGCGCCTGTTGGTGCTACAGGACCTACAGGAGCAACTGGTTCTAGTGGTTCTATTGGAGCAACAGGACCATCAGGAAAATTCACTACAAGTTCATCAACTCCTCCAGGTTCTCCAAACGAAGGAGATGCTTGGTATAACACAAATGATGGTTCAGTTTATGTTTACTACGATGGTTTCTGGGCTGAAGTTGGTGTCCCAGAAATTTCTTCTGGTCTTAATGGTGCAACTGGGCCAACTGGACCATTTGGACCAACTGGGCCAACTGGACCGCAATCAACTGTACCTGGACCAACAGGACCTCTTGGACCAATTGGACCAACAGGTGTACAAGGAAATACTGGACTAACTGGTGCTACTGGACCAACTGGGCCAACTGGCGCACAAGGACAAGGGCTTGTAATTCTTGGTTCTTACGCTTCAGAACAAGCACTAAATGCTGCTAATCCAACAGGACAGATAGGTCAAGCATATTTAGTAAATGGAAATTTATATGTATGGGACGGAAACTATTGGCAAAATGTTGGAACATTACAAGGACCAACGGGTGCTCAAGGTTTAACTGGTAATACAGGTGCAACGGGACCTACAGGTGCACAGGGCAATAATGGTCCTACAGGTGCAACGGGTGCGACTGGACCAACAGGAATTGGAATTGGATTTGATGGAGTATATACAAATTCAGTTTTAACAATTGATACTGGAACAAAAACATTTACAACAGTTGCAAGCACTAAATCTTTTGTTGTTGGTTCAAGAACTAGGCTAACAAGAACAGATACTGGACTTCCTTTCACTTGGATTGAAGGATTTATAACTAATATTTTAGGACAAGACATAACTATAAACATTGATACTGTTTATAATCCTGAAGGCCAAATTTCAATGAATGCCTGGATTTTGTCTTTGTCTGGAGAAAAAGGAGCAGTTGGGCCAGCAGGACCAACGGGACCAACAGGACCACAGGGCGCAGCGTCTACTGTTCAAGGTCCTCAAGGCAATGTCGGACCAGCCGGACCTACAGGTGCAACAGGACCAACAGGAGCCGCTAGCAATGTTGTGGGTCCTACAGGTGCAACAGGAGCAACAGGAGCAACTGGTGCGACAGGGACTTTCAATACTGGCTCTTGGACCACATATACTCCAACTTGGACTGCTTCTGCAAGTAATCCTTCAATTGGAAACGGCTCAATTAGCGGAAGATATATTCAACTAGGGTCTTTAGTATTTGGAAACATTAGAATTACTGCTGGTAACACTACTGATAGAGGTAATGGAACCTACAGAATAACTGTTCCATTGTCAGGAGTTAACGTGAGAAACTTTGACCCAATTGGTCAAGTAACTTTCAAAGACTCTTCTGCTTCAAAAATATTTATTGGTACAGTAATTTTTAATAATTCAGACCCGACACGTCTAGAAATGCTTGTTCACAATCAGATTGCTGATTTTGATGAAGGTTTCTCAGCAACACATGACTTGCCATTCTTCTTTAGTGAGAATGATGAGATTTTAGTTCAGTTCCAATACGAGAGGCAGGTGTAATAAATGGCTATTGATTTTCCTAATTCGCCCTCGTTAAATCAAACTTACACTTATGGTGGACAGCAATGGAAGTGGACCGGAACCACATGGGATTTAGTTGTAACTCAAGTTGTAGGCCCTACCGGACCGACTGGAGCAACTGGAGCAGCAAGTACAGTTCCTGGTCCAACTGGTTCTACTGGACCTACTGGAAGATATGGCTCGTTTGCTCTTTCATCTTCAACTCCACCTGCTACACCAGCGCTTGGTGATGCTTGGTTTGATTCAACAACTGGACAAATTTATGTTTACTACGACGGTTATTGGGTTGAGTCTGCATCAAGTATTGCTGGAGTCACTGGACCAACTGGTCCACTTGGACCAACAGGACCTACTGGTTCTCAAGGAAATATTGGTTTATTAGGACCAACAGGACCTACTGGAGCAGCAAGTACAGTTGCTGGACCAACTGGACCGACTGGACCAACAGGGCCATCTGTAACTGGACCAACTGGTCCTCGTGGACTTACTGGACCAACTGGGCCAGGAGTTACAGGACCTACAGGTCCTACGGGAACTCAGGGTCCTCAATATTCTTCAAATGTTTTAGCACGTCGTCATAGCACAACACAAAACATTTCTTCTGGAATTGAAACAAGAGTTCAGTGGAATATTACTGACCCAGATAACTCTAGAGGCAGCGTCTCCTTAACTTATGACGGAGCAACTCAAGTTGGAAGATTTACAAACAACTCTGGAACAACTAAAACTTATTTAGTTACATGGCAAATAAATTTTGGACCAGACCCTGTTGGAGCAAGAGCAACTTGGCTGTGGCACAACAACACTCTAAACGGAAGCGGTGCTGCTCAAAAGCGTCAAGGAGAGGTTCACACTGGAATCAACAATGACTTTACTGTGGTCACATCTTCAACTATTGCTGTTTTAGATAACGGAGAGTTTTTTGAGATTTGGGCATGGCAAAATTCTGGAAACGAACTTCAAATGGGTGGTTCTGTTGGTCTAAGAGTTGATTCTGGATATTCCAATAAAATTCAAGTGGTGGAGATTTAATTATGCCTATTGATTTTCCTAATTCTCCTACACTCAATCAGGAATATGTTTCTGGAAACTTAACTTATCGTTGGAATGGAACAGCATGGCGTTTAGTTAGAACAATTGCTGCCGGTGCTACTGGACCAGTTGGACCAACTGGTCCACAAGGAATTCAAGGAATTCAAGGACCAACAGGACCTCAAGGGACTACTGGTCCAACAGGTTCTGGTCCTACAGGTCCAACAGGTCCAGTTTCAACAGTTCCAGGTCCTACAGGTCCGCAAGGTCCAACTGGACCACTTGGGCCGCAAGGTATTCAAGGAAACACCGGACCAACAGGTCAAACAGGTGCAACTGGCCCTACTGGTGTTCGTGGATTCCAAGGTCCAACAGGGCCGCAAGGAAATGTGGGCGCTACTGGACCAACAGGAGCGACTGGTCCTCAAGGTATTCAAGGAATTACTGGTCCTACAGGTCAGCAAGGCATAACTGGTCCTACAGGTCAGCAAGGACAAGGACTAAACATTCTTGGTTCTTATGCAACTTTGGCAGCATTACAAGCAGCACGTCCTATTGGTAATGCTGGAGAAGGATATTTAGTTGTTGGTGTTCTGTATGTCTGGGACCCAGCAACAAGTCAATGGATTAGTGCTGGAAATATTCAAGGTCCTACAGGACCAACAGGTCCAACATCAACTGTTGCTGGGCCAACTGGACCTACTGGTGCAAGCGGCGGAATTACTTACACAATCACAAATAATGGAGCAACCTCCTACACAATAAATGGAAACACAAACCCAACGCTTTATTTAATTCGTGGAAATAGATATGTTTTCAATATAAGCGCTAGCGGTCATCCATTTAGAATTCAAACAAGTGTTAATACTGGTGGATACATTTCAGGAAATCAATACACAACAGGAGTGACAAATCCTGGAACAGCAGTAGGAACTCTTACATGGGAAGTTCCACTTAATGCTCCGTCCACTCTTTATTATGTTTGTGAATTTCATTCAATTATGGGTGGACAAATTGTTATTACAGATATTGGACCTACTGGTCCTACTGGAGGAACTGGACCTACTGGACCAGCGTTTTATGAACTTACATCTAATACATACACAACATCAACAACATTATCATCTAGTGATGCTTTCAAAATAGTAAAAATTACTTCTTCAGGAAGTGCTGATATTACTATTCCTTTAGACGGAACAGGTGGATACACATTCCCTGTTGGAACTCAAATTGTTGTTGTCCAATATGGAATTGGGCAACTAACCTTTGTCCCTTCTGCATCTGTTACTTTGTATTCAGAAGGTAGTAAGAGAAAAACATCCCAACAATATGCTACTGCTTCACTTATAAAAATGGGTAACAATGAATGGCTTTTGAGCGGAAGTTTGTCAGCATAATGATAAGAACTTTACATGGTGTTTTTTCGGCAAGAACTAGAGCCGCATCTCCTGGAACTTTTACTCAGCAGACATCTACTTTTCTTTCTACTGATGAAATTTTGTCTATTCAATATCTAAATGGAAAATTTTGGACAGTTGGAACTTCTGCAAAAATGGCAGATTCTGTAGATGGTCTAAGTTGGACTTCGCGTCCAAGTTCTTTTGGAACTTCTATTATTTATGATATTACTTATGGTGCTGCTCTTCTTGTTGCAGTTGGGGGAACTGGAAAACTAGCAACATCATCAAATGCTGGGAGTAGTTGGATTCAAAGAGCAAGTTCTTTTATCACAACATCAATATTCCATGTTACTTATGCAAATAACACTTTTGTTGCTGTAGGAGCAAGTGGAAAGATTGCTACATCAACTGATGGGATTACTTGGACACAAGTTGCTGATTCTTCTTTTGCTGGTTCTTTTATTTATGGAATTACTTATGGTAATGGATTATTTGTTGCTGTAGGAGCAAGTGGGAAAATAGCATATTCTAGTGATAACGGAATAACATGGACAGCAGTTCCAGTGTCTAATTTTGGAACAAGTCAAATAAATTCAATTACATATGCAAATTCAACATATGTTGCCGTTGCTAATGATGGAAAAATTGCTACATCAACTGACGCCATAACATGGATACAAAGAAGCAACACTTTTTCTGGGTTGGCCATTAAAGATGTTTCATTTGGAGCAGATATTTTTACAGCAGTTGGTGTAAATGGTCAGATGGCATACTCTGTTGATGGAAGAAGTTGGTCTTCTGTCACTTCTTCTTTTGGAACAACAAATATAAATTCTATTACTTATGGTCTTGTAAATTTATCAAATGGATTTGCTATAGCAGGAGCAGAAGGAAAAATTGCAACGTCAGCGGTTGCGAATTAGGTGAATTAATATGAAGTATACTTATACAATAACCGAAGATTTGAGATGCATAGTCTCCTTGGATGGGCAAGAAATTGACAACTCGGGTCCATGGGAATCAATGGAATCTGCTTCAGCGTGGGCTAAAAATTATGTTGATGAGTTAAACTTAATCAGTAACGAGGAGGGTACAGATGCCAGCGATTGATTTTCCTAATTCGCCTTCCTTAAACCAAGAATTTTCTTCTGGTGGAAATACTTGGCGTTGGACTGGTTCTGTTTGGCAAGTTGTAAGAATTGTTCCTACTGGACCTACAGGTCCTCAGGGTATTCAAGGAGCGACAGGTCCAACTGGTGCAACAGGTCCTCAAGGGCAAGGTCTCACTGTTCTTGGTTCTTACAATACATATGCAGAACTTATTGCTGCTGACCCAACGGGCTCTGCGGGTGAGGCTTACATTGTTGCTGGTGATTTGTATGTGTGGAACGTTCTCAATAATACATGGACAGATGTAGGAAGCCTTCAAGGTCCTACAGGTCCTACAGGTGCTACAGGTCAACTTGGTCCTACTGGTCCAGCAGTAACTGGTCCTACAGGTCCTACTGGTTCTACTGGACCACAAGGTGCATCAATCACAGTTAAGGGAAGTGTTGCTACTTCTGCAAATCTTCCTCCATCAGGAAACAACATCAATGACGCTTATATTGTCTTAGATGATGGTGATTTATATGTATGGACAGCGGCTTTATCTTGGTCAAACGTAGGACAAATTGTTGGACCAACAGGACCTACAGGTCCTGGAGTTACTGGTCCTACTGGTCCAATCGGTCCTCAAGGAAAAGACTATCAATCAACTGATGGAACTGGCATACCTACAGAAACTTATATTGGTGCTGGTGCTCCTACTGCTCCAACATCTGGAGATATTTGGTTTGATATTGATGACCTTGGGCCAAATGCATTTATTTATGCTGGGGTTACTGCTCCAAATCCAGCAGACTTTTTATTCTGGGCATCTGAAAATGACCCAGTTGAAGAATTAATTTTTTCTGACCCAGAAGCACCTACAGGTCCACGATATGAAGGCGACTTGTGGATTGATGAAGACGATATTGATTTAGATTATTTATCTATCGGACCAACAGCACCACCAACAACTACTGCTCTTTGGGTTGATACATCTGAAGAAGAATTTTTAATTGGTGCTACTGGTCCAACTGGACCAACTGGACCACAAGGCGTTGCTGGACCTAGTGGAGGTCCTACAGGTGCAACTGGACCAATGGGTCCAACAGGTCCTACAGGGATGACAGGACTTACTGGAATGCCTGGTCCTGCTGGTAGCACAGGACCAACAGGTGCAACTGGACCTGCTGGAACAAATGGAACTACTGGACCAACAGGTGCAACTGGAGCACTTGGGCCAACTGGTCCTAGTGGTGGACCTACTGGTCCTCAAGGAAATACTGGTCCTGCCGGACCGACTGGGCCAACTGGACCACAAGGTCTAAATGGTGCAAAAGGTGATACAGGAAATCAAGGACCTACGGGAGTTTCTGGTCCTACTGGACCAGCCGGCGCTACAGGTCCTACAGGTGCAACGGGAGCAGCATCAACAGTAACTGGACCGACTGGTGCGACTGGTTTGACTGGTGCGACTGGTCCTACAGGTGCTCAAGGAATAACAGGACCTACAGGAGCAACGGGGCAAGCAACTCTTACTCGTTATCGTTATGTAGCAACTGCTGGACAGACAAGTATTTCTGGTATTGATGCTAATGGACTGACTTTGTCTTACACATCTGGTCTTGAGCAGGTTTACATCAATGGTGTATTACAAACTCGTGGTCAAGATTATGTAGCAACAAATGGAACATCTATTACTGGAATTCCTGCTTTAGCAGTAAATGATGAAATTGTTATTTTGACTATTGGTGGATTCAATGTTGCTGACACAATTCCACTATCAACTATTGATGCTAAAGCAGATTTAGTAGTTGGAACTGCTGATAACGCTGTGACAAGACTTGGAGTTGGTTCAGACTTCAGCATATTGTTTGCAGATAGCAGCACTGTAAGCGGACTCCGCTGGGGAAGCACTTATCAAGTATCTGGAAAGAACCAACTGCTCAACGGAGACTACAGCGTGTGGCAGCGTGGTACTGGAACATTTACTTTGACTGCTCCAACTTTTGTAATGACTGCTGACCGCTGGCGTGCTGGAGGAAATGGAAACGTAACTCGTCAGTCTTTTGTAGTCGGAAACTCAATTGTTGGATATGAGCCAGCATTTTTCTTACGCTACACAATTACATCAAATAGCCAAAACTACGAACTTATGAACCGCATGGAAGACGTAAGAACGCTTGCTGGTCAAGTAGCCACTGTCTCCTACTGGGCAAAACTATCTAGTGGCGTTGATACGCTTACAATTTTGCCTAGATTAGTTCAAGATTTTGGAACTGGTGGCTCTCCATCAGCAACTCTTCCTACAAACTTAAGCGTCCCAACTCTTACTACTTCGTGGCAAAGATTTACTTCAACTATTACAGTTCCTTCCATATCTGGAAAGACTTTAGGAACAAACAACGACTCAAGTTTGTATCTATCTTTCCAAGTATCTAATACAGGAACTGGAGCAGTAGATTTCTGGGGAGTGCAGGTAGAACCAGGAAATACTGCAACTCCTTTTGTGACAAAGGGAGGCTCGTATGATGAAGAACTTTCTTTCTGTCAAAGATTCTACTATCGCCAGACTGCTCCAAGTGCTAACACTCGTTTTGCAATTGGAAATGCTACTTCAGCAACTAACGTATCAGGAACAGTAGTTCTTCCTACAACTATGAGAGTAGCGCCTACAGCGATTGATTTCTCAACTCTTGGAGCATTTTCAAGTGGAGCAAATATTGCTATTACCGCAGCAACTCTTGATACAACAGCAGTAGGTCTTAATTCTGCTGCAATCAACTTTACTGTTGCTGCTGGCCTTACTCAGGATAGAACTTACTGGATTGTGGCCAACAACTCCACTAGCGGATTCCTTGGTATTAGCGCAGAGATTAGGAACGAATAATGACTAGAGCAAGAGATATTGCTAGCCAAATAACAAACTTAAGTTATGTAAGCAATGGAGCCAACTGGGTTGACCCAGTGCATATTGAGCCATTTTCTAAAGGTTTATTAATGCTGGCTGGTGCTGGTGGAGTTGCTACTTTTTCAACAGCAAATCGTTCTATGCTGTTATTTCAAGCAGATAAAACCTTAACAATCAGCAATCTCAGCATCTGGGTTACTACTGCTGGTGCTTTAGTTTCTCCTACTTACGCAAAACTTGCTTTGTATACCTACAACCCAACTCCAAATACTGCTACTTTGGTGGCTAGAACAGCAAATGACACAACTATGATGACTGCTGCTGGCTTAAAAACCATTCCACTAAGCATCACTGGAGGCTATCCAGCAACATATACGATAAATGCTGGAACAACCTACGGCTTTGTGATTCTTACAGATGGAACAAGTGCTGGAAGCGTTTTAGGACTAAGCACCACAACCCTTCCAACTTTACTTTTGAACTCATATTTGACTGGTGGCTCTCCTGCTTCTGGAATTCCTTTTGGAGGACAGACAACAGCAGCAGATACCCCAACTCCTGTCAACCTGTCTGCGTTAGCAACTGGATACCCATGGTTCAGGCTTTCATAAGACTCATTGAAACAAAAATACGATAATATATGGAGGCTACTTGTGTTAAGGTCTAGGAGCAATCAATGTCATTAAAACGCTGGACAGGCTCTCAATGGGTCGTTGTTGCAGGTTCACGTCCAGGTGCTCAAGGTCCCGCTGGAGCAACTGGACCAACTGGTCCTACTGGTGCTGCTGGTACTAATGGTGCCAATGGTGCTACGGGTCCTACAGGCGCCGCTGGTGTTGCTGGAACTCGTGGTAGCAAGATTTATACAGGAAACTCAACCCCTGAGGCTGCTGGACTAACAAACGTCCTTGAGGGAGATAACTACTTTAGAGTTTCAAATGGAGATTATTTTGCCTATAGCGTTCTTTCTGGATGGGTAATTCAGGGGAATATCAAAGGCGCAAATGGTGCTACTGGACCAACAGGTTCAGCAGGTCCAGTCGGTCCTACAGGTCCTGCTGGAACAACTGGCGACACAAACCGTATCAACATCATTGAAATGAATCAATTGTTGAATCTCGGCCTGTTTGGTGCCACAACTGGAAGCACAACCACTAATATTACTAACGTAGGTCTAACGGCGGGCAGCGTTCTTGCGCTGGCTCTTCTATAAGAGGCGAGGATAACTAAATGGCAAGACGAGTAATTAAAGGTACGGATTACACATTTAATCCGGCAACGAGGACGATAGTCATTCCTGCCTTCCTTCTTGAAGAGCGTTTGATGCTTATTACAAACGTCACTACTGGAACAGTGATTTATAACTTTGCTGACCCTACTCTTGGATTTACTAGTTGGTCTTATATTGGAGACCCAACAAACCCAAAGACTCAAGTAGTTCTTGAATACAACACAGCGTCAATGAGTTCAACAGACTTATTACAGATTATGGTTGATGAGTTCAACGAACAAATTACTTATTCAGATACTCTTCTTGATGCTGTTGAAAAAGTTCGTACCGCATCTCCTCAATCTTTGATGGATACAGACTTTGAATATTCAGTTCAGCCATCTAAGTGGGAAGCGCTATTTATGGCGTGTAACTATCCTTCGTTCTTCTCTAAAACTTCTGGTGGTAACTCTTTTGACGTTTCTTTGGTTCAAGGAAATGGTGCTGGACCTCGTTCATTAGTAACTGTTACAACAACAACCCTTCATAACCTTCAAATTGGAAACGTAATCAGCATCCAAGATACACTAAACTTTCGTGCTGAAGGAACATTTATTGTTAACTCAACACCAACTCCGTTTACTTTTACATATTTTGCTCGTGGATTAGTTGATGGTGTGATTAATATTTCAAATAACACTACTGTATACGGTGGAGACGTTTACGATAACGCTCATATTCCTGGTGGAACAGCATCTCTTGGAACTCTTGTCGGGTTCTCCGCTGCTGCTGATGGAGGAAATCCAACAACAGTAACAATTACTACTCCAAATCCTCATGGCTTATATCCTGGTATTCCGATTATGATTAATAACACCAGTGGTATCAACGGTAACTGGATTATTAAAGATGTTTTGACCCCTACATCATTTACATTCCAAATTTTAGATACAGTAGTTACATCTGCTGGAACATCTTCTTCTTCTATTTTGTATACCAAACCAGAAGGATATATTCAGCATCGTCCACTAGATGGTGGCGTGTCTTTAACTACTCTTGGAAATGCTATTGGTCTTCAAACAATTCGTCAGACTCGTCGTTATTTCCGTTATCAATCTGGTAAAGCAATTCAATTTTCAACCGGTGCCAAATTCACTCCAACCTATGACGTTGTTACTATGTCTGGCTCTGGAGTTACAACTACTGGAGTAAAAACAGTAACTGTTACAACTCTACAAGACCACGGCATGCAGCCAGGAGCAAGTATTCTTGTTGAAGGGACTACGCTTTCAACTGGAGCAACAAGTCCTTACAACGGAACATTTATTGTAACTAGCGTTTCTGGTTCAAATACTTTTACTTATTCAATGACTTTGGCGTCTGCTCTACAGGCTCAAGATGCAACTCCTGGTGGAGTAAACATTTTTATCACTGTTACAAAGTGGAAAGGCGCTGCCACCAGAACTGGTATGTATGACGAGCAAAATGGTTTTTATTTTGAATACGATGGCGAATGGATGTATGCAGTTCGTCGTTTTTCAAACAAAGAAATTGGTGGAACTGTAAACGTAACAGCAAATAGTGGACTTATCACAGGAAACAACACTCAATTTAGACGTCAACTTCTTATTGGCGACAAAATTGTAATTCGTGGTCAGTCATATCAAATTTCTGCAATTGATAGCGACACAACAATGTATGTCTCTCCAGCATATCGTGGAACAACTGGTTCTTTTGTCCGAGTCTGTAAAACTCAAGAAATCAGAATTCGCTCTGATGAATGGAACCAAGACAAGATGGATGGTCGCGGTCCTGGCGGATACCTTCTAGATGTAAATAAAATGCAAATGGTCTATATTGACTATACATGGTACGGAGCAGGATATATTCGTTGGGGGTTCCGTGCTATTCGCGGAGACATTGTCTATGTCCATCGTATGGCAAACAACAATATTAACACTGCTGCTTATCAGCGCTCAGGAAACCTTCCTGCTCGCTACGAAGTAATCAACGAGCCAAAGCGTGCTCGTTTGGTTGGTGGAGCAACTGTTACTTATGCGTCAACTTTGAATCCAAACGATACGACCATGTATCTTGACGAAGTAAAAGAATGGCCTACAAGTGGATATGCTCTTATTCGTAACAGCAACGCAAATGAACTTGTTCAATATACCGCTATTGGAGCATACAACTCCACTATGCGTGGTTATCCAGTAACTATTGTTCGTCGTCAGACTTTCCCTATTTACTTCCCAGGGCAAGTAGTTGTTCTTGGTGGTGGAATAACTAGTTCAACGGCATTTAGTCCAGATGTAACTCTTGGCGGTTCTGGAACGTCTCAGGTTGCCGTGATTGCACTAAGTCAGACCTGCGCCCCCCAAATCAGCCACTGGGGTTCATCTGTAATTATGGATGGTCGTTTTGACTCAGATGCTGAATATGTCTTTACCGCTGGTATGACTAAGCGTCTTTCTATTCCAAACGGTGTAACTAGACCTCTTATGGCAGTTCGTCTTGCTCCATCTGTAGATAACGCTGTAGCAAGAAACTTTGGTATCCGAGAACTTATCAACCGCATGCAGATGCGTTTGGTTTCTGTTGGTGTGTCAACTAACGGACAGTTCTTAATTTCAGGATTTTTGAATCCAGGAACACTTTCATATGCTCAGCACGGAAGCGCTGCATTCAATACTTCTAAAACAAACAATGGTGGTATTTCTTTAGGAGCAACCCAAATTCTTCTAAATGATATTCAAAATATTTCTGTAGGTATGACCATTATTTCTGGACCAACAGGTATACCAGTTGGAGCAGTTGTTGTTGCTATTAGCGGTCTCACCGTAACTCTTTCTTCTCCAGTTACTACTGGTTTTGCTAATGGACAGACCATCGTATTCGGTGGAGTTCGTGCTTACTTAGGACTTCCAACAGATTGGGACCGCGAGCGTGTTGGCGCTGGTTCTCTATCTCAGGTGCTTTACTTTGATAATACTGGACCTATTGGTGGAATTGTTCCTGCTTCTAATGCTCCATCTGGTGCTTTAACAGGTGGTGACGCGGTGTTCTCCTTCTACTCAGAAAACGGTGGTGGTGGAACAAACTTCAACGTTACCTCGTATGACTTGAAGGCAATCCGTGAACTTGGAAACTCAATCCTGAGTGGAAACGGAAACCCATCAAGCCCTTCATATCCAAATGGCCCGGACGTTCTAGTTATTACAGCAACTAACATTGGAACAACATCAGCCGACGTTGCTGCTCGTATCTCTTGGACCGAGGCACAGGCATAATGTTTGATATGAAAAGAACGCTTATTACAAAAAATGATAGAATTTACAGTCAAGGAATGGAGCAATAATGCCTAGTTATGATAGCCTCAATACGCAAATTGATGCGGTAAAATCTGAAATCACTGCTAGCCTCAATGCTAGCACTTATACTGCCCAAGATTTGGTTTTTGTTTCTAAGGCATTAGAAACCCTTGGAAGCCTACTTGGAGTAAATGACATTGTTGCAGCAACTGCTGCTCAGGTGTCTTCAATAACTTCTGCTGGCACCACACAGGTGACGGCAGTAAACAGCGCTGGAACGACTCAGGTTGCGGCAGTCAACTCAGCGGGTAATACAAAAATCGCAACTATTAGCGCACTCGCGGCTAATATTGAAATCAACTCATACATGGGAGTGTTAGCATAATGCCAACTACAGCAGCAAAACTCTTCAGAGGCGCGGCAACCACAAGCGGAGTCACTGCTTACTCCACCGTACCTGCTGGGGGACAGACAATCGTAACTAACATTGTCGCAGCAAATAAGACCGCTACAGTGGTCACTTTGACTGTTCAGTTTGGAACTGGTGGCTATAATTCAGCCACTGCTTTCAATTTCTGCAATGGTCTACAAATTCCAGCAAATGGAACAGTAAATTTTGACATCCGTCAAGTTATGACAGGGTCAGACGCAATTTACGTTGCAGCATCTTCAAACAGTGCCATTGACGTAATGGTATCTGGCGTAGAAGTCACAGCGTAGTAAGACAAGAGAGCGAGAGGCTAAAGAACAATGGCTATTTCAGGTAGCAAAGACCTTATTGTATTTCCTAACGACAACTCTGGACGCTTCTCAATCAAAGAAGTCCAGTACACAGCGAATGGAACATTTACTGTGCCAACTGGTGTTACTGCTGTAGAAGTTGTTGCAGTCGGTGGCGGTGGCGGTGGCGGTGGCGGAAATGATGCTGCTGCTGGTGGCGGTGGCGGTGGCGGACAAGTAGTTCGTCGTAACGTCAACGTAACCCCAGGAACCACTTATAACGTAGCAATTGGCGCAGGTGGACATGGCGGTCAGGGTGCAATTATTTCAGCAACTGACAACGTAAACACTCAACCTGGCGGAATTGGTGGAACCACAACATTTGGTGGCTCTGCTCCAGTAAACCTATTGATGAACCCAAGTTACGCTAAAGGTGTAACTCTTTGGGAAGCAAATAATATTCAGCAACTTCAAAAATCAGCAACAGGAACTTCTGGACTAACAACAATTATTGTTAACCCAGACAACACTGGTATTCAGGTTGGTATGTTTGTGTCTGGTTCTGGTATTGGTGCAAACGCAGTTGTTTCATCAATCTCTGGAACAACTATTACTTTGACCGTTGCTAACTCAGGAACTGTTTCTGTAGGTACTACAGTCACATTCAACTTACAGTCAAGCCGTGTTACAACCACCTCGTTGGTGTATAACGACAACATTGCTCTGTCTGCATCATTAGGTGCTACACAGTCAAATAACGTAATTCAAGCACAATATGCTCAGATGGAAGACCTTGGCCTTAGCGGTGGCTCTTCTTTCGTTCTTGATACTCTTGGAAATATTTCAGCAGCGGTTCTTTCAAACCCATATACCAAACTTGCTGAAATGGTCTCTCCAACAGAAATTTCTGGAACTACTGTAGGTGCTAACGCACTCCAGTGCGTAAACTCATCTGCTGGTGCTCGTCTTGTAGGTCTATCAACCTCTGCTGCTGGTGCTCTAAGCAACAATGGAACAACTGGTTTTGCTTATGACCCAAACGTAAACTACACAGTTTCTGCTTATGTGTATCACACAAATCCATCCCCACAGAACTTGATTGTTCAACTTCGTATTGGAGATGGAACTAACTTCCCAGGAAACAACCAAGGAACATCAAACGGAACAGGAACTGTTTATTCAGCAGTTAGCCCTTCTGCTGGTGGCTACCATGTTGCTCAGCAGACAGTAACCGTACCACTTGCTGGATACGGCGGGTCTGTGACTAAGACAATTTCTGGAACTAGCGGACAAACATTTATTACCGTTGATAATGCTGACGGTCTGTTCTTCGGTCAGACAGTTTCTGGAACTGGTGTTGCTGTAGGTGCAACAATTACAAGCATCTCTGGAACAACAATCAACCTCAGCCTTGCTAACAGCGGTTCTGTATCAGGAACCGGAACATTCGTTCACTCTGGAATTTTCTCTGGAGCATGGCGTCGTGTTTCAGCAACATTCTCTGGTCTACCAACATATGCTACTGGTCTAACCGCTAAGTGGGCATATGTAGGATTCCTAATTCCAGCAAACACAACTATGCACATTGATAACGTTCAGGTTGAAACAGGTTCTTCTCCTTCAGCATGGCGTCCACCAACATATGAAACTGGTCTAGGACTTCGTCTATTATCAACAGATACAACCAGCGAAAATATGGAAGTTTCACATGACTGGGTTAAAGCAACTCCTGGTGTTCAATACACAGGTTCTGTTTATGCCTGGGCATGGAAGGAATATCGCACATCTTCTGCTTATCTTGAGTTCTATGACATTGACCAAAACTTAATTGGCTCAAGAACTAACGGAACAACAATTTTTGTTCCTGTAACTGCAACTAAGATGGGTTCATCTACACAGGCTCAATCAACTGCTGGAAAGCGTATGAGCGCTACAGCAACAGCGCCTGGAACTGCTGCTTATGTTCGTTTTGGTGTTCAGTTCAATAACGCCGCAAATAACAATACAGGTGGTCAGGAACCAGAGTTCTATCTTGCTTACGCACAGTTAGAAGTTGGCTCTACCCCAACCTTCTACAAGGATGGAAACACCACCGGCTTCACATGGGCTGGCGAGTCTCACTATTCAACAACAATTACTTCTCCTCTAGTTGCTGCTAAAGGTGGCGGAGGTGGAGGAACTTATAACTCTAACTTCCGTTTCTGGCAGTTTGGTCTTCCTGGTGCAAACTATGGTGGACATGCAACAACCAACTCACCTACCTCTCCAACATATGCTGGAGGTGGAGGTGGAGCAGGTTCTGCTGGAGCAAATGCTATTGCTTACTATGCTGCTGTATCAGGTGGTAATACTACTACTGGATATGGTTCATCTGGTTCTACACAACTTCAGTTCATTCCACAAAATGGAAACCTTGGAGGATATGCGGTTACAGGTAGTAACGTAAACATTCCTCACTACGGTGGAGATGGTGGTCTAGGTGTTGATGTGAATGGAGCAGGAACACTTGACCAGCACTACCTCGGTGGAGGTGGCGGTGGAGGCGGATGGAATACATTCGCACAGGCTGGCTTCAACAACCCTGGCCGTGGAAACGGTGGCGGTGGTAAGGGTGGACATACATACCTTGCTTATCTAACAGGTATTGAATCTGGCTCACTTATCACTGACATCTACTCTCGTGGATTTGATGGAACACCTAATACTGGCGGTGGCGGTGGTGGAGCAGGTTCAAACGGAAACAACTCTCCGTTGACCCTTGCTACACATAACGCATCTCAGTTCTTAACATTTGAAAACAACTCGTTGACTGACCTCAACCGTTGGAACCCAGATTACAACTGCTCTATCGCAATTTCTGCAACAACTCCAGCATATGGAAGTTTTATGCTAAGGGCTACTGTTCAAGATGCTGGAAACATCCGTGTAAAGACCTCTTGGTCAGATTTCCCAATCTTGCCTAGAACACAACTTTATTTCTCTGGATTTGCTTTCCGTCTTGGTTCAACAAACACCAACCCTGGAACTCCAAATATTGGAACTAAGGTTGCTCGTCCAGTAGTTATCTGGCTTGACATCAACAAGCGTGTTATCCGCGAAGACCGTCCTTCTACAAACGCAACTTTGGTTGCTGGTTCTTGGACAAAAGATGTTGCTAACACAATGCAGGTATGGCAGCCATCATTGGCTCCAGCATCTGCCGCATACTTCCAGGTTGCTGTTGAAGCGCTATTCATGTCAGGTGGAGACACCCTTGATATTGACTTCAACACACTTCAGTACTATCCATACGTTTCTAACGGTGGAAATGGTGCAGATGGAACTGTTATTATCCGTTACGCAGAGAAGTTCACAGCGTAGTAGGAATAGGAGAGGATACAAATGAGAAAATTCGCTCTTATCGGAGGCGGCAAAGTTGCTAACGTTGTCGTTGCCGAAAATGCATCAACAATTGGCCCAATGGCAGATGCCTTTGTTGTCGTTGATATTACTGATATGGAGCCAGCACCTTCTACAGGTTCTTCTTATGATTTGAAGACCAAGAAGTTTGCTCCAGCAGTACCAGATAACATGCAATCACTACTAACTGGAGATGTTCTTGTCTTTGAAACACCAACAACTCCAGCACCATCAGCGCCTAAGGCTTCTACAAAGAAGAAGTCTGCTGACGAGACACCTGCGGAGGAATAAACAATGCCAATTACAATGTCACCTCAGGTGCTAACCGCATCTCAGGATGCCTACATCACTCAGGGAGTCACGGCCCGTCTTCAGACCTTGTCTGGAGCAGCGGCATCTGGCTCTGTATCAATCAGCGTCATTGACTACCCCGTAACGGTTTTGTCAGCACAAACTAGTTCTTCTACAGTATCGTTTACAAACGTTCCATCAAACTATGCAAATACTTGGTGGGTAGAAATTGCTGGTCGTGGAGCAAACACTGTTACATTTACTGGAGTCACATGGGATGGCGGCTCTGCCCCATCTTTTGCTGCTGGAACTGCTAAAAGCGTAGTAGAGTTTTATAGCCGTGACGGTGGAAGCACTATTTATGGTGTTCTTCGTTTTGCTAACGTTGCCTAGTTCGTTCTAATAAAAATCCCCCGTGTCAAAGCGGGGGTTTTTTATTTAATTAGGTAGGATGTAGACATGAAAATATGCGTATACACAATAGCCCTAAATGAAGAGCAGTTTGTTGAGCGTTGGTATAACTCGGTAAAAGATGAAGCAGATTATCTACTTATTGTTGATACTGGCTCCACGGATAAAACCGTTGAGTTGGCAAAATCTTTAGGAATCAATACAGCACAGATATGTGTAAAGCCTTGGAGGTTTGACACTGGAAGAAATGCTTCGCTTGCGTTAGTTCCTGCTGATATGGACTACTGCATACCTTTAGATATGGATGAAATTATGCTTCCTGGTTGGCGTGCGGAATTACAAAAAGCATTTGATGCCGGAGCAACTAGACCTAGATACAAATATGTTTGGAATTGGAACCCAGACGGAACTCCAGGTCTTACCTTTGGTGGAGATAAAATTCATAAGAGACATGGATATAGATGGAAGCACCCAGTCCATGAAGTTCTTACTCCAGACCGCATGACAGAAATTCCTTTTTGGACAGAAGCAGTGATGGAGCATCATGCCGATAATTCAAAGTCTAGGGCTCAATACTTACCTCTACTAAAACAATCTACAGAAGAAGACCCGAACGACGATAGGAACGCTTTTTACTACGCAAGGGAACTTTTCTTCTATAACAAATTTGGAGAGGCGTCAGCAGAGTTTAGACGCCATCTATCTCTACCTACCGCAACGTGGAGAGCAGAGAGAGCAGCGTCATATCGCTATTTATCAAAACTTCATCCAAGCGAATCAGAAATTTGGCTCACTCTTGCTCACGAAGAAGACCCAAGAAGAAGAGAAGCCTCTGTTGATTTAGCAAAACTCTATTATCGTCAGAGTCGCTGGCAAGACTGCTATGAGGCTGCTAATAGAGCGCTAAGCATCAAAGAAAGACCAATGGAGTATCTAAACGAGGCTGAAGCGTGGGGATACACCCCTCACGATATGGCTTCTATTGCTTCATATCATTTACAAAAATATGAAGAAGCAGTGATGCACGCTAAAAATGCCCTTGAGTTAGGTCCAGATAGTGAAAAAGAAAGACTGATGGCCAACCTACAGTTCTGCGAGGATAAATTAAATGACAAAGAATAGTTACCCTAATTGGTTTACTGTCACTGCTCAGACTCCTTTTTCAAAATATCTTGGAGAGTTCAAAGATAAGCAAGTAGACTTTTTACAAATAGGAGCATACACAGGAGATGCTACCCTCTGGCTTTTTGAGAATATATTGACTAATCAAGAATCAACCTTAACAGATGTAGATACATGGGAAGGCTCTGATGAAGTTGTTCATAAAAAGATGGACTGGGACGACGTTGAGACAGTGTATAACTCAAGAACAAAACAATTTATTGAAGATGGGCGTCTTATAAAGATAAAAAACACTAGCAACAACTTTTTCTCAACAAACAACAATATGTTTGATTTTATATATGTTGATGGGGACCATACTGCTATGGCTGTTCTAAAAGACGGACTTAGTGCCTTTAATTATCTAAAACCTGGCGGAGTTCTAGCCTTTGATGATTACACATGGAGTGAGGGAAGCGGCGACATAATGAGAGACCCTAAGCCAGCAGTAGATGCTTTTCTTTTATTCCACAAGAAAAATATATCTGTTATTGAGATAGGGAGTCAGGTTTGGCTAAGGAAGAACGCTTAACGTTTTTTCTTAGTTTTGCTTTTTCCTTTTCTTTAGCCTTCTTCTGCTTCTCTCTATCTCTGCGCTGACGTTCCATTCGCTCACCGCGGTCAACTTTATATGCTTCAACAGCATTTGCGCTTGTTCTACTCTTCCAAGCAAATCCGCACTCTAAACAAGTAACAACTTTTGCTGTATTCCAACGTCCAGAACTATCAAGTTGAACTATTGATGTTTCAAGTTTATTAGGTCTTGCTGTGCAGTAAGGGCAATTTGGATAACGACGTCTGCGTGTTTCTTCGCCTAAATAAGAAACAGATAATGCTCTACGAATATCAACTTCATCTCTACCGCCCCAGACACCCCAGATTTGACGATGCTCTAGAGCCCACTGTAAGCATTGCTTGCGAACAGGACAGGTAAAGCACATATTTTTTGCTGCATATTTTTTCTCAAACTCTGGAGAGAAGAACCAATCTATCTTGTTGCGATTTATTGGTTTAGCACATAGTGCTTCTGATTGCCAATCAAGGCTGTCCGCTGGTTTCCACACATGTGTTAATCTACACTATTCATGTATAAAAGTATGCTTCAACACGCCTATCAATCTATATTTCTATCAAAGTAATTTCTAGTGGTTCTTCTACAAAATCCCCATAACGAGTTTCTCCGTCTGGACTACAAACAATATATAGATGTTCACCTTCAAGAAGACCACAGTGCGTATACTCAACTACGGAATCCTCTAACAACTTAAATCCATGACCTAAGGAAAAAGCAACTCCGTCACGTTGGAGTGCAGAAGCAAGAGCCCTGCGAACTATTTCATTGGTAGTATCTACTGAATCAAAAGTATAATAGATTACGGGGTCTTGTTTGATGGGATTGTATTCATAGCCATCCCACTCCATCCAGAGGCTTTCTCCAGGTCTTTTGTCTTTCACTTTTTCTACCTAACTACTTATTCTTCGTCAAGCATACTAAAGTCAAACTCAAATCTGTTGTAGGAATTGCTATCTTCCCCAATAAAATATACCTTGGTAGGGTCAAGCATTTCATAGATGCCAGCAATAGTTATTTGTCCACACATACAGCAAACATCAACATTACCTAGAGTAATGTGTTCTGGAGTATCTACGCCGACTAACTTCATTGTTATGTTGCCGCCCTCGTCCATACTCTGAGGTTCCCAGTTTGTATGGTTTTCAAGCCAGCACTGCTCACAAAGTGCTAGTGGTCGCAATGCATGTTCTGCTGCCATAGGACAATTTTAGTCCCAATACTTATCGTAGAGTCTTCAATTCGCCATCAATAACTATGTTTCTTTGGCGTCTTATGTTTCTTCTTTGCTGAGGCGTTGTGCCTCCCCAGATGCCGAATAATTCGTGGCTTATTGCCCATTCAGCACACTCAGCAATATGCTCGCAAAGTGAGCAAACTTTTATTGCTGACCTATAGTCTTCTCGTGATGTCTCTTTGTTATTTACTTTCTCAGAATCTTCAAAAAATGTCTCTACACCAATCTGAGAACATAGTGGATTTTCAAAACTCCATGGCTCATTAGCCATACCTTCCTCTTTCTATGCAGTTAGTTATTGCTGTTGTTGGGTTTTATGACTTTCTATTAAACCAACTTCATAACCGCAGCCGGCATAGCCAGCAATATCTACCCATGTATCTGGTTGGTAGCCAGACTTTGAAGCATAACGAGCAACCTTCAAGCCCACCATCATCATTGCGACGTCTTCATTACTGATAGGGACTCCAAGGATTACAGACCAAATCTGTGCTGTTCTTTCAAAGTTATCTTCGGGAGCACCATACTGTTTATTTCTATCGCCAGAAATAATTTTTGCTGCTTCCCGAAGGGCTTCAACACGAATAGGGGTTTCTTGTGTTTGCGGTGTTTGGTTAGTATCCATTTTTTACCTTTGCTATCACCTGAGCAGTGTAGGTAGAAGAACTCTGCTCGTCAATACCTTTTTCAATAAAAATTTCATAATTTACTTTTTTACCAATGTCTTCAGTTGTGTCAAGATATTTTGAAAGTTCTTCTTCAGTTTTTGAAACCACATCTGAATGATTTGAACCACTTACAAAGAACTTTATAGTTGTTGTGTTCATACTAACTTTTCCAAGTTTTCTGGTCTGAAGTGGACTCCATCTAAAAGAGGAGTTCTTCCATCATCACTTTTTACAACAATATCTCCATACCGAACACCAACAATTTTTCCACGACGCCCGTTGAGATGATACTTCCCACTTGCCTCGTCAAAAGCATCAAATTTAACTCTGACTATGTCGGCTACTTTGACATCACCAGCCTGTGCTGGAACCCAAGTTTCATTCTTATCTTCTTTTACTAAAGCATGACCTAGAGCCAACTTAGAAAACAGTTCTACTACTTCTTTTGATATATCGGTCTTAGGTGGCTTTTTTACATTTTTCCATGCATCTAATAACTCAAGGACAGCGTCCCCGGTCATTTTTCTTGTTTTATTTTGAGTAAGTTGTTCTTTTACCCAATCCATATTTAACTCTGACATATATCTCCTTATTAGTTTTTGGTTGCCGCCCTTGCGGACGGCAACCCAAACTTTTTCTAACTTAGATTAGAACGGTGCTGCTGGAGCAGAAGCAACTGCTTGTGGTGCTGGAGCAGGTGCTGGAGCAGGAGCAGGAGCAGGTGCTGGAGCAGCGGCAGCAGGTGCTGCTGGAGTTGTAGCCGCCGCTGCTGCTAGAGCAGCATAGCGACGAATCTCGTTGCGCTTGTTGCCGTTATAGACACGGCTTCCCACAGTTCCACGGAACTTGCGACCAACTAAAACCTGCTCAATCTGAGCATTGGTTGGTGCAGGAACCTGTGTAAAGAACTGCTGTGTGATTCCCATAGCGTGCATCTTTCCAAAGAAAATTGAAAGTGCATTTTTATTTTCTGGAGAGACAGTTAGGTTGTCCCATACAAAACGCTTGTTGTAGGCGCCGCCTTCAACTTGTGTCTTGATAGAGAACATTGTCTTTCCAGTTGCTGTGACTTTTGCTGTTGCTTCAATAACAGTTAGGTCATATTCGCCATCTGGTAGTGGCTCGTAACTGCTGCTGATTTCACCAGCATCTTTGATTAGGTCGCCCCAATTGAGTGTAGACACTATTCGCTCGCTTTCGTTTCAGTAGTTTGTCGTGGTCCAAACACTTGGTCAAGCATCTTTTCCAAGTGAAGGGTTTCTTGCTCAATGACTTTGCCTAGTCGTCCTTGAACTCGTTCTCCAGCCTCATAGTTATTAGTTCTCTCCACATACATGCGGCGAGTCTTAAGATTTGGCTGGGTTGGGTCTGGATTCATTCTTTCCTCAACGGTAAGAGCGCCCAGAATGTCGTAGAAGTATGGTGCTTGAATTGCCAACTGACCCTGCAAGTAAGGACGGTATCTTCCATCACGGTCCTGCTTAGCCATAGCAGTAAGAACCACTGCCTCTAACGGATTTGTAGCGTGCATTGTTAGGTCACGAAGGTCACGCAATAGCGCACCCATGTGACGCAACAACTCGCCCCACTGCTGTTGTGTCATCTGATTGACACCAGCAATGTTTTCCAAGCATTTAACTTGGAGTTCTGATACAGAGTCAATAATTAGACTCTTGAAGTGGTGCTTACCTAACTGCAACCACTGATATGTTTTGAGAACAGTGTCGTAATCACGAACTGTGACTACGCATGTGTCCCATGTCCCGTCAGCCAAAGGCGGCTCCTCACGCAACGGGTCCCAATACTTAACAATGATAGGCAAGAAACGATGTCCGCCTTCAACGTCAAGCATTAGGCGAGGATATGGCGCTGTGACAGCAAAACTGGATTTACCAACTTTACTCTCTCCATACACCATGACTGTAAGTGAGCGTTGTATTTGGCTCATTGTCACTCGCTTCCTTTTTTCTCTGTTTCATAGTATGCATAAGGGTCTGCTTCCTTATACAAATCGCTAATTACCTCTTCAACGGCTTCACCGTTGTCAAACATCGGGCAAATAGCGAAAAATTGGCATTTCCATTTGCAGTCACGAGTTGTTGGTCGTGGATACGCAACAAAATGATGAGGCTCTCCAGCATCAAGAGCAGTTCTTGTTCGCATCATGTCTGACAGAACTCCATGAATTCTTAGCCAGAAATTTCTAAGCGCAAACGTATTATGACGAACTTCAATCTGTTTGTAGTATGGAGGCTTAGAAGCAGCAGTGCGCTTTACCTTCTTTAGCATTGTAAAAATGCCACCTTCGGTGCGTTGTTCTTCTTCACCATGCTTGAGTTTTTCTAAAATCATATATGTAAGAATTTGTTCATTCATATTTGCTGTTCCAGCAAACTCATCTAGAGAGCCACCTACGGTTTTGAAGTCACGGAATAGTTTGACGCCATCCGCCTTGCGACGAACACGCATATCAATCTTTCCTTGTAGTTCAACCTCTCCGTTGAACATTGGCACGACAATCTTTTCTTCCGTTGAGACCATTTCAAGTTCTGCGTCTAAACCTTCTTCAGCAACCCATTGCTCGTATCCCTCAAGCATGATGCGACCCATCTCTGCCTCTGATTCCAAGTTTGAGGTATCTTCAAAGTTTTCTAATAGAATTTTTTTGTCAGCATCTACTAACTCGGCGTGTGCTTGAAGCAGCGGAACGTTTTGAGAATAGTGAGTATCTAAGGCTGCGTGAATGCGACTACCAAATGCGAGCGCACCAGTAAATTCTTGAAACTTAGGCTGTAGACCGCGGTAGTAAGTAAGCCACCAACGTCTACGGCAATCTTTGAAAGTTTGTATCTCTGAGTTGGAGATACGAACTACTTTGTCATTTTCTGTCATAGTTTTCCACTCTTATCATCTTGTAGTAGTCGCAATAGTTGGTCCTTATCACGAACAATCTGTTCAAAGTTATCAGCCTTTGTCTCAAGAACGTGGATGACACGCTCTTCAATAGTGCCTTCCGTGACATAATCAGTGATAACAATTGAGTCGTGAATCTCGCTTCCAATGCGGTGAACTCGGTCTAATACTTGCTTGTAATCAACTAATGACCAAGGTCGCTGAAGCATAACTAGACGGCGAGCCGTCGTCAAGGTAATACCGACTCCACCTGCCTGTGCCGTAAAAAGAACCCACTTAGTGACACCAGATTGAAAATCATCAATTGCTTGCTGACGCTCATCTTCGTCTTGGTCGCCAGTAATTAGTCCATGTGGTATTTTCTTCTTAGTCATCTCAGCGCTTAGAAGATTGATAAGTTGTTTGGAGACAGCGCTTACAGCAACTGAATCATCTCCAAAGTCTCCGTTTTCAATGTCTTCCATCAATGCTTCTACCTTACAAGAAGGCATGTCTAAAATAGCCTTTGTTTCTCCAGTAAGTTCATCTACTTCTAAAGTAGCACTAGCACTAGCAAACTGTAAAAGACGTATGGTCTGAGTCAAAATACTTGGAGCAGAGAGAATGTCTCCAGAAGAGAGTTCTGCAATCATGTTGTCACGCATTTGCGCATAAGCCTTGGCTTGTTTTGTAGACATCTCAACATCTCGGCGCTCATTCATTACTGGCGGTAGATGAGGCAAAACAACTTTTTTTAACATACGACGCATATATGGATTTACGCTCTTATAGAACTCATCAGTCATTGTTGGTTTGACGCCAAGAACCATCATTCCACCAAAGGCATTGAGCATGACATCAATCATTCGGTCAATCCACTTGGTCTTTGAAGGCCAGTCTTTTGGAGACAACCAGTGAAGTATTGCCCATAGGTCAACTACATTGTTTGCAATTGGAGTTCCAGTAAGTGCAAAACGGATTTCAGCATTGCCACTAGCAGACCACAAAGCGCGACTTTGTTTGCTCTTTGGGTCTTTTGAGCGATGAATTTCATCAGCAATTACAGCCTTAAAATCTATATTGTTGAGTTCTCTAAGATGAACCTCGCAACGGCTTTCACTAATTTTTTCATCTTGTCCGCCGCAAGCCTTGCATCTAGTTAGTGCAATAGAGCCATAGGAAACGAGTCTTGAGTGAGAGCGAAGGGATTCCCAGTTGATAATAAAAACTTGGGCTGGTTCTTCAAATTGCTTTTTACGCTGAGCAGCAGAGCCTTTGATTATTTGAGTGACTACAGAATCAGGCCACCATTTTTGGAACTCTCTGGCCCAGTTCTTTTTCAAGGTGTTAGGACAAACTACAAGAATAGGAAAAACATCTTCACCTTTATCGTGAAGAGCCTTTAGAGCCCTAATAGCCTGAGCGGTCTTTCCTAGTCCTGGTTCATCGGCTAGAAGCGCTCGTTTGGCTGTGCTTAGGAAGGCTACTCCAGCCCTTTGATGAGGGAATAGGGCTTCATCACCTTCATAGGTATCTAACTCTCTTAGAGCCAGCGCAGGATTGATTCTTGTGTTGATATGGTCTGCTGCCCACTCAGCAAGTTTGGGTTGAATCTCTAGTTGGTCTTTGAATGTAGACCGTAGGGCTAAACATGTTGTCCAACTTAGTGGAACCCTCCAGACACCCTCAGAAACGTTCCAGGAGGCCCCTGGAAGGCTTTTACAGAGTTCTTTTAGCCTCCAGTCAGCACTTATTACTATATGTTCGCCTGAGGCATCTATGTCCACTGAAACTGGCACTAGTGGTTCCTTTCGTCACTAAGAAAAAAATTTTTTATTGCGGCTTGAAATATTTTTTCTTCTATTTGTTAGTCTAGCAGGATTTTTGGTTTCCAACCAACTCTAGTCATTTTGAGTAGGGCGTGTCGGGCAGCATCTAGGGCGTGACCCCCACCCCCCACATGCCACACCCCTATCTTCTTTAGGGCTGGGTTTGGAAACATTGATTTAGCGTCTACAGGGGCTTGAAAGGATATTTCTGCTGGGTTATACCCATTTACCCTACATAGATGCTTGAGGACACCAATCTGTTCAAGACTATAAGGAGCCTGAGAGTTTCTAACAGTTTGAGCGTTTATTATAAATCTTTCGCAAACTACATAAAAACTACCATACGACTGTTTGTTTGCCAATATTGGTTCTATAGATGAAGCAAATGACTCTTGGTCTGCTTCAGCAGAAATTACTTTTGTTGGTAGTTGTTCTTGATTTTGGTCCCACTCAATAAAAACAATTCCAGTAGTTTGTCCTGGGTCAACCGCTAATACACCAATCATCAGTATTTATCTCCCCAAGTCTCTAGTGGACCATCAACATCCGCTGTAAGTGGGACAGCCCAGCCTTCTTCGGTTGTCATACATTGCTGAACAATTCTTTTTATTTCTTCAGCATCTTCTCGTGGTGCTTGTAAAACAATTTCATCGTGGACAGGAACAATCAATAGTTCAGTCAAGTCTGCTTGGTCCAGTTTTACAAGGTTACTTTTGAAGACCTCTGCCGCCCCACCTTGAATCAAATAATTTACAAGAGTGTAGACACGACCTTGGTCGCAAGGGATTCTTCTTCCAGTCCAAGTATGAACAAATCCTTGACCAGTATCGCGCTCTCGCATCATTCCAACATGTTCAATTTCTTTTTGGAAACGAATCATTCCTGGATAGCGAATATCAAATGCGTCTGATACCGAGCGCATTTGCTCCTCAGCAACTCCAGCAGTAATTGCTTGTTTAGCAACACCTGCTCCGTAAAGACGACCATAAACCATTCCTTTGATAAGAGTTCTGCGCTTATCAGACTTTTGCATATCTGGTTCTTGATAAACCTCACGTCCAATTTCAGTGAACGGGTCAGAACCAATTTGGTCAGCACGATTGAATAGTCGTATCAAGTTCGGGTCTTGCGACAAAGACGCAAACATACGGAACTCAACTTGGTCAAGGTCAGATGTAATGATGACATGCTTGTCATCTCTAGGAATAAATGCTCGGCGCACAGTTTCGTCTCCCTTAGGAAGAGTCTGTAGCGCTGGGTCAGTAATTGACATACGCGATGTCCGTGCGCCGAGCGTTTTGACGGATGGATGAAGAACCCCATCAATATTTTTATCAATGAAGTTCAAAAAATAAGTATTAGCAAGTTTTTCCGCTTTGCGTAACTGAACAACTGTTTCAGCAAGATTTTTTACTTCAGCATTACCATCTCTAATAAGAAGTTTTAGTTGGTCTTTTGTGCACGCCTTTTGCCCACTTGGGGTGAGTTCAGTAATCTCTCCACCCAACTTTTCAAAGAGACGGACAAGTTGAATATTGCTTGTAAGGCTTGTTCCAGAGTAGGTATTAGCACCCCACTCTTTAACACTTGTTGTGTAATCAATTAGTTCTTGATATTTCTTGCGTGAGTAATCAACATCAATGCGAGCGCCATTGATTTCCATACGAGTGACAATTTTGCGGGTTGCCATTTCAAGTTCATATGCCTTGTGATATGGCTTTCCAGGGCCGCACTTTTCATAAAATTTTTCCCAAAGACGCATAGTTAGGATTGGGTCAAGCGCACCGTAAGCCCAATAAGGCTCAAAGTTGATGGGAACAGTTCCCCAAGTCCAACCATTTTCAACTAAACCTTCATCTAGTTTTTGTTGAAGATATGCGCCTCTTGGGTCAATAATATTTTCTGCTAATACTTTCAAAGCACCTGGACCAAGTGGGTCAATCAGATGAGCCATAATCATTGTGTCGTGAGCACGGTGCCAAGGAATTTCCCAACGAGATTTGATTGCAAACCATCGTGCTTCAAACGCTATGTTGTGACAAACAAGTGGGCCATCAAACTTATCCATTGCTTCATAAAAAACTCCAGACCATTCGTTCCAAGGAATTGCCCAACCCTTTTGAGAATCACCAACTTGAACAAGTCTTAAATCTCCATGCCAAGGAGATAAAGCATCACTTCGTGGTCTTCCTGGTCGTTCACCAGTTTCAGTATCAATAGCAATCGCGTTGTAAGGACGACGCTCACCGAGCCAATGAATAAAATCCGAGGCTTTTTCTGCGCTATTAACTAGCGTTACTTCTATTCCTTCTAATCCTTGCGTCATTTGTCCTTCTTACTAGCAGTTGTAGGAATCTTACGGAATCATCTCTATTCTGTAAATACTATCCACTCTTTCATCATTTTCTGCTGCCTCTTCAAGCAACCTTTGTGCTACATTAGTTAGGTAGCGAGCACCATTTTGGTCATACTTATATAGAGCATCTAAGACTGGTTTAGGGTCTTCACTTACTTGCGCCCAGTAACGATATTTTTCTGGAAAAACAAATGGAAGGTTTTTAGTAGGTCTACATTCTTCACACGGTAGAGCATCACGGTCTAATTCTTTAGGATTTGCTTCTACTAATCCGTAACGAGTTATAAGAGGACAAGCAGCACCATGAAAAACTAAAGATACTCCAATTCGTGACAAAACATAAGAGCCGTTTTCTGTCCTATAAAGGGCAAATTCAATCCACCGAGTTGAACCCCTACGCCAAGAAGAAGAGTCGGCAAGTAAACGTCCTTTGAACTGTAGGGTTCTAGAGCCGTCTTTTACCTCAAACATTTTAGTCTTTCTTCTTCCTTGCGTCGGCAGGATTAAATTTTGTCATACGTTGGAGAGGCTTATTTGCTGCTTCATCGTCTGACGTATCTGGTATCTGGTCAGCAAGAACCTTTGATATGTGGTCAAACTCTTCTTTTAATTTAGTGTAATTAGCCCTAATGATAGCAATTTCTGTCTCATAGGCAGAGACCAGTTCCCCGATTCTCTGCCTTAGAGCAGTAATAACTAAATCTTTTTCGTTAGATTCAGTCATAAAATTACTCAGAAACGAGTAGCGACTTCAGTTCAGCAATTTTTGACTGACCATCAGAGATTTCTTGCTCTAATTGAGTAAGAAGTTGTTGGTCTTTGTTTGTTGCTGTATTAGCAATAACCTTTTGAATCTCAAGGTTATAGAGGTTATATTCAACGCTGCGAATATGGTTAATAACAATGTTGTTTTTGTCAGCATCGTTGAGGTATTCGTATTCTATGTTAGCCATCGTTTTCTCCTTATGTCTGGGTTATCTATGATAGCAGTTTGCTATCTATAGAGTTTCTTCTTCAGTAAGTGTCGCAATCATATTTTCAATGATTACTTTTTTCTCTCTAAATTCGGCGAGAACCTCGGCTCTCGTGGGCTTCCCTTCTACATCAGCATCGGGGTCTAAAGCAATGTCTGTCTCTAGTGCGGAAGTATGAAGAATTATAGAAGTTAAATTTGCATTTAGAATTTCTAGTTTTTGATTAGTATTCATGCTATGCCCAATTTGTAAATCCGCTAAAAGCACTACTTAGACCAGTAGTGGTATTATTTGCTCTTACTTGTGTTCTAGCCCAAGAGTTAGCCTGCGCTCCTGTTTGTCCGCCACCAGTAGATGCTCCAAAGAAAAATGTTTGAGTTCTTAGTGCAGGACCACCACTATTATTGGCAAATTCAACAAAAAATTCAAGGTTAGTTGCGTTTGATGCAGTTGCTGATAGTGTGAAGTTGTTTCCAGAAGCCCAAGAAATACTAGGACCACTTGTAATTACTGGCGCAGTTGGCGGCGGCGCACTTGCTCTAGTTCCAGTTGCTCCAGCGCTCCAGTTTGATTTTGTTCCAGTAGGGTTTCCGCTTTGATATGCCTGAACATAGTATGTGCGACTTCCTCCAGCAGAAATAGTCGTATCTAAGAATGAAGTTCCACTACCATTCCACCCACCAGCGCTACTTGGTCCACCAAAGTCAGGAGCGTTGTCGTATCCAGGAGGACCTCCCCACCAAATACCGTAGTAAGCAGCACCAGACACAGCAGACCAAGAAATATTAACTCCATCAGTTCTGGTTGTTGTAGCAGAAACTCCACTAGGAGTTGCAAGTTGATTTCCTTGCGTTGAGTATGTGCTTCCACCAGCATTTATAGATATATAACCTTCATTATTTGCTCCGTATAGTAATAAACTATAAGAAGTATTTGCTGTAAGTCCGCTATAGATTACGGTGCCTCCAGCACCTGAAGCGGCAGGGCTTGTAATGATTTGGTCTAGATTTCCGTCTTTGTAAGCATAGATTCTCTGAGAGCCGCTTCCTGTATAACTCAGTGTTATAGAGTTTTGTGTTCTTGCACTTAGCGCTACGCTCGTTGGAGGACCATACACTGCTCGGTAGATTTGAGGAGAATAAAAATCAACTGTAGAGCCATCTGTTCCAACAACTCTATCTCTAAATCTAAACATATTTGCAGATGAACTTGCATAAGTGTTATTCATGGCTACTGATGAAGTTAGACCACCAGCACTTGTCCAATCACTATCTGCACCAGTATAATTAATGCTAGTAATAGTCAACATTGAAGAAGTTATGCTTGTTGAGTTGGTATAGCCTCCAGCAGTTCCAGTTAAAAGTGTAGGAACTTCTGCTCTTCTTGGTGTTCCGAAAGCATCTACGGAGCCACCACTAGTAGTAATTACTGGAGCAAATGATTGGCTTGGCGGCGAGCCAGCAAGTGCTTGACCTTGAACAACGACGTTAGTAGCAGTCTCATATCCAGTTCTTGCTTTACTTACTGTAACTGTAGCAAATTGATTAGAGGTAAGCCCTGTCTGAGTCACCAATCCAGTACTGGTATTAATAGTTGCAGTTCCAGCAGTTGTTGCTACTCCATATGTAGCAGCAGACTCAAAGGTGCTGTCATCTACGTTTGTAATTTGGAAAGTAAATCCACCAGCAGTTCTAGTTACAGCACCTGCTTGATGCTGTCTTGCTGGTCTAATTACTGTAAAGGATACGACTCCATCGTCATTTGAGCCAGAAGTTACGCTTCTTGATGTCCAACCAGTAGTTCCTTGATTTACTGTAAAGTCGCTGCTGTCTGTTGAAGAAGATAGCCAAGTATTTTGAATTGAACCGTTGACTGTATAAGCAGTGTTTGCAACGTAATCAGTTAGGCTGTTTTCTATGAACAATACATAAACAGTGCCGCTAAAAGTTAAGTATGCTTGATACTCTAAAATTTTAGATGCATCTAAATATCTATTTCCTCTGTAACGAATCCAAGTTCCACCGTTATCTACTTTACTGTAGCAATACTGCATAACCAAATCTTGAGCAGCAATATTTAGGAAACCACCAGGGGTTGGAATTGGACTAAAGTAGTTATTAGTTGCCATAGTAGCATTGCCAAAGTAGCCATTAGTAGAAACGTAAAAAGTGCTACCAGCACCAATACTTGGAGCATTGCTTAAGTATCTTCTAGAACTCGTATCTTGAGGAGACGGAGCAACAGTAACTGTGTTGGTAGTTGCTGTATTAGAATTAAATTGAACTGTTTGGGTAGTTGGGTAGACAAGATTTACATATCTTCTTGCGTATAGTGATGCTGTAAGAGTTCCAGCAGTTACCTGCGCAGATGTTGATGTTGTGGCAGTGGCTGTTTCTGGGATACTAAGACCAGTTCCTACTCCACCATAGGTTCCGTAGTAAAAGGTTGCTCCGATAGAGTTTACAGAACTTATAGATACTGTTCTATTTCCATTATCTGATAGAACAAATGTTGGTGGGCTTGGCTTTACTGTGCTGTTTGCATCACTCGTTGAGTCAAATCTTTCAGTAAAAGATTGGCCTTTATATGAAGACACAACACTTGCATCAAGAACATCTCCAATATAAGTGCTAGCAAGAGGTATAGAAAAACTCTTTGAAGTAGCACCTGATATTTGTTGAAAAGTTACAGTTCCACTTCTATACCATTTATAAGTATGAGTCCATCCAGGGTCATCAAAACTTGGACTCCAACCAGTATTTCCAGTAGTAGGACTTGTTCCAGTCATAGTTACTGCATATCCTGGCTCAAAGGTTCCAGTGATGTATATAAATCCAGTCGTAGGGCTTTCTAAAGTTAGATTATCTGTTCTTGATGCTTGTCGCGTTCCAATAACATTACAAGCGCTCCATGATGTTGTTCCATCAGCACCAAATTCATTGAATGGAGGGATTGTTCCAGAGGTAGATACTCCAGTTTGACCAGAGCCATTGTATGCAGTAACTGAAGAAACAAGAACTGTTTGTCCAGTTGTCCAAGAGCCATTTGCAGCATAGTCGTGTTCAATATCAACAAAATTTACATCTTCAACATTTATTGTTCTTGTCCAATCAATACTTCCATTAGTTGCAGCAGAGTATGCATTTATAAACACTCTATAACTTACAGCACTTGTTGCTGCTGGTTTTGTCCAAGAAATTCTTATGTAATTTTTTCTATTGTTATTTGCTGTAACAGTCTCCGTGTGGTTTCCAGAACTATTAACTGTCCAATAATCTGTTGGGCTTGTTACGGTAGACGATGCTGTAGTTCCATTTGGTCTTGTGATTTGACTTGTCCAGTTGTTCATAGTTGTTACGTTGAACGAGCCAGTTTTTGCATACGCAGGGCCAGTAATAGTAGAGGTTCCCCAGGTCCAGTCCCAGCGGTTGAGAGCCGTAGAACTAAGAGTTGGAGCGTTTACACTGAATATAGATGGTCTATATGTCTCACTGGTAGTTACATTTTGAATCGTTACATTGAAAGCAGCAGGAGCAGCAAGAGTATAAACATTTGAATATCCAGAAGTAACATTCGGGCTTCCAGTCTGAGCAGCAACTACATAGAACCTATAGTTACCAGCAACATTCTGAGAACTAGAAAATGTTAGAGTTGTTGTATTTCCAGATGCAACTTGAGTATATGCGCCGCCTCCAGTGCTTCTTTCTAGATACCAAGTGTATGTAATGGTTGTGTCGTTTCCTCCACTAGCAGCGTCCCAAGTTCCAGTAAGGCTTAGCGCCGAGTATTGAAGAACTAGGTTTATAGGTGCAGTTAGTGTTCCATCAGAAACATCTCTAGTAGCAACAGTTATATCGCCAGTTCCAGCACCATTTGTATTGATTGCTCTTAGATTACATACAACAGGTCCATTTAAGTCTGAACTTACAACTGTATATGAACGACCATTTATAGGGTTTCTTGGGTTAGTTGGGTCAGAAAGAATAGAGTTTCGGGTGTATGAACCAGAGTTTGAGTCAAAGTTGAACCAGTAATAGTCAGGTCTAGTGTCGTTAGTTAAAGTAGTGGTTGCTTGAAAACTTGGTTCCCAATAAATTGTGTCGCCAACGAACGGTTGTTTGTCTGTAGCCGGATTTCCAGTAATTGTGTATACAGTTCCAGTAGACGCTCTTCTTAGCCTTAGCAATGTTCCAGAGTTTACGGCTTGACGTTTTTGAATTCTTACGTTATTTGTAAATTGAGTTTCACCAGATTTGATTACTCTTGCTCTGATATACGCTTGTTTTGCTGTTTGAAGGCGATATGTGTCTACATCATCTAAAATTCCAGTGTTATTTCCGCTATAAGCAAGACTCTCCAAAGCCGTAACATAAGAAGAATCAGTAGTAAAAGATGCTGTCTGAGTAGCACCTGTTATGGTTCCAGAACTTCCAGCAATGCTTTCATTTGTCCAACTTGATGTTCCTCCCAACGCATACTGAAATTGATATGTATATGTTCCAGTTGCTATTGACCCTTTATATAATTCAATAGCAAGACCAGCGCTTCTTGAATTTGCCTGAGTTGTATTTCCAGGAAGCCTTAGAATTGGAGTAAAAGTTCCAGTTGTAAATATTTGAACCCAGGATGTTCCTGTATAAGCCCAACCGGAGTTGATTGTTCTCCAAGAACCACCATCATAATAGTACGCGGTATTGAGGGTTCTCCAAGAACCTCCGTCGTAATAGTATGCTGGCATAGTAATCTGTCTCTTTTTCTTTTTATATAACTATTCTTATGTATACTTAAAAATTATATGTCCAGTGGCTACTGCTTCTGCGTTTGTCGGTGCTCCAGTTCCTTGCTGAACACTATCACTAATTACAACAAGAGAGCCATATAAATTTAGTTTATCAGCAAGAAAATCAAGATTACCTGTTTCTCTAAATTCAATATAATCTGGAGCACCGCCTCCATTAGTCCACGACTCTAATTTTATTCCAGAGTTTCCAGCAACAACTCTAAACTCTCCGGTTGCAGATGTAGAGCCTCCAGTAGAAATTAACATTCCACCAGTATCATCGGCATTAGCAGTGCTGGCGCTGTACATGTTAATAGAAGGATAAGAACCTGCTATTCCCATATAGATTGATGCTGCTCCATTTGCATTTTGTAAATTTATGTAAGGACTATTGTAATAGTTATCTCCTCCAGTCAAAACAACTCCAGTTTGAAAAGTACCAAAATCAAAAGGACCTAGTCTTCCAACAGTAGCACCACTTTCATCATAAAACTTGACCTCATCTACATCTGAAAGTTCTACACGGTTCCCATTAGGTGATGTTCTGATAGTTCCACCAGTAATTGTTGGACCAATAATTTCAATAGTGGCGTTAATGGTTCCAGCACCGATTCTACTTGCAGACAAACTTCCAGAAGTAATATTTGTTGCATTGAGTTGTGTGGTTGTTAGTCTTTCAGAGGCAATATTTCCAGCAGTAATATTTCCAGCATTGATATTAGATACAGTAATGACATTTGCGTCAATAGTTCCAGCAGTAAGTTTACTTGCTGATAAAGAAGCAATGGCGTTATTTCCTAGTTGAACCGCTGTTGACCAAGAGCCTCCTGTATAGCGATAAATTTTATTATCGTCATCTGTGTCAAACCACAAATCACCTTCGGCAAAAGGGCCAGTCGTAGGTTGACTTGTTTGACGATAAACTTTATTTTTTCCATTGGCAGTTGTTTGTGCTGCCGCAGCGTTTGCTGCTGCTAAGGCTGCCGCATCCGCTGCCGCATCCGCTGAGGCATTGGCTACTGGGTCAGCAACATCATAGTAACTTTCTGATGTTTGTGAGTAAATCTGAGACCCACCAGTGTCAGCATCTACAACTAAAAATCCTTCTTTAGGATTTTCAATTGAAGATATAACAAATGCAGGGTCTTGTCCTGGCGGAACAACTACTGATGTGCCAAATTCTGCCTCGTCTGCTGATACAGAGTTAGGAGCAATAGCAGCACGAGTAACAACTCTACTTGATAGTTTTGTGCGGATAGGGCGACGCTCTAGGAAACGCAAACGACGCTGAACGTCAGCAAGGTTGTTACCAAGATTTTTATTGCGAGAACGGCGTCTGCTAGGCATTTCTTCTATCCTCTCTCCACTCAGATATTAATTCTAAATCAACTTTTTCAGGGAATGCTGGGCTATCTGGGACAGAAACTTTATAGCCAACAATCTTTCTAACAATAACATTTGTTCGTGGCTCTAAGTCTGATGCTAGACGAGAGCGAACAAAGTCATCATCTATAATGATTGTGCACCAATCTCCTGGAAGATAGTCACCCACTTGAGGGTCAATAGAGCCATTTACAGAAAGATTGAATGTTCCCTCTGGTGGTCTTGCTTCTCCTAAGAAATCTTCGGCATATTTGTATAAAGCAGACTCACCAATAGCAGCAGTGCTTTGGTCATTCTTCTCTTCAACTTGGTCAAGAAGAGGCCATCCTTGATTGAGTAAGTCTGTAGCAGAAGCAGCAGCATATGGCTGAGAAGCATTACCATCTAATCCATCACCATTGCCTGAGACCCACATACGGGTGGCAGCATTCTCAGCGCTCTCGCTAAGAGAGAAGTCGGTGATGTTCCCAGGATACTCAAATACGACAGCATCAGCACCAAGAACACTTACTGGATGAACAAGACCAATATATCCAGCGCAAGCAGTAGATGGAACATTATTGAAACCATAACTGTAATATGTAAATGTTGTAGGGGTAGGAGTGCTTACTACTTCAACTTCACCATCAAAAGAAACACCAACATTGTCAACTACAACAATTCTTCCAGTTGTAAGACCATGAGCAGTGGCTGTAGTCAGAGTGGCTAAGTTGTTTGTAAGTTGCTTGTTATTTACTACTACAGGAGTAGGCGGAGCGATATACGGAACAAAGGTAAATGTTTTATAGAAGTTTCCACCAATAAAATCGCAGTCAATTCTGTATTCAAATCCATTGAGGTCCTTTGAGAACTCTTCTAGAATTTCTCCGAACATTCTAAGGTCAGAGCCTCTAAATACTTGTTGGTCATCTCCAATGACATTTGTTGTTGTGCTATTGTCTATTTGAAGACCAAAATCTGAGTTGGCTGTATAGGCTCCATATGTTGAGGCTACTGCCCTTGCTCCACTTTTTACAGTTCCTCCATAGACTGCTTCTGTCGCCTGATTGAGAGTTGCAAACACGTTATATTTGAAAGTGACACTGTTAATAACACTTGCTACAGTCTGAGAGCCGTCATAGTCAGTTCCGACATTTTCAACAACAATACTTTTTCCAGCAGTTAGCCCATGAGCAGTTGATGTAGCCAATACACAACTCTTATATGAGGCTTTTCCTCCAGGTGTCGCTGTGCTTACAACGTCCTGGGTATCTACTACATAACTAAATTGAGTTGATGATGGAACAGCACTAACCTGATATGTTCCGTTAAGAGTTGAGTCCTGAGTAAATGAGATAGTTCCGCTAACAGGACCTGATGTTGCTTTGTCTAAAGTTATTGTTGTTCCACTAATAGAACGAATAGATGTTCCAGCAGAAATTCCAGTCCCAACAACTAACTGACCTGGCTTCAAATTACTTGCGCTGTTAACTGTAATAGTTGAAGAGGCAGCGGCCCCAGTTCCAGATGTCGTATATGTCACGCTATTGCTAATACTTGCAATGCTTACATAATCCCCAACAGCAAGACCATGACTAGAAGAGGTTGTTAGAGTAGCAACGTTATTAGATACTTGTTTTGTAGTTACAGTGAGTTCTGTAGTGTCAATGCCTCTAGAAATTACATTTACTGTTGAAAGACCAGACAGTGCTGAGGATACAGAATATGTTCCACCAACTACAACAGAAATGCTAGTTGATGTAGGTATAGTATCAATTACTTGAAACCCATTTACTCCCGCATCAACATCAACAATCTCTATCTCTTGTCCTTCTATAAAATCGTGAACATTGGCTGTAGTAAGAGTAAATCTGCTTTCTCCGCCACCAATTGATGCTGCTTGCTTATTTGTAATTGAATACTCAATTTCATTGGCTGGCCTAATATCATCATTTACAAATCCTTGACCGCCAAAGTCTTGTAGAACCCAGCCGAGAATTTGACGAGTTGTTTCATAAGCATCAAGAACAACTCTTGCTACCCCCGTGCTTGATGGGCTAAGAGCAAGGGTTACACCAGAAACGGCAAAACTAAAACTTGCTGTAGTAACTGCTGTAATAACTTTATCGCCATTAAGGGCAGCATTGAGGTTTCTTATTCTTACTACTTCACCCTGCTCAAAACCATGAGGAACATCTGTATAAACAGTGGCTACTGAGCCATTTGCAGAATATTTAGAACAAAATACATTTTCTGTTCCATAATACAGAGTCTGCCATACGGCACGGTGATATAGATAACTTACAAACTCTGAAGCATCAACAGTTAGAGATTTGTTTCCAGGAGAATACTGTCTTGACCAGATTATTCCCCCCCATACGCAAGTTTCGTTTCTGAGAACAAACACTGCTGTTTTTCCTGGCATAGTGCTCTCATACAGGTCTAATGCTTCAGTTGCCGCAATAACTGGAATCTTTCCAGAGAAAGAGCCAGCCTTGCTTAGAGCACGCTCATAGGAAACATCCGTAAACGGAACTTCGGAGATAGTTTGATTGGTCAACAAATCAACCAAGAAGTATCTATACTCCGCTGGAGTTATTTCGCTACTTAATACCATTTCGTCTCTCTTTGTCCTTTTATTATGCTAGCCAAGCAGACCGATAATCTACCGTCAATTTCGCAGCGGAAGCAGATGGTGCTCCGTCATCTCTAAAGTTAATAACATTGTTTCCTGGAGACAGGGATACCCATTCGTTATATACATCTAACTTTGTTCTTGCACCAGAGTATTGACCGTTGAGATATACCTGTCTGTTGTAGGTGTCAATCTCAAGGACATCTGGTCCGTAAGATAGAGTTCCAGAGACTCCACTGTTTGCTTGGTTACTTCCAAATGCTTCAATCCTAAAAGATGTTGAAGTTGATTGGGTTCCCACAACCTCAAGAATAAGTTTTTCTGTTCCATCATAGGGAGCGCCAAGACCAGATATTGTTACCAAGTCTCCAACAAAGAGCCCATGAGCAGTTGAAGTTGTTATTGTGGCAATATTGTCAGTAAGGCTTCTTTGTGTAATATTTTTAGATGTTTGCGCTCTAAGAGTTCCACTGATTGTTATGGTCTCAGAGTTAGTTACATTGTCAATATAAGCAGGGCCAACAATGGGACCTTGAATTGTAAGAGTCGGCTGAGTTTTATAGTTTCCAGAGTTGTTGATACTTCCGCTACCAGTTCTTGCTGGAGTTACGCTCTTACAAAGAATTTCTGTGCTTCTAAATCCTTCAGCGTTTAAGTCATACCACTCATACTTGAGAGGGTCAGCAGCACGAAGACCAATAGAAAACTCTGTTCTTCCACGAGCATTGACTGTTTGAATTTCTGGGTCTCCGCTAAGGCGAACATAGGCTGCTTTAACGGGACTTTCCGATGTCTTGAGCCACCCACCAGAATAGACAAGGTTTATTGCCTCTATAAGACGATTTCTAGCAGCAGCAACTAAAGATGGGTCTGGAGTAAGAAATACCCCTTCTAAAGTTATATTTCTAGCCGCAAAACGGCCTTTCACGTCATATGAACCGTCTCCCCAACCTCGTGACAGTTCAGGTATTTCTGGAGTTGGAATTGTCCACCAACCCTGAATATCTGTGCACACCCAAACAACTCCATATTCGTCAATGCGATTGAGAACAAAGTCGTTGATTGATACATCTTCCTGAAGTTTCATTCCAGTCAGATGCGGCTGTGGAAGTGGAGTTAATCCTCTATCTACATAATAATTTTCTTGGCCTTGGTTTAGTGGCATTATGCGGCTCCCTTACGAAGGCTATAAGAAACCTGACGAGAAACAATTGCTGCAAGTTCACGCTCGTCCATTCCAGCAGATGGGTTTACAGTTATATTTACCTGTGCACCTAGTCCACCAGATTTTGCGGCAAGTTCATCAATAATTGCTCTATCGCGTTTTGATAGTCCAGAAGGGTCAAGTGGTTCAATACGCTCTGGTCGTCCTGCTTCAGCAACGCGAGCAATGGCGCCACCAGCCTGAGGGAATACAGTTCCACCTTCAGCAAAATTTGCTAAATTGATTCTAGGAAGAGTTGGAACCTTAAATGTATTTCCACCAATACCTGGAACCCACTTAGGAACAGTAAAACTAAACTTTGCTACTGAATTATTCCAAGCATCAGAGATAGCATTGATTACTCCAGTAAATGGAGCAACAATTGCCTTAATAGCATTTTTTATAGCACTAAACGCAGACTCAAATGATTTCTTCATTGAAGCGGCAGCACCTTCGGTGTCACCAGTTAGAAATTGGAATATTCCTTTTATAAAATTATATACTGCCATAAATGCGTCTTTTACAGCGCCAATGGTGTAGATAATTTTTTGGATAGCACCAGATAAAATACCAATGCTTCTAACAAGAATTCCACCAATAAGTGGAACAATTGTTACTGCTAAGAAGTCTCCAATTGACTTGAATACATCTCCAAAACTTTTAACATTAGGCATTACTGTTTTTATTGCTGCAAGAATGTCGTTGAATGCTCCTTTGAGTGCCCCACTAATTGCACTGATAAGAAGATTTATAGACTCTCTAAACTGTTCGCTATTTTTGTAAGCAAGAACCAATATGGCTCCTACTGCGACTACAGCAGCGACAATAGCAAGAGCAGGTCCAGTTGCTACACCTATGGTGGTTAGTAAAGTAAACAATCCTCTAAGAGGAGAAAGCAATAGATTTATTGCACTAAGTGCTGCTTTGCCAAAGAAAGTTGCTGCATTTGCAGCAAGACCAAGAGCAGAACCTATAGGAAGAATCATTGCGCTCCACTCAAGCAACTTCTGCCCAAGTGGTGTTTGCAGTAATTCATTTATCTTCACTACTATCAGAGATAGAGTATTAAAGAAGACAACGACTCCACCACTTTGAGTGAGAGTTTCAATAAGCAAAGCGGCATTTTCTAAGAAAGCGCCAAATGCTGGAGCAGCGTTATTTAGATTACCGCCTATACGACCAAAGGTGTCTACAACCCTGTTGAGTGAGTCGTAGAACTTACCGAGTCCTGGGTCATCAGCAAGTTTGATGAACTCTCCACCAATATTTCCAAGAAGACTTAAAAGTTTTGTTCCGTTCTCAGCCGCTCCAGCAAAGAAATCTTTAATAGGCTTTCCATCAATGGTCTCTAGATTCTTAAATCTTCCAGTAGCCTCTTTGAGATAGTCAAGAAGAATCTGTCCACCGCTGCCAGGACCTACGTTGGCAGAGATTATTTTGCCAAAACCACCAAAGACATTGCCGATAATCTTTCCTAAGTCTTTGAGGATTCCGCGAGCAATATCAAACTTCTTTGCTAACTCTCCTGATGCCTCCTGAGCCTTGAGAGTCTCTCTCCAACTAGCAGTTATGTTTGCTGTCCATTTAGCGAACTCTTCTGTAAGAGGTCTGGCAGCATCAAGAAGTATTAGAACAACTTCATAGAGATTAGAGAAAGCATCTCCTAAGTCAACAATTACTTTATTGCTTGACTTCCAAATTCTTTCAAGTCTTTCTAAGTTTTCTGCTTTAGTAATAGTGCTAGAAAGTTCTTTTGCTACATCACCTAGAGCACTACCAGTTTCCTTTAGTAGCGGTTTTAGTTTAGGAAATAGATTTTTTACAAGATTATCAATTGCCTCAGTAAGTTTAGGAAATAGTTCTTCTCCAGCAGCCGCTTTTAGAGCCTTAAACTCGTCCTTGAGGCTAACAATGTATTTGACAAAGTCCTGCGCTTCTTTAGACAGTTCAGAGAGAGCATCTGCATAAGCGTTTGCTGCTCCACTTTGCTCATCAAAATTTACATAATCATTTTTTGCCTCATCACGGGCTTCAGTTGCCTTGCGAGTTGCTTTTTCGGTATCAAGAATTGTTCTCTCAAGTTCATCTTGAGCATCTATCTCGTCTCGCTTAGCACGAAGAACGTCTTTCTGTCCTGCTGCCTGTTCAGCAACAGTTGCGCCTAACTTAGCGTTATCTGTCTCTTGCTTCTTGAGTTTATTGTTGTTATCAATAGCGCGACGATAGTTGAGGTCAGCCTCAGCAAAAGCAAGTTCTGCTTCTTTACGAGCACGAGAGTTTGGTGGAAGGTCAGACACACGAGCAAGATTTTCTCTAGCCTTTTCTAACTCAAGAGCAGCCTTTTGTTCATTAATAGCAGCATCTTCAGATTCAAAAGCAAGTTCTTTAATTTCTTCTTTTGCTCGCTCAAGGGCGTCCGTATAATTTTCTGTCGCATCGGCTGCTGCTCGTTTTGCTCTAGAAACAGCAAGAGCGCCATTTTCAATGGTGTCGGCAAGATTTTCTTCAGCATCTTTCCATCGTTTTAATGCTGCTGCTTTTGCTTTATCGTTTGCTGTAGACGCTTTCTGTGCTTTAAGTCCTGCTTGGATTGCTTTACCTACACCAGCAAAAGCAAGTTTGGCTGTAATTGCAGCAATACCGACAGCAGTAAAGGCTCCAGCAAGTGCTGCTAGAGCAGGAAGCGTTGCTCCACCAATAACAGCAACAAGGCTTGTAAGAGTGGTTATAAGGTTTCCAATAATTCCAGCAAGTGCAGTAATTGCTGGACCAAGTGCATAACCAATACGAATCATGCTGCTCAAGCGCTGACGTGCTTGGTCAGCAGACTTCATAAATGCAGCACTAAATAACTCTCTACGGCCATTTCCAGTGCGATTAAATCCTTTATTGAAAGAGTTTCCTACTCTTTCTCCAGCAGTTGCACCTTGTCTATCTACGCCATCAAATGCTTTTTTGATGTCGCGTTCTACACCCGCTGTGATGGCACGGACAACTACATATGCGTCACCTACAATATTTGCTGCCATGTGCCATCACCTCCTAATTATCCGAGCGGCGCATCAATGTTCTTGCCAAAAGGCTGTGCTGATTCAGGATTGAACTCAGTTGGCGGAACATATGGTTTGGTTGGTTGTTTCTTTGGGTCAAATGGAGTTATTCCACTTGTATCAACATCATTGAGTGGTTCATCAACAATGTATGAACGGGTAGAGTTTTTAATAAAGACATAGTCTTGGTTATAAAACTCTTTATAAATGACAGTTCTCACTTTTTCTTTGGCTTCTAAATGTTCGCCACTCTGAGCGGAAAGCATGTCTTCTTCCATGATGAAATGAATGACATCAAGCATGTCACTCATTTCCATCGTAGAAAGTTGTAGGCCACTCATAAGCGCTTTTCCATTCACATACGGCCAGAGTTCTACTGCCCACTCTGCGAGTGCTCTGGCCCCGATTGAGGACGGTCTGTGTATTGTTCAACTACCCAAGAGGTAATTTCTCCAAGAGTTTCTACAGTCACAATCTTGTCTGACTCAAGCAAAGCATCAAAACGAACTTTGCTTTCTGCAACAAGAATAGAATTGAAGAAATCAGTAATAACAGCAGTTGCTGCTGCTTGGTCTCCAGAGCCGGCTTTTTGAACCATGTCAAGAAGAACTTTTCCTTGAACTGCTGGCTTGCAGTGGAATTCCTCGCCATGGAGTTTGAAAGATAGCGGTTCGGTAACTACAACTCCTCCGTCACCGAAGTCTTTGAATCGTGTTGTCATCTTTGTTCCTTATCTTGTGTCGTTTTACTACTTTTGTAGTAAATATTTTACTTGACTAACCGAAGGTTATCTGTGAGATAACGATTAGGTTTGGTTCCAGGATGCATAACAGAATGTGCGTACACAACCGTAGAACCTCTCACAAAACGCAAAACCTGAGCCCTATCTGGTGTAATACGGTGCGGTTTTGTGCCTTCGTGATGAGCCAAAGCATAGTTTAGTGGTGAGCCAATTCTTACAAATTGCCCGCGAGAATCTCGTAAGTGTCGCATGTGTAATGAGTTACGGAGTGCTCCGGTTCTCACACCTACCTGCGCTCTTGCAGCAACAAGGACTGCTCTACCCTTTTTTGCTAAATGTCTTCCAACAGGTCCAGAAGGATTATTTAACAAATAATCTAACTCTGCCTTACGAATAACAACTGTTGCCATTTTATGGAACCGCCGTAGTTAGTGTAAGAACAGTTGACTGCAACCCACCTTCAGCAGTTCTGGTTTCTACAGTAGCAATAACTCCCATACCAAACCCTGTAGGTTCCCATGTATCTAATTGCGCAGCACTGTCAAGCAAAATATAGGCATCATAAGCAATAATCTCTGATGCTGATTGAATTGCTTCTGCTGCTGGTGGACGACCATTCTGTCCCACCACAGGGATTGCTCTTGTGACAATAACATTTATAGTTGCGCTGCGTGGGTCATTACAGCGACGTGGTTCGTTGGCTTCGTCCCCTGGAGCACCAACATACATTTGAACAAAGGACACAACAACTTGTTCGCAGTCAAGCGCTGGTTCACCCATTGTGTAATACTGACGCGAAGGAAGCGGCATATTGTAAGAAGCATAAGAAGAAACAACTTGTCTAAGAATATTATTGAGAAGGGCAGCAAGGTTTTTAGCCCCAGCGTTGACTGATGCTTTATTGATGCTTTGTGTTGTGCTCATTCGTCTCTCCTTTTATCCAACTCTACAGTGTGTAGATAGGCTCAACCCTAGTTCCTAGTTGAAGCGACACGTTTGCTGTAAGGAGATTGATTACTTCATCTACTGCTGGATTTCCAAGGCTTGGGCGTGTGCAGTAGATGTCATACTGACCAGGCTCTCTTGGACCAAGAATAGAAAGAATTTGGTCATAGGTAACTGTAAGTGTTATCTTCTGAGTTGCTCTGTTGAGAACAGCAGCACCAGTCAAAGTCTGTGTTTTTGTGCTTGTGTAGTCAGATACAGTCATAGAAACTGTCCAAGCATTATCGTTGAGCAAGAAATCTCCGCTAACTTCATCTAAGTAAAGAACAACGCTTCCCCCAGTAGGAAGAACCTTTAGGTCAAAAGCGGTTTCTGTAAATAGATATGGCTTAGGAGTAATACGACGAGCCTTAGGAACATCTGGGCTAAATACTTTAGAGCGAAGACGAGCATTGTCTGGGTTTGCTGTTTTCAAAAATAAATCTACTGCGTATAGTCCAGTTCGTCCTTCAGCAATAAAATCTTGATTATCAAGAATTGTGTAAGAGACTCCCTGACGAGAAACAGAAGTTACACGTTGAGGAAGAGCACATGAGTCATCTCCCTCATAAAGTTTGATGAGTTCAATGGCAAGAATACGAGCCGCATTTTGTCCTGCAACAGGTGGCTCTGTTCCATATGAATAAGTTATTTCAATGTTTGATGGTGTCCAGTTTGCACCAGGTGTAGCAAGCAAAGTTGAGTGCTCAACTAAGTAATACTTGGTTGGGTCAATAATTGTTCCGTCAATACTTCTTACAGTATGGATTTTTATTACCTTGCGGCCACGAAGTCTGACGCGGGTACTTGCTGATGTTCCATCGCCAAGATAGTCGTCTGGTCCATATGGTCCAGCGCCACCAACACGAATATTTTTTACTTCTCCATCAATCAAAGTTGGAGAGTAGGTGAGAGCAGATGCGCCAGTTCTTAGGTATGGGTCAAAAGAAGATACATAACGCTCTGTAACAGTTGTTACGCCGTTATATTTACGACCAGACATAGCCCATAGCAAATAAGAAGCGGTTTTTACGGCATCATAAGCATGATTTGAGTTGGCATATGTGCCTAAATCTTCTACGTTAGTCCATAGATTGCTCATTTAACCCTCCTGAAATGAAAAAGCGGACGACGACCATGTATCTGAGACACGGCTGGCACGTCGTCCGCCCTCCTATTTAATTATTACGCTACTGGGTCCTGATTTGAAGCAATGATGAAGTCAATTGCTTGGTCAGCGTTGTAGTTATCGTTTCCAGGGACGTTATAAGCAGTTGTAGAGCCTTGTGAAGCAAAGTCTGTGACTGCTGAGTAACCACGCTGGCGAACTGCTGTTCCAGTTGGCGATACTGCTGCTGAAGTAACGTTTGTTGCTCCAGGCTTTGCGTATGTGAATGTGTTAGAAGTTACGTTTGTGATTGTGTAAGTTCCATTGAATGTTGAATCCACACCAGCAACAACAACTGTCTGGCCTTGTGAGAAGCCGTGTGTTGTTGTAGTTGTAAGTGTTGCAACTTCAGATGTAAGAGACTTGTTGCTGACTACCTTAGATGAGTTATCAAACCAATTGTAGAAGCCCTTTAGACCTGAAGGAGCCCATGATGTGCGAGCGTATGAATATGGACGCTGTGTTGCTACTGGATACTCCCAGCGGCCATCAAGTCCAACATTGAACAAGGAGTTTCCAAGTCCATAACCTTCAAATGTGTTAGCAAGAAGACCATTTTCAATTACGCGGTCTCCAGATTGACGCAACTTGACATATGGGAATACCCAGTAGAAGTATGGAAGAGTAGCGGCACGCTTTCCATCCTTTACTGCGAATGACCAAACTTCAAGAGCAACACCGTTACCTGCTGGGTCGTCTCCAACTGCTGGTGCAGCCCAACCAATGCTCTGACGGTCAGGTGTTCCAAGTGTTCCAAAGTTCTTGCGAAGTAGTAAGCCTCCAGACAGAAGTGCGGTCAATTCTGTATCTGGCTCACAAATTGCAAGTTCCATAGTAATTCTTTTTAGTGTGTCGGGTGCCTTGTATGAGACACAGACTGTTCCGTCTGCCGACTTTTCTACGATTTCATCGCCCTCTTCATATTCTGGGGTGAATGAAGTGCGGAGGAACGCCGAAGTTGTATAACTGTCTCCCGCTCCATTGAGCAAGTTACCAGCAGCATCCAGTCTGGTGACACGGATTGCTACACCTTGGACGCTAGCCGCATAGTCCTGAGTGGCCATTCCATTTTCTCCTTATAAGTTATTGCCTTACGCAAGTGCTGGTACAGCGACCCGCATTGCATAATGGCAAGATGGGTCAAAGTATACCGCAGCAGCGCGTACCGCTTTGATTTTGCTATCGTTTTGTGAGTGACCAACGCCTTGTGCGATTGAGTCATTCACAACTTCTGGTTTGCTTAGGTGAACATCTACAGGTCCTGTAGCAAACATCCAGCGATTTGTTGCTGATGCTGTGGCATTAGCGTTTCCTACTGGTCCATTTCCTGTATATCCAGAACCAACAATTACGTCAGTTCCAAGACGAGTCATAACTTTTCCTGGCTTTCCTTCTGGTCCTGGTAGATATACCAATTTTGAGCCAAGAATTGATGCAACATCACGGGTCATATGGATAACTCCATTTTGACCAGTTGGTGAGTTAGAAAGTGCTTGCTCCAAATGGAACAAAGCATCAGATGCTGAATAAGCACCTGCTGCTGGAATAGTCGCTCTTCCGCTCTTAGTTAGATAATTGTTTGTGTTTGAATCAGCCTGAGCAGCCTTACCTTCCCAAAGTTCGCGCTCAACTGCCTTCTGTGTTGCTGCCTCAAGTTGCTTGAGGGCAATCTTAAATCTGTCTTCCCCTAAAATTCCAAATAATGACTGAGCAATCTCTGACTCAATAAAAAATGGAGTGTAATCCAAATAGTTTGGGTCAGTTGATGCGTTATAAAGTTCGCCATTTGTTACAGTGGCATCGTCAACTGTTAGTAGACGAACTGTTGCGTATGAGTCAAACTCATAAGCAAAGCCACGAACCCAGCGCTCGTCATACTGAGCGGCTGTGTGGCTCATTACACGAGCAACGCTCAGGATTCCGCAAGGAGTAAGGGTTAATTCAGGGGCTTCATATATCCCACGAAATGCCATCTTATTACTCCTCCGAAATCCTGAGCGTTATCGTCTTAATACTTTACTACTTACTATGAATTTTAGTATTCAATAGCAGCAGCAGTTGCTCCACCTGTAGTGTCACGGAGGGCAGCAGCCACACCGTTTACAGAGATGGTTGATACGACCTTGAGTGACTCAACGCCAACCTTAGCAACACCTTCAAATGTTTCTACGAACATCTTGTAGTCGTTAGTTCCGACTAGAGATGAATCGCGGATAATTCCAAGGTCAAGAGTTCCACCATCAAGGAACAAGAATGTTCCTTCTGCGAAGATGTACCAGGTGAATGTGTCTGTGAACTCATTCATTGCTCCTGCACTCTGTGAACCTGTGAAGTCATCAATGTGCCAAGTGATGTTGATACCGCGTGATGCGATATAACCTTCAATTTCAGCATATGCATTGAGTGTGCTGTCTCCAGGCATTGATAGAGTGAGGTCTGCTGCCATTGCATCCTTGACCCATGCTGGGGCAATAACGCGAAGTGGAGCATCTGCCTCTAGGCGATGACGACCACGGTAGTTAGCAGCAGCACGACCTAGTTGTACTAGGTAGTCACGAGCAAGACCAATAAGTGATGTTGAAGTGACTGCTGTTGAGAGGGTTGTCAAGCGAGAAAGAATTTGTCCTTCTGCTTCACGAGAGTGCTGAATCAGACCCAACTCGTTGTGACGAGCGATGAGTTCTGGGTAAGCACGAGTCATCAAGTTACCAAACTGCAACTGAAGTGTGACAGCATCTGTAGCAACTGTCTCTTCGTTTGCTGCTGACACAGTAAGAGAAGTCTTGGTGTCAGTTCCTGGGTTGGTATCTGTTGCGTTTGTCCAGATTCCAACAGCGTTGCCATAAGATGACAAGACTGGAGGTGTTACGAAGCGAATACCGCCACGGTCAGCCTGGAACTTTGGAAGTGCATCCTTGAGAGGACGAGCAGTTGTTCCAAGACCAAAGATGTCGTACTTGACTTCATATGGTGCTGAGTGTCCACCAGAAGCAACAAGTGCTTCAGGTCCTGTTACATCCTGGATTTTCTTCCAGTTTGTCTCAGCATCGCTTGTAAGAGTGCGCTCTTCTGGATATTGAGTTGTGATAGACGCAACAATGTGTTGCTCTCCGTCTCCGCCATTTACACGGCGAAGTGCATGAATACGCTTGCTCATTGCTTCAGCAACAGCGCTCATGTCGTTAAGTGTGCTACCAGCCGTATATCCTGGAATATCTGCGCCCGCTGTGATTGCCACAGGTGCGGCAGAAGTCCGAGATGTTGGACGGCGGTCAGCCGGTACCTCAATGTTGAGGTTATCTGCGTTGTCAGCAGCGGCGGTCACGGGTGCCTCCATAGTTTCTTGAACCTTTGTTGGTTCACTTGCTTCGGTTACTGTTTCTTGAATAGATGCTTCTGCACCTTCAGCAACTTCAGTTGTGGTTTCTGCTGATGCAGCAACTACTTCTGGAGTTTCAACTGCTGGTGTTTCAACAATTGTTTCGGCAACTGGTGCCTCTGTTGCTACTTCTGTAGAAGCAACAACAGTTTCTTCTGCTACAGCCTCGGCAACTGGTGCCTCTACTGTCTCAGTTGTTACTGGTGTTTCTGGGGTTGAGAACTCTGCGCTCTTCTCCGCATCGGTTGACGCTTCAGTCATGGACTTCTCCTCTTCTTCTTTCTTTTTCTCCTCATCTTCTGCTGCTGGAATTTCTTCAGCAACAGGAGCAGGTGCTTCTGCTGGTGCTTCAGCATCTGCTGGAGCAGGAGTTTCTGCTGGAGCCGCTTCTTCAACAGTTTCAGGCATCATTTCTTCTGCCTTCTTCTCTTCTTCTTCGGCTGGCATTGCTTCCAATGTTGAGTCGCCATCATTACCGTAAACGCGGTTTGTTGCTTCTTGAGCACGCTGAGCGAGTTCAATTACTGCGGCCTCGCGGCGCTTGATTTCGTTACGAACTCCATCAAGCATATCGGCAAGCGACGTCATAGCGTCAACTGTTTGCGGAGTAGGGTCTTCTTTCTCAACCGCTTCAAACTCACTGATGATTGCTGATTGAAGTTCAGTGACTTGTTCGTCACCAAGTTCACTCAGTTGGTCCATCATGCTTTTAATACGGTCCACTACTGTCCCTCCTCCGGGCCAGTTATGACAGGCATTTCCTGTCTCGCTTATCTCACTAGAGGCCGAGGGACTCCAGAAAGCATTAAATGCTTGGAGGCACTCCACCTAGTATTGAATATTACATTAGTTTCTATAGTGTGATTTGGCTGTTGTACGATTTTTTTACTACTTAGGTAAGTAAGCGAAGTAACTTAGCCATCTGGCCAGAGATTTCAGATTGGCTATAAAAGTCGCCTCCAGACATAAAAGACTTTAGGTCTTTAGTGGCTACGTCAGCGTCTTCTTTTCCAATCTTGGCTTCAACTCTATCTATCATATTTTCCATCAAATCACGAAGAGCAGGTGGGACATCGCTAAAGCGAATCTTTTCTGCATCTTCTCCAAAAGCAAATGGAAGGTTGGCGATAACCTTTCCTAACTCTCCAGCGCTTGTTCTGACGTTTTCTAAACTTTCAGGGTTCAACGCTTTATTGTCCAATCTGTCAATAATGCTAATCAAATCGCCAGCAGCCTTCGCTGCTCCAGCGTAATTACCAGCATCATCTAGATTCTCTGCTTCTTCAATCTTTTCAACTACTCCTTGTGCGCCAGATACTCCTAGGTCCACTTTCAGCCGAGCGAGCACTTGCCGAAATTTTCCAGAGGCATCTCTGGGTTGTGTTTTACCTGGGACGTATTTAGCGATTGAATCTACTGGCTTCTGCTCGCTCTTATCTGCTTTTTTTAGTGCATCCAATTCTTCTTCAGTCAGACCTTCTGTGTCTGCTTCAGCAAATTCAAATGCAGAGAATTCGGTAAACGATGCCTCGTCTAATCCGTTTCCATCTACCAAAAGCATGATGATTTCTTCTTCGGGTGTCCACTCTCCATCAAACAAATCATCTGGTTCACTCAAGATTTCATTGATGTCTTTGACCATATCATCAGTAGAAACCTGAGTGATAAAAGTGCCCAAAAGTTCATCAATTTCAGCAAAAGATTTACGTTGTTTGTGCATCTTTGCGTGTGTTGCTGTGTAGAAACCAAGTGCTTCTTTGTGACGTAATTGGCAATAGCCTTTAGCACGAGGTCCAAGATACTTAGCCAAATGCTTTACGCAGCGCTTCCAGTCTCCTGGTGTTCCCCAGCGAATCTTTGCGGCTCCTTCACCTCTTGTCCAGTAACGACGAAGTCTTTCAGCGTTTCCTCGGTTACGGTCAAGACCACCAGCAGCAGTTTGTGATTCAACAATTTCTGCGGCAGATGCTGTGCGACCTGCTTCAGTCCAGTTTGCTGGAATGAGGTCGGCCTTATCTAGTTTGCGAGCCATCTTCATAATGTGACGACGAACCATTCCACGCTTTCCTGGCTTTGAACGACCATAAGCGTGAATTGCGTTCTTCAAATCTCCGACATTGCGGATTGGGAAAGAACCATCTTTAAGTGCTTTTCCTTCTTCAGCAAGTTTCATACGAGCCTTGCGGTCAATAACAGCAAGTTCTGTATCAGCATCTTGAAGAGTCTGGTGCATATAGGCACTATCAGCATCTCTCATTGAGCGAACTTTTGCTGATAGTTCTTCTGCTTTGATTGCTGCTGTCATAGCAGCCATACGAGATTTAGCATCATCAGCAGCAGCAACAATTGGTGCTTCTAGATTATCTAAACGAGACTTTACTTCTTCTAGTGGGTCATGCTTGAGTTGCGCAAGAACACTTGCACCTGCTGCAACAAGAGCCATAACTTGACCAGAAGCAACACGAGCGCGAGCAATAGGGAATCCTGGAACGTTTACTTGGCAGACAGCAACAAGTTCCAATGAACCCTTGATTGGGCGCCAGTCACCTGAAGGTGCTGATGCACGAAGTGCACGAATTTGTTCTGGTGTTGTTCCTGGACGAAGTGCTCCAGCAACCCAGATACCGTGAGCATCTTCACCAGCATGAACATCTGCAATTGCTGATGCTGTATCGTCATAGTGACGAACTGCTTCAGATGCTGATGCTTCTAGTGGAGCATGTCCTCCGGCTAAAGTTAGTTGTCCAACTGGGACATCCGCACCTTCTTCAGTGCGAACTACGCCAGTATGGAAGTAGGCATATTTGCTTTTACTGCGTGGTGGCTTTGTTCCAAAAGCCATTCCAATGTGGTCAACATGCCATGCGGCAATGTGGCCAAAAACCCGACCATCATCTGCTACGGTAAGAGCAGTCGGCTTGTTCAACTTAGGGTTGTCAAACCACTCTTTCGGCGGAGTAACTGGAATTGCTCCAGCAATAATTCCGCACGCTACCAGAGCAGATGCGTCTAGCGGGTTAACGCCATCCACATAAACTCCATCTTGTATCACTTGATTATCCTCCTGCTCCGCCTTCTCGCCAACAAGAACAATTCTGCATTCTTGGAAAGCGGGTTTAGGCACAAGAGTCACTGCCATGACTCTCGCTTGTGTTATGTTCATTTTACCGCCTCCGACCTTTCCGTCAGAGTCGCCATCTGAAGCATTTTCTTCTTTTGCTTCAAACATATCCATATCAGCAGATACGCCACGGATAAATCCTCCGCGGACCAATCGTTCTGCTTCTTTTCCATAGACACCATCGTCAAACTGTCCTCTGGCATTTCCTATGCCTTCTTCAGTTCGTTCCATGTGTGTAATCTTTCCTACAACTACTGAACCGTTGTGGCCTTCACCAGTCTGTATCTGCCACAAAAGAGGTAGAGGTAGTTCACGAATTGAGATTGCGCCCTTAGCAAACTTGCGACCATCACCAGACTCAACTGCTTCTGGAATTACCAAAGGAATCGTAAATTCGGCACCTGTTGACTGCTCTTTATTTTCAACAGTAGTTCCGTAGACTTTTTGGCGGGCATCTTCAACTCTTGCCCTGATTTCTCCAGCCGCAATTACTGCGATAGAAGGAATGATGTATTCAGTAGAGAAAGTTTTCTTTCCATACATCTGACGATGCTCTTTGTCTCCAGTCCAAAGACCAGTTGCTTCTTTGTGACGAAGTGCGCAATATCCCTTTGCACGAGGACCCATGTATTTAGAGAGTTGACGGACGCAGCGAGTCCAATCCCCTGGAGTATTCCAACGAATCTTCGCAGCGCCTTTTCCGTATAACCAATAACGACGAAGTTTTTCAGCATTGCCGCGATTCTTGTCTACACCACCTGCCGCCATGATTGCAACAATAAGTGCTTTATCAATATCAAAAGCAGATGCTGTCTGTGCTTCTACTGCATCATCAATTTGTGACATAACAGCAACAAGAGATTTATCGTCAAGAACAACTACTGGTGGAGGAGTTGGGCTTCTCAAGTCATTGAGAACACGAGCATCCTCTTCCCACTTTCCAGGCTTACGAACAAAAGTAGTTGCGTCAGTCCCTTCTGTTGATGAAGGTATAAGAGCAACTAAATCCATAACTGCCTGAGCATCATCTGGAGAGACGATTGCCATATACATAGGAGGAACATCAGAAGTTGCTGGAGTAAGTTTTTGTCCAGCACTTGAACGAATTCCAGAAAGATTTCCACCAGGCTTTTGCATAAACTGTGGAGAAAGATTTTTTCCAGGAGAAGGAGTTAAGTCTTTTGCTGGCTTGTATCCTTCAATTTTTGTTTCTCTGCTTCCTTTTCCAATGTCTGGGCGATACCAGTGTGCGTTTGGATAAGAGATGCTTCCATCTTTATTGACAACTTTTTGCTCTAACCATTGACGAAGAGAAGGGTCATTGTATGCGTTAGGAGATGTGTAATTCATCAACTCTTCACGAGTCATTTTTGCTCTAGGAGTTTCTCCTGGAACTGGAGTTGATAGTCCAGACTTTAGATTCGCTGCTCCGTTAGAAGCACGCATATCAGATGCCCAGTTACCCCAGTCAGCATTTATTGTGCTAACTTCGTTTGAGTTTAGTTGAGGAAGTCTTTCTGGAAGAGTTGCGTTTGCTCTATCAATAGGAACTCTTGGTTCTCCTAGAATTCCGCTTGTAAGATTTCTCTGACGAACATCATTTCTAACAATTGGTTTGAAAGTATCTAGTGGCTCTGTCGTATTTCCTGGAACATCAACAAAGTTTCCATTAGAAAGTTTTACTTTTACAGTTTGATTATCTGGATTTACTGATTCAATTGTTCCAGTGTATTTAGCATCTCCACCAATAACTACTTGTCCACCAGCCTTGGCAAACTTTCCACCCTTGTCACGAACTTGTCCTCGTGCTTTTTGTGAGCGCTCTTCAGGAGTGTAATTTCCATCTTGATTTGTTGGTCCTCCAACTGGTGCAGGAGCAGGAGTTGTCTTTAGAAGACCACCTTCTCCAGCAGCAGTAAGAGAGTCATCAGTTACATCGTAATATTCGTAATAGTCTGGGTATTCGTCAGCGTAGTCAATAGAGACTCCGTCAATCATGTCCCAATCAACGCCGTCCATTTCCTCAAGCATAAGATTTGATTCTTCAGGGTTTATCTTTGCTATTGAAATTGTTTCAAAAGGATTAGCGTCTACAAATCCAGCAACAACAATCGCTGTGTCAACATCTACAGGAACGTGAATTTTAGAAACAGAGTCATATGCTTCATCAAGAGAACGGTCATATGTTTCAAAGTCGTGGTTGACGTTTCCTAAATCTTCCCACATTCCGTCATCCCACACATAGCATGTGCCATCAGGATTTACTTTGTATAAACGGTCAATTCCACTTCCATCCATACGAATACGGACATAGAACTGAGGAGCAAATTCTTCTGGAAGAGAGTTTGCATCAACAAATGAATCAAATTGAATCTTCTCTGGATTTTCATAATCAGACATCACAAAATCGTAGGAAGCAGTGATTGAGTTTTGTTTTGCTTTTCTGTTTTCACGATTTACAATTGCTGTAGCCCATGAACGTGCAGCATCTCCACCCCAAAGTGCCCACGCAATTCTTCCGTTACTTGGGTAGCCATCTTGTTCTGGCTTATACCCCTTACCCTTTTTATCTACTTCGTGACGTGGAAAGTATTTAGCGATGTGGCGAATCTTGCGAATACCAATTTGTCCACCACGAGCCAGAGTGCGAGCAGTATTAAGACCTACAGATGTTCCACCACGGTTCTTATCTGCTCTCCAAGCAAGACCACGCTTTGCCTCTGCTTGAACTGATTTTGGAATAGTGTATAGACGGTCATTGTTTGAAAATACTTTAATATCTAAATCAGATATGGCAGCAACTGCCAGTTCAAACATAGAGGATGCTTCAGGTTGGGTCTGGTCTCCTGTTGGAGTAAAAGAAGACAGCAATCTATCTGCTTCGTCAACAGACAGAACTAAGTTCTTTTTCTCATCAAGAACTACGGCTTTGTCGTCTATTTGAAATACGACTTCACTGCCATTTCGCCCAACAAATTGCACGGCTTACTCCGTCTCTTCTGGTTCTACAGACTCGTACTTCACAACGTCTTCAACGGGAATAGCCAAGTCTTCGGCATCTGCCTCGTCATAGACCGCAGTGAAGGCGGGGTCTACATAGACAACAATTAAACCATCTAAATCAAACTCCCAATCGTCTTCAGGAGATATTTCTTTCCAATCACCTTTATCACGATAGAAAAGTCCGTCATCAGATTCATACATAAGAACAACTGCTTCATCTAATTCAGCATCGCAGAAGCAGAACAGGTCTTCTGGAAACTCTGGTTTATCAGGGGTAAATGCCATTGCTACTGCTCCTTTTTACTGTCGTCTAGTGGACCACCTGTCACCCAAGCGCGACAAGTCCTAGATGCTGCACATTTGAAATCAAACGCTTCGCAGTATCCAAGTTCAGCAGTTCCGATGGCATCCCAAGCATCGGTATCGGATGAACCGCCTTGCTCAATTCCTTGAGCGATGCAGTTTTTCATTTCTGTAGTAACAACAAATACGGCGCAGTTTCCACAGCGTTGCTTCTTTGCTGTTTCGGAATCAACGCCCCACTCGCCAGCCATTTTTTGCCAATATTCTTCATTTGGCTCTTCTGGATTGAGTGGTCCATACATAGCAGTATCAATAGCGTTCTTGCGATTTTTTAGATTGATAGCAATGTCCTGAGTTGCTGGAGGGCATGTCTGCTCCCCCGCGGCGGTCATTGTTTTGTTTTCTTTTGGAGATATAGGCTTGTAAGATTTTGGTTCAAAGCCTTCAGAAGAATAATCATCTACGAGTTCTTCTTTCGCGGCTCCCAGCGCATCATCAAAGGAAGGATAAGACTCCAAACCTTCTTCGTCTTGATAGAAGAAAACTGGCATGTTGTATGTGACAACCTCAAGAATCTCTGTAGCAGCAGTATCTGTATTAGTTACTGTATCTACTCCTTCTATAGCGTCAATGCGAGCGCCAATGGCCTGTGAGACAGTTTCAATGGTGTTCTCTGTGGCAGTTTCTGGGAATAGAATCTCTGTTCTACTTCCATCTGTAACTATGGCAAAAGCAACATTTGGATTGCTGTCTTCTTCTTCATGGTTAGAGAAGTAGTAGGTTCTGTAGTAGTTACTCATTACTTTATCCTCCTTACAAACTCTGACGCATTCTTAATGATGTAGTCTGCTCTAGCATCAATATATGCTGCCGCTCTTGGGTCAACAAACTGCATAGCAGCAGCACGTTCACGCATACGGGTAGCAAACTCTACTACTTGACTTACGGCAGCAGCCTCGCCAATATCACCAATATGTTGGGCAGCAAAAGGAATTACTGCATTCTTGTTTCCATATCTTCCTAGAACTACCTTGATTGGGTTTAAGAAGAGAGGGTCATTGTCGTGCTTATCAGCATCTCCAAAAGCACCATTGAACATAGCAAGTCCATTATCTACAGGAACTAGTCTAAGTTTTCCATTAGCATCTCGTCCCCACATAAAGTTGTGGCCGTGTCTATCAGTGTTTCCAATAATTGCATTAGCAACAATGAAGTCTAATAACTCTGCTTTATGCTCAGGAGCAATATCATTGCTAGAAACATAGATTTCGCCATTGTTCTTGATGTTTTGTAGGCCAAAGAATCCAGGACCTGCAAACTCCATAACTCCAATTCCACCAACTTCCATAATCGGTGAGTCTGGGTTTACTGCTTTTGCCGCAGGGGATGCAAAACCAAGGTCTTTATAGAGTTGAGCAACAATTTCTTCTGCCTTAATTCCATTACCTTTGAATGGCTTATTGTTGTATTTGTCCTTGTCATATTTGATAAGAACTTGTTCTTTGGTAACAGAGTTTTCAAGAAGAATAAGTCCATTTATTCCAGCACTAATGTTTGACTTAAACTTCCAGTCTCCCCAAACAACAGCACCTCTTTGAAGTTTGAAGTTTCCGTTTTTATCCCAGAAAACATCAGCGCTCATTCCTTCAAATTCTCTTGCTACCTTAGCAACAAATTGGTTCGCTGTATCTGAGCCAACCTGAGGTAGAGGAAGTTTAGGCAGTTCACCAAATCCTTCTAAACCAGCCTTGACTTTTTCAAGTCTGTCAAGAAGTGCATCACGCTCGTCGTCATTGAGGCCATTTTTTCCTTTTACAAGTTGAATCAAAGCATCAACGTTGTTCTTACCGCCAACAAGTGCATTTCTAAATACAGGATTGTATGCGTCTGGGAAAACAATTACATCATCAAAGTTTTTGCGTAGCCCGCGTCTCATATCGTTAGCGGCCCACCCCATCTTGTCCTCTATCTCTTTATTGAGAACAAACAAATCAGGGAATAGTTTTTCAAACTCTGCTACTTTTCCATTGAACTCATCATCCATCTTGCGCAAAGGTATGTTCTTTTGAAGATTTGCCAAGGCTTCTAACTCTCGTGCTTCTTCAAACCAACCAAGACCTTTAGCGTAGGTTGCTGCTCTTCTCATATCAGCACC